>Ga0316217_10000669_pt1 | contig 47500 bp, 35 predicted proteins | sample 1anoAmetaG_FD_203633 | JGI IMG/M metagenome (GOLD analysis project Ga0316217, IMG submission 203633) | Freshwater microbial communities from Trout Bog Lake, Wisconsin, USA - 1anoA | ecosystem: Environmental > Aquatic > Freshwater > Lake > Hypolimnion/Profundal zone | place: USA: Wisconsin...
CGCCGTAACGACCCTCTCTCCCGGCATGCAGCTCTTAACCTCAACCGACATGCTGGTGGAGGAGGTGCATTTCCGCCTGGGATGGCACGACCCGTATCTGCTGGGGCGCAAATCCCTGGCGGTCAGCATCTCCGATATCGCCGCCATGGGGGGCATCCCCCGCTGGTCCCTGCTTTCCCTCGCCATTCCTCCCTCCACATCCCTTGAGTTTTTAGACGCATTCACCCGAGGATTGCATGCCATGGCGGATGAACACGGTGTAGCCCTGATCGGCGGCGATACCTGTTCCTCCCGCACCGGCCTGACCATATCCGTAACCATCATGGGAGAGCAGGAACCGGAGAGGATCGTACGGCGTTTCGGTGCTTGCCCCGGTGACGATATCTGGGTGACCGGCACCCTGGGAGACGCGGCCCTGGGCTTGGAATTGCTGGAAAAAGGTAAAATCGGCTCATCCCTGTCAACGGATGGGCGCGAGTACCTCATCTCCCGCCTGCTTGATCCGACCCCGCGCGTCGCTGCTGGACGGCTTTTGGCTGAAGCCGGGCTCGTATCGGCCATGATCGATGTCAGCGACGGGCTTTTGGCCGATTTTGGCCATATTGCCGAACAATGCGCCCTTGGCGGCACGATCCGCCTGGACGCCCTTCCTCTCTCGCCCCCCTTTCGTAGCGTCCTCCAATCTGATCCAGCCTCCCATCATGACCTGGCCTTGGCAGGCGGCGAAGACTACGAGCTGGCTTTTACCGCGCCGGCCGCCCATCGCGAAAAAATTCTCAAAATCATGAAAAGATGTGGCATTGATGCCACGCCTGTTGGTATAGTAACCCTCTTGCCAGAGGTGACGGCTGTTTTGGCCGATGGCAGCATATATGTCCCGCGTAACAGGGGTTTCAACCACTTCGCGTAAACATCCGAAAGGAGCATCGAACGAATGCAGCAGGCAGTTATACCAGCAGACAAGGCCCGGCTCTGTGCCGACACTATCCGTTTTCTCGCGGTCGACGCAGTTGAAAAGGCTAATTCCGGCCACCCCGGATTGCCCATGGGGGCCGCAGACTGCGCCTTTGCACTATGGGGCAATTATCTTTCCTTTAATCCCGAAGATCCCAGCTGGGCCAACCGCGACCGCTTCATCCTATCTGCCGGCCATGGTTCGATGCTGCTCTATTCGCTTCTGCACCTGTTCGGCTATGATCTGCCGCTGGAGGAACTGAAAAACTTCCGTCAGTGGGGCAGCAAGACACCGGGACATCCGGAGTTCGGCCATACCGTCGGGGTCGAGGTGACCACCGGGCCTCTGGGGCAGGGCTTCGCCAATGGTGTCGGGATGGCCATCGCCGCCAAGATGGCGGCGGAACGTTTCAATACCGAGGATTTCAGTCCTATCGACCACACCATATACGCCCTGGCGGGGGACGGAGATCTCCAGGAGGGGATCAGCTACGAAGCCGCTGCGTTGGCCGGGCATCTCAAGTTGGGCAACATGGTGTATCTCTACGATGACAACGGCATCACCATTGAGGGCAAGACCAACATTGCCTGGTCCGAAGACGTGGCCGGACGCTTCAACGCCTGCGGCTGGCATGTGCAGAAGATCGATGGCCACGACTACGTTCAGATCATGGCTGCCATTGCCGCTGCCAAGGCCGAGACCGAACGCCCGTCGATAATCATCGCCACCACCCACATCGCCTTTGGCAGTCCAGGCAAGCAGGACTCTTCCGGAGCTCACGGGTCGCCTCTGGGTAAAGACGAGATCGCCGCCACACGGGCCAATCTGGGTTGGCAGCATGCTCCTTTCGAGGTGCCGGAAGAGGTGCGCGCAATCTGCCGTGACCGGGTTGAAGCTCTTAAGGATCGCTACAACGCCTGGCAGCGCGGGTTCTCTGCCTGGCATGCCGCGAACCCCGAAAAGGCCAAGCTGTGGGACGAGATGTGGAACAAAAGGGTTCCGGCCACGCTGGCCGATGAGTTGATCGCCGCGATTGCCGGCAAGGATGGCGCAACCCGCTCACTCTCCGGCGCTGTCCTCCAGAAGGCCGCCGCCCTTATACCTGCCCTGGTTGGTGGGTCGGCCGACCTGACGCCCTCCAACAACAGCGATATCAAAGGTTCGCCTTCCGTACAGCCGGGGGCGTTTGCCGGCCGCAACCTGCATTTCGGCATCCGGGAGCACGCCATGGGTGCGGTCGTGAACGGCATTGGCCTGTACGGCTGTTTTATTCCCTACGGCGCCACGTTCCTGGTCTTTTCCGACTACTGCCGTCCCGCCATCCGCCTCTCTGCCCTGATGAAACAGCAGGCGATCTACATCTTTACCCACGACTCCTTTTTTGTCGGCGAGGATGGGCCTACCCATCAGCCGATCGAACACGTGGCCTCGCTCCGCATGATTCCCGACCTGCAGCTCTTTCGCCCAGCAGACGGCCTGGAAACGGCGCTGGCCTGGGAGGCGGCATTGCGGTTCAGTGGCCCGACTCTCCTGATCCTCACGCGCCAGAAGCTGCCGGTCATCGACCGTCCCGCCTCCTTCGACAGCGCAGTTGCGCTCAAGGGGGGGTATGTCGTTGCCGCTCCGGCCGGAAGGCCCGACGTCGTCATCATGGCCAGCGGCTCCGAGGTGCATGTTGCTGTGGAAGCCGCGAAAATCCTTGCAACACAGGGGATTGCCGCCAGCCTCGTATCCGTGCCCAACCTGGGCGAGTTCCAGGCTCAATCGGCGGCCTATCTCAACGAAGTGCTTCCGGCCGGGGTGCCAAGGGTTGCCTTCGAAGCCGGCCGGGGTGAATCCTGGGGTACGCTCTTGGGATTTGACGGCCTGTTCATCGGCATCGACCACTTCGGCTCCTCGGCACCGGACAAGGTATTGGCGGAAAAGTTCGGCTTTACAGCGCCACAGGTGGCGGAGAAGATCGTTGCGTTTTTGAAGAAATAACAAGCGCGGCTCATCACGGAGGACACGGAGGATACAAAGAGGAAGGCGTGCAAAACGATTGAACGTTTTTGGCCTTCCCCAGCGTACCTCCGTTTTTCCTCCTGTCCCTCTCTGGTCCTTCCTGGGGTTTCTATGGAACTGGTTGAACTACTCAAAAAATCCCTGCTCTTCTCCGGCCTGAAGGATGACGACCTGGCCGAGCTGGCAGCCATTACGGTGCGCCGCAAATTCCGGAAAGGGGAATCCCTCTTCAGCGAAGGCGACGAGGCCACCGGTTTTTACCTGCTCGTATCAGGCAGCATCAAGCTCTGCCGTATCTCCCAAGACGGCCGGGAAAAGGTGCTGCACTTCGTCCAACCGCGCGAGACCTTCGCCGAAGCGGCTTTTTTCGGCGACGGACGCTATCCGGCCGAGGCCCGTGCCCTGGCTGCGGGTGAGGCGCTTTACCTGCCCAAGGAAGGTTTTCTGGGGTTAATGGGGAGCAATCCCAATTTCGCCCTCAACCTAGTGGTGTCGCTGTCGCTCATGCTGCGGCAGTTTGCCCGCCAGATCGAAGAGCTCTCCTTTGCCGACGCCACCTCCCGGCTGGCCTCTTTTCTGGTCCGACTCTCCGTCGAAAAATCGGCTAGTTATGGCGGTGTTACCTACATTGACCTGGGGGTCAAAAAAGGCGAGCTTGCCTCGCGGCTGGGCACGGCCAGCGAGACAATTTCCCGCACCCTGCGCAAGCTGAAGGATGAGGGGATCATCGAGGTGCAGGGTAGCCGGGTGGTGATCCTTCAGATGGAGAAGCTGCAAAAACTGGCCGAGCGCCACGAATGATTAAGACTATAGGAGCTATCGATGCTGATCGTCATGAGTCATAATGCCACCACAGCCGATATTGATGCCGTTGTCCGGACCGTCGGCGATATGGGCTTCACAGCGGCGCCTATTCCGGGCCGGGAGCGTACCGCAATCGGCGTGCTGGGCAACCAGGGATATGTTGATGACGCCAAGATTCTGGAACTGCCGGGCGTACAGCAGGTGATCCACGTGTCCAAGCCATACAAGCTCGTTTCCCGCGATTTCCACCCCGATGATACCATCGTGGATGTAAAGGGCGTTCGCGTCGGCCAGGGATGCCGGCCCGTGGTGGTGGCCGGGCCGTGCGCAGTGGAGAGCGAGGAGCAGATCGTGAAAACGGCCATCTTCGTGAAAAAGGCCGGTGCCTCCATGCTGCGGGGAGGGGCGTTCAAGCCGCGTACCGGACCGCATACCTTTCAGGGGCTGAGGGAGGAGGGGTTGAAGCTGCTCGCCTTGGCGGGCAGGGAGAGCGGCCTGCCCATCGTTACCGAGGTGATGAGCCCGGACAACGTAGGGTTGGTGGCCGAGTACGCCGACCTGCTCCAGGTGGGGGCGCGCAACATGCAGAACTTCGATCTGCTGCGGGAGGTGGGCAGGATCCGCAAGCCGGTGCTGCTCAAGCGCGGCATGAGCGCCACGGTGGAGGAGTTTCTGGCGGCGGCCGAGTATATCCTGGCCGAAGGGAATGATCAGGTCATCCTGTGCGAGCGGGGCATCCGCACCTATGAGACCGCCACCCGCAACACCCTCGACCTGGCTATTGCACCGTTGATCAAGGAGATGTCGCACCTGCCGATCATGGTCGATCCCTCCCACGCCACCGGCAAGCGCAGCCTGGTGCCCCCCATGGCGCTGGCGGCGCTGGTGGCCGGCGCCCACGGCGTGCTGGTGGAAGTGCATCCCGAACCGGAAAAGGCGCTCTCCGACGGACCCCAGTCGCTCACTTTTCCCGGTTTTGAGCACCTGATGGAGGATGTGCGGCGGCTGATTGGCTTCCTGGGGTATGCCTGATAAAGGCTGTCAGACAAAAGGCTTGATATGGTTTGGCAGCGGGTGTAATAATGTAAACACCAGTTCGTTCTCTCTACCCTGCTCGTCGGCAGCAGTGCCCGGGCGGAATGCTAAACAAAAAGGGGGTCGCTCCCTGCTGTGGTGTGCTGCCCCATTACGCGGGAATTGCCTGAAGCAGCATCACTGACCCCCACGGTTGAGGAAACTCGCCGGAGGCCCTTTAAGCAGACGGCAGGGTGGAGAGAAGGAGTAAAAAGGGGAAGCCTTGCGCTTCCCCTTTTTTATTTGAAGTTAAAGTTATCTGACACGCCTCAACCCAACTCCCGTCCGGTGGTCGTCATCACCAGCTTGCCGTGCTTGACCCCCTTTACACCGATGAGGGAGTCGGCAATGGCCTTGATCTGGCTGGCCTTGCCCCTGACGATCAGCACTTCGAGGCAGTTATGGTGGTCAAGGTGCACGTGCAGGGTCGAGATGATGCGGTCGTGCTGGTCGTGTTGGATGGCGGTCAGCCGGTCGGCCAGATCGTGGACATGGTGGTCGTAGACCAGCGTTACCGTGCCGACCGTTTCCTCGTTGCCGGCTTCCCAGGTCTGCTCCACCAGGGCATCGCGAATCAGGTCGCGTATGGCCTCCGAACGATTAATGAAGCCTTTTTCCGTAACGAGCCTGTCAAAGCGTTCCAACAGCCCGTCGTCTATTGATATGCCGAACCTTATGGTTTCCCCCATCAGTCCCTCCCCGCCTTGATTTCATCCTTTATAGGAATCGGTAATAGAATCTTTTCCAGCAATGCCGCGAGACGTTCGTTTTCTGCGCGCGTACGCACCGCAATGCGGAAAAATTGCGGCGTAAGGCCGTAAAAGCTGGCGCAGTCGCGGATAATGACCAGTCCAGGCAGAAGCTGCCGAGCCAATTCCCTGGCAGTCATCCCCCCTGCAATCTCCACCAGCAGGAAATTGGCGCTGGACGGGTAGACCTTGAACTGTGGGAAGCTACCCAAAAGGTCGGACAGGAAACGCCGCTCCTGGTCGATGAAGAGGATGGTCCGTTGATTGTACTCCCGATCCTGCAGGGAGGCCGTGCCCGCCGCCAGCGCCAGGGTGTTGACGTTCCACGGCACGCCTAAGTCGCAAAGCCGTCCGCACAGCGGCTCGCTTGCCATGGCATACCCCAGCCGCAGGCCCGGGATGCCGAAAAACTTGGTCATGGAACGCAGGATAAGGGCATTGCCGTTTTCGATGACAATGTGTTTCGCGGAAGCCTCCTCGCAGAAGTCCATAAAGGCTTCGTCAAGCACCAAAAAGGCCTTTGCCGCGCTGCACAGCCCACAGACCTGCTCTATGAGGCGGGCAGGATAGAGGGTTCCGCTGGGGTTGCCGGGATTGCAGAGATAAAAGGCATCGTATCCTTTTGCAAGCTCCGTTTCCAGCCTGGCAAGGTCCAATGAAAAACCCTCTTCCGGCGAGAGCGGGAAGTGGTGCACCTCCCACTGCTGCCGCTTCAGAGCCCGCTCGTATTCGCTGAAGGATGGAGCGGCGAGCAGGGCGCGCTTGCCGGTGAGGAGCGCAGGCAGTTGGTAGATTATTTCAGTGGAGCCGTTGGCGACGACAAAATGGGCCAAAGGAACGCCGTGGTACCGGGCGAGGGCATCTTTGAACTCCTGGTGGCCGGCATCTGGATAGTGCACAAGGCTGTCCAGGGCACGGCCGATGGCCTCTCTCGCCGCTATCGGCAGTCCCAGGGGATTTATGCTGGCCGAAAAGTCGATTAAAGCCGACGTCGGGACACCCAGCCGGCGGGCTGTCGCGAAAATGGCGCCGCCGTGATCATGACTGCGGGACATGAAAGCCTTTCAGCGCCCAGGCAGCGGCAATGCAAAGGGCCGCCATGAGCAGGGTAGTGGCGTACATCAGCCAGATGATACTCCGGAAAGTCCGTCCGTCAAGGGGTCTCAACGGATCGCCTATATATTCCTTCCAGGAGGGAAGGCCCCCGTAGCTTGCCGAGCCGCCCAGGCGCACTCCCAAAGCTCCTGCTGCCGCGGCCTCGGGGTGGCCGCTGTTGGGCGATGGATGGTTGCGGCGGTCGCGAAGCGTGATGCCGGCGGCGTTGCGCCATGACAGTCCGGCCAGCGGGGCGGCGACGACCATCAGCAGGGCGGTCAGACGGGCTGGGATGAAATTCAGCAGATCGTCCGTGCGGGCCGAAGCCCATCCCATCTTAAGGTAACGCTCGCTTTTGTAGCCCACCATGGAATCGAGCGTGCTGACTGCTTTGAAGGCCATGCAGCTCACCGGTCCGCCGAGGGTCAGCCAGAACAGCGGCGAAACAATCCCGTCGGCGGTGTTCTCGGCCACGGTTTCGACCAATGCCCGCCAGATCTCGGCATCGGCGAGATCGTGGGTATCCCGGCCGACGATGTACGATAGAAGACGCCGCGCAGCCTTCAGGTCCCCGGTTGCCAGGGCGTCGGCAACCCGGGCCGATTCGCGGTGCAGGGAACGGGCCGCCAGGCAGGTGTAGGATAGATACGCCGCGCCAAGGAAGCCGGCAAGCGCATTGATCCCGGCGAGCAGGTACAATGCCAACCAGGCGGTTCCAGCGCTTATTCCCACGGTAAAGAGCAGGAGGAGAACCCCTGCCCCCCTTTCATTGCCGAAGATGTTCCGCAGGCGGGATTCCAAAAGGGTGATCAGTCGGCCAATCATGACAACCGGGTGGGGGAGGAGGCGGGGGTCGCCCAGTGCAAGATCCAGCACCAGCGCCAGGATCAGAACTGCCGGGTCCGGAGTCACTGCTTTAGCCCGCAGATATCCAGAAGTAGAGGGATGTCGAGATGTCGCTCAAGGTGATCGGCAAGTTTCTCGAACGGGTCACCATGATCCTGTACATGTGTGTCGTGCCGCAACGACAGCCCCTTGTCACTGCGGATGCGGTTCAGAAAGGCCTCCCGAAAGCGGGCGTTGTCGAAGAGGCCGTGCAGGTAGGTGCCGAAGATTCTGGCATCCGGCGAGACCGCGCCGTCTTCGACATCGACCGGAGTCGCCCCGCGCCGGATGATGCGGCTAAAGGGCTGTAACGGGGCGGTGGGGGTGGTCATGCCCATGTGGATCTCATAGCCGGAAAGGTTGTCCGGGCATCCGGGGGCTGTTGCTGACCCGGCCGCGTCCAGGCGGGCCAAGGTCTGGTGGGTTGCCTTATCCGGCATGAGTTCCGTCTCCACCGGGAGCAGGCCGAGCCCGGACAACTCCTGAACGTCCGATTCCACGCCGTGCGGATCCAGCACCCGAAGACCGAGCATCTGGTACCCGCCGCAGATGCCGACGATGTACCCGCTGAAGCCAGCGATGGCCTCAAAGAAACCGCTCTCCTTCAGGTAACGGAGATCGGGGATGGTGGACTTGCTGCCTGGGAGGATGAGAATATCGCAACCCTCCAACTGTTGCGGCGATTCCAGATAGGCTATGGTGCAGTCCGGTTCGTAGCGGAATGCATCGAAGTCGGTGAAGTTCGAAATCCGCGGCAGCCTGACGATCCCGATCCGGATGGCATCCGGTGCAGGGACGCCGGCCGCCGGCCTTGAAGGGCGGCTGAGCTCCACGCTGTCCTCGGCCGGCAGGTTGAGGTCCGCAAGCCACGGAAGGACGCCGATTATCGGGATGCCGGTCCGCTCCACGATGAAGTCTAGGCCAGGCTTCAGGATGGTTTCGTCGCCGCGGAACCTGTTGACGATGATCCCGCGGATCATTGCCTTCTCCGAAGGTTCCAGGAGATCGATGGTGCCTATGATCTGGGCGAATACGCCGCCACGGTCGATGTCGGCCACCAGTATGACCGGACAACCCGCCATTGCGGCGACCCGCAGGTTGGCGATATCATTGTGCTTGAGATTGATCTCGGCAATGCTCCCGGCTCCCTCGATGACAATGAACTCGTATCCGTTTTTCAGTCGCTCGAAACTCTCGGCAACCTTTTCGAAGGCCAGTGGCTTGTAGGCATTGTATTGTGCCACATTCATATTGCCGACCGGCCGGCCCTGGATAATTACCTGGCTGCCCGTGTCAGAATTGGGTTTCAGCAGCACCGGGTTCATGTCTGTGTGGGCGTTTATGCGGCATGCCTGGGCCTGGACGGCCTGGGCCCGGCCGATCTCGCCCCCTTCGGGGGTGACGCCGGAGTTGAGGGACATGTTTTGTGATTTGAAGGGAGCGGTGCTGATGCCGCGCCTTAAGAGCAGGCGGCAAAAACCGGCCGTAATGACCGATTTGCCCACATCCGAAGCAGTACCGCAAAACATGACGGCACCGGACCGCGTCTCCTGTTCCGCCTGAATCCGTGACACTTCCATGCCTCCGCTAGTCCGGAAGGCCTCTGCCTTTGCAGGCATGGAGATGATCGACTGTCCGGCGGAGGACCGGCAGGGCGAGTGGCCAGCTGCGGCATGGGCGGCGTGCGGGCCCAGGTTCTTCCGGCCACTGCGGCATTCCAGTGTCACGGATTCAGCTTCCGTGTCGGGTGCAGCGATGCCGTACTTGCCTGCATAGCCGCGCGGCGTCACCATGCGGCCGCAGCCGTCCACAAAGCTTTTGCTGTTGCCGATGAAAACGATCGTGGACATATCTATGTGGTGTTGCAGGAGACTTCCCAGCGTGGTGACGGTACTCCGTTCATCCGGGCGGCAGGCGTTGCACACTATGCCTGCCGGGGTCTCTGCCGGCCGGGAGGCCAGGATGATGCGGCGGGCCTCCTCTATCTGGGTGACGCGTTTTGTGCTCTTGGGATTGAAGAGCACAATCACGAAATCCGCCCGGGCGGCCGCCTCCAGCCGTGTCATGATCAGATTCCAGGGGGTGAGCAGGTCGGAGAGAGAGATGACGGCAAAATCGTGCATGAGCGGTGCGCCCAGCACGGAGGCCGCCGCCTGGATGGCTGAAATGCCGGGTATGACGCGGACATCAGGCCGGGGCAACCCGTTGCCGGCCTCGTGCTCCAGCATCTCCAGCACCAAACCGGCCATGCCGTAGATACCTGCGTCGCCACCGGAAACCAGGGCGACCGTCTCGCCGGCGCGCGACCTGGCGATGGCCTCGCTGCAGCGCTCCATCTCCTTCATCATCCCGGTTGATACCAGTGTTTTTCCTGCCGTGAGCGGGTTGATCTGCTCCAGGTAACTGCCGTAGCCGATAATGGTTGCAGATTCGGCGAGTGCCTGCCGGGCGGCGTCGGTCAGGTGAGCGATGTCTCCGGGGCCGGTGCCGATGATGTACAGGGGGGGCATGAAATCACCTATTTTTGGATTGAGGGTAAGATGATAGGGAACGGATCAGGCGCTGTACGAAGCATAGAGCTGTTTGACCCGCGCCAGATAATCCTGCGTTTCGCGGGGCATGCGCTCCGGCCTCCTGTCAACGTTGCCCGGACCCCAGTTATAGGCGGCCACGGCCGAATCCATGTTGCCGTTATAGTGGTTAAGCAGATCGCGCAGGAAGCGTGTCCCGGCCATGACATTCTGTTCGGGATCAAAGGAATCATCGACCCCCAGGGAACGGGCGGTTCCGGGCATCAGCTGCATCAGGCCCCGGGCGCCTGCGGAGGAGACGGCCGTGGGGTTGAAATTGCTCTCGGCCTTGATGACAGCCTTGATGAGCCCCGTATCGACCCCGTAACGATCCGATGCCTTGGCGATAATCGGCTCCAGCCACTCTTTTCCGTTTCCAAGCGGCGATGAAGGCTGTGAGAGGGATGACTGGGAGTAGGATTGATCCGCTGGAGGCTCCTCCGTATTGCGGGTAGTTTGGGTTTGTGCCGATTGTGCCGATTGTGCCATGGCGTCGGCATAGGCCTTGATGAGTGGCTGGAGCATGGATGGCTGCTGCGCGAGCTCAGGGGATGGCGAGGTCTCGGAAGAGTTGTCTCCTGCCAGGTTCAGGGTATTATGGAGCATCTGCAGTTTGAACGCCTCGGCAAGGTTTTGGGCGGCGGACTGCTCCGTCTGTCCGGACGCAGAGGTCTCCATGGCGCGATCGAGCTGTTCGGCAAAGACGCCATCGGATTGTCCGGCGGCATCCTGGCGATCGGTTTTGCGCGATTCCTGTGACAAAACCGACCTGAGAAGCGACAGGTTGCTGTTGATGTCTATGGTCATGGGGTCTCGTGATCCCTGTCGTAAGCCAGGTTCTTTTTCTTCAGCTTCTCGATCAGTGTGGTGCGTTTGAGGTTCAAGAGCAATGCCGCTTCTTTCTTGTTGCCCCTGGTCCGCTCCAGGGCCTGGAGGATCAGGCGGTTTTCGAACTCTTCAAGGGCTGAGTTGAGACAGATGCCGTTTTCCGGGAATTCGGCACCGGCCGGCAGCGCCGGGGCCTGCACCTGAACCTTTCTGGCAAGAACCTTCTCGGGCAGGTCCGCTGGGGCGATGAGGCCGCTGTCCTTGAGAATCACCAGACGCTCAACCAGGTTCTCCAATTCCCGCACGTTCCCCGGCCAGTCGTATTCGCACAGAATGCCGAGCGTTTCCTTGGAAAAGCCCGTCACCGCATGCTTTTTTTCACTGTTGAAGCGGCTCAGAAAGGTTTCTATCAATAGCGGTATGTCGTCTCGCCGTTCCCGCAGTGGCGGGATGGTGATAGGGATGACCGAAAGCCGGTAAAAGAGGTCTTCTCGAAAACCCTGGGATTCCACCATGGCCTCAAGTTTTTTGTTGCTCGCCGCAATAATCCGGACATCCACCTTCTGAGACTTTGTCGATCCGACCGGTTCGAATTCCTTGCTCTGCAAGACCCGCAGAAGCTTGACCTGCAGATTGGCCTTCATGTCGCCGATTTCATCCAGGAAGAGGGTCCCCTTGTCCGCCATTTCAAAACGCCCCACCCGATTGGCGTATGCGCCGGTAAAGGAGCCTTTTACATGGCCGAACAACTCGCTTTCGATCAGGTCCTCGGGGATGGCCGCGCAGTTAATCGGGACAAAGTGCCTATCGCACCTGGGACTCAATTGGTGTATCGCTCTGGCTGCAAGTTCCTTGCCAGTGCCGGACTCGCCCTGGATCAGCACAGTGGCGCTTGACTCGGCCACCTTTTCTATCAATTCGAAAAGCGTAATCATTTTGCTGCTTCTTCCGATTATGGAGGAGCTCAGCCTGTGCGGGCGTGACGCAGTCGAGGCATCCTGGCGTTTCACGCTCTGGAGTTCCCTGGCACGCATGACCAGGCTTTCCAGTTCCTCCAGATTGAGCGGCTCGGACATGAGAAGGATGTTGTTTTCGCTTGCCGAATCGATGTGCTCGTTGCTGTTGTAGCCGATCACGACAAGGAGAGGGTTTATCTTTTTTGCCAGTTCGATGAAATTGGCGGCAATGCCGGCCAGAGACTTCATATCGGCAATCACGATGCCGATATTTTTTTCCCGGATAGTGTCAAAAACATGGGATGCCTGTGTCGCGTGGACGATGTCATATCCCTGATATTTTAAAAACGCCGATACGAGATCGCGGGTTTTGCGGTCGTTTTCAACTATGATGATAGTGCCCGATTTTTGATCCATGGGTTATCCGCTGCTTATCAGGTTTGTCTAAAGGTGTACTGATTGATATCCTGGATTGGATGATAGATTGTATTGACACCAAAGTCAAGAAAATGACTTTGGTGTTTTTTTGCGAATGGAAGGCAATTGGCTTGTTTGATCGCATGGTCTCGATGTATATTGAAGAGACTTGATAAAAGAGGATGTGCATGGTAAATATTAGGCGTAACTCAGATTTCTGATTGCAAATGAGAGGCGTCGCTCAGACTTGCCGGCCAGTTTGGTTAGTTTGGAAACCTGTTTAAACATTTTGGGGAGGGTATAATGAACGGTGCACTCGTACCGGTAAAATCAGATGAGTCTCGTGACAAGCTGATCCAGCTGGTAAGCTTTAATCTTGAAGAGGAAGAATACGGCGTGGATGTCCTCAAGGTGCGGGAGATCATCCGCATGCCGATAGTTACCCGTGTCCCCAATACGCCTCACTACGTCGAGGGTGTCATCAACCTGCGCGGCAAGGTCATCCCGATCATTTCCATGCGCAGGAAATTCGGCCTTCTGGAAACGGAAAGCGACAAACAGACCCGCATCATGGTTATGGATGTGGAAGGTGAGCTGATGGGATTCATCGTTGATGCCGTTTCGGAGGTTATACGCATCTCCGGCAGCGAGATCCAGCCTTCTCCCGCGGTAGTCGCCAGCAGCATTGACCAGGAATGCATCGCCGGCGTGATAAACCAGGCCGAGCGTCTTTTGGTGCTGCTGGAACTGGAGAGGATGTTTTCCACTGACGAAAAGAGACTTTTTACATCGATGTAATAGCCGGAACCGGATGCGCTCAAGGAGAGTTTAATGCCATTGATTGATAGCGAAGACCAGGAACTGCTCGAAGGGTTCCTTACCGAGACGACCGAGCTGCTTGAAAAGCTCGATGATGATCTCGTTGCCCTGGAGAAGGCGTCGGACGACCCGGAACTCCTCAACCGGATATTCAGGTCGATACATACCGTCAAGGGGGCCTCGAGCTTCCTTGGATTCGACCTTCTGGTCAAGGTGACCCACAAGACGGAGGATGTCCTGAACCGCCTGCGTAAAGGCGAGATACCGGTAACCTCCGAGATCATGGATGTCATCCTTGAAGTCACCGATCTGGTCAAGCTTCTCGTCAGCGACATCAAGGCAGGAGAAATTCAGGAGCGTGAGATAGATGGCGCCATAGCCAAGCTTTTGCCGTATCTTTCCGAAAACATAGTGGCCCAGGAAGCCCCCGGGACAGCGCCGGAACCGGCTCCGGCGGTGCAGGAACCACCGGAGCCAGCGGTCAATGAGCCTGATTCCGCCCCTGCTCCCGCGGACCTCCCCCCAGCGACACCCCAGAAGCAGGAGGTGGCGCCGGTGGCGCCGCAGAAGCCTGCCGGCGATGCCGTTTCCAAGAAGGCGCCGGTTCCCAAGCAGGTCGAGGGCAGAGGGGAGGATCTTTCCGACAACTCAACCGTGCGCGTCGATGTCAAGCGCCTTGACGATCTGATGAACCAGGTAGGCGAGTTGGTGCTTGAGCGCAACCGCATGATCCAGCTCAACCAGGATCTGCAGCAGGGGGACGCCGGGCGCCTTGATTTCAACGATGAATTCGGCAAACTCACCAAGCGGATGAATTTTGTCACCTCGGAACTGCAGATGCAGGTCCTCAAGATGCGCATGATCCCGGTTGACAAGGTCTTCAAGAAATTCCCCCGCATCGTCCGCAGCCTGGCCCGTGACTTGGGCAAAGAGGTTGATCTGCAGATCTTTGGCGAGGAAACCGAACTGGACAGATCGGTTGTTGACGAGATAGGCGACCCGCTCATCCACCTCATCCGCAATGCCATGGACCATGGCCTTGAACCGCCTGACGAACGTGTTGCCGCGGGGAAACCCCGGGTAGGCAATCTTATCCTGGCGGCCGTCCACGAAGGCAACCAGATCATAATCAGCATCAAGGACGACGGTCGCGGCATCGACACCGAGCGGGTCGGGCGCAAAGCGCTGGAAAAGGGGCTCATTACCGAGGACCAGCTCGCTGCCATGAGCCAGCGCGAACTCTTCGATCTGATCTTTCTCCCTGGTTTCTCGACCAAGGAGAAGGCCTCCGACCTCTCCGGCCGGGGGGTCGGCATGGATGTGGTCAAGACCAACATCAAAAAGCTCAACGGCCTCATCGAGATCAAGAGCGAAAAAGGGATGGGATCGGAATTCATCCTGCGCCTCCCCTTGACCCTGGCCATCATCCAATCGCTTTTGGTCGAGGTGGAAGGGGAGATCTATTCCATCCCGCTCTCCTCCGTGCTTGAGACCTTGCGTGTTGAGCAGAAAATGTTCCATATGGTCGGGGGGCAGGAGGTGCTTAAACTGCGCGAATCCGTACTGCCGCTGATGCGCCTGCAAAGAAAGTTCAACGTACAAAAGCGCAGTGAAAACGAAGATTTTTGTTATGTCGTTGTCGTAGGCGCCGCCGACAAGCGCATGGGGCTTGTTGTCACGCGTCTGGTGGGACAGCAGGAGGTGGCCATCAAGTCTCTCGGCAACTACCTGGCCAATATCCCCGGCATTGCCGGTTCCACCATTCTCGGCGACGGCCGGGTGACCCTGATTGTGGATCCGGTCGGACTCATCGACGGCGGCGAAGGCGCTTCAGGCAGATAACCATGCGGACGTCTGGATTTTTTTCAATACGGCTTCGCGTTCGTGCTGAAGAAAGAGCGTCAATTTGCTGGTTTCATAGACATACGGTGTTTGGAGTAAACACCAACCACAATCCCAAAAGGACCAACCGTGCCAATATCAGATAATGATTTCATACAACTGCGCGACTTCATTTACAACATCTGCGGCATGTACTTCCATACCACCAAGAAGTACTTTCTGGAAAGCCGCCTTGCCCGAAGAATGGAGGTGACCGGCACCAAGTCGCATCCTGAGTATTATCAGCTTCTCAGGTCGCCGCGCGGCGCCGAGGAGTTGAAGTACCTGATGGATGAGATCACCACCAATGAAACCTATTTTTTTCGCAATGTGCCCCAATTGACCGCCCTGGAAACCAAACTGTTGCCGGAGATCGTAGAGACCAAGAACAAGATGGGCTTTCGCAAGCTGCGCATCTGGAGTGCAGGGTCGTCGTCGGGTGAAGAGGCCTATACCATGTCCATGATGTTGCTGGAGAAGCGGTCTACGCTCCTCAAGGACTGGATCATCGAGATCGTTGGTACCGACATTAATGAAACAGTCATCTCCCAGGCCAAGGAAGGGATTTACAACGCCTATTCGGTCCGCAACATCCCCGATGTCTACAAGCGTAAGTACATAAAGGAGGAGAACGGCAAGTTCCTCCTGTCGCCGGAGGTCAAGAAGTTTGTTACGTTTAACAAGCTAAACTTGTACGAAGATTCCAAGATGATCTTCATGAAGAGCTTTGATTTCATCTTTTGCGCCAATGTGCTGATCTATTTCGATACTGCTTCGAAATCCAAGGTCGTCCAACACTTTTACAACAACCTGCAACCATACGGTTATTTCTTTGTAGGTCAATCCGAGTCCCTGCACGGGGTGAACGACAAGTTCAAGACCGTCCACTTCCCCGGCGGCTTCACCTATAAAAAATGACTCAAAAGGTAAATATCATGGACAAGCACGCAATGATAAAGAGAGCGGAAGATTTGGTCGGCACGATCGAGGATCTGCCTACGATCCCTGTAGTCGCCACCCAGGTGCTGCTTCTTTTGGATAAGCCGGAGGTAAGGATCGAGGAGGTGGCTGACCTGATGCTGACAGATCAGGTCATGACAGCCAGGGTAATGAAGATGGTAAACTCCCCGGTTTTCAAACCCAGCCACGAGATCACCTCCCTCAGGCTGGCGCTTGTCTACCTTGGCTTGAAACACATACGCGAAGTGGCCCTGACCACGTCCCTCATCGACGCCTTTGGCTCTGATACGGGTAATTTCGATATCAGCGCGTTCTGGGAGCACTCCTTCGGGGTCGGCATGGTCTCCAAGATCATAGCCGGGAAGATCGGCTATAACGATATAGAAAAGGCCTACATCGGCGGCATCATCCACGACCTGGGCGTTGTCTTTCTGAGCCAGTACCAACGCGAGGAATTTCAGGCGATACTGGACAGCATCAAGGACAAGCCGATCAAGCTTGTGGATGCCGAGATCGAACGGATGGGCACGACTCACTGCGAGATCGGGCTGTGCATGGCCAGGAAATGGAATTTTCCCGAGGCGTACTGTGAGTTGATTTCGTATCATCATGCGCCTACCGAGGCAACCATTGACCCGGTCCTGTGCGCCATTGTCAACCTGTCTGACCTCTTCTGCAGCGTGCGTGGGCTTAATTACGGCGGCATGGAGTGGGTCAGCTTCAATCTGGTCGAAGAAGAGGCCTGGCAGATACTCAGGAAAGCTGCTCCAAACCTGGCAAACCTGGACGTGGAGCGTTTCTGCTACGAATTGGACGACGCCATTCCCGACGTCAAGGCATTGGTCAGTTCGATCTTCAATTCGTATGAACAGGCGGTGGATTGATGCTTCCTTCCCGAACCGGAAAAACCAGGGTATTGATCGTAGACGACTCTTCGTTCATGCGCATGGCAATCCGCAGCGTGCTTTCCAAGGATCCTTCCTTTGATATCGTAGGCACGGCGGCTGATGGCATGGAAGGCGTGGAGAAGGCCATAGCCCTAAAGCCGGACGTCATCACCATGGACGTCGAGATGCCGCGCATGAACGGCATTGCGGCCTTGCGGCAGATCATGGCAAAGGCCCCAACCAAGGTGCTCATGGTCTCCACCCTGACCAACGAAGGTGCAAAGGCCACCTTTGAGGCCCTTGACGCCGGTGCCATCGATTACATCCCCAAGAATGTCACCGACTCGACCGAGGCCCAGAATATCTTCCGCGAGGAGCTGCTGCGCAAGGTCAGGGAAGCCGGCAGGACACAATTCGGCCGCATTATTGCTCCTTCCGTTGTACGGCAGGGCGCCGCCCCGGCCGCAGCCCTATCCCGTCCGACCGCATCGAGGTTTACCGGGAAAAAGATCAATTACGTCGGGATCGGGGCCTCGACCGGGGGGCCGGTGGCGCTTCAGGAGGTACTGTCCCGTATTCCGGTCAATTTCCCCTACGGCATCATTGTCGGCATCCATATGCCTAAGGCGTTCACCGGTCCTTACGCCGACCGCCTGAATGCCAAATGCTCCATGAACATCCGCGAGGCGGTTGATGGAGACGTGCTCAAGCCGGGATTGGCGCTGATCGCCCCAGGCGGCATGCATACCACCCTGGTCCGCCATGGTGCGGGCCTCATGGTCAAGACGGTCCCCACCAGTGTATACCCGCAATATGTGTACATCCCCTCGGTGGACCTGATGATGTCGAGCATGGCCGAGGCTACAAACGGCTCCATGCTGGGGGTCATCCTGACCGGCATGGGCAATGACGGTTTTAAAGGGATGCAGCTCTTGAAAAGCAAGGGGGGGCTGACCATTGCCCAGGACGAGGCGACTTCGACCATCTACGGCATGCCCAGGGCCTGTGTAGACGGAGGGGTGGCCGATGAGGTGCTGCCTTTGGGGCAGATCGGTTTTGAAATATCCAAGTTCATGGGGTAGCGCCAGGCTGCCTTATGGATAGCGCAGATTCCCGTAAATCCCCCTAAATCCCCCTTTATTGAAGGGGGACTTTGTAATCAGTTGCAAGAGCTTGAAATTATAAAGGGCGACCCTGTACGGGCCGTCCTTTATCGTTTTTATCTCTTTGCGTGAACAACCAGCCCTTTGGGGGTTGTCACCACCTTGCAGCAGGAATATCCCAGCCGTTTCAGGCGGCGCAGGATGAAAAACGCGGCAATGGGATGAACGTGCGGCAGCATCAAGGGGAAATTTTCCAGGGGGAGATTCCTGATGGCGTCCCAGGTCGCCCGCGCCCGGCATTTCCCCCCTCTTTCGCCGTCTCTTCCGGTCTCCATGGACTAGCTATGCTCGCTGGTTTCGTGGAATTCAAGCTCCTTCCAGTTTTCGATAGTATTGTCCAGGCGCCACGCACTGCTGGCCATGTAGGTCAGCTTCCCCTCCCCGTCGATATAGAGATGCATGACCTCCTTCTTCTCGAACTCCTCGATCTTTTTCCTCTCGCCGGTAACCCAGCGGGCGGTCGCATAACTGACCGGCTCAAAGGCTACCTTGACGCCGTATTCGAATTCCAGGCGGTGCATGACCACCTCGAATTGCAGCAGGCCGACCGCCCCGATAACCCAGTCGGCTCCCATCAGCGGTTTAAAAACCTGGGTGGCGCCCTCTTCGGCCAGTTGGACCAGGCCTTTTTCCAGTGCCTTTGATTTCATCGGGTTGAGAAGCCGCACCTTGCGGAAATGTTCCGGGGCAAAGCTGGGGATGCCGGTGAATTTCAGCTCTTCACCCTGGGTAAACGTGTCGCCGATCTTGATGGTGCCATGGTTGTGAATGCCGATGATATCGCCAGGCCAGGCCTCTTCGACGTTGGTACGGTCCTGGGCCATGAAGATGGTGGCGTTGGCGATCTGAACCTCACGCCCCAAGCGTACGTGCCGCACCTTCATGCCGCGGGTGAACTTGCCGGAGCAGATGCGGAAAAAGGCGATCCGGTCGCGGTGCGCAGGGTCCATGTTCGCCTGGATCTTGAAGGTAAAGCCGCTGAATGGCTCCTCATAGGGTGATACGGTACGGTTGATTGTCTCGCGGGGAAGGGGCGCCGGGGCATGCTGCACAAAGGCGTCCAGAAGCTGCTGCACGCCGAAGGTGTTGATAGCGCTGCCGAAAAAAACCGGTGTCTGTTGGCCGGCCAGATAGGCCTCCTTGTCAAAGGGGTGGGCCGCGCCTTCAAGAAGTTCGACATTATGGCGCAGTTCATCCACCTGGCTGCCCAAAAGTTCATCCAGCAACGGGTCGTCCAGGCCGGCGGCGGTCAGTATCTGCCCGGTGCCGTTAGCCGCATCGGGGTCGAAAAAGGTAAGTTCCTTGGTATGGAGGTGGTAGGTTCCGCGGAAGCGCTTGCCCATCCCCACAGGCCAGGTCATCGGCGCGGTCTGGATGTGCAGGTTCTTCTCGATATCGTCCAACAGATCCAGAGGGTCCTGTCCCTCCCGGTCAAGCTTGTTCATAAAGGTCATGATCGGGGTATGGCGCAGGCGGCAGACCTCCAGAAGCTTCTTGGTCTGGCTCTCGACCCCCTTGACCGAATCGATCACCATCAACACGGAGTCAACGGCGGTCAAGACCCGGTAGGTATCCTCCGAGAAGTCGTTATGGCCGGGGGTGTCGAGCAGGTTGATCTCGCAGCCCGAATAAGCGAATTTCATGACCGACGAGGTGACGGAAATGCCGCGCTGCTTCTCCAGTTCCATCCAGTCGGAGGTGGCGTGGCGGGCGCTCTTTCGGGCGCGGACCTCTCCCGCCTGCTGGATGGCGCCGCCAAAAAGCAGCAATTTTTCGGTGATGGTGGTCTTGCCGGCATCAGGGTGGCTGATGATGGCAAAGGTGCGGCGCTTATCGACTTCCTGCTGATTATGCATCTCCACTTGCTGCTCCTTTATCAATCGAAAGGCGGGTGCAGCCCGCCTTTGAAGTCTTCTGCTCCCCGCCCCTTGCGGGAGGACCCTCTGGGGCATAAAGGGGGGTTGGGGAACTCACTTCAAGCACCCCTGTCTGGTAACCAGAGGCCGTCACTCAATAAGCCTGGCGCCCCCTCATCCTATCCCTTCTCCCTCAGGGAGGGGGTGGCCAAAGGCCGGGTGAGTGGCTTGCGCGGCTCTAGTCCTATGATCTGAAGACCAGGCGATCAAGGCGCCAGCGGCCGCCCCCGGCGATAACCAGGTAGAGAGCCATCCCCAGGAGCGCGACGCAGAACTCGATGCCGTTTCCGGAGCCCGATACGCCATTGGCGTTCAGAAAAAAGCCGTTCGCCCAGTGGACCTTGTAAATGCCCACCATCATGACCGCAGCTATGCCGGCCGCCGAAAAGCGGGTGAGGAAGCCGGTCAACACGCCGAAACCGCCGCCGAATTCGGCGATGATCGCCAGCAGGGTGAAGATCGGCGGGATCCCCAATTTCAATTCAAATGTTTTGAAGGTGGCTGTGAGCCCCTGTCCGCCGAAGAGACCCAGCAGTTTCTGCGACCCATGGGCCATGAAGATCAGCCCCAGAGGTATCCGCAACATGAACGGAGCTAAAAGGCCGGTTGCGTCAAAACTTCCTTTTGCCATGAAAGTACTCCATGTTAGTCAGTTGTGTCGATTATCAGCCATGCACGCCAGGCGGGCGGTACCTGGATTTAATCACGGGAGAAACGCCGGTCATAGTCTAGCCGGCCTTAAACGCCGGCAGCACGCTGTTTGCGACGGAGATGGTTCTTGGAGAGGGGCGTAGAATATTTTGGGAAATAGCTGGCGTGCTGCGTCTCGACATGGACCATCTTCCGTCCAAGTTGCAAATTAGCTTTTAAATTATCAAATTTACCCTGAAAAGGAAAGGGTTTGATTGGGAGAAGGCAAAATTTTTTCTTAGTGATTTATGCCCGCCAGCAAGGCCGTTGAATCGAAACTGAGTTTTCAATACTGGAGATGGCATGCGAAACCCACGGGCAACACTATCTGGAATAAAGGTTAGCCCATGTTGACTTTTTTTTAAAGCCTCCGCACTCATTTTGGCACATGGATTTCGCAGGATCCAGGGTTTCGATCAGTTGAACATACTGCCAAAGCATTGAGTCGTACGGCATGTAATTCGACAAGCTGAAGAACATTAAAAAATTAAAAGGTGACAATATATACAAAATGTTCTAAAAATTAATATAATAGGACTAATGGGATAATATTAGGACTCTTTCTTGATGAATTTTATTGAGGCTCAGCCTTTCCTGTCAGATATCCATACGTGGCTGGGTGTTGTGGGGTGCTCATGACACGAAAGGACATCATTCATACCACTAGCCACCTCGTCGTATCCGTAGAAACCTTCATGATCGTCATCTTCACCGTTTCATGGATCTTACTGAGGCAAGCCGAAATCATCACACTCTTCTTACTTCCTGGCCAGCCGGATCTAAGAACCCAGTTTCCACCCAATGGAGGGTGGTTGCAGGCACCATGACAGGGAAGGATATTTGAGACGTATATTTGATCGCGATAAGACGATTTTGTTCACTATAAGCCGGCATCCAACAGTACTTGATTAAAAGGAGATTACGTATGAATATTTACCTTGAAGGCATCACCTTCAAAGCTAAACTGATCGCACTTGTTTTAGTGAGTTGTTTTGCGCTTGGAGCGCCCACCGGTTTCATTTCTCTAAAGGAATTCATCAATAGCCATGCATACTTTATAGATACGTACCACAACACGCTTTTCAAAGATTATGATACTCAGGCTAAAAACCAGGTTGAGTTGGCGGACAGTATACTCCAGCGGGTGTACGATAGGTCGCAGAGAGGTGAAATAACGCTTGATGAGGCAAAAAGTCTCGGTGCGGATATCATCCGCAACTTGCATTTCGGCAAGGATGGGTATATCTGGGCCGATACGGCTGAAGGCGTCAATGTTGCCATGAGTGGCAATAAATCCGTAGAAGGGGTCAACCGCATCAAAGCTCAGGATACTAATGGCAAGTACTTTATTCAGGAGATCATCAAAGCCGCCATGGAGCCTGGAGGCGGCTATACCGATTATTATTTTCCCAAACCAGGCAGCACGACCTCGCTTAAAAAACGGAGTTATTCACTTTATTTCAAACCATTCAATTGGGTTATTGGCACTGGCAATTACGTTAACGATCTGGACACCATGGTGCAGAAAGCGGCCGACGAAAACCACAAGCATCTTTTTAACAGCATCTACCTGATTGTCGGCGTCAGCATTGTGATTTTGATTTTGGTCTGCCTGCTTGCAATTTTTATAACAAAATTACTGTTGCGTCATATCGGCGCGGAGCCTGTGGAGTTGGCATCTATTGCAGAGAGAGTTGCCTCGGGGGATCTTACCGTAAGAATGGATACCGGCAAGACCGGGGTGTATGAGGCGATGCGCAAAATGGTAGATAGTTTGCGGCAGGTAATGGATAAGGTCAATCGAAGTTCACAGGAGCTCCACGCATCGGCATCCCAGCTTAATTCCAATGCAGCGAGCACGGCAGAAAGTTCGAATAAGGTCGTGGCTCAGGCAGTAACCGTTGCCACCGCAAGTGAAGAAATGGCCACGACCAGCATCGATATAGCCAGTAATTGCCACCAAGCCGCCAATAGTTCAAACCTGGCCAGCGAGGCGGCGCAGAACGGCGCGGGAATCGTCAGGGAAACAGTAGATGGAATGAATCGCATCGCCGAAAAGGTCCGTAGCTCGTCAGAAGTGGTCAAACAACTTGGTGCGCGCTCCGAGCAGATTGGTGAAATCGTCGGTACCATAGAAGACATCGCCGATCAAACCAACTTGCTTGCCCTAAACGCGGCTATTGAAGCTGCACGCGCCGGCGAGCAAGGGCGTGGGTTTGCTGTTGTGGCAGACGAGGTTCGCGCACTTGCTGAAAGAACTACAAGGGCGACACGAGAAATCGGAGAGATGATCAAAAATATCCAAAACGAGACTAGGCACGCTGTTATTGCAATGGAAGAGGGTGTAGCCGAGGTGGGCGTAGGATTGACCGGCGCAGCCCGGTCCGGCCAGGCTCTAGAGACTATCCTGCAACAAGCCAACGACGTTACTATGCAGATCAGCCAGATTGCCACGGCCGCGGAAGAGCAGACAGCCACAACCAGGGAGATTACCAATAATATCCATGGTATTTCGGAGACGATCCAAGTGAGCGATCAAAGCGCCAGAGAGATATCCGTCGCTTCCGGCAGGCTTTCCGCACTTTCGGTTGAGTTGCAGGATCTGGTTCACAGGTTCAGCTTGTAGACTTCGGCGGGTACGCTCACCTCAAATAAGGTATAAATTAGAGACTTTAAGGTGGAAAAACACGATTAATTAAGATGGAAAATATTTATAATCCACAATATCAATAGGTTAAGTTTGCTTGGCCGCTTGGCATGTACCATGCTGTAATATATATAAGAAGCAAACAAAATTACCTGGTACAGGAGAATTCAAATGAAAAAAGTATTATCCACCATCGTTGCCGCTCTTGTTGCCGTTTCTTTCGCTGGCTTTGTTTCCGCCGCTGAAGTAAAGACAGACACCAAGTCCGAAACCACCACGACCAGCCCTTCCGGTGAGGTTAAGGTAGAGAAGAAAGAAGTCAAGAAAACCGTCAAGAAACACCACAAACACAGAAAGCACCACAGAAAAGCCAAAGCAGCTCAAGAAGGCGCTGCTCCTGCAACTCCGGCAGCTCCGGCTGAAGCGCCCGCTGCGAAGTAATCTTTTCGCACCGGCACCAGCCGTTAATGAAAAAGCCGCGTCTTAGGATGCGGCTTTTTCTGTTTGAACGTCATGACTCCCCGTTTGAAGGAGGATTACGATATTTTGAGGTTTCAGAACCATGAGTCATTTTCTATTCGCGAATCGAAAACATCACAAGTATTTTAGTAAATGTGTTGCAGAGAAAATGACCCTAGTTTGCAGAGATGCGCATAATTGCCATAAGTTGCAATAAATCATCTCTAAAGTTTTTCTGTCCGATCTCTGGCGATAGATGTTGGGGATAAATGGGGATACCATTTTCATTAACACCTGACAATTGCTGGGGCTTTTCCGGCCCAGACGGATATCAAGCAGAATTACAGCTTGACGAAACAGACGATTAAAACCTGCAAACCCGCCATAAAATGTTGTATAAAGCCAGTAGATGTTTTGCGGGCTCAAATAGGGGCACTCCCCCTTTTTGTTGGTGTAAATGGAGGTGCCCTATTTATCTCGTGAAGGTGTTACGAATTTAGGATCATCTCAATATGCAAAGGAGCGTATCCCATGAATCAACAGAAATCGGAAATCCATCTCAGGGAATGGCAGCGGCAAGAGGCTGTTGCCGAAGGCATGTTGCCGGTCATCGGCCGTCTCTACCGTGAGCATAATGTCGTGCTGACCATCTACGGCCGCTCATTGGTGCATGGCACGGTCATCGACCTGCTCAAGGCCCACCGCTTTGCCCGGCTCACCCTGGACGGCGAACTGACGGTACTGGATACCAAATTGGTGCTGGAGGCCATCGCCAAGCTCGACCTGTCCCCGGCCCGTATTGATCTGGGCAAGCTTACCGTGCGCTTTCTCGCCTCGGGCATGCCGGTGGACGCCTTTGTGGCCCAAGAACTTGCCTCCGTCAACACCGGAAGGACCTCGCTTCTGGCCGAACCCCAGGATATCGTGCTCTACGGCTTCGGCCGCATCGGGCGGCTGCTTGCCCGAATCCTGATCGATAAGGCCGGCAGCGGCGAGAAGCTGCGCCTGCGGGCGGCGGTGGTGCGCAAGGGGGGGAGCGACGACCTGATAAAGCGCGCGAGCCTGCTGCGCCGCGATTCGATCCACGGTCCGTTCAACGGCATCATCACCGTGGATGAGGAAGAAAACGCCATCATCGCCAACGGCAACATGATCCGCATTATCTATTCCGACTCGCCCGAGTCGGTGGACTACACCCAGTACGGTATCACCAACGCCATCCTGATTGACAACACCGGAAAGTGGCGCGACCGGGAAGGGTTGTCCCGTCACCTCAAGTCCCCCGGCATCGAGAAGGTCATACTCACCGCGCCGGGCAAGGGTGACATCCCCAACGTGGTGGCCGGGGTTAACAACGAACTGATTACTCCTCAGGAACGCGTCTTCTCCGCAGCGAGTTGCACCACCAACGCCATCGTGCCGGTGATGAAGGCCATGAACGATCGTTTCGGCATCGTGCACGGCCACATGGAGACCTGCCACTCCTATACCAACGACCAGAACCTGATCGACAACTACCACAAGGCCTCGCGTCGCGGCCGTAGCGCCCCGCTGAACATGGTCATCACCGAGACCGGGGCAGCCAAGGCGGTAGCCAAAGTCATCCCCGATCTGGCCGGCAAGCTGACCGGCAACGCTATCCGGGTGCCGACCCCCAACGTCTCGCTGGCCATTCTCAACTTGGAGTTGGGGCAGCAGGTCACCGTGGAGGAGATCAACTATTACCTGCGCGGCATCTCACTGGACTCGCCGCTGCAGAACCAGATCGATTACACCAATTCTCCGGAAGTGGTTTCCAGCGATTTTGTTGGCTCACGCCATGCCGGGGTGGTGGATTCCTTGGCCACCATCGCCGAGGGAAACCGTTGTGTCCTCTATGTGTGGTACGATAACGAGTTCGGCTACAGCCGCCAGGTGGTCCGCATGGTGCAGAAGATGGCCGGTCTGGAACTGCCGGCCCTCCCGTGCTAATCAGGTAAAATAATGGGGGAAGCATGAAGAACATCTTGGGGCTATTAAACCTGAGGCGCAAATTCCCCGCGTCTTGGGGCGATTCAACAATAAGCAGATCCGTATTTGATTGAGCAGGTGTCAATGCGCCACATATAAGAGTTAGAAGGGGGCACGAGCAGTACACCATCGCCCAACGTACTGCTTGAGGAGGTCCCTTATCGGCTGGCGGTCCTGAACCGGCCAGCCGGGATGGTTATGGCGTTATCGACATTCTGCTCAAGTCCCCGGCGTCGGCCTCGCGGTTTCGGCTGAGTGAGCCGCAGACACCTCTATTTGGAGAGCGGAACAAATCAGGGTCTAAAACTACTATGTTGCGGCCGTTATGAGTCCATTAGTGTGTTACTAAGACATTAGACAACTCCTGTAAAACCCCGCTTATTTCCTGTAGCCGGTAGGGTTTGACAAGAACGGCACTGAATCCGTAATTCTGGTAATTAGCCATTACAGGGTCATTTGAATAACCACTGGAAACAATCGATTTTAAGTTGGCGTCTATTTGTTTTAAAATAGTGAGCACTTCTTTGCCGCCCATCCCGCCGGGGATAGTAAGATCCAGAATTACGATGTCGAATGATATCCCTTCTTCCTTCCTTGACCGAAACAACTCTATGGCCTGTGCGCCGTTTTCGGCAGATTCAACCGAATAACCCAATTTTTCCAGTATGGCTATAGTCACCTTACGGATTTGTTCCTCATCATCCATTACCAGAACCCGTCCACTGCCATGGGTCGTCTCCATTGGAGCATGTTGTGCAATGCAGCTTTTCTTTTCAGCAGCGGGAATGGAAATTTCAAAACTGCTTCCAACACCAACCTCAGATTTCACCTTGATTTCGCCGCCATGTTTTCTGGTTATAGAGAAGCATGTGGCCAGACCTAGGCCGTTCCCTTGCTGTTTGGTTGTAAAATAAGGATCAAAGATCCTCTGAAGATCTTGCTCCGGTATACCACAACCGGAATCTGAAACAGTAATCTTCACGAATTTTTTATTACCGCCAATAACGTTTTCAGCCCCTATGAAGATTTTTCCTCCGCTTGGCATGGCCTGGGCTGAGTTAAGCGCCAGATTGTGAATCACCTGGCTTAACTGTCCTTCATCAGCTTCAACCGGCCAAAGGTCTTCCGCGAGGCAGAATTCGCACTGAATGGCGGTACCGTGAAGGGCAAATTTTGCAGCCTCTTGCAATACGTTGTGTAAGAATAAGATTTTCTTTACTGGTTCTCCGCCCCGGGCAAAGGTGAGGAGTTGCTGGGTAAGATCTTTGGCTCTAATCGTTGCTTTTTCTGCTTCTTCTACTCGTTGTTGCACCTGCTCCGGATTTTGCTGTTTAAAACGTGCCAAAGATAAATTGCCAAGAATTGCTGTCAGAATATTATTGAAATCATGGGCAATTCCGCCTGCTAAAGTGCCAATTGCCTGCAACTTCTGGATTTTGAGACGTTCTTCTTCAAGAAGATGTTTTTCCGTTATGTTATTCATCGTCACGATGACTGTATCGACGGCCCCCGGAATATTTTTGTTCGGATAGGCCTTTGTTTCTATATATTGGGTATTGCCAGCGGCATCAATATAGTTGTGTACTGCCGTAGTAGGAATTCCTTTCTCAAAAACCTGCCGGGCGGGGCAATCCTCGCTTATTTCAAAATTGGATAATTCCTTATTGTTGGACGGATCATAGCAATGACTGCCGATTGTCTCTTCACTGCAACCACCAATCTGACGGCAGAACGCCTTGTTGGCTGTAAGTATGCGGTAATCCCGGTCGATAACTATAAACCCCTCGTCAACCGTGTCCAGGATGTTCCGTATAAACCGTTCGCTCTCGAGGATCCTGTTTTCGGCCTCAATGCGTGAGGTGATGTCCAGTAGCGACCCCACCATCCCTGCAACTTCACCTTTGTCATCGTAGAACAAGTCCTTGTCAAAGATCATGGTGCGAGTGTCCCCCTGCTTGGCAGGAAAAGAAAACTCATACCGCTGGTGAGTACGATCCGCGAATAAAATCTGGTCTTTTTCGTGATGTATCTCAGACTGTTCGCTCGGCCAAACCTCGTGCACTTTTTTCCCGATGAGCTCCTCGGAAGATATGCCAATGACCTCGGTGAATGCACGGTTACAGCCAAGATAACGGCCATTGATATCCTTAAAGAATACCGGGATCGGGATTGCTCCCAAGAGGGCTTCATTGAATCGAAGTTGCGCGCTAAGAGTTTCCTCTGTTCGTATTCTCTCAGAGACGTCACGAAAGCTCCACACCCGTCCCACTATCTGGTCGCCAATTTTTTGAGGCCGAGAGTACCGTTTGAACGTACGGCCAACTTTGAACTTTAATACGTCAAAACTCTCGATTTCCGGATGCGCATAGAGAGCCTTTACTCCTGAAATAAATTCGGTTGGATCATGCAATTGATCAAGAACAAAAGCCAACAACTGATCATCCGCACCTGTTTGAACCAATGAATCGGGGATGCCCCACATCTCTTGAAATCTATGATTGTAGTTGGTGAGCTTGCCATTCGTATCCACAACAAGGATACCGTCAGCCGTAGATTCAAGCGTGGCTCTAACCAGAGAGAGAGACTCTTCGAGTTGTTCCCCCTGTTTTTTACTCATTTCGTTGAGTAACTGCAATTTCTCTTCGGCTTGCTTCCTCTCCTTTATTTCATGCCGAAGCAGCTCATTGGCGGCAGAAAGTTCAGAGGTACGTTCCTTCACACGGGTTTCTAATTCATCATGAGCATTTTGCAGTTCCTTGTTTGTTTGTGAAAGAACAAGAGCCTGTTGCTCCAGCGTTCTCTGCATTTTTTCATTTTCAAGATATACATAGGCATTTGGCGACAGCTCTCTGCCTAGTACCAGCACTGATGTGACCGCATTGTTGTGACGTATTGATCCATCGTCGGCCACACCCTGCTCGCCGAAACTGCAAAAACCAACCAGCGGGCTTCCTGCCAGTAGCTCCGTCATGCCGAGGATCTCAACTTGCGATCGTTCACCGACAATCCGTGGACGCAAGGCGCAATAGGCAACCAGGGACAAGGCCGGATCAGTTATACCGCCGCGGATCATTGCCTTGCGCAAAGCTTCTTTCCCGGCAAGAAGCATCTGCTCTGAGTCAGGCTCCATAAGGGTCAAAACTGTGCTTGATGTAACAGGTTGGGTAAAAAGTATCCCTCTGTCTGGTGTAAAGAAACTTGCCACGTTGATGCTGTATTGCCCCATGGAATCGGAAGTACCCATGGAGTGACCGGTTGTCAGGGTCAGGTGTTTTCCTTCCAGCGCCTCTTTTGTTGAGCCGACCATGCGGGCGTACACAGAGTCGGCCGGCATACCGTCAAGTTCAAGCACTTCGTGCCCTTCGGCACGGGTAACCATAGCTTTGCGAATTGTCGGAATAAAACCATGATCCATAGCGATGCCGAATTGCAACTGGGTCTCGAAAATCGCCAGGAGCATGCCGTCGGGGGCAACCTCATCTTCCAAGAACACATAATTTGTTTCCATCCGCCAGTCGTCCGCCGTAGAACCCCCAAATATAGGCAGCCGTCCCAAGGATTTCACCTTGATAGATTCCAGGATCTCATAGCTTTGTGAAGTGCTCTGGCGGGTATTGCCTGGCGAGAAGAGAATGGCAAAGACTGATTTACCCTTGAGCGTCAATTTCTGCCAATATGTGACATCTTCAAAATATGGATGGATTGCGGGCGATGTGATCACGTCATCCACAGCACTTTGCCAGTCTTTGGAGATATCCCTCCCCAGACCGCAGGAGACCTTCATATAGGGAGAGGCCAGAATTGTAACCACGACACTCTCATGGATAGCTTCGTTGAAGATTTCCCCTGCGGTGGTACATCCAAACAGTGGGACATCGGGGATAATGCTTCTGATTCCATGAAGCACTTTTTTTAAATCATACTTCACGGAAGCAAATGCCATGACCGCCACTACCGGGCAGGAGTGGATCGACGACATCGCCTGAACAGCCGCATTCTTGCCGGCAGTAAAGGGGTCGCCCCCGCGCGCAGAACCAGAGCCAATTTCCAATTGCGATGAATTTGTAAGTGCCATTTTTCCTGACCTAATATTCCAATAATATTTGAATTATAATTATCTTGAATGATGCTTCGACCATTATTTCAATTGGCGATTTTTTTCAGCCTCTTCAAATCCAGGTATCTTCAATATCTATCACGCATACGCTTACCAAGTATACTGGTATCCGTCTGTCAGGAAAAGTGCTGGAATCACAATAATTTGAATTCTGCGATAAAAATGTTGAGACTTTATAGTTTTTGCGAGGCTATTACTATCAGGAAAAGTACTGATGTTGGTAGCATTTTCTGGATAACTGAAAATTTCTGTTGGCGGGTGTTGTTAGAGGTGGGTAATTCCTTTGCGGAGTGCGTATTTAGTGAGATCGGTTAGGCTTTCTGAGGAGGGGATGCGGTGTCGCATCCCCTCCTCAATGAAAAAATATCAGGACAGCTGGCGACCACCATCGGCAGCCCATTTTTCGAGCATGCCGGTGGTAACGGACTTGGGACGCTCGATGGTGTAACCCAGACCACGGTCCCAGGTGATGTTGGCCATGCAGCCCAGGGCGCGGCCGACACCTAACAGGACGGTGTAGTAGTCCCATTCCTTGACGCCGTAGTACCACTGGATGACGCCGGACTGTGCATCGACGTTCGGCCAGGGGTTCCTGGTCTTTCCGTGCCTCTCCCTCCGTGTGGTTCAAGCTGCGAAAAACAGTGGGCCATGTTCTGCATCACCATTGCACCGACAAAAAATCGACCTCTACCAGATACAGATATTCATTTTGCCGGATGGCGCTGACAGGGATCTGCGTTACTATCTGTATTAGCTAAAGGAATTTGGCCAGATGCCGTTCCCGTTCCGTAACTGGTAGCCTTCCCCAGTTCTCTACTACTACCTCCCACGTGAAAAACTCCATACAACACAAATCCTACTGTAAACACGGCAACTGCTACGACTGCGATCTCATCCATTTTATTCCCCCTCCGCGTCTGAAAAAAAGGAAACTTGAAAGTCGACCGAAACGGACACTAATGGTTTAATACTTAAGTTTTATAAAGCTTACCATTGGAATTAAATCTGTCAAATTCCCATAACATTATATTTTTATAATCGCTGTTGGCCTGCCCCTTTTTGCTGGAAACAGCTGGCAGCGAGATGTAGATATCTGACATGTGACGTATTGTGTATATTATGATCAATAGAGCAAGGTTCCATGAGTGTTTTAGTGAGCAGGTCTTATCGTGGAAAATTATGTGGAGGGAGGGCGGTTACTTAGCTGCCCCGTGAGCTCAGGGGCAGCTGCTAACTCGCAAATTCGTATTCGCTGGCTCCCCAATACGGGCAAGCCAGGAAAGCTTCTCCCAAATTTATGAGAAATTGACCTGAAATGACTTAATATGATATTTTGTCACGATTAATAAATCACATAGCCATTGCTAGGCTACCGAAACAACAAAGGTTGTCATGAAACTTTCCGAAATCACCTTCATTCGCCATGAAAAAAACATTAAAACATGGCACGTCGCATTCCTCATGCTTCTCTTGGCGTTTGTTGGTTACGGCGTTGCGCTGAAAAATTACTTTTTCCTGGATGACACAAGCGCTCCATACGCTGGGTACATACTCAGTCGTGAACCTTTGCGCCTGTTCACCGAAAACTTCGATGTAATTTACATGAGTCGTTTATGGCGCTTGGTTGTGTCACTCAGTTACGTTCCAAATTATCTTTTATCTGGCCTTGACCCATGGAGCTATTATTTGGTTAACATACTTCTCCATGCGGGTTGCGGTATTCTTACATATTTAATCACCCTACAGTTAACGAAAAGAAAGAGGATCGCTTTACTGACGGCTGTTCTTGGCGCCATGACCATGATCAAGGCTGACGCCGTATTTATGATTGCTCATCGTACAACCCTGCTGGGCGCATTCTTTTCGCTAGCCTCTTTCCTAGCCTACACACGTCTGCTTACGACCGATTGGGAGTGGAAAGATGCAATCCTTTGTGTGTCTGCCTATTTACTTGGAATCTTCTCCTACGAAACAACCCTGATGCTCCCGGCCGTCTTTTTGGGAACTGCTGTGATCCTGTACGGCCGAACAATTTTTCAGAGAAAATACCAATTGTTTCTGGCGTTGGCACTTTTGGTTACAAGCGGAGCCCTCATAATTTGCCTTGGCATGATAGGCAACAGCTCTACGGGTGACGCTCATGGGGTTCTACTTCGTATCTGGCACATCTTGCGTAATATTCTTGCAGTAGTTCCTATTTTTGTTATTCCACCCTTTCTACTTCATTACGACAACTCCTACCATAGCGTACCAATAACTTACGGATGGATAGAAATGGTGGGGACCGGATTACTTTTTTTACTTACTTGGTTCGGATTCAGACTTAAAGATAAGCCAGTTCTGATAGGTGTTTTATTCTTTGTTATAATGGCTGTACCAACTGCACAAGTCCACTGGTACTACTATCCAGACATTACGTCTGGACTTGGTTATATGAATTTACGTTGGTCGGTAGGCAAATTCAGTTATCTATCTTCTTTTGGAATTTATATGGCATCAGGGATACTTATCTCACGTCTTTATGCTTATCTTATGGAACGCGTTGGTGGTGTGATTTCAGTTAGATGGTGCGCTGGATTACTTCTTGTCTGTTACATAATCTTTAATGGTTATTGGCTTTTCAAGCGCGAACGAACATGGCAATTTGTTACAAGTATAGGGCGCACACAGGTTGAGGCATTAAAGGCTTTGCACCTTCCAATCTCACCAGAGACAAATGTTTTCGTGTCCCACCTTGCTTACTATCACCACCATGCTCAGGCATTGCTAAGAGTCCTCTATAAAGCCCCACAATTAAAAGTCAGGGATGCCCGCGACTGGCAACCGGGTGGGCCTTCAAATAACCTTTTCATTATAGAAAACGGAAGCTTTTTTTCCCCTAGGTTATCGGTATTCAGGATAGGGCCTAACGGCCCAGAAAATATTCTCAAGTAGGCATCTGGATCATTTTATGAAACAAAAAAAAATCGCCATAATTATAGGTGCTGGCCCAGCTGGTTTGACAGCTGCCTATGAACTTCTTGATAAAACCGATATCATTCCGCTTGTCTTTGAAATGACCAATGACATTGGTGGTATATCAAAGACAGTTGTGTACAAGCGCAACCGCATAGATATCGGCGGGCACCGTTTCTTCTCCAAATCCGAACGGGTCATGAAGTGGTGGCAGAACGTGTTTCCTCTCCAAGGAGCGCCTGCAAGAGATGATCGTCTGGTTGGCCGCAATGTGCCGCTGGCACACGAGTGTCAGATACAAAGAATTCGGTCGAAGAGCCCGGTCACCGTTCCTGCCCCTGACCCTGAACAGGCTGACGGTGTGATGTTGGTTCGAAGCCGCTTGTCGAGGATTTATTTTCTGCGGAAGTTCTTTAACTATCCTATCAGCCTGACTCTGGATACGGTGACAAATCTTGGTCTTGTTCGTATTTTGAAAATAGGCTTGAGCTATATGAAGAGCTGCCTTGCACCGATACGCAAGGAAAATTCGCTGGAGGATTTCTTCATAAACCGCTTTGGCAGAGAGCTCTATCTCACATTCTTTAAGGACTATACAGAAAAGGTTTGGGGGGTCACCTGTAGGGAGATAACACCAGAATGGGGCGCACAACGTATAAAAGGGTTGTCGGTAACTAAAACAATTCTCCATGCCATTCAAAAACTACTGAAATTTTGCGATAATGTAAATCAGAAGCAGGTGGAAACAAGCCTTATTGAACAATTCCTATACCCAAAGCTCGGGCCGGGGCAGATTTGGGAGGAAGTTGCAAATATTGTTGAACAGCATGGTGGTCAGATAATCCGTAATGCCAGAGTTGTGGGTATTGAGACGGATGGTGACAAGGTTGTAGCCGTTGAGGTACGGGATGAGAAGACTGAGATTGTTACACGACACCAGGGAGACTATTTCTTTTCAAGCATGCCGGTTCGTGAACTGATTACAGCCTTGGGGAATGTTGTTCCACCACTTGTGCAAGAGGTCGCTGGCGCTCTTCAGTATCGGGACTTTATGACCGTCGGTCTGCTGTTGAAGAAGCTGAAGATAAAAAATAAAACAGCCAAAAAGACCGTTAACGATCTGATTCCCGACAACTGGATATACATTCAGGAACGGGAGGTAAAGCTCGGAAGACTGCAAATATTCAACAATTGGAGCCCTTACCTGGTCGCAGACCCTGAGACTGTATGGATAGGACTTGAATATTTCTGTAATGAGGGAGATGAGCTTTGGACCATGCCGGATATGGATTTTGCAAAATTTGCGATCAAAGAGCTCGCCAGTATCGATATTATCAATCCGGACGACGTCCTTGACTCGACAGTTCTGCGCATGCCCAAAGCTTATCCAGCTTACTTCGGCAGTTATGGAAAATTCGATATCATCCGTGAATATACCGATAGGTTTACCAACCTTTTCCTGGTGGGCCGTAATGGAATGCACCGCTACAACAATGCCGATCACTCCATGCTAACCTCAATGGTTGCGGTGGAGAATATCATTTCAAAGATCACCGATAAATCTAATATCTGGAATATTAATGCAGAGGAGGAATATCACGAGAAAAGCCCAACTCCTCATACTGGAAATTAGGCACAAACAGCTCCTTCGACAAAATCTCAATATGGTCGATTCTTTTAAACACGGCTGACTCCCAATGTTTTTATTCGTTTTGGTTCTGAACGTTGTCTTTATATTTTTTAGTCTCTCCCGATCCCTGCTAAAACTGTCAGGCCGTACCGAGGGTGCGCTGTTATTGTTGCGAATCCGGGAAAATGACGAAGTGAACAAACACATCCGGACAGTTCCTGACCGGACTCCAAAATCTGATTCTCCCGTCGGATGCAATCATTTTCTGTCCCTTGTCCGAGGCGAGCGCCTCATTGGCACCGCATGACTTGTGAAATTCGGGAAGCCCGAATGAAAAACAGGAGACGCCAACCTCCATCCCCTTGCTTGCGGCGATTTCGTTGACTGCCAGTACCTTGCGATCCTTGTGAATCAACCGTACCGCCTCCGGGAAACTTCCCCACATCATGTGGAATGCATCGATTACCGTGCTATCTACCATCTCTCATCTCCTCCATCGGTGTAAGCCTTCTTTTTGCCCCGCCGTTAACCCAAAAAAACTGCCCCTGGCCGAGGCCAACTTTTTGGACCATTTCCAGTATCGCCTGCTTTGCCCGCGAAAGCCCTTAAGTGGAAACCGATCCATCCTCCTCGTGCCCCAGGCCATGCGTCATTTCCATGTTTCCATGGTAATTTTTACCCTAAAGAACCTTTATATATTTGTGAAATATATTTTTATTGTTAGACTAATATGTTTTTGTTATTAATAAGGCATGGAATTAAGGCATCTACGTTATTTCGTGGCTGTGGCCACGGAATTGAATTTCTCGAAGGCGGCTGGAAAGCTTCATGTGGCCCAACCGGCACTGAGCACGCAGATCGCAGATCTGGAGCGAGAGATCGGTACCTCACTATTGATTCGCAATACGCGCACCGTTCAGTTGACCGCGGCTGGGGAGGTATTTCTGGCGGATGCTCGATCAATTCTTGCCGCCACGGAATCTGCAAAAGACAAGGCGATGCGTACTTCACGTGGCGAGGTTGGTGAACTGTCCATCGGTTTTTTTGCTGCGCCGACAATGCTTTTTCTTCCGGATTTGATACGTCGCTATCGTGCTATGTATCCAAACGTCACGATACGGATGCATGAATTGGCGCCGGATAGGCAGTTGAATGCCTTTGCTCGGGAGGAGATCGATGTTGGCTTCACCCGTCCGCCGCCTCCAGGTCATCCTGACTTGGCGGTTCAGGTTTTGTTTCAGGAGAGCTTTCTTGCTGTGACGGCCGATACGCATCCGCTGGCAACACGTCAACGACTGGAGCTTTCAGAACTTGCACAGGAACGGTTTGTGCTCCTGGACCGATCGGTGGCGGTTGGCCTGTATGACCACATCATTTCCGCCTGTCGGACGGCAGGTTTTTCGCCCTCGGTCATTCACAGTCCCGACCTGATGGCAACGGTCCTGACGATGGTGGCCGCCGAGCAGGGCGTCAGTGTCATTCCCGAAGGAGTCAAGTATCTTCGTAGAAAGCAGGTGGCTTATGTGCCAATTTTGCCTTCACTGGATCCGATTCCGTTTGTCCTGTGTTGGCGTACGAAGTCGGATTCTCCACCCCGTGACGCTTTTCTGCGACTCGTCAGTGGAGATCCGCTGCTATTCAAGCCAAAGGCAGCATCAAAGAGCTTTTGCGATTTTTGACGATTCAAATGCCCATCCGATTCCCTCCTATACAAATCAGGCCATAGCCGCTTGAATCCTTTACCTCGTAACTTATCCACAAAAGAGATGAAGCCGCCTTGAATCAAGTAAGGATGGACAGGCACAACGCGCTTACTGCTGAGATTTTTTAATCTTTTGTCGTCCTCGTCATCCACGTTGAAACACCAGATACCGTCAACCTGCTTCACGTCATCTATGTGTAACCCACAGATTTCCCCCATACGCATACCTGAGAACATCCCGATAAGCGGTATCCAATATCTTTCCGGTTTGCTGGCCGGTTCTGGAAGGTTTGCTACAATCTTCTTTATGTCGTCCGGGGTGTACACCTTGCGCTCTTCATCCGCCCGCTTCTTGCGCTGAATCTTCAACCCCTCGACGGGATTGCTGTTGATATGTCCTTCCTTGACGCAATGCAACATGATGCTGCCGAACAGCGTCAAAAGTTTGTTTATGGTGGTTGTGCTCATTGGCGTGATGTTGCCATTGCAAGGATTTGCTCTATGCTCTTGCCGGGATACTTTTTGTATAGGTTGGCTGGGAGGCGGCAAAGCGTGTCTCTGAGTCGTCTAACCTCATTACGGTTAATGTCCGCGATTGTCTCGACGTTCAGAACATCTTGCAGGAGCTTGAAGTAACTTCGGTATTCGTGGAGGGTCTTGTCTGTCCAGTTGAATTGCTTGTCCTTGATATACTCCGTAATAATCTGTGAGAGGGACGGGGAGTGGTTCTCAGTGGGCGGTACGCTTTGCCGGTGCGCGTCAATGCCCACGCCTCCCTCGTGGTGCGCTCCAAGAGCTCGTTAAGGCGTTCTGCGGCCTGTTCCCGTGAGAAGAAGCCGGTTCTCTATCAAGGGTGTAAACCTCATATATTTTGGGGGCCAGACAGGAGTGCGGATAGACGGACAGACTTCCGGTCTTTCGTGCGGAGTGACTTGTAGATTTGGGGTTCTGGGATTATGTTGAGTAGGTCGGTGAGTGTTCTGAGGCGGAGGTAATAATGGCCTTTTCGTTGCTGCAAGTATGTAAGCATTGTGCCCTCTTTGTGTGGCAAAAGAGGTAGCACAGAGGTTGCCAGGAGTGCAGCATGCTGAAATTGCATAAGATAAATGAATTGGCGGGCGGCATGGGAATGCCCACCAATTTGGCAACCTACTGATTTTGCAAAATAAGTCAAGATGCTGTTTGCTTGAAATGTTTGCAATATGATTGCAATTTCAAACGCCTATTATCAATGAAATTGGTTGAATTCAACATAATTATGCCTCCACTTTTTTGTCTCGGCGGGATCTATCGACAACCCCCTCTTGAAAACATCTTCAAACCGCAAATCCATGCTTGTAAAATCAATTTAAATCGGTATGATTAAATTTGATTAAAGGAGGTGTGATATGAATACCAAGGTACTCACGGCACATGTGCCGGTGCCACTTGCTGAAAAAGTAGATCAAATAGCTGCTCGCATGGAACGATCTCGGGGCTGGATTGTAAAACAGGCGTTAAGTGCGTGGATTGACCAGGAAGAAGAACGCAGGCGGCTGACGATGGAAGCATTGGATGATGTTGATGCGGGCTACGTTATTGATCAGCAAGCTGTACAGGCGTGGGCCAATAGCCTTACTACCGATACGCCATTGCCGGTACCGAACAGATGAATTTGAAGTGGACCAGCAAGGCATTATCAGATTTGGTGAGGCTCTATGAGTTTTTGGCGCCGGTGAACAAAGTGGCCGCCGCGCACGTGGTCCAATCGCTGTCAGCGGCACCGCTTCGCTTTCTGGAACAACCGCGTATCGGTGAAAAGCTTGAGGAGTTTGAACCGCGGGAGGTTCGACGCATCGTTGTTGGCTATTATGAGATCCGCTACGAAATTACAGAATCCATGATCTATGTGCTACGACTTTGGCATACGCGGGAGGATCGGTAATAGTAACAGGCCCAGAGGAGTATAGGCCCCCCTTATCGCCTTCGACGTATCCGTTCGTCGATAACACAAATCCCTGACGATAACCTCATAGGATTTTATGCAAGTTTTAATTGCATCGACGACGATCCGAAGAAGGAACTGCTAAATGGGTATTTCTGGGGTAAAAATGGCTTAAAAGAAAAGTTTAGATTCAGGAAAATAGGAGCACTCCATTGGGAGGGGGCCATGTTAGGTACGGCTATTGAACGAAGCGAATGCCTTTACGACCCTTACAGTCATCCTGTTTGTATCATCGCCCCACGCCGGGAGGCACATAACCAACCGCTCGTTTCTTGCGGGCTGCATCAAATTTGAGCTCCCATCAACCAGTTGCAGATACTCTTCCGCCCCTTTTGCAGGGCAAAGGGTGACCAATATGGGTAATGGAAAGCCGGTGATTTCCAGAGATGTACAAGCAAGGACTTCAGAATGACGGGACGTGTGCCGTAAACTCGCTAAGCCTTACTCAGTTAACACAAATCGGCCATTGCCATAGGTGATGCTAGTTACGTCGTCCGTGCCTGATGTGCGGCTGGTCCAGGTAACACCGTCGACTGAGGTGAGGAGGGATTCACTCCATCCCCCCGCGACAAACTGGCCGCTGCCATAGGCGATGCCTTGCAACGGGACGGTCGTGCCTTCGCGGATTGTCCAGGTGACACCATCGGCTGAGGTGAGAATGGTTCCATAGATTAACTCGTCACCACCATATCCTACCGCGACAAACTGGCCGTTACCGTAGGTGATGTCATACAAGTTATCCACCGTGTCTCCTGAGGAACGGCTGGTCCAGTTCGCGCCATCGGCTGAGGTAAGGATAGTCCCACCACTTCCCACTGCGATAAACTGGCCGTTGCCGTAAATGATGCCAGACAAGCCGTACGTCGTACCTGATGCGTGGCTGGTCCAGATGACGCCGTCGACGGAAGAAAGAATGGTTTCACCCTCTCCTACCGCGACAAACTGGCCGCTGCCGTAGGTGATGCCATTCAAATCGTACGTCGTGCCTGAGGTGCGACTGGTCCAGGTGGCGCCGTCGGCGGAGGTAAGGATAGTTCCACCACTTCCCACCGCGATAAACTGGCCGTTGCCGTAGGTGACGCTTTCCAAGTCGTTTGCGGTACCTGAGTTGCGACTGGTCCAGGTGACGCCGTCGGCTGAGGTGAGAATGGTTCCAATCAACCCCACCGCGACAAACTGGCCGCTGCCGTAGGTGATGCCATTCAAATCGTACGTTGTGCCTGATACGTTGCGGGTCCAGGTGACGCCGTCGGGGGAGGTGGAAATTGTTGCGCCTCCCACCCCGATGAACTGGCCGCTGCCGTAGGTGATGCCAGACAAATTGTCCGTCGTGCCTGATGCATGGCTGGTCCAGATGACGCCGTCGACGGAAGAAAGAATGGTTCCACCGTCTCCCACTGCGACAAACTGGCCGCTGCCGTAGGTGATGCCATACAAGTCGTCCGTCGTGCCTGAGGTGCGACTGGTCCAGGTGACGCCGTCGATGGAGGTAAGGATGGTTCCACCGCCTCCAACTGCGACAAACTGGCCGTTACCATAGGCGATACTTTGCAACGGGACCGTCGTGCCAAAGGCGTTGATCGGTGTGCCTGATACGCGGCTGATCCAGGTGACGCCGTCGGCTGAGGTGAGAATGGTTCCACCGCCTCCCACCGCGACAAACTGGCCGCTGCCATAGGCGATGCCTTGCAACGGGACCGTCGTGCCTGCGCGGCTTGTCCAGGTGACGCCATCGGCTGAGGTGAGAATGGTTCCAATCAACCCCACCGCGACAAACTGGCCGTTGCTGTAGGTGACGCCTTCCAAGTAGTTCGCGGTACCTGAGGTGCGGCTGATCCAGGTAACCCCGTCGGCTGAGGTGAGGATGGTTCCACCGCCTCCCACCGCGACAAACTGGCCGTTGCCATAAGTGATGCCATACAAATCGTACGTCGTGCCAGAGGTGCGGGTGGTCCAGGTCTCGCCATCGGCTGAGGTAAGGATAGTCCCGGAGACCCCCACTGCCACAAATTGGCCGCCGCCGTAAATGATGCCATGTGGTTCCGTCGCCAGGTTTGTCCAGGTGACTCCATCGGAAGAGGTGGCGATCGGTACAATTGATGCTGATACCTGAGTTATTTGAGTAGGTTGCTTAGGAGAAGACCCACCACAGCCTGCTATTAGCAGAGAATGGAACAAGGCAGCAAATACCAGACTAACCGTAAAAGATCTCATCGATACCTCAGGTATTTCACACTGTTAGTTGTCGCCTCAAAAATATTGCCGTTGACAGTCAGTAGACAATAAGATGTTTTTCGAGGTCTTCGTTTAACATGCCACTCCTCAGTTGCAGAAATAGCTGTTGAATCCGATATTCTTCCGCGCTGGCAAGCAGTCGTGCGCTTTTGGCTTCAGAGGTGCGGAGATTTTTATATATGGTGGGCGAGGGGAAATGGTGCAGCAGGTCGGCAGGGATACGGCAGACATAATGATATCGGTTTCCCCGTTTTACGATATGATGCGTTTGCATGGCAGAACCTCAAAATGTTTGCAATTTGATTGCAATCACCATCTTGAGGCTCTAAATATGCGAAATATTTAAATTGGCGGGCGGCATGGGATTCGAACCCACGACCCCAGGCTTCGGAGAACTATCCCACCGCATAACTACCCGATAATATTAAGAATATAAAAAAGATATCCGAGCATTCTTTGGCATTTTTAGTATTTTTTGCCACCAATCCCCATACAAAATCCCCATACAAAATTCTTATATCATGTAGGACTTATGATTCTCTGCGCCGTCGAAGAAGATGATGACGGAGAAATGTCCGTTGTTTCTTTATATTTAGGAAATGGAATCGTAACGATGATAAAAGAACCGGCGCAAATGGCAAGAGGCTTTATACCATCAGCATTTGGGATGTACAGGCATTAAACATTATGGACGAAGACAGGAATCCAAAATCAATTGGGGAGGAAGCCATGAACTACATGGACACGATGCAAGCGATCAATCCACATTCCGCCATGAAAGCCCTCGGATTCGAAACAACCGTCCAGGGAGCGTACCTCCACTTTCCGTGTGAAAAGTGCGGAAAAAACTCGGTAATCAAGGCATTCGGCGAAAAGAAAAACGTCATCTATTGTCCGAGCTGTAAAGCATCAAGTCAGATTATCAAACTGACTATGGAAAAGAAGGGCCTGGACTGGGAAGGGGCAAAGAAGTTTCTCGGCGACTTCATGCCCTCCAGCAAGGTCATTGAATCCAAGATGAGTTTCGAGTACGACCTTCAATATACCAATCATCTGGAAGCCAAAGGCTTGACACAGGATTTCTGCAAACGCATGGGCATTGGAAAACCGAAAGGGAAAACCATGCTTGCAGGATGTATTGCCTTTCTGATCCTGGGTAAAGACCGTGACCCGATTGCCTATTACGGCATCAGGATCAAAGACCAACGCCCCATCTTTCACAAGTCATTCAATCCCGAACTCTACCTCTACAACTATTCCGAGATCGACAGAGAACAGGAAGTCTATTTCACCACAGACATCTGGAGGTGTCTGAAAATTATTCAGGACGGTGGACAAGCCGTGTGTAACTTCGGCTTGCCATACCTGTCGTCCAGCCACACGGAGATGTTGCAAAAGATCAATACCGTTCTGTATGTAAAGGACGACACTATTTCAGAGATTAAAAAGCAAGCCATGCAGATGAATAATTATTTCAAATTTGTTGAATAAAAAAATAAAGCCCTATAAATATAGGGCTTTAATATTGGGATAATCTGGACTACTTCGCGTTATTTTACTATTGGAAACGCAATTCTAATCCAGCATGTGGAGGTTCCACACAACTTCCGGTAATTAAGGTTGAATATAAATTATTTGAACTGCAAGACCTCTTGTATCGCAGCTTTGAACGTTAGCTTTAACACGTAATGATGTCCCATTGTTATTAAACTGAACACTTTGTGTGTAAACTATTGCTGATCCAGCTTCCGAAACATCAGGACCTTCTGTCACCCATGCAGAGGCAAATATCGTCCCAGCGGGAAAACCATTAATTGTTAGGAAATAATCCTGTTGCTGATTTGCTGTTGGAAACGGCACATAAGTCCCAACAATACTGCCACTTTTTATGCTTACGTCTTTTTGTTTTTTCAAATTTCCAGTCAATTCAATCATGTTTTCCTCCTATATTCATAAGATGCCCGCAAATTGAAAGAGGAAGCACTTCGCCTTTTGTAGGTATCGAATAATACACATAACCCACTGAAGTCAAGACTAATATTGTTACGTTTATGTAAAAATCTGAATCCGCCGATGTTCTAGAAGGAACAGTGAAGCGCATCATCTTTCTTCGAAAAATGACAGGAATAGAGGAATAGATAAATTCCAACTTTATCGTGACGGTATAATCAGGCAGTTGGATATACCAACCATCTGGAAGCCAAAGGATTGTCACAGGAGTTCTGCAAGCGCATGAGCATCGGTAAACCGAAAGGAAAAACCATGCTTGCGGGATGTATCGCCTTTCTCGTCCTGGATAAAGACCGTGATCCGATTGCCTATTACTACGGCATCAGGATCAAAGACCATCGCCTCATCTTTCACAAGTCATTCAATCCCGAACTCTACCTCTACAACTATCCCGAGATCGACAGAGAACAGGAAGTCTATTTCACCACAGACATCTGGAGGTGTCTGAAAATTATTCAGGACGGTGGACAAGCTGTGTGTAACTTTGGCTTGCCATACCTGTCGTTCAGCCACACGGAGATGCTGCAACAGATTAAAACCGTTCTGTACGTAAAGGATGACACTATTTCGGAGATCAAAAAGCAAGCCATGCAGCTGAACAATTATTTCAAATTTGTTAATTGAAATTATAAAGCCCTATATCGATAGGGCTTTTTTAAACTAAAACTTCCCTATTCATGTTTAGCCAATTGTGCAGCATTTTCTTTAATGGCCAGTTCGCGTTAATATCCGCTATGATCCACTATATAAGGTCAGATGATAAGGCAAAATGACAGCGAACCCAGTAGATTAGCATTCAGCTATTTCACGTTTTAGTACGCTAAATGACGTGTAGGAATATAGTCAATACTGTAACAATAGAACAAACACAAAAGGTAAATTCTGGAGAGCCGCCCGAAACTGGGATGTACTATGAATGCTGATTCAAACCTTTATAAACATTGATTTTGACCATTATCTGTGACTTCTCCCATCCAAGGTGGTTACAGATTTTCAAATAGTGGTAAAAAAATTAACACTTAGTTCATACACAAATATAAATAGCTGATATTAAGATAATATTTAAGTATATTTCTAAAATGTTAATTTTTTTACCACTTTATAAAAACTACTGATATAACTAGTTATTCTATTAGTATGTTAATTTTTTTAACATTTTGTCTTGTGTCATTTTGTCCATCTCTCATCCCAATCTTCTTGAACTTCCACTAATAGCTCATTCAATTTATATTTAATAATTAAATTAGCATGTTACTAATTAAGGGTCGCAACTTGGCAAATCTTTTGCTTGGATAAATAGCGAAAATAAAATGGCTTATTTTTAAACATTTATTGTTCCGTTTCAAGGTATCCCTATCGAGAGATAGGCGCACAAAGTCACAGGCCCTTTTTATTAAAAGGGCAGCTGGGCTGCCGGATGTTTATCTGGGGGCTTTTGTGCGCCTTTTCAGCCTTTCACAATTAAGTGTATTTCTGTTGTTACAAACCGGCGTTACGGGCTATTTCCGTGTGCCGGTTTTTTTATTTGACCAAAAGACAAGTCTAAAGAAAGACATAAAGAGCAGAGGAGAGCGCACTATGAAAAATGTTTTAATGACTTTCACATGTATTTTGGCTCTGGTTTTGGCCGCCGGGACGACCTTGGCCGCCGGAACACTTGATGCCCCTGCTGCGCCTACCGCCCCCGGTAGTGCCATGTATACAGGCCAAGACCTCTACATCCGACTGACGACTGGGGCTGCTGGTGCACTGCGGAGTGGGGCTTTTGTTGAACCTTTATCAGGGCCAGCACCTAGTGGCCCAACACTCAACGATATAATGGCTGCAATGCCGGCAGCTGACAATGCCAACGGTGCTACGGTCAGCAATGTCCTAGGCGGTAAGACCTTCTGGGGCTTGCGCACCGATGGAACATGGGGTTTGAACACCGGTTCCGTACCTGTTGGGGCGACGAATGTACCTGGAAACAATGGTGCATTGGCAATAACCATTCCCAACGGTCTCTACAGCGGCAGTACGACAGCTACGGCCAGTGACACCAATCTCGTCAGCGGCAACATCAGGGCAGGCGTGCCCATTTTCGGTGTGACCGGGGCGACCGCCGTGGTTGACACCAGCAGTGGCACTGCCGCTGCCAGCGACTTGGTAAGCGGCAAAATCGCGTATGTGGCGGGGGCGACAATTACTGGTACTCGGCCAACTATACCCGTACCAAAGAGTGGCCAAACCACCTTCTATGCCACGGGAGATGATGGTAACTTGCAAAAGGGGTATGCCTTTCCAACGCCTAGATTCACTGATAATGGCAACGGCACGGTCACCGACAACGCAACCGGACTTATCTGGCTGAAAAACGCCAACTGTCCAGGTGAAATCACGTGGACCACTGCTCTCAACTGGAGTAACACCTTGGCCAATGGCAGTTGTGGACTGAGCGATGGTTCCACCGCTGGCCAGTGGCGACTTCCTAACTTGCGTGAGTTGCAGAGTCTTGTAGTTTACAACGGTAACTCCCCGGCTGTGCCGTCCGGCAATCCGTTTGCCAATGTGCTTGCGAACGACTACTGGGTTTCCACTACCTACGCTTACAGCACGTCTAACGCTTGGGTCGTGGAGCTTTACGACGGCAGCCAGCACGAAGATGTCAAGACCGATACCAACAATGTCTGGCCCGTGCGAGGTGGGCAATAGATGTTTTGGTTTTGAATATCATGAGGGGTATAGATGGACATACCCCTCATTTTAAGTAGATTTTTTTAAGGCCGTAACATCTTGGGTGACCGAACGTAAGCGCACTCTGGGCCATGTTTCCTAACTGCCTGCTACATATGTAGATGAGGACATTCATGCGGTTGTTAGGCTATGAGGCACGAAAATATCTATGATTAACGGATTAAAGTGAATATGGCTGACAAGGTCGATTGCTGGCGGTTTCCCAAAGAGCCGTTACCGGTTGGGGATCATACATAATTTGCATAGCCCTCGTATAAATGAAGAGGAGTGATATTTTATGAAAATATCGATTGACTACACTCCGATTGTAAGGATAGCTCGGGGATTTCTGGTTGCCATTACTTTGGTCTTCGCCCTTACTTGGGCGGCTTTCGCCGCCAATATCAACGCCACCAACAAGTACGCCTGGTCCGAGACTACCGGCTGGCTCAATTTCCTTCCGACCTATGGTGGAGTGACTGTCAACCCCACATATCTCTCCGGCACAGTCTGGCATGAGAGGATAGGCTGGTTGCAGCTCGGCGCTTCCGCCGGAGGGCCATATGGTAACTCTACCGCAACTAATTGGGGTGTGAACCAGGATGTCAGCGGCAACCTATCTGGATATGCCTGGAGTGAAACGCTTGGCTGGATAAATTTCAGCCCTACCCATGGTGGGGTGAATATAAACTTATTAACAGGCGCATTCAGCGGCTATGCTTGGGCAGAGCGGTTCGGCTGGATTAACTTTAACAATTCGAGTCCTGCCTATTATGTCAGTTACGCCAGCTTTCCCGGAGCCCCAACCGGTGTTTCAGCCACAGCTGGTAATGGGCAGGCAACCGTTACCTTCACCGCTCCTGCTTCCAACGGCGGTAGCCCGATTACAGGCTACACGGTGACTTCCAACCCAGGCAACATTACCGCATCCGGCAGCGGCAGCCCAATAACCGTAATCGGCCTGACCAACGGCAGCACCTATACCTTTACGGTTACAGCTTCCAACGCTGTCGGTCCCGGTCCGATCTCGCAACCGCCTTCGAACAGCGTCATGCCTCTTGGTACTCCCGGCGCACCTACCGGTGTATCAGCCACTGCCGGTAATGGGCAGGCCACCATTACCTTCACCGCTCCCGCCTCCAACGGCGGTAGCCCGATTACAGGCTACACGGTGACTTCCAACCCAGGCAATATTGCCGCATCCGGCAGCGGCAGCCCAATAACCGTAATCGGCCTGACCAACGGCAGCACCTATACCTTTACGGTTACAGCTTCCAACGCTGTCGGTCCTGGTCCGAGCTCGCAACCGCCTTCGAACAGCGTCACGCCAACAACGCCTGGCAATACCATTAACGGCTCTTGCGGTACATCAAATAATGTTTACTTCTTTTTAACTCCGGCCAGCAACCTATGTTCAAGTGGCAATGCCTCGAATGTAAGTAGCAATGTTTCATGGAACTGGACTTGTAATGGTTCTAATGGTGGATCTACAGCATCCTGTTCGGCTCCCAAGATCATTTCGCCATCAACATCTATGGTCAGTGCAACTCCTTTAACATTCAATTTTACCGGCATGAAAAGCGGTAACACCTTTACTGTTTACCAGTCAACCGGTGGTGGTAGCCCGTTCGCAGTTACCAGCAGTTCATCCACAACCTATACTATCCCAGCAACTTTGTTACCCAATACCATCTATAAGTATTCAGTTACATCCGATATCGATTCGACCCAAACTATCATCATGACCATCCGCACCCAACTCTACAACGGCTGGAATATTGTTGCTGTACCGTACAAGACGACCGACGTCAACCCGGCCACTTTCTTCGAAAGCCCGGTCAGCGCCATCTACCAGTGGATACCCTCTGGTGCCACATCTGAAAGCAGTGATTCAGTGCTGGGTTCCTATACCACGGTATCTTCCCTTGTCCAAGGTAACGGCTACTTCGTCAAGGCATCCAACAACAGTACCCTTCTGGCCTACAGCGGCACAGCCGGTCCTACCACTGTCACTATCACACTCATGCCGGGCTGGACCATGATCGCCAATCCGAATACCACTAACAAGACTAACATTGGCACTGCTTGGGTGGTAGATGCCAATACTTCGCCAACCTCACTTTCAGATGCCATAAATTCCGGCACGATCGGCAGTAGTCTCTACTGGTGGAATGGGTCAACATACGACTTTTGGACGGTAGCGAGCAACCCGCAGGTAGAACCATGGAAAGCTTACTGGATACTGAATCTAGACAAAAAACTCAGTCATACCCTGACCATCCAGTAATGAGTAGAACCCTCAGCATAGCGGTAGTCATAACAGCAATTTTCCTGAACAGCGTGGCGGTCATGGGCTTGGAGTCCATGACCGCCGCGATTAGGGTTT
>Ga0316217_10000670_pt1 | contig 47457 bp, 74 predicted proteins | sample 1anoAmetaG_FD_203633 | JGI IMG/M metagenome (GOLD analysis project Ga0316217, IMG submission 203633) | Freshwater microbial communities from Trout Bog Lake, Wisconsin, USA - 1anoA | ecosystem: Environmental > Aquatic > Freshwater > Lake > Hypolimnion/Profundal zone | place: USA: Wisconsin...
GGATCATGATTGCAGACTCCAGGTATGCGAATTTTACAATCCTCCCCCCTTGCGAGAGAAAGATACTTCTTGGATCTAAATGTCATGCTCTGCCTTAAATGCCTCTACATACTCTATCAAAGAAGATAGTCGTTTAATAGACATGGATGCCGTTGATTCTCTTAAATTGACGAGTTCGTTCTCGATACCTGGAACGATATCGGCCTCATGTCCTGTCGCAATAGCATGACCAGACACAAGTAACACTTTCCATTGCTCTTCGGATAGCTTCCGACCAGCCCAAGTAAGTCCAGAATCTGCGATCTCGCGGAAGGCTGTGTGCAGGAGTGCATTCTGGTCTAACGTCCTTGTTGGCTCTTTGAATACGACGATTGTGGATTCAGGCGCGTTGAGTAAGTAGTCGATTGCCCGTTCTTTTTCTTTATTTCTAGCGAGGTTGAAGATTGCTCTGGCGGCCACAGTTTTGTCCCCTGATATTCAAATTTGTAGCGTTTTGGTTTGCCGAATTCTTCTATCAATTTCTTCATTTCTGATAAATGTTCGGGATAGTTGTCTGTTAGAAATTGGTTGAATTCTTCTTTAGTCAATCATTTTGTCCAGATTGTTTTTCAATATGCTACCCGCAGATATGGGATCTATACCGCCCGCCATTGCGTGTTGCGCGGCAACGATCTCATCATAGACTCTGGTTCTGAGTTCAGCGTATCCACGGAGCTTGATAACGCAATCTTGGAACGTATTCTTATCTACAAAGTTGGTAGCCAGTTCTGTAGCCAACTCAAAGTTGATGTCCAAGTCCAAGCACATATCGTACAAATTGTAGACCTTATGCTCACTCACATAGTTGATGATGGCTCTACAGGAGTTATCAAAAAAGTATTCTGGAAGAACGGCTATTTCTGACAAGTGCTTTCTGTCGTTTAGGATGTTCCCGATTACGAGAACTTCCAGTTCGTACATATCTTGAATGTTCATGCTCTCCTCTTTGAGTATTTTATTTGTTCTGAAACAATAATCTTTTGCACAAAGTCAGGAATTGGCCCTGCAACATAATCTAATCCTTTAGGCCACACTCCGGTTATCCTGCGATATTTATGGCTTACCCACCCTGACTGATAACCTTTCTTGATCGCATACGCCACCAGGCCGGAATAAATCTTCTGTTTCGCCTCTTGAGGCATCTTGACGATCTTCTGTAGGCTTCCTTCCTGATGTTGGATTCCTTCCGGTTTCGGTGTTTGGAACGCAAATTCGTAGCCGCATTTCTTGCAGACCTTTGGCCTTGATCGAGTAACGTGCTTGCACTTAGGACAAACCTTGGTAGTCGGCTCTGTCTTAACGGTGTTCTTAGATTCCGCAGCTTTTCCGTCATCTAGTTCTAAAGGAAGTGGGTCAGTAGGAAATCCTAGTCTAGCGACTGAACCAGAGTGGTCAAGTACCAAAGCGCAATTGTGTACTAGCCTTCCATTGGCTGTGAATCTTTGCAACGGACCTGCATCGAGAATGTCCCATACTTCCCCTTCGGTTTGAAGGATTTCGCATTCCATTTCTCCACAATCTGATCGAATGAAAGTCCTGTTGATATCAACCGATATAGTGTGCTGTCGGCGTATCTCACTTCCTTGTGTTCCTGTCGGAATTTCTCGAATCGCAGTGTATGACCTTTGAATTTCCGCGAATTTTGACGATTTAGCGATCCCGTAGCCCAGCGCAGATTCCCAGGCTCGTAATGTCCATTGTTGTCTATTCTGTCTAACTGAAAGTCCTCTGGATCTTTTGGTATTCCTAGATTTTCCATAATCCAAGTTGCCGCTTCGTTTACTCCATTGAATTTGAATTGGATTCCACGAGCTCCATAGTTTTTGTAATTTCTGTTTGATGGATTTTCGCAGCGTTCTTTTTGACTTTGAGTTCTTACATAAAGCCATTCTGGAGCAGTTATCGGCTTCCTCGGATTGCAATGTTGACAGGCTTTTGTGTTCGGTCTTTTTACCATATTGTGAAAACGGCTCATTGACTCTTTTCCGCAATCCCCGCATCTCACATGAACCAATAGATTGAACGTCTTCCCTGTGGTATTTGTAGAGATGATCGTCAGAGAGCCGTATTGGTTTCCCACTAATTCCGGTGACAACGATCCGTCTGCCAGTACCCTTCGCTTCCTCAAGCCTCTTCCAACCGTCATAAGTCATAACCTCGTGATCTGGTGTAGCAACAATTCCATCATAAGAGATAACCTTTTTTATCCCCATGCAAACAGCACCTTTATGCTCAACGAAATTGCACCCATCCCAGACTTTATGGTCAAGTGTGATTTGCTCTATACTTACTTCCCCTTTATCTGTAAGTATCTTAGTGCCTCTAGATAGGCAAGTCTTCCCCTTTGCTGGTCTTAAAACTCTCCCAACCATCTGAATGTATCGAATCAGTGATCTGGTAGGTCTTGCTAGAATCATGCAAGCTGTCTCAGGTGCATCAAATCCTTCTGCAAAAAGAGATACGTTTGAAAGAACCTGTATTTTTCCAGCCCTGAATCGGTCAATGACTTCGTTTCTCTGGTCTTCCTTACAATAACAATCCAGATGCTCTGCTGACACGCCCTTTCTCTGAAATTGCTCAACAATATGTCTTGAGTGGTCAATGTTTGTAGCAAAGCAGATGGTTTGCAATCCATTTGCTAACTTGAACCAATGCTCAACGATATCGCCAATCAGTTCTTGTTTGTCTACCGCAGCACCCAATTGCTTTTGATGATAGTCTCCAGCCACAATCTTCACGCCTTTGAGATCTGGCTCAGACGGAGCATACATTTCACAGTCAACCAGAAACCCACGATCTATGAGATCCTGAATCGTTGATACAACCACCATATCCTCAAATACTTTCCCCCAAGGATACTCACGCCCTAGCCCTTTAGAGAAAGGTGTTGCGGTCAAGCCAAGCACAGTCATGTTGTTATGAGTCCTCATGAACTCATGATACTGAGCAGAGCCTCCGCAGAGATGCGCTTCATCAATGATGACCAGATCAAAATCAAACACCCATCCAAATTTCTTTCTAGATGAGAAGGTCTGGATAGACGCTACAGTTATTTCTGAATGTGGTCTGTGAGTGTTCTGACCTTGGAGGATGCCTGGATAAATCTTGTACTTGGCGAATCTTTCCCATTGCTGCCTAACAAGATCCTTTCTATGGACAAGGAACAGGACTTTCTTTCCTTTCTCTGCTGCCATCTGCGCTAATGCAACGGCTAATTCTCCCTTTCCCGAGCCAGTTGGCGAATAGATCAGAACCCTTTTCTTTCCTAATCGTAGAATCTTCTTTGCTTCCAGTATGGTCTGATCTTGGTAGTCTCTTAGTTGGACTTTCATATCTCCTCTTTTATGAGTTCACCTGTTTCCACTGAGTAGATTTGACTGATTGTCCTGTCACAGGAGGGACAGTGATTAGTGTCTACCCTAATAGGAGCCAGCGTTGCCGGTATTTTCCAGACGGTCACGCCTCTGGGAGTGCTGATTTTATTGCTATTAAATAGCATTTCTAAGCCACAAGTGCATCTCATGTTACCTCCGTTTTTTTAGGCAATAGCCCACCCCAACCCTTATAAAGTGACCCACTGCTGATCTAGACTTGATATTGTCCATGTGTGGCATGAACTAGGTCTAGGGCATCTCTTCTCGCGGTCTATCAGGTCACTGCGCTTCCCACGCTTACGGCTGTGTTACCGGCTAATCTTAGTTAGGGCTACCTGTTTTCCTCTGTGCGCTGAGAGGGCTACACAGAACGCGCCGGGGATGGGTTATCTAAGCGCGGCAGTCTTTCGACCAAAGTGGTGACTTTCTTGATGGGCAGGGGCCGACCCCCTCACAGACTCGCAGCGCATCGGGCTGGACAGCGGGCAACAAAAAAGCCGACTTGGTTGCTACCGCCCCGGTGGTAACCCTTGCATCACTAAGGAACTAGGGCGGGATAGTAGCAATCAAATCGACTCTCTTATCGGTTACCACGCCGACAATCCAAATTCTAATCACTAAAAAAAGTTTGTCAACCCCCCTTGCAATCCGATTTTTTCCTGATAAAGTCTATCCATCCCCACTTTACGGGGTAAAGGAGAAAACAATGAAACCGTTTAACTTAGAAGCAGCACTCAATGGTGCAAAGGTTGTGACCCGTGATGGTCGCGAAGTTAGTCAGCTTGTTTGGTTTGATTGCGCTAACAAACATTGTTTGCAAGGCGTGATTGGTGATTGGCTATTTTCATGGACTTTCGAGGGCAAGTTCATGGGTGACGAGATAGAAGATCATGATAAGGATCTTTTTATGGCAACCACAAAGCATGAGGGTTGGATTAATTTGTATGGCTGCGGAGAAGCTGGGGTGATTTATGACACCTTAGAAGAGGCTGTGGGTCAGGCCGAAGGTGGTTGTATAGCAACTGTCAGGGTGGAGTGGGAATCATGATTGGACAACAACTTAAAGAAGATGGAATCGCCCAGGTTACAAAAAACACAGATCCTGACTGGAAGACGGCTTATGTAATGGTCGCAGAAGCCCTTCTAATGTCCTATGCGCCTGGAAAACTGTTTACGGGAGGCGATGTGAATGATTACATAAAAGAAGTGATTGGCGATCCTCACGCTCCACAGGCGTGGTCAGCGGCATTTGGTGGGCTGATCCGTCAATACTTGAAACACAATCTAGTGTCATGGGAGGGTTTTACAAAATCAACGAAGAGATCGAACCATGCTCACTACGTTAAGCAGTACAAGAAACTTTAGGAGATGACAATGAAAACCAATATCGCTCTATATGCAATTATCGGATTTATAGCAGCCACCCTAGTCTGGTCTGTGTCTTCATTCAACAAGAAGTCAGTAACGATTAGCGAAAAGCAGTTCTCCTGTACGGCTACAGAGCCTTTCGGAATTGAAGCACGTTGCACTCAATATACCTGGACGAAGGGGGCAAGATGAGAGTCGATCTTTTAAACGGGACCACCGTTACACTTGAATACAATTTTTCAAAAGGCTATGACGCTACCCTTGAAGATCCAGGTTGTGATGATGAGTTTGAGATTGAGCAAGTTCTCTGGGATAGCGGAAAAGGTGAGATAGATATCTATCCGATTCTCTCTGATCTTGAGATCGAGAACATTGAAGATCAATTCTGGGCATATGAGGAAGAACCGTGAGAGTAGATTTGCTAGACCATTCTGGAAACGACCTGTCTGTTGTGAACTCAGCCAGAGTCAGCTTTGATAAAACCTCTTACTTAGATGATGACGGTAATTTAAGTGAACGGGATAAATCTTTAATAAGCTATCTTGCTAGGAACAAGCACTGGACTCCGTTCACTCACGCAACCGCCAGCTTTAGAGTCACGATGCCAATATATGTGGCTAGGCAACTTGCAAAGCATCAGATGGGAGGCTCAGTCAACGAAGTCTCAAGAAGATATGTAGATACGCCCCCTGTGTTTGATATGCCTAAAAAATGGCGTAAACGCGCAGAGAATGTGAAGCAGGGATCTAGTGATGACTGCATCACCGTAGACACGGCTTTATCAAGTCAGATAGCTGACACAATGGATCGTGTTTATCTGCTCTATAACGATTTGCTGATGTTAGGCGTATGCCCAGAACAGGCCAGAGCTATCCTGCCGCTCTGTACGGAAACGACATGGATATGGACTGGATCACTCTATTTCTTCGCCAGAGTGTGCAATCAACGTCTTGACCCTCACGCACAGAGGGAAACGGCTGAAGTTGCCAGAGAGATTGAGAAATATATGTCTGTTCTTTTTCCTGCAAGCTGGAAGGCGCTCCGTGGACTATAAAGCAGTAAACATGAGAGTGCCGATGGTACTCTACGAGCGGATCAAGGAGATCTCTGACCAGAACCATATGACGGTCAGTTCAGTTATCTTCTATATCCTTGACAGACACCTTTTCGAGAAAACAAATGGCCTCAAATATTTCCTTCAAGGACTGGATGATGAAACTGTTTACGAGGAACTCAAGACAAGTAACGAACCTAGAATTCGCGAACTCTTGCAGAGACTTCTACAAGATAACAACGTCAGTGGATATGAACGCAAGCCAGGTTCACGAAGCCGCAAGTCTGTCAGTCGCTCTTCTAGGCGATCTGATGTACAGAGTTGAAGATCCTGTTGCTCTGGCTCAGATGGTTGTGATATCGTTGAACTCGACATTGAGCGATCTCAAACAGGTTGAGCATAGCTCCCTGCATTGATCTTTCATTGTTATCTCCTCCCAGTTCGGGCCAGTCTCATTCCTGGCCCTTTTTTTTGCAAAAAATGTCCTTACCCCTATTGCAATCTTCAGGCGATAGACTAAATTCATGGACGCACTACCAGAAAGAAAATTAATCGGCGCAATCATTGAGAATGCGATATCAGACGCAAAGCAACATGATGATGATGGTCTTCATGCAGCAGAGTTTTTGATTGGACCGAGGTCTGATCCTTACTTTCAGCTTCTTGATATTGATCCGATTGAGTATAGGAAAGGTCTGTGGGCATACGCCAACAAACAGGTGCAATTAGCATCTGACTCAAAAGCCCGCAGAGCATTAAGAAACAACATAGAGGAGGCAATGAAACGCTATGGCTATCGACTTTAAGAAACTGAATGAGCAGTACGAAGAATTATCCAAGGACATTGATGAGCTTTCCCTCATCGTCGAAGGGGTCATACGAAAGAAATACGCGATTGAGCAAATCCTCGATCATTACACATTGGAAACGGAAGGAGATATCTCAAATGTCGATCTATAAGAAACTGAACGAAGCCCGTATCAAGTTCCACGCTACCAAGCTAGAAAAGACTGGGCATAACAAGTTTGCAGGATACAAATACTTTGAACTTGGGGATTTTCTGGTCCCTGCTCTACGCATCTTTGATGAAGTCGGATTGTGTGCGGTTGTGACCTTTATCAATACTCACGCAACCATGACCATCTTTGAAACCGAAGGAGACGGAATGATTACGATCACCTCTCCAATGGCAGATGCCCCCCTTAAAGGAACGCATCCCATTCAGCAGATTGGTGCTTGCGAAACCTATTCACGCCGTTATCTGTGGGTAGCTGCCCTTGAGATCGTTGAACATGATGGCTTAGAGGCTGTCACAGCCTCACCAGCGGGCGTTGATGAAGATGCCTTGCTACGGGAGTGGGAGGAAGAATTGAAGGCGTGTGAGACTGTAGACACGCTCAGAGCGAGTACCAAGATCGGTATTGATTCCCTTAAAAAGACTCATCCCCATCTAGCAGAAAAGCTGAAAGGGATTGCGGTAACACTATCTAATAACCTGGAGAAAAAGTAATGGCTTCTAAGAAATTCGATCTGGCTGTAGTGACTGGATCTTACGTTGATCGCAACGGCAACCCCAAAAAGAACTACAAAACCATTGGTGCAGTATTTGAGACAGAGCGCGGTCTGTTTGCAACGATTGATAAGACATTCAATCCTGCAGGTGTTCCTAGTGATCGTGACTCTATCATGGTTAGCTTCTTTGAGCCAAAGCCGAGAGATGGAGCCGCTCCAAGTCGCGCAGCAGCAGAAGAAGACCTTCCTTTTTAATGTAGGAGATGACAATGGACGCAATAAATATCAATGGCATTGAGTATATGCCAGTAAACGCTGTTTCCGGTAATCGCGCAGTTGTTGTCGTTGATCGTGGATGGATTTTTGCTGGGGATGTCACGAAAAATAATGGCCGTATTCATCTTAGCAATGCTGTATGGATATTTCGATGGGAATCCGTAGGATTTGATGGAGTGATTGCAAATCCAAAATCATCATCAGTAATAATTAAGCCAATGCCTAATGGTGTAGATATACCAGAAGGAGCAGAAATCTTCTCGGTTCCTGTGGGAGACGGGTGGGGGATGTAATGCCTCCATCATTTAAGCCTATTGGCTACGGCGACGGCGACGGCTACGGCGACGGCTACGGCTACGGCTACGGCTACAGCTACGGCTACGGCTACGGCTACGGCTACGGCTACGGCAACGGCGACGGCGACGGCTACGGCGACGGCTACGGCTACGGCTACGGCTACGGCAACGGCTACGGCTACGGCTACGGCAACGGCGACGGCGACGGCGACGGCTACGGCTACGGCTACGGCTACGGCGACGGCGACGGAACATCCTCACCAAATAGAGCAAGAAGAAAATGATTGAATTCAACTTCCCGCAACAGCAGTATTTCGACAATATCGGAATATCTAAATCTGGCTTGGACTTGCTTGGTATGTCACCAGCGCATTTTCAGGCTGGTCAGTCAGTAACCCGTAAGCAGTCACCAGCCCTTCAGATCGGTAGTGCCGTTCACTGTGCGGTGCTAGAGCCAGAAGAGTTTGGAAACCGATATGCGTTAGCTGACTATGACCGTCGAACCAAGGAGGGTAAGGCGGCTCATGTAGAGATGCTTGATCGTGGGATTGAAGGCTTGAATTCTGATATGTATATGCAGGTCATTGGTATGCAGAAATCAGTATTGAATCATCCTGTGGCAAAGGAGTTGCTCCAGGGTGGCGACGCTGAAGTCTCATGCTTCCAGACTGTTGATGGAATTCATGTCAAGGCCAGAGCAGATTACCTGAGAAAGGACGGCATTATTGTTGACCTAAAGACCACTGAAGATGCATCCCCCCTTGAGTTTGCAAAGAGTGTTCTTAGATACAAGTATTACCGTCAGGCGGCTTGGTATACGGAACTATTCAATAGGGAAATGGATGTTAATGACTTTATCTTCGTTGTCGTAGAGAAGTCACCACCGTATGCTGTAGCCATTTACACACTAGATTCTGAGGCTATTGAAAAAGGCCAACAGGATTGTGATCGATTGTTTGCCTTGTACAAGCATTGCTTAGAGAACGACGAGTGGCCTGGTTATTCTCAGGAAATACAAACACTCAGTCTTCCTAAGTGGAAATAATTGGGGGATCGACTAAAGGCAGGTCTACGGGTTTTGATCCCGTCAATCTAGGTTCGAATCCTAGTCCCCCAGCCAATAAGGCCCTTTTTTCATTAAGCTCACATTGAATGTACAGGGTCGAAATCCTATAGAGTTTTTCACCAATATGCTTTGTAGGTTGACCGCCGAGAACAGTTCGGCAACTTATTACGGGAACCGAATGGATAAATCCTTTTCACGGGGCTGTGAAATCCCCATGAGGTTCCCACCCTTTGAGGAAGAAGAATGAGTAAAAGACACAAACACGCTGATGTGATCCATGCGTGGGCTGAAGGTGAGGAGATTGAATATAGAAGCGCTGGCGGAGCATGGGTATCAGACAACAGGCACATAACCTTTTATGAAGATTTCGAGTACCGCATCAAACCCAAGACCGTGAAGAAAGAGGGGTGGGTGAATGTTTATGAGTACGGTGTGCTTGGTTTCAAGGCTTACCAAACAGAAGAAGAGGCTGATACACAAAAGTGTTCAAGGGATCGAATAGCCTGCATCCGCATCGAGTGGGAGGAGACCGAGTGAACGCGCCGAAAAAGATTTGGTTGTCACGATATATGGACTGGGACGATGTTGAAAAGCAAACAGAAAGCGACATTCCCTACATCCGCGCTGACATCGTCGAAGAAATGCGCCAGAAACTGCACATCGCCGCCCAAGTATTCCGCGCCTACCAAGCGCACCATGAATACAAAGAGGGTGGCGCGAATGACAAATCAGAACGCAACAAGGGCTATGCCGAGCAGATGGAAGCCGCACTCGCGAATCTGGAGGAGGAGTGATGGAAACAAAATTTACGCCGGGGCCTTGGATCTGGGGAGATGACTATCAAGGGTTGTATGGAGCCGGACCTAATAATCAAGTTCTTGACTACTTTTGCGGGGAAGGAATGTCTCTTGGGTATAACAAACGCATGGATGCCAATGCCCGTTTACTTGCTGCTGCACCTGCTATGTATGAGGCTTTGGAAGAACTATGCAGATACGCAGATGATAGCAATGATTGTCAGTACGGAACTCTGTCAACGAGGTTGGTTAAATATATTGCCGAAGCCGCCCTCACCAAAGCCAGAGGTGAAGCATGAACACCGCAACCGAACTGCTCAGGGAAATCTACGCAGACCTTGAATACGATTCAAAACTGCCGCTGTGGTTAAGAGATAAAGTCCGCACTTTCCTCGCCTCCGAGCCAGAAGCGGAGCCGAGGGTATGGATGATGACAAGGGATGATATCGAAGGTGCGGCATTTGAATTCGGCAAAGAGCAAGTCGAAACATATTGGAAAAACCGTGGGTACAAAATCGAACCCCTCTACACCAGACCCGCCGAGGTGACAGCAAGGAAGCCGATGACGGAGGCGGAATGCGAGGAGTTAATCATGGAAGATTACAGGATGGAAAATAAGACCGACATAATGGATAGGTTTAAGACGATCTCAGACTCTATCCGCACCAATCAGATCAAGGCCATGAAAAGCATGATCGAAAGAACGGATAAAAAGATAGATCAGAAGATCAATGAAGCCTGTAAGCGGATCTACGAGAAGGTTCTTGAGGAGATAAAGGGGAAACTAGAACTGATCCACGATATCGACAAGGTTCAGACTGACATTCGCGAACTTCGGAAGATGACAGACGATCTTATTGAGAAGCACACAGTCCTGACTGAGGTTTCCTATATCGCGAGGAACAGACTGGATAAAGAAGGCCAAGCCAGATTGAACGCAGAATTGATACGATCAATGGATTTTCCGGGTGATTGGTTCAAGAAAAGAAACGATATGTCCCTGGACGAATTGTTCAAAATGTATCAAAATGGCGTTGATAAAGGCCAATAGCATGAACAATGGAATTAATAATACTTGGAACAATACTGATTCTGGCAGTCTGGACAGTGGACGCATAACCTATAAACAGGTTGGCACTATCCAGTTGCTGAGAGGAAACAAATTCATCATTTCTCTGGATGAACACAAACTTCCAGAAGGAACTAGAGCCTTATACGTCAGGGAAAATCATGAACTACCGTTATGCGATTGATGAGACTCATCCCCACCTAGGCGGCAATCTCAAAGAAGGAGACTTCAATACGCATTCACCGAATGTCTGGAATTACCTGATTGATCGATTCGCTATTAAGAGCGTAATGGATCTTGGATCAGGGATGGGATACGCCAGTCATTATTTCGATAAGAAGGGATGTCAGGTAATTGCCGTCGATGGATTAGAGGAGAATGTGCGTAATGCCGTTTATCCTACGATCCTTCATGACATTACAAAGAGTCCGATTGTGGCTAATGTGGATCTGGTTCACTGTCAGGAAGTCGCAGAGCATATTGACCCACAATACGTTCTCTATCTAATTAAGTCTCTAGCTTGCGGGAAGTTCATCCTGTTCACTCATGCTCTACCAGGGCAGCATGGATATCACCATGTGAACTTACAGGAACCGGACTACTGGCTGAATCTATTCTCGGAACATGGGATTGCCATGCTTCCAGAGGATACAGCCAGAGTCAGGGTGATTGCAGATGCTGAAGGGGCTATCTATGTGGCTCAAACGGGAATGGTTCTAGTTAATCAGAACCGCGTAATCTGATAGCCCCTCCCAGAGCCGTCAGGATCGCCGCAATACCACCACCTATCTCAAGGGCAGGGAGAGCAAGAAAACCTGCCCCTATGACCGCTACAGTGCCTAGAACGGCTAATATCCGCACTTCATCAGCCGTTTCATTGTCTGATTTAGTAAATACTTCTTGGATTCTCATGGATTGGGCCACACTGCATCTATAGGTGTTTTTGAATACCATCCCTGATCTTTAAGGCTCATGATCTGACGGAATATCTTATCCATCTGTGCGCCTACCGTATCTAGGCCATACCGCCCCCTCGCAACAGAAGCAATCTGTCTTCTATTGAGAGCGTTAATCTTTCTGGTTGCCTCAATCCAGTCCCCTAGAGTGTGACACCGATAACCAGTAAGATTGTGAATAACGGTTTCATTGAAGCATCCAAAGTCGGAAGCGATTAGTGGAGTACCGCATAATTGACCCTCAACGCCAGCGCCTCCGAAAGGCTCTGTATAGCGTGTGGGCATCAGCATAGCCGCCGCATTGCGTAGAAGTTCACTACGGGCTTTACCGGTCACGGGAGGCTCTACAGTCAGGTTTACGGCATCGTCAAAGAATCCTTCCATTGCAGGATCAATTTGTCCTACAACACGAATAGGAAGTTCTGTGTGCCTCGCTAGTTCCTTGATGATCGGCATTCCCTTGCATTCAATGACTCGGCCAAAGTAAAGCAGGTATTCACCTTGGTTATAGTTTGGTTCCCAATCATCAAGATCATATCCCATTGGACATACCCATTGATAATCGTTGCCCCCTGTTTGTTCCTTGCCTTGATGCCAGGACATCCACTGATAAGTCTCATAAACGCGGAGAGGCATAGCGCACTGGGTATAGCCGATACCAATTTCTACATGATAAGCATTAGGAAACTGAGCCACCAAGTCAGCATGACAAATGCCAAAAGGATGACAAACGATATCGCCGTATTCAATCCTGTAGGCCAGTTCTTTTTTAAGTTTCTTGGTAAATTCACGATAAAGCGTACAATCGACTGAAGCCGCTTCGTTAGGTTGTTCTTGCTTGTAGAGGTCTTTGAGTTCCCGAAACCGTTCCTTTTCCAATATGACAACGTGTTCCGTTGCCTGAGATTCTGATCCTTCATTTGAATACTCAATGACTTCATGACCAAAAGGAAGCATCATTTTTCCAAAACGAATGACGCGACCTGTAAAAGCGCAGTGTGAAAATTCGGCGGCAGGAATTGTATGAAACAGTCCTAATAGATGCAGTCTTGCCATAAGTCCTCCCTATAGACTTTAGCGACAGTTGAAAACCTCTCTAGTAGAGGTTGAGTTTTGATCGTTGCAGAGTTTAGCGCATCCTTCTGGTGTGCGCTCCCATTTATCCTTTGCCTTACCGTCCTTGTAAGTCTGATATTGCATATTCCTAGGATCATCAATGCCGCCACAAGCGAGCGCACAGATATGGTCTATGACATAACCCTTTCTGCCGTGAGTATAGCCCTGCTCAACTTCAAATTTATGAGCCTGTGCGCGTGATCGACAAGATGATTCTGCGCTGATCGGAATCAGACAAAAACTAAGGATTAAGCATCTGAGCAATTTGAGCCTCCAGATCAGCTATTTTTGCTGGGCCTAGATCCGTCTGCACCCATCCAATAATGTCAGAGTCCGTAACCTGTGATCTTGGGATGAGAGGTATATCGACATTAATGGTGAATCCCATCATGTCGTAAATCCATGCGGAATTTTCTGTGTCCTGATCGGTTCCGGTAATCTGCCATTGACAGGCATAGATCACATCCTCTATCCCTTCGTACTCTTGGTAGGTAAAGACACCAAGGATCTGCCATGTGTATATGATGTTCATTAGAATCTAATTACCACAACGCCATAACCGCCAGTTCCAGCAGCCGCTCCACCGCCACCACCACCGCCAAGGCTTGCACCGCCTCCAACTCCTGTGCTAGTGCATCCGCCACCGCCACCGCCACCGGGGCCAACATTGCTAACCGTTGACCAATCAAGCATTTGGTAAATCAAACCAAGTGCGCCAGCAGTATTTGTAGTTGCAAAGCCGCCACCTCCACCGCCACCAGAATAAAGGGTAGCGCCTCCAGCCGCAGACGATGCGGTAGCTCCAGCACCACCGCCAGTTCCAGCGGGGCCATTCCCTCCGTTTCCTCCTGCGGATGCAGTTCCTGCGCCACCTGCTGATGAGGATGGGCCACCAGCGCCACCGCCTCCACCGGCGCCAGAGGCGGCCAAGCCAGCACCACCATTGCCACCAGCAGCATAAGGCCCAGCCGCACCGCCGCCGCCGCCCCCGGCTCTACCATTAAGAGTTCCCCCAGTTAAGCCACCATTTCCACCGGCATAGGTTGTATTGCCAATGCTAGATGCCGCTGAACCGCCTGTTCCAGATGAGTTAGCTGCGCCACCTTTTGCCAAGCATCCAGTGGATGTTGTTGATGGTGCGGCATTTGATGTATTCCCCCAGGAATCCTGCGTAGTTGCCCCTGATGTGCCAGTAGCACCGACCTGCATATAGAACGTAGAACCCGCCGTTACAGCGATCCTTGCGGTTTTAGCGTATGCCCCACCTCCACCACCGTATAATCCTCCGGTTGTTGCTCCAGTGGTTCCTGCGCCGATCGCTTCAACAGTAATGTAGGAAACACCAGTAGGCACTGTCCATGTATTCGCCCCGGTCGTGGTGAACGTAAGAACGCCATGCACCCCATTTGTGCCGAACTCCATTTGCTGTGCAGTACCCATTAGGTAAGAGCCGTCCCAGATATCATCCAACGAGTAGACGTAACCTTAATTGCTGTTGCTATGCCGTTAGCCGCAAGCGCTCTTGATCCTGTTGAGCCACCCGGGGATAGCACAAGCGTATCTGTAGTGATAGCAATCGTAATAACCCCAGCCGAAGTATCGTTTACAAATGTAACTGCGGTTCCAACTGGGAATGGTACTGATCCATTTGAAGGAATCGTCCATGTCCTTGCCGTGGTATCCGAACTGGGATGGTAAATCTGCTTACCCGCATCTGCTAACACCAATGTATAGGCGGCAGACTGAGAGTTCTCAGGGATATTGATATATCCGACACCATTCGTCCCATCTACAGTGCATGAAGATAGAGTTCCGCTTGATGGTGCTCCTAATTGTGGAGTGACCAATACAGGACTTGTTGCAAGAGCTACTACAGATCCTGATCCAGTTGTTGAATAGCTAGTTCCCCATGCGCTACCCGTAGAGCTGGCAATACCACTAGCGGGATATACTGTAGGGCCAGTCACACCTGTAACTCCGGTTACACCAGTCACCCCGGCCCCTGTAGGCCCAGTGGCTCCTGTAACACCAGTAACCCCGGTAACGCCTGCGCCCGTGACACCTGTTACGCCGGTCACACCAGTTACACCTACACCTGTAGGGCCAGTCGGACCCGTAGCGCCTGTAACACCTGTAACGCCAATTCCTGTCGGACCAGTTGCTCCAGTTACACCAGTTACGCCCGCTCCGGTAACGCCAGTGACGCCAGTGACGCCTTGGATTCCTTGCGCCCCAGATGGGCCTGTGGCTCCCGTAACGCCGGTAATTCCTACGCCAGTCGGTCCTGTAGGGCCGGTAGAGCCTTGACTTCCTGTGGGGCCAGTTGGCCCCGTGACACCTGTAATTCCTACGCCTGTAGCGCCAGTAACGCCTGTAACGCCAGTAACACCCGTCACTCCAGTAATCCCTGATGGGCCTACTTGTGTATAGAGAACCTGCTGTGCCGTCAGAATTACCCCAGGGGTAACTGGTGTTGTCGGAGTTGTTCCTGCCGCAATAGTTGGAATGCTTACTGTTGTGCTTTCAGCTTGCCAATAAAGCTGAATATAGTCAGCCGCATTGAAACTACCCATCCAATTCAAGGAAAGACATTGCGCTCCATTGATACCGCCATGCGAGTTTGGAATGCTGACCTGTGTATTGCTATCTGCAATATCAGCACCATTCAATCGGAACCAGACATTCACGTTATGAATAGTCGTGTCCGTATTGATGAACTGTAAGCTGAATTCAATGTTGTAAATACCGGCATTGGCAAACGTCATGCGATTGCCAGAAACAATGCTCACGCCATTGCTATTCGGGTCAGTGTTACCAACATTGATGGGATAAGCTGTTGTCGTGCTTGATATCGTTTGAGTAGTCGTATCGTAGAACGAACCCCAATAGCCATTTGCGCCCCCGGCTCCAGTGGCTCCCGTAACGCCGGCAATACCTGTTACACCGGTTACTCCTAATGCCCCAGATGGGCCAGTAGCTCCCGTTATACCGGTAACACCGGTAACACCCGCGCCAGTAGGACCGGTTGCTCCAGTTATACCTGTAACGCCCGTTACTCCCTGTATTCCGGTAGGGCCAGTCGCTCCCGTGACGCCGCTTACACCGATAGCGCCTTGAGATCCGGTAGGACCAGTGGCGCCGGTTACACCTGTGATTCCAACTCCGGTAGGTCCAGTTGCGCCTGTTACACCAGTAACGCCAATGCCAGTAGGTCCGGTAGCCCCAGTTACTCCTGTGACGCCCTGCAATCCAGAAGGTCCAGTAGGACCGGTATCTCCTTGTGGCCCTGTAACGCCTGTGATGCCAGTCACGCCAGTAACGCCTAATGCGCCACTTGGCCCAGTTACGCCTGTGACACCCTGTAACCCAGTTGGGCCAGTTGGTCCCGTATTGCCCGTTAATCCAGTAGGCCCAGTTGCTCCGGTAATACCAGTAATGCCGGTTACACCTGTTACACCTGTAACGCCGGTAGATCCTTGTGCGCCAGTTGGTCCGACAATAGGACCGGCATCAAACCATGACGAGCCACTCCATACCCAAAGATTACCCGTGTCTAAGGTGATATACGCATCATTTGGAGAATTGCCTGTAGCTGGTAAGTCTGCTGCTGTAGGAACAGATCCTTTCAGGTTAATTGATGCGCCTTGTGCCCCAGATGGTCCAGTCACACCAGTAACACCCGTAACACCGGTTATGCCGACTCCCGTTGCTCCTGTGACGCCTGTAACCCCAGTTACGCCCGTAATACCTTGTATGCCTGTTGGTCCAGTAGCTCCAGTTGCACCTGTTACGCCGGTAACGCCAACTTGTCCTTGAGCGCCAGTAATGCCTGTGACACCTGTGACGCCCGTAGTACCCATGACGCCTTGAGCGCCGGTAACGCCAGTAACGCCTTCCAGTCCAGTAGGGCCAGTAACACCCGTCACACCTGTAACGCCGGTGACTCCAGTGATGCCTTGTTCACCTTGTGGCCCTACTTCACCCGTAGGACCAGTGACACCAGTAACACCTGTAACGCCAGTAACCCCGGTGACACCTGTAACACCAAGTTCACCTTGTATGCCTGTTGGACCAGTAGCACCTGTAATACCCGTAACGCCGGTTACGCCTGTGACGCCTGTGACGCCCGCTCCAGTGGGGCCAGTTATGCCTGTTGCACCAGTAACACCTGTAACGCCAGTCACGCCCGTGATGCCAACACCAGTTGCACCGGTCACACCCGTAACACCGGTAACTCCAGTTACTCCAGTAGCGCCCTGCAATACATTGCCAAATACGGTAAGAGTAACTTGTGGGTATGAGGGAAGAACTTCCAGCGTTGCTGGATCAACCATGTTGAGATAAGTGACAACGCTAGACATTAGGGCTTACCTCAGATATCGGTTATTTCCTGCACAACATTAAACTGGAACGTAGGCGTATAGATCACATCATCTCCGCTACTCACATAGCGAATATCGCAATTTAAAGGGCCAAGAGGCCATGTTAGCGTATTCTCAGATGTCTGAGTCATTTGAATGACCCATATTACTGATGGCGAAGTGGGTGGCGTCAATGTGACATTGAGAGTGGAAACCAAGGTTCCAGTCTGATCTTTCACTTCTGAAGTAGCAGTCCATGTACCGCTTGGAAGTGATACCGTACCAGCTAATGCCAGTGTTGCGCCTCGCTTGAGAATGAAAGATTGAGTAGCCATTAGGGTGCCAGATTTGCGCCAACAGATGCGGTCAGATTTGCGCTTGAAGAAGTCAATGTGACTCTCCAGGTAGCAGGAAGAATTGTGTTGACCGATACATTTGAAGTAGCCGCAAAGTTAGGCCCAACTTGCAAGACTTGCTGGCTAACAGAGCTTATAGCGGTCCCAGTCAAGATGGTATACCACGATGATGATGCAGGATCATAGCCTTCGATTGAAGGAGTAATTGAGCCACCTGTTCTAGCAGATACGGTTACGATGATTTGCCCGTGGGTCAACGGAGGAGTGTTGCTGACAGATGCGCTAGTAGTAGAGGTAATGACCTGTGAAGGTATGACAATTTCAGAAAACTGACTCATGGTTTTTTACTCAGTAAGTGACTAAGAACAAGATTAACGGTGCTTTCAACTCGCAATATATCGTTCCTCACCGCATCCGATCTAATTTCATTAGATCTCTCCAATGCTTTTAGTCCATCACGAAATTCAGTGCGAGTAACATAAGCGTTTTCAAGATGCTTGATCTTGCGCCAAACCCAGATAATGGGAGCGGAAATAATTGTTGTGGTGACGCCCCAAAAAGTTGCGGCATCTATAGGGGGAAGATCAAGATTCATGTTTCGCATCCTTTTGATTCCACGATAATTATACCGTTAGATATTAGTTAGTTGGAAATGCATCCCATCTGGCTTTTTCCATGTGCCGCCCCAATCAAACCCTGCATCCGTGAAGCATTTCACAAGTTCTGGCGACATGGTAGGCGTTTTGCCAAACCCATTCCATGCCGCATTAATGTCGATTGCAATGCCCCACGAATGTAGCGACATGGACGTACCGCCACGCTTTTGTCGACGGTTAAAGCAGCCATCCCAGGTTTTGAGTTGACCAGCCAAACCTCGACTAATGACATTGTTAAACGCCTTTGTTAAAGGCTCAATCATTGCTCGATTGCAATATATCTTCTTGGGGATAACACCAACCTCCAATGAAGTCGGTACATCCCAAAGAACCATGAATTTCCCTTCATTAGTATAGGGATCTCCAAATTTAACTAGACAGTCCTTACTTGTCACCATGACTGATTCCCGTTTCTGGATTGGTAGCGGCTCGATAAACGGCATAGCCCAGAGAAGCAAGAGCAGTTGTACCATTTGCCATCGTATGAAGCTCAGTGCCGCCCATATCAATCTGGATGCCAAGCGCATTCAGAAGCCCTACAAGAGCCGAAAAGAATCCATAGAGGGCAGCGGCACCAGCTTCTGTATTCGTCAGCACGGCACTCCAAGGGATAGACTTACCCCGCTGGAATACCTGAGTCGCACTGGTGATTGCGGTAAAGATATTCATGCAGAAGGGCCATTAGCGCCTGGAGTGGTCGGAACAGCACTTGCTCCAGTTGGGCCGCTTACATTAACCGTGGTAAGAGAAGAATCTGCGGTTACATTAGCTACCTCTTCAGCCACGGATGCCGCCGCTACAGTAGCCGCCACATCCTCGGGGGCAACAACCGCTTCAATGGCTTCAGCAACAGGAGCCGCCGCACCAGCAAGAACTGCAAGTTCATGAAGAACGGCCTTCAGATCTTCGCCAATAGATTCACCAAGTGCTTCAATTTTGTCTTTCAAACTCATATTAATCTCCTAGTATTCACAATCTAACGCTATTGCAGGATTGTATAGGTAAGCCGTTAAATCTTGCATCAGAATCTTAAAGTCCATTCCTACATTAGTTGGCTGAATGGTTTTTGGCAATTCCGTATCAGGCATAACTGTGCATTTAATGTCTTGCGGCTTACTCCCTGCGACCAACTTAATCTGATATGTATAAGAACAACCAGAAACAAGAATGATTGCAAGGAGAATATAAATCATTGAATGGCTTCTATGATGATGATGCCATTACCGCCATTGGCGCCATTACCAGCAATAAGACTACCACCACCACCGCCACCATAACCACCTTGTCCACCGTTAATGCCACCTCCTGCACCGGTTCCGCCACCGCCGCCGCCCCCCATGCCTCCAGATCCTCCTCCAATAGAGGATTCTGCGCCACCAGCACCATAACCTGCTTGGGACGCTATGAATGCACCATAGCTTGTGCCGTTATACGCCAATCCTGATGTTCCTCCGAGTCCGGGGAAAAGGCCAAGGCCAAATCCGTCAACACCTGCATTGCCGCCATTACTTCCTCCACCGGCAGTCATCCAGCCGCCGCCGCCACCATAACCTGCGCCCCCGGTGCCATATCTATGACCACTTGCACCACCGCCACCAGAGACGCCACCTGCGCCACCAGTATTGTTTGTGGTTCCTCCGGTTGCTGTTCCTCCGCTTCCTGAACTAGAACCTGAACCAGTTCCTGCGCCACCGCCATTTGCAGTCATTCCATTGATAATGCTATTGCCGCCAGATGTTGGAGAAGTGCTTGGAGATCTTCCTCCGGCACCTGCTGCTCCTACCGTATAGGTGACAGTCGAGAGAGGCGTAACAGTAGCGATCATTTCCGCATAACCGCCGCCGCCACCACCGCCACCGGCTGCATAACCACCACCGCCACCACCTACGCAAGCAAATCTGACCTTGGTTACATTTGCTGGAATGGTGAATGTACGAGTTCCGGGAACCGTATCAAGGAGAATGATCGAACTCTTTATTGTCCCTGCGGTTGTAGCCGTCAGATAGACGTTGTAGTTCGTTGATGAAAGAAAATCGCTTATCTGTGGCATTAGACAAATCTCCAGTCTGAACCGTTATACCAAACCGTAAATTGCTGATCGCTTACGTTGATAGTGAATGGGGACGAATATCCCATGATCGTGTTTCCGTTTCCTGCAAGCGTCCAGTTATTTGTTCCCCACATACCATCCGAATCCATGAACGTAACCGTGGTTCCGGTATTGGGAGAGGCAGGAAGAGTCAGTGTAAACCCGCCAGCAGTTGTGTTGACATTGTAATACTCGCTCTGCACAGTCGTAGATGAGTTCACATAAGCCCAGGGACGAGAATTCAAATTAACAAACGCTGTTGTAGCGAGCTTAGTTGATTTGTCTCCCACTGTAGGCGTAGGCGCTGTTGGCGTTCCTGTTAAAGCGGGCGAATCAAGAGGGGCATAACTTGTGGCTACAAATGCCGTTGTCGCAATGTCTGTGCTGTTATCGCCCGGACTAGGAGTAGGGGCTTTTGGGGTCCCTGTAAATGTAGGTGACGCTATAGGAGCCGCACCGGGGATATCTCCAACAGCAAGGCTGACAATGCCCGTCTTGCCATTAACGCTCTGAACCGGAGCAAACCCAAGATTGCTGATAACCTGGTCATAAGAAGGGGACTGAAGTCTCCACGATGAGTCGCTTGTATTGTAGTTAAGATCAAGAACCGTATTGGCAACAATCTGCCCGACTTGAAGTGCCGATCCATCTGCGTTTTTGATAGTAGCCGCACCTAATCCATTCAGATTTAGGGTCGGAGTTGTAGTTGTGCTTGTATGCGTAGTCGCAAACGAGACAGGCATACCCAGATAGTAGGCAGAAGCCGCTTGAGGGGTGTTTACAACGTAGGCGTTGACCAAGCCTGTATCAGTGCCGAAATAAGGCTGAAGGAACTGCGAGTAGGTTCCCGCTGTAGCTACGTTTGCAATAAGGTCAAGAACACTCCAGGAAGAAGCAGTCGTTCCTTCTTGCCCGCGCACAACCGTCAGGACATCGCCAGATCGTGATGTGCAATAAACAACTTCAATTACCGTATCTGGGGAAGCAGCAGCCGTTAATGCAATCCTAAAGAATTGAGTTCCTGATGCAGGGCTTGGAAATTTACTTCCTGTACCTGATGAAACGGTGATTGTTGTTTGACTGGCTGTAATCGAACTAGCCAGAGTGCTTTGTGCATTGTTTGCGTAAAGTTCAATTAGAGCCGTCATAGATTAACTCAGGGTGACGTTGTAAGAAAATCTAAAGGGAAGCGCAAGCACTTGCTGCTGTATAGCTGCCTCTAGATATTGGCCCATTGGTTCGGGCGTATTGGTGATTACAATGTTGCAAGTAGGTGATGGCGTTTCAACAAAAGTAACGCTTATGTTTGCCGTGTAAGCAAAAACAGGATTAGTACCGTTAATGCCATACAGAAATCTATAAATCCTTCTCTTTAGCCAAGGAATTGTGAAAGCAAATCCATCATCCTTGTAGTACCACCAAGTTAGAACTCTTTGATAAACATCATCAGGGGTCGTATAGATTGTCGTTGGCTGTATGTCTACCAGATCAGAAATAGCAACATCATCAAGCGCATAGGACGCAATTTGTCCTTTGACTGTTGATGCTGATCCAGCCAGTGTTGGCCTAGGGATTCCATATATTCCCTGACCCACCCAATCCAATAACGCCCCATTCAGTCCAGAATAAATTGGAAGGTTTACATTATTGAACCAATCCACATATTCTTGAGTAAGCGTGTTGTATGCTTGAACTAACGCATTCAGATCAGGATCGTTCTGATATTGAAAGTAAAGATACGATGGTATCGTTTTCGTTACATTCGTTGAATACGTTGGTAATGACATCCTTTATCCCTGAGTGAATGTAATGTTTGACGTTATCATGTAGTAGTAACCTTCCGGGTCACCAACTACCGTATTCGTACCAACCGCAGGAACCACAGCCACTCCATTGATTGCAATTGCAAAAACAATATGAGTCAAAAGAGGTGTAGGAATCAAAGAAACAACGGCCTCTTGGAAAATGTACTGTAGCTCATAAATGTTGATGCTTTGGCCTGGGCCAAGACCGTTCACGTAATCACAGATTGGTTGCCCCGCTTGCGCTGCAATAGCGGCATTCGTGATGATTGATGAGGATGTTGTATTCCACGTTACAGTCATAGTGACGGGCTGCTGGATTGGGATCACATATGGGATCGTATACGAATCTGGCTTATCGTAAATCGTAACGCTTTGATTTCTAGGGATAGTACCAGTCGTTCCAACAGTCACAACACCGTTACCAGTGTAGGTTCCAGAAGATGAATAGGGGATAGTGAAGGAGAATGGATCGCCGCTGACGGGCGTTACGCTCCACGTTCCATTAATCCCGGTAATGCCAGTCGCGTTTGCAATTTTTATTGACTCACCAGAAGTGAATCCTGTAACCAAATTGGTTGTGATCTTTGTAGGGCTACCAGTAGTGACGGATACAACCTGCATGATGGACCCGCATAGCGTGTTCGGATCTCCGCAAGAACTATAAATTGCCGCAGCCACAGCCGTAGGATCACCACCGCCTACAATGACTTCCCACTTGGCGGGAGAGTAATAAGCATTCTGTCTGACGCTAATCAGAGATTGAACGACACCAGATACCTGCGCTACCGCAGTCCTAATCGCTGATGTGGTTCCTGATGGTCCTACCGTATAAGCGGCAATAACTTGCGCTCTATAATCCTCCGGGGATTGAATGGAAGTGCTTGGAGTTCCTGTCGTAGGATTTGTAACGGTAAGCGTTATGCCTGTAGGGATTGAGGTCGAAATCGTTGTGACAGAATTCGCAGGGACCGCCCATGATCCAGTAGAGTTAGAGACACAATAAACCGTATTGCTAGATCCGGTTGAGTCAATGACGCTAGCTTGCTGAGTGATGTATTGATATGTTCCATCTGAAACAATTACACCTTGTGGGATTACATATCCCGGCGTACCAGAGAACACCACATTGACGGATGTATTGCTACCCAGTCCCTGCTGAACACCTACGAGTTGTCCTTGCTGATTAAGGACAAATAGATTGCATCCATATGGCGTTATGGAATTAATTGTTTCAACTTGAGCCTGATCGATCAGAACAAGTGCAGCGGTATCCGTGGATGCGATATCTTCGATTAATGTCCCCGGAAGATTGGCGGTAAGCCCAGGGTCGGAAGCAGTAGCCAGCGCAATAAGCTGTGAGTTCAGAGAGGCGGGACTCTGAGGGCTTGCTCCAGCGGCAGTCATAACTACGGGTAGCGACATGATCTATCTCAGGTTGGAATAGGAACAGATGCGTTGATGATGCTGCCGGATTGAGTAATCACATTCACATCATACACAGGCGTTGGCACATTATACTGGTTTAACTGATTGACCTTTGTGATTTTCAGTAGCGCAAAATAAGGCGCGTATTGCTGTTGAGTTGTATATACAGCCATATCTGGAAACACCTGAGTAGCAATGCTATTTTGGGCGGGAATCCCATAGTTTGCATAAATGGGTGATTCATTAGTTTGAAGCTGAAGGACTTGGCAAAGGGCAGTGACAAACACTGCATCATTGTATCCATTGGCATCTGTAGAAACTTCAGTCCACGCATATCCCAAGTCATTGTTGGCTGGGCTTCTTCCCCAAACTCTCATACCTTGCCTCCAGTTGTTCCAGTGACAGCGCCAGACGGTGATGTAAGCGTTCCTGCCGAATGCGTATGTGCCGTATATGCTTGTCCATTGATGACAAGCGTTCCTGTTATTGATATTCCGCTACTGTTTACCGTGACATTGTTGGAGCCAAATGTAAGACTAGCTTGGCTTGAGCTTACGGTAACGTTATTGTTTCCAACAACAAGAGTGATGCCTCCTGATGCGGCCCTATTAATGGTTGCAATACAGTTGCCGTCTTTATCTTGTAACTGGATTTTGTTATTAGTGACAGTCTCAACCATATTGACTGTTTGTGTTGCTCCGGATGTCGTAATGTCTTGAATGGTGACGCCATTGCTCGCAACGATGATCCTTCCATTGACTAACTGATTTCCATCTTCATCAACATTAAGATCCTGCAGAATAACGCCATCCGGACCGTATACCCAGGTCGAATTAATGTCTGGACTTACAGGAAAGGCAGCTATGCCATTTTTGTTTCCTTTAGTGGCAATCGGCTCAAAAGCTAGAAGGGCTTCATAGTTGCCGTCTTGACCAAAATCAGGACTGCCATCTTTCTGACCGCTTATTGGGTAAAGGCTAATGTCTGCTTTTCTAGCGATACCCACATCACCAATCTGAATTGGGAGTCGGACATATTGAGACTCCATGATCGGGATGGTGATATTGGAAAATAAATCAGATAAGTTATTTACGGCAATAGATACGGTGACAAATAGACCATCGTCACTAATTGATTGAACCTGACATGGTAATGACCATCCGTTTTCCTGTAGGGCAGATTTAATCTGATATGCAGATATCTGCTGCAATCCCTGCCCTATAGGATATCTAGCACCATAATTATTCATGGAGAAATCACTAGGGTTTGGTTGGCGGGATAGTAATACATGGTGCTTGTGCTGAAATATCCAGCAAGGATGTTTACAGGAGCAACGCCTTCTGTTGTAGAACTACCAATCAGAGCGACATTGACAACAATGTTCCCATATTGATCTTGGATGCTTATGTAGCTCCTTTGACCGAAATATAGCCAATAAACTGTACAGCTATATTGCACCTTGCCAAGGGTTGCCTGAAAGTTGATAGGGGTAGCATAGGCTAATGGGATATTGATTGTTGTCATTGCTGTACTACCGATCCGTTAGATATTGAACTAAGGCCAGATGATAATAGCGATGAAATCGGGTTTCCAGTGCCGCCTATGGTTAAAAGAGGCTGAGTGAAATCAAACTGCCATGACATTTGAGATTGATTGGACTCACCGGCTGATACATCAATCATCTGTGTAAGCAAGCAATTAGTATAAACATAGCTAGGGGTCGCAACAGTAAACGTGCCGCCATTGTTTATATGAACCTGAATGAATGCTTGTAATGCCTCCATTGTTGCCAGCTTTACAGAAAAAGGCGCAGAGTTACTGGCGGGGCAATGACCCAGCAGGGAGATATTCAAAGGCTGTTGAACCTGAGAGTTTGCGGCAATTTGGTTCGTGTAAAACGGGAATTCAGAAATTTCTGATTTCCAAAGAGAGCCGCCTGGAAGAGGCCTGAATGTGAAGAATGGTTGCTGTGGCAGCTCTACGTTGGCGCTACTGATGATTCCGCTAAAGGTTGTTCCCGCAACAGATAACGCTTCAGTGACCGCGATAATGGGAAGCCCTATGGAGCCAAAAATAGGATTCACAGAGGATAGAATGCCGCCAGTAAAATATATGGGACTCCATTCAAAAGCGAGTGTATATGCTGAACTAACCGGATTCATTCTCGCTCCTAAAACAGTGTTTCTGATGGTGATCCATAAGGAGACTGAGCGGAAACTTGCCCAGAAGTATCTGCTCCTGAATATGGACTTAATTGATCTTCTCTAAGACCACCATCTGCATCAATGTAAGTTACCCATGCAGTAGGGCTTGGATCACGATATCTGCCTACATGACGCATTCTTAATACCTGCAATTTAAGGTTTTCACCATTGAAATAGTAGAACTGGCTTGCAGTTGTACTTGATGCAGGAACAATGATATTCGACTGAATGCCATTTGGGTATTGAATAAAGTTGTTTACCCGGATGTCATTTCTCATGGGATGGATAGACTGAATAATGCCCGCCGCCGATATCCAAGTTGGCTGACCAACAAATTCCTGTAATTGTAGCTTTGTCACTTCTGACGCCGCCGCAGATGAGGCATTTGCTGGAGGTGGAGCGGTTCCATCACACGCTATGACATAATTCGATACCGGATCAGCATAAAGAACCACCCCGGTATAGGGCTGGAAGTTGCCGATCAAACTTTTATTCTGTGCTTTTGATGGATTGATGGAGTTAGGTGGATTTAGAAGCTGTGTTTGCCTTTGAATGGCTGCGGCAAACTTCTCCATTGTTGTGTACGCAAGTGAGAATTTCGGCATTGAATTAATGCCATACTTGCCGTTTGCATCAAGATTTCCCACGCACCCTGCATAACCAAGATTTCTAAAGAACGAATCTAGCTTACTGATGAATGTGCCTCCTTGGTTTCCATTTGGGGGGTTCCATGAAAACGCATAAAACTGCGGGGTCGTAGAGTAAATGTTCGCAGATAAGTTCAAATATGGAGATCCAGCCCTAGGTACAGGGTTGATAAGGAAGTCCATTGTTAGATTGGTTCCAGCCCAGTTCCCGTAGCATCCTTGCACGGTTCCTTTTGCAATCAATCCAGATTGATATGGATTCGCTAATGGGAGACCCGTCTTGAATCCAGCATAGAGATTGCAATCAAGGGAATTATAAAGTCTCGCCATCCCTAACATTGATTTAGGGACGTTATGTAGCGTGATGTGATACGGCTGTGCTGATAGGCCGCTCTCAGTGATTTCGCAATCAAAGGAGATCTCTAAACAGCCCGGATTGTAAGCACCATTTGGATGCGACTCAAAGACAGCGTAATCGTTGTAGACATCATTTGAATTGATGACATCAGCGATTTCGCCAGTCTGAGGATTTACAAATTCAAGCCTGTAGTATCTCATTAGTAATTGGGATTATCGGTGTTCAATTGACCAAACTGACTTGAAAAAGACCAAGAGGCGCTGTTTTCCGGGTTATTGAAATTGCGAATAGTAAGCACAGGTGACATTCCTGTTGTGCCTCCAGTCATCCCTGATGGCATATAGGACGCAGACGGAAGTGATCCATTACGGAATGCGCTCTTTCTAGCGGAATTCATGATGCTGCTGACGAAATTCCGAGTCTCCTGAAATGGAGGTATCTGGTTTCCGTACTGCTTAACTCTGCCGGGACCGGCATTGTATGCTGCAAGAGCAAGATCATAAGAACCAAATTCTTCAAGGTTCTGCTTCAGATATTTACCTGATTCAAGGATATTTTGATAGGGATCGAATGGATCTGTGACGCCAAGCATTATGGCAGTGCCAGGCATAAGTTGACCAAACCCCATAGCGCCTTTCTTGCTGACGGCTTTCGTGTTACCACCGCTTTCCTGAAAAAGCATACTGGTGAAGATGCTTTCATCAAGGCCGAGGTCTTTTGCCACTTTCTTTGCGTAATCCCAAGCGGACCCAGCGGCACTAGAAACCTTTCCCCCAGCTGCATTCGCTACGCCAGCCGCCTCTTCAATAGCCGGTGTTACATAGTAATTGATCCATTCAGCACCTGTCTCTAGCGCACCAAGTCCCAGCCTTGCATTCCATTCAAGTAACGTGAATCCAATCTCAGCGACCTTTGAAATCAGTTTATAGAATTCACTGTTTGTGATCTTATCAATCCATTCAGAAAGAGGCTTAAATTTATCAAGGAACGTCTGAACAATATGATCCCAAGCCTCTCCAGCCCTATTCTGAATCCACTTCCACGCTGATTCTGCAAATGGCTGTATCTGCTTTTGTATATTTGCAAACAAAGCTTCCCACTTTCCTGTAGAGATTGCCTCTGCAAGCAGGTTTATGTCCTCTGTAAGACCATCAATGAAGTCTTTAAATGTTCCAGATCCCTTCATCAGGTTTGTGGCTACAGCAGTAAATACGCGATTTATAGGCTCAAGAACCGGCTGCATCGCTATAAGGAGTTGATTCTCCATAGCCGCCATGCCAGTTTCTCTTTGCGCGCCAAATCTTTCATACGCAAATCGAGTCTCAGTCGGCATCTCAAGAAGGCCTCTACGGCTCTCCCCAATGCCTCTCAGTTCATTGAACTGGCCTTGGCTATATGAGCGATAGCGTTGCATGATTTCTGGTCCTGCAAGCCCCTCCAATCCCATTCGTTCAACGAGAATAGGGTTAGAGAGCATCTCAAATAGTTGTTGATTCTTGGATGCCTTGAATAGCGCCTCAGATACCATCTGATAACGCTTTTCTGACTCCATGCTCCTCAGTTCTGGCGCAGATACATTCATGCCTACGCGAGACATGACGTTAGAAAGAGCGCCCATTGTGATAGAGGCAGGGTTGTATGCGCCTTCAGTAAGGGCGGCTAACCCACCAGAAACGTCAGAGAATTTGCCATAAGTAGCCTGGAGCCTACCAATGACATTGGGATTCATAATCCCGTATCCGGTTGCTTGGAATGTCCGGCGAGAAATGTCCTGTGAGGCCCGTATAAGCCCCGCTAGGGAGATTACTGATCCAATGCTTGTTAAGAGTCCACCAGCACCAACAATTGACTTGGTGAGACTTAAAAACGCTCCACCTAATTTCTTTCCAGTATCCAGAACAAGATTTGCGCTGAACTTGCTCATACCCATTGTTAGTTTGCCAATGGATTTGGAGAAATCTTCCTGTTTCCTTCTCAGGATGTCTTGTTGCTTAGTGAATTCCTTTTGAGCGGCAAGCGCCTTCTTGTCTTCATCTTTCTTTTTGGTGGCCTCATCCTTGGCTTGTTTCTTTTCAGCCTTTTCCTTTTCCTTGGCCTCTTTCTCTTCAGGAGAGGACGGCGCATTACTGCCGCCCCCAAACCGAATCGTCATTTCATTGAGAGCCTTGAGTCTTGCTTCAAGCTCATCAAGACCAACTACTTTTAACTCAATGACCGATTCGATTGCCATATCTGCTCCTAAATTCTGCTACGCACTCCCATTCAAAAACTTCTTTGAAATGATAAGTGCGAACTGACTCCATTAAATCGGAGATGATGCTCCCGTAGGACCAGTAGGTTCTGCCGTGGTCGATATCGTCGATGAAGGCCAGCACTCCGAAGCAGTGGATGATGTAAGTTCCAAACTGAGCGCAGTTTGCATGACTGAAATCCAGTCCTTCAACATCGATGGGAATATGTGCCGACGATAGCAGATAAAAAAAACAAGGCGGCTCAGAATCTCATCTTTCATATCATTTGAAACATTAGACTGCTCAAGCAACATTGGCTTGGTGGTATACACAAATGTAGCACCCGCAATGTTAAGGAGAATATCTCTGGCCTCGGCCTCTTTTCCAATGCTCTCACCGGCTTCAAGAAAGATTCTTTTGGCAAGAACAGCGGATGAAATCATAGCCTTTCCTGATGACATTTCATCATAGGCTTCCTTGAACAGCCTCCAGTTGGCTTCAAAAACAGAAGTAGCCAGAGGAGTTGAGTGGACAATGATTGGATTTCCATCTTCATCCGTTAATCTCAAGACGATATTCAAGTTTTTGTTAATCTTCATTTCAATTCCCTATATTGAACCCTGAAAGGAAGAGTCGGAAAGCAGCAGGGTCTGCTATTCGGGGATGGCCCTATCCGACTCTATTCTTTTATACCAACTGCCAGAGGTCGTTTGAAGTATTGAACTGACCTGAGAACGTGATCGCAAAGTCAGGTTGCGTACCCGCCATGCTGATCTGCGCCCAGTTGGTGATAGCTACGTTATACAAGGTAAACGGAGCCATCGTTCCCGTATCCGGGGTAATGGTTATAGTGCCAATCGTAGGAGACTTCTGGATCTGGCTGATATATGCAGCAGACAGAGCCAAAGACTTCATGATGTTAGCGGTCACATTGACAATCTGATACGGTTCTTCAGAGTTCACAATCGTGGTCATTCCCTGAAACTGCGTGACAACAGCAGTCTGCGGAGCGATAACGATACCTTCCTTTCCAAGGTAAGGTGCAGTGATACTGAGTCCCGTGTTGCCGGGGACCAAAACGGTCCCTCGGATTCTGTTCAAATTGCCGGGGATCAAAAGCGGATTAGTAGCCATGCTTTACTCCTAGGCGAACTGCGTTACGAGAATGTTGAACACGATGGTCTGGAATCCATACTGAGGCGTATATGCTACTTGGAAGCCAGCATACAACTGATTGGCGTAATCAGCAGGATTTTCAGCGATATAGGTATTGAACGGAATCGCATTGATGACAAAATTGCCAGCATACAAACCCGCATCAATGTTGGAAATGAACGTAACCGGATCAAGAGAAGTCGTGATGACCTGGCCTAACGCCAGTCCACTTTGAACTGCCTGATTACCAACTGTTGCAGCAACCTGCTGAAGCGAGTTAATACCATCTTGATTGTAGTACAACGGATTCAACGTATTGTTGCTTCCATTAATAACTGCATTTGATACCGCAAGATTGATATTGACCTGTACCCAGTCGATTGAATAAGCGACATTAGCAGGAGTACCATTCAGATTCTTACCGGCAACAATGATCGTATTTGAAATGCCGCCTTCAGCGCCAGTCGTAACGAAATTGATATTGCCAGAAAGAAAAGCATTGGTAAGGGTCGATGTCAGCGGCGCATAAGCCGTCACACCACTCAGATACCGATACTGAGACGGAGGAAGTTTGTTGGAAGCAGATGGCTTGAAAGCAGTCATGTATTGCATGAATGAAACGCTATCCAGTTCCGTGTTCGCATTGGCGCCGGGAGACTGAATAAAAGCAAACACATTCAGAAGCTGACTCTGAGTTGCCCACGTTGCATACGTTGCTGCCGTCACGGGAAGATAAAACTTCTGCAATGACTGAAAACTATTGTAAAGCGTGAAGAACGCTTCTGCATCAGTTGCATCAGCATCAATGCCCGGAAGGAATCCCCAGTTATAAATCGTCTGCGGATTAGCGGCAAGATAGGCCTGAACTGAAGTCAGAACTGCTGCAGAGGCTGCCGTTCCAGTTTCATAGATGTAATAACCAACCTGACTATTGCCTTGCGCCCACCAAGTTGCATCAGCGGCTTCAAGATAAAGAGTCGGACCCGTTTCTACAGTACCGCTTCCTGTCAACGTACCAGGATTGGTTGCTACCGCATAAGTGAACTCAGTGGTGGTAGCTGCCGTTGCGACAAACGTGCCGTTATAGCCAGCAGGAGTACACCCGGAAACATTAATGGTGGTAGTCGTCCCTACAGGAATACCATGAGCGGAAGTGACCAGAGTAACAATACCTGAAGACCAAGTGGCAGTAGAAACCGCAAGTTCTGGATTCAAGATAGAGTCAAGCTGACCAGAGGCAGAAATATACTGCGTAGTGCCGGCAGCTAATGTGGTGCCACCGATAGAGACGATAGCCGCTGTGTTAAGGTAGTTGGACGGAGCCGGTGCTACCTGCACAGAGATATTCGTCTGTACGATTTGGTTAAAAGAAGCCATGACTTACCCCTTAGTTGTAAGAGATTGCTACAGTCTGTCCTGTGCCGGGAGCAACAGTAATTCCCACTTTTGCAGGGAAATTAACAATGTAGTTGCCAACAGTTGCAGGAATAACGGCGATCTGGTTTGCAACAGTATTACCGCTAGTTGATTTAGCGTCATAAATTGCGCCAGCGGTAGAACTTGTAGCAAGAACAGAGATAGTTACGGCAAAGCCAGGAGTAGCTTTAACTACGGTGGCTGCAGTAAGATCAAGGGCGCTGCTGGTTGCATTGCCCAGTGAAATAGTTTGGAAAGGACCTTGTGGCATATCAGTAACTCCTACGGGGGGTTAATATAGATAGGAACGGGCAAAGTACGACGAATATAGTTCAGCGCGGTTTGATATACAGCGTGTTGATTATAACTTACTTCTAAATCAACGAATTTCTGTTGGCCTAACGCATTCAATTCTGACTGAATGTGCTTACCATCCCTCGCGACCATACCCATTTTCATAATGCCAAACGACCCATCTAAGGACGAATTGACAATATACTGGAGATAGTTTTGCACTGTTTGATTGTCAAAACCATAAATAACTAATCGAACCTTTTCAGCCATCAATTGCCATGTTCCATTCTCTGTCAGTAGAGGAATAGGCTGCATTTGGTTGGTAGCCATAGGATCAATATGGCAAACAATGTATGGAGGAACGATATTCTCAGGAACCAGATAAGACGGGTAGACAGGCCCAAAGTTGTTCAGGGCCATCCATATAGGCAAGCTATTGGAGACTACAGGAGCAGTCGGTAATTCTGAGAAGTCCTGTAGAACCTGCGTATACATTTCAGGGTATACGGCTTGTCCTGTGTAATGCCACAGGTTTGCTTGCTCATAATAGTTGTTATGAGAAGAGAAGCTAAACTGGAAGTCTGGACCCTGACCCAACCACATTTGGCTAGGCTGAACACCATTAAAGTCTGCAATCTCTGTAGGAGTTGTTAGCAGAATGTTTTGATAAGCAATTGTCTTATCAAGTTCTTGCCTTTGCTCGGTGTTGTAATGGAATGATCCAAACACGGTGATTGGAGCAGTTCCAGGATCTTTGATCCAGAAGACAGTTCCATCTAGAGGGAGGATGTATCGCGTATACGAGACAAACGTAATCTCTTGATGTTGGCTAATTGAACCTAGGCCAACTTGTAAAGCAGCCGCTAATGGATTGTCAGGGAAATTGCCGCCAAGATCTAGATTAGGCATCCTTTATCACCGCATCCATAGCCGCTTTATAGGTTCCAGTATCAATGAATGAGGGGCGATTGAAGCCGCGATTAGGGCTATTCTTGCGCCATCTCTTTCCGACATTAGCCGCTTTTGTAGCGACACCCGGAATCTTGCCGTCGAACAATTTCAACTGTAAGGCGTCCTTGAAGGCAGAGGATATCTTGCGTACAGACGCTTCATTGATATCATTGCCCTCTAGTTTTTTGATCGCCATTTCAGCGACAGCATCCCCTACAAGCCGTTGATTCATGTCAACAAACTTACCCATCAGTTTGTATTTTCTTTCAATTGCTTGAGCGACTGCTACAACGTCAGGGTCCATGTTTCCTTCAATCCCTTTTGGGTCTGAATAGGAAGTAGGATTAACGCCTAGGACAAGTTTCATGCTACACCCAGAAGGCTGAGTGAGCCGAAATCCTGTGCAATCTGAAGATACGTTCTACCGTATGGGGTTTTTAAATTCTGTAGGTTTCCAATCGTAAGGCCCTTGAGAGCTTCTGGAACCGATAGGGTGGATTGAGTTCCTTCATCACCGGCGAATGAGACAACGCCAGAAACGAATGCGTTAAGCTGGTACTTCTGTTTGGCCTGTGCGAAGAAAGTTTGTCCCGGCTGATCCTGTGCATAAGTGAGCAATGTGTCACCTGCAAGGTTATAAACAGCCGTGATGTACAGAAATTGCCCTGGTATCTGAGGAATTACAGAAAGTAAGTCCGTGCAGATATTCAGGGCAAAGTTGTACGAGAACTCGATGACCGGACTTCCATCTGGCAATAGGGTAGTGTTAATACCCATAATGTTGCGGATAAAGCTGACATAACCAGGGAGAGTCGGTCCATCCATAATTAGCTCTTGATTTGGTGACTAAACTTCTGCTTAACCATCGACTTGCCTTTACGATCATTCTCCTTCGGAGTGTCTTCAATGATCTCAAGTTCGACAGCCTTAACACCTTCACGCAAGTCAGGATTAGTCTCAATGGACTTAATCATCCCGTAAGCCGTTTCTTCCTTATTGCGCTGAATCTGATCCGCAAGGATATCCTGATTCGTTTCGTCTACTACACAAAATACCTCTAGAGGGATCGGCTTATCTGAGTAGACCAGAGAAATCTTGGTCGAATCTCGACCTGCTTTTCTAGCATCTTCAATGCTAACCAAACCATATTTCTTATGGTGATTTACAACGAAGCTGATATCAATATCATGTGCATCACGCAGAACTTGTGCTTGTCCACCCGCCGCAATCGGCATACTGAAGATTTTGGGACCTTCAGGGAGCGTCCAATGGAACACATGATCCTGAGTGGAAACATTAGCGATAAATAAATTAGCCATCATTATTCCCTGTTTAGTTGAAAGCGGGGCTATTATACCCCGCTCCCAATATCGCTTTTAGCTGTACTGCATCGAGATGATGGTCGTACCCTGTGAGCGAATAGCCCAGCCAGGAGTTGCCCTCATTTCAGACAGAGTTGACAGCGCACCATCAGGCAGCGGCGAAGTGATTTCAATCGGAGCCGCTACGTTGGAAAGCTGCAGAGTCGTTGCCTGAAGGCTCGGAGTCAGGGTAGCAAAGATGTTGGTGTTCGGCTGTGAACCAACAAACGGAACCTTGATTTCCGGGATAACAATCAGGACTGCATCAGTGCCGCCAGCGCCCTTACCAATAAGGGTATCGTCGAAACCGAATTCCAGATCGTCACCGCTCCAGCCAATGACCTGCTCAAGCGTCTGTGCAGTAGAAGCAGAACCTGCGCCTTCACGCTGATACTGGGTCAACTGAACGATGCTGTACTGCCACTGACCGATAACGCGCTGCGGTCCAAGGATAACAACGCGAGCGGCCTGACCAAGCTGGTTCATACGGATCTTTGCAGCAACAACCTGTTGTGCAAGGAACTGAGCCATCTGACCGTTATCGTAGGTAACAACAGTATCATTGCCGAAAGAGTCAGCCGGGAGGTTCAGGGTGGTAGCACCCGGAGCATTCAGCAGACCTTCGCCAGTGTTCTGTGGGTTGAAACCGTACAGAAGGCCGTTACGCAGACCCTGGTTGATACCCTGACGCATTGCAAGGCGCTGTGCTTCAGGAAGCGAGAAGCCCCAGTTGCCAGCAGCAGCAATGTCATGATGATCGTAGATAGTACGGCTACGAAGCAGATAGGTCGGGGTGCTGATCTGGAGTGAATCAACAGAGCAAGACGGAATCTGATTGCTGACGTTCTGGTTAGCAGTAAATGCTGACTTTACGTTCAGGCGCTTAATGTATACAGCCAGATCGCCCTGTGAAAGACGGGGCATGATCGTAGCATTCGGGAGCGCAAGAAACGCACCAGAAGGCTGTTGATACTGCATGATAAGTTCGGGCATCGTGTAGCTGGGATGGATCTGCACGAAGCCAGCGGTAATGTTAGCCATAGTTCGCTCCTTAGATGATGATAACCGCTACAGAACTTGAAGTATTCCAAGTTGCGAAGCCAGTGCCAGAGTTATAGGAAACAGATGCGCCGTTAGAAGAAACTTCCAACAGAGTGACCTTGATTGCGATGTTGCTAGTAGCCGTGGTCGTAAGACGCAGGTTAGCCACATCCCAGTAAATGGTCTGCGGGTTCAATGAGTTAGCAAGAGCAATGATGCTGCTATCACAAGCGACAACTACGCGAGCGCCAGTGCCTACACGAATGAAGTTCAGACTGTTGCCAGCAGATGCCAGCGGAACCGGAGACTGCGGAGTGGTCGGAAGGCTATAAGAACCATTAGATACGGTGAAACCAGAAATACCGGTAACAGCAGTAGCAGAAAGGATCGTCGGAGCCGCGCCACCTTGGACTGCATCATAAGTAGATGAGCCAGCAGTGTATTCAGCAACAGCAACGCCGCCCCACAGAGGGGTTGACTGGCTGCTTGCTACAACACCAGCAGACAGAGCGAAACGTACAGCAGGATCGTCCTGAAGATCGCCTTGCCAGTAGCCCTGAGACTGTACTGAGAAGCCGTCCTGTACGTTGGTAATAACGTAGGGGTTAAAAGTAGTCATTTAGTTACTCCTTAGACTCGGATGTTGCCACGATACCGTGCGCCGTTGGAGAACATATCCATCCAAGCGCGGGGATCAGAGTTAGCACTAGGGGTGCGGATCATGCGACCAGCTTCATCACGGCTTTCAACCATGTGAACAGTGCCTTCAGCAACCGGAGGTGCTTTTGCATAGCTCATGCTGTCTGCATAGATTGCATCTTCGACAGGAGCAAAAAGCGCCTTGTCCTTGATGCCATTTACATCCACGTCCTTGAAGCGATCAGAGAACTTTGCAAAACGAGAAGCGAGACGCTTACGGAATGCAAAGACGCTTTCACCCATCAACGGCGCGATGCCATTTGTATCGCCAAGAGCCATAGCAATAGAATCAGCGCGAGACTGGACGCGAGCCATCTCTTCACGGTCATCTACACTACGGTCTGCAACCTTAGACTGAAGAGCAGCAATCTGCTTTTCGAGTTCAAGGATCTTGCTATCAGCGCGTGAATCGTCTTTCACTTCCTTTTCCTCTTCTTTGGTTTCTTCTTCCTTTTCCTCTGAATCGGCTTTCGCTTCTTCTTCTGAATCGGCCTTTGAGTCCACTTCGTGATGAGTCTCTTCGATCTCTTCTTTCACTTCCTCTTTCTCTTCAGCAGAAAGACCTTCGTCTGCTTTCATGCAGTCTTCTTTCTCTTCAGAGTCGAGCTTGTTGTGGCCCATATCATGTTTCGAGTCCATCTTAGATTCTAGAGAGTCAAGACGCTCCAAAATCTTGTTGAGGACCTCTTCTCCCACGGAGGGAGCGTGAACTGCTTCACTCATAGGTTGTACCTCGGTTGAATCAATGCGAACTCCGTCAGGTGCGCCTTTATCCCATACACCTGCGGAGCAGACAGCTATATGGTCAATAAAGCTAGGATTTCCTTCTTCAAGGAGATTGCCTGTCTTTATTGCGGACTTTGAGATGGTCACTGCTGGGGATGTAGATAACTGGTTTTCAGTCATCTTGATTGCGGCATCTTCATCGTAGATACGAGCAATCGTCCAGACATCATCACCCTTGATATAAGGAAGTGATGAAGTACCGATAATCTGGTTTTTAAATGATGTAGAGTCCAGAAGTTTACTGTCTGGATGCTCCATAATCACTGGAAGCCCATTACAACGGGCAAGGAACTCATTGTTTAAATAGTGCGCGGGAGACTTGTGAGCAATCTCTCCGTCAGACCTTTCTGCAAGGCCAGTACCTGTAACTCTAATATCAAATAGATAACAGTTACCGTACTTTTGAGGACTAGGAAGGCGTCCAAATCGGATATCTTCCATGATCTTGAATTCAGTAGATTCGGGAGCGTCCACAACCTTAGTCATAGATTTCTCTGAATCTGCTTCGACAAATTCTTTGCCGACTTCTTGCGGGATACCTAATGTGGAATGCCCTTCAGCGGCAGCCCACATTGCTCTTCTTTGTGCTTCAGATACTGTTGGCATATACCACCATACAGGACATTTATTTACCCTTTGTACGTTCTAAGCCCTTGTTTGTCAAGCAATCTTTAGGGACATTTTCAAGGACATAAACGTATTTAGAGGAGCATTTACAGTTAGGTAATTCACCTGGCTGCTCAATATCATCTTGGAAAATTTCATTACCTCTTTTAATCAAACCGTCCTTATAGGCCCAGCTATCTTTCAGGATAATAAACTTGCCATCTATATCAAGATGCTTGTGTTCCTTGCGATAATTATATCCGGGGACTCGAAAATTAGAGTGCCAATAGTAGCCGATAGCGCCACATTCTCTGGCAACGATAGCATCCATATTAGATACCATCTTCCTTGCCTGATCGTCGGCAATCGTTTTATCGTGTTTAGGGAGTTCTTTAATAGGCTTAGAGATGAAATTAACGATCTCTTGCTTGTTAGAGATAGTTCTGGACACAGGAATACTGCTCACCCATCCTGCAAAACGCCTTAGAACCGTCTCCTTGGCCTCTTCACGCCTCATTTTTGCAAGGCGCTTGGCAGAATCTATGCGATTATCTCTTTCGTCCCTAAACAGGAAATAGAGGGCCGCAATGACATAAGGGGCAATATCATGCCGTTTATGCAGGTTTTTATAGTCGATTTGAGAGGTAAATTTCCGCTTTATGACGGGAGTAACATCCTTAACAGGTAGAACATCAATAAAGTAGCCCAGTTGATAGAGGAGAGTTTGTACGTCCTCTCCTTTTAAGGCTCTGGCCACCAGATCATCAATTTTCCGATAATAGTTCATCGATTCTCTTTAGCGATGTTCTTGGTCGGCTGCTTTTCCTTGATGCCCTTAATAGCCTTCGGCTTTCTTGGCTGTGAATCAGGCACTACTTCGGATCTGGTCTTCTGACGTACACCTTCTTCATTAACGCCGCCCATTGGCTGAAGCAGACCTTCCAGCGACTGTTCAGAGATTTCATCCACATCAATTTCCAGTTTATTAGGAAAGAGTGTTTCCATCTCATTTAGATTGGACACAACCCAATTTACGAGTTGCCCTTTGTTCTCCCCTTCACAGACTCTTTCAAGCGCGTTAAAGACCTGAAGAATGGATTCGTAGGAGATGCGCTGATATTCGACTCGCTCTTTCTTAGAAGGCTCCAGAGCTTCTGGCCAGATGGCTTTGAAAGACCTCTTGCAAGCAATGAAAAATTCTTCATAAGTCTTGGGGATTCCGGGGAAGCGAGATTTAATTGATTCGTAGTATTCAGGACTCCATGCAACGTGCATGATGATGTTGTCCATGAAGTCATACAGGTTCTTCATATCCAGACGAACCCGATCAATATAGGACGCAATCAGCTTCGCGTCTTCTTCGCCTTCACCAAATCCCTGAGAGAGCGCATCCGAAGTAAGGAACTGCGCTGGCATATCAAGCGATAGAGCAATTGTTTCGAGAATGTTCTGGCGCTGTTTTTGATAGTCCAGGTAATGAAGATCAAGAGATTCAATAGCTTCATCAGGTTTGATAGAAACAGTATTTCCAGTTCTAGCACCCTTAAGGATATTGAGACGGATATTTTGTGCGGCTTGCTGGACACGATCAATAATGCTCCCAGGTTGGCTTATTTTTGCAACAAGGACACCTGACTTAACCATAACCAGATTGTCTGCCACCATTGACTGAAGGTAGGACTGGAGAGGATATAGGCATCGAGCGAAAGCAGACCTACCCACATAACCAAAAGAAGAATTGGTAAAAGATAGGTAAATAGGGTTTTCATAAAGCTGGATATGCGCTCTGCTTGCAGCATAAGGCTTGCCCTGGACAGCAATGCTTGAATACTTGAGAAAATCAGGGCGATTAGGATCAAGAATGCCCACCAAGGAACCAGCAGTATTGAGAGGATCAAGACTATTAAACTTGATGTTACCTTTCCAAAGTTCTTCTGGGAGAAGAGGGCGTTGAGTATTCCCATCTTCCGGGACAATCGCGAGAGAACTGATTCCATAAATTCTAGATAATCTATAGCAATCTGCCACATAGTAATCTGCCTGAAGTTCGTCCCAAACCTGATTAAACCGATCCACAATCGCATCAGGAGCTTCCAGAACAACGATCTCTCGCCTCTTGTTCATTGCCCTTGCAATCGGTGAGTCAATAATCTTCTTCCCCAGAGGATGACTCACATAGATTTCCTTTGCCACCATATATGACGGCTGTTCTCCAGGAGCGATGCTTTGACACATCATGATGTCGTACAGAGGAGATCCTTGCTCTATACCATTGGACATTGATACTACTGCCATTAGAAGCCCTCTGAGTCCCCTAGCGCCAACGATACTCCATAGCAGAAGGTATCGAGGCCGTCATCAGTCTTGTTGTCAAAACCGACTCTGAAATTGGTGATCTGGAATAAAAGCTGATTACGCTCTCTTCCCTTATAAACTACGCGCTTATTGTATGCGTGTTCCGAAAACTTAACCATTCCTCTCGAAACGTAGGGGCTGACATTAATCGCTCTCTCAGACTTACCCAGCATCGTTAATGGAATAGCAATAGGAGTAACGGGAAGACCGTTTCTCTGACCCTGCTGAATGACAACAGCACCAGAAGCTCTGTCCTCAATAAAAACTCCCGCAGTGCCTAGTCTTGCTCCGCACTGTTTTGCAAGATCCTCACAATGCTCTACAACGCTAGGAAGCCATTCAGAAATAATCGCACCCTCAATTTGCACCATATCATAATCAAGGATAACGAGTGGTGTTCCGACAAACTTTGAATAGGCAAAATAAGTAACGAATGTAGAGTCGTGTTTAGCACCATCCTTTGTCGCGGTATCCATGACGGCAAATACAGAATCACAGTAATCCGGGTATTTAACCGGCAGACCGTCTACAAGAAGATTTTCGACATCAAACTGATTGGCATCATCCGGTCTGGGTCTTTGTTGATACAAAGAACACCAGTTCCTAGAGGTCTGCATTTTCTTCGTTTCAAGAAGCATCTCAAGCGTATAGTATTCAGGCCAGAGCGCCTCTCCCAGCTTTCTCCCAAGAACATCATCATCCTGCTCACAAATTGCAGGGAAGTTAATAATTTCCCACTCCTCGCCTCCGACACAGGTGACTTTTCCTGATTGTCCGTGGTAATCAGGCGGCAGAATTCTCCCTGCCAAGTCATCCGGGTGCCATCGTGTCTGAATGATAATAATGGCTCCATTCGGCTTCAAACGAGTCCTGAAATCAGCCAAGTACCATTCCCACACACGATCACGGACCAATTCAGATTCAGCGTCTTCTCGACTCCTGATAGGATCGTCGATCAATCCCACATCAGCTCTTCGTCCTGCAATACCGGCTCCGACACCTGCCGCTTTAAACTCTCCTCCTCTTTCAGTCTCCCAAGCAGCAACTGCTCTTGAGTCCTGTGCAATTCCGAAACCGTAGAGTTCGTGATATGCAGACGATTGGACAATTGCTCTAGCCTTCTTAGAGAATCTCTCCGCAAGGTCCTGAGTGTGGCTTGCGCCGATAATGCAGTTACGAGTATTAACACCCAAGTAATAAGCTGGAAAATGAACAGAAGAATAAGTGCTTTTTGCATGACCTGGAGGCATGAAGATCATTAAACGACTCAGCTTTCCAGCTGCTACCCTTTCAAGCGCATCAATCATCACCTTGTGATGTCTCGCTGCATCAATGTCAGATACGCGCTTGCAGAACCTGACCATATCTTTCGGAGCCTGTTTCCGAAGCAGTAATTCTCTCAGGATCTCCTCTCGATCAATCCCTAAGTCACTTGCTAACGCCGCCATTTATTCCTCCTCATTCTCCTGAAGCAACTGAAGCAATTCAGTCTCCGAGTAATCCCTAAGATCCTTCTTGCTCAACAACTCAGTCCTTATCGCCTCGGAATTAGCATCCAGAGCAATACGACCAACGTGCTGAACATCCTTCAGCGTCCTGGCTAAAGAACCAATATCCATGACCGTCAAATCATCATTCATCTTCCCAGCAATCAAGTCTCTAAGGCGATTAGAAAGAGCAACGTCCCTTCCATTAATAATCGCTAACTCAGCGACAACATCCATAGACTGCTGTGCCATCACCTTCTGATTAACATTCGCCTGAATCGCTTTTCTATGCTTGCCCAGATTGTTTCTGCGTACATATTCTGCTACTGTACTAGACGTAATTCGGTGACGGTCAGCAATATCACCAACACGCTCACCCGCTAAATACTCTTCTCGTATCTTAGTGAAATCAACCACTACGTCACCTTCGCATATCTAGAATCTTCATACCGATCCTGTCGGTCATTGTGTTTCCGCTGAAGATCAGTCTCGAACTCCTCTCCACACCGACAACTCATATACAAATATCCTCTGTCATCAACAGGGAACATTCTCTCCCCACAGCGGGGACACTCTACTAACTCACTCACCGAACACTCCGTTAATAGGTAATGGAAAGCCATATAACCTACCTAACCAATTTTTGTCAAAATTTTTGGAAAGGAAAAAGGGGAAGTGAAATCATGGGGAAAGTGAATGATAAGGAAAATGTGAAATATTTTTTTTTGGTAAACCGCATCGATCCATCACACACACGCCCATTCGACCCTCCCCATACCGCCCGCACCATTGCCGGGCATCCACCACTACCAGGGGCGGGTCTGGCGTGCGTTGGGAGTGTTGGGAAAGGGGGGTAGGGTGGTTGGTGTTGGTTAGTTTGGGTTTACCCTCTTCAGGGGCCGGTGATGGATCGGAATGTGGGATTAGGGGCAAGGATACATTAGGGATGATTGGGTTCTGTCTACGCACCTACATGGATTGGTGACATTGGGTGTTTGTGTCCTTGTTTACCTCTGTCTATGTGTCTATGTGCTTATAGGAGGGTTACGAATAGAGGTATGACGGGCAATGGCACGGCAAGGATGACATGAACCCATAGGACAAGGATAGACGCCACTAGAGTCATGACGGGCAATCGCTCAACACCTTCATCGCTAGCTCAATTCCCTGATCCTAGCTACAGGGACCATCCATAAGACATCCCCACAAAATCTAGGCGCTTGCATCAAATATCGTGATGGATTTTCTTACTTTACCCTATCGTTTACAGCGTAAAGATAGGTAGACTATACCCATGCCCAGGAACAAAGGGGCAACATTAGGGGATATAGCAAGATGAGCAACCCGAAGTGATCGAATTATTTGAAATTCTCCAATAGGTGAAGCCATGAAGGACTACGCACAAAAAGACTACCGCAACCATACGCCAACTGAACACAAGATCATCTATGTGATCATTTTTGCTTGGTCAATTGGCGAATCATTGATAGAACAATTGATTGGCTAGAAATAAAAAATAAAAAGCTCAGGGCATGGTGCCCATAGCTAACTAACCATCGCCAAGGACGGCGCATTAAGAGGAACTAACAATGCAAGCTAATCTTTCGTCTATTTACGAAGCTGTAGCGGGTATAGCTAATGAGATCACTGGCGATTCTGAGTTAGACAAACTTACTGACGCGGAATTGCTACAGATTACCCGCAAGATAGCACCATCTATCATTGATTAATAAAAACGAATACTTGAGAGGATCGAACAATGAAAAAAACAATTGATTTCCTAGATTTTAAAGAAGCATTTTCTGCATATGACAGAGCGGAGCAATTTAGCCGTGATGGATTGCAAGCTTTATGGGATGGCTTGCAAGAATATGAAGCCTGTACAGGATATGAAATCGAATTAGATGTTGTTGCTTTGTGCTGTGAATATACAGAAGCTTCATGGGAAGAAATAGCAAGCTACTACAGTATTGATATAAGCGATTGTGAAGATGATGAAGAAATCAGAGATACGGCGGTTGATTATTTAAGCAACCATTCGTGGATAGCGGGTTTTGTCGATGGTGGTTGTGTTTATCAGGCGTTTTAAGAGGATATGACAATGGAATTTACTATTCAAACCGAAGCATTAAAAGCAATCAATCTATTCACCGAAAAAAAGGATGTTAGACATTATTTGAAGGGAGTCAACTTCACTTCCATTTCAGGCGACAAAACCCGCTTAACAGCTTCCGACTGGTACACGATGGCAACCCATACCGGAGCAGCGCATAATGATGAAGCTGAAATCATCATTCCATCAGAGACTGTAGAGTTAGCGTTAAAAATAGCCGGTAAAAAGCCTAGCGTTAAAATCCAATTGATTGACGGCTCTTGGACATTAGAGAGCATCCCTTTTACGCCTATTGATGGGCGCTATCCCGATTGTCAACGATTGTGGCTTGTGGGCGAACCCGATAACGCGCCATGCGTATTAAATCCCGAAGTGTATAGCGTGATGATAAAAGCTCAAAAGGCTTGCGGATTAAAGCCATATTCTTTTCAGGCTTGGAGCCATAACGGAAGCCTGTTTTTTGATAACGGGATTATTCGCGGGATTGTTATGGGCTTGCGTGATACGTTAAGAACATCGGCTGTTCCTAAGTTTTGAGGCATAACATGGATGGCCTAGACGCACCTAACACACGACCAGGCTATTGTCCTATCTGCTCCCAACTTGCGAATATCTGGAACGTGACTAAAAACGTCTGGGAATGTAGTTATTGCAATTGGGATGGCTCAATGCCAGACAAGGAACCAAAGTTAAAGACAATTTATGGCGCTGATAGTAACGCCATATTATGAATCTCTCTCTAGTGCCATGCACATTGCCCCGTTAATTCGGGGCTTTTTTTTGGAGTTGGACACCATAAAAAGATACCCATAAAATACCTATTGTTATCAAATAAGATAATAACGTTATCAGATATGGTAATTTGAGTCTCGCAAACTCTTGATTCCAAAGGGGATTTTTGTACCCCTTCATTAACCATATATAGGTATTCTATGGGTAAAAAACTACTGGTAACAGTTGATACCGATACCGGTGAACAACTGACAGGAATATTAGCATATTGTCCAAGCAAGAAAATATGACCATTTTCAAAAGGGGGTTTTGTGAATTGCAGTCAACTTGCAAGCAAGCAATTAGCCAATAAGCATAACAACTTGGATAGGCTTTCTTTGTTGCTTGTCTTTTATGTGATCGGTAATTCTGATTACAAGGGTAAGGTATACCTTGAACCCAAAAGGCTATCTAAGCATTTTGATGTGACGCGCCAACAGATAAGTAGGTCTATTCGTATGCTTTTGGATTTCGGGATTATCATCCCATCTGATAGGCGATTGGAATATGACATTAATCCAGAGTATTTCTGGAAAGGTTCGGGAAAATCTCACGCCACGGCTTTGCGATTGGTGCAGTAATGGATACACCAAAGAAAAGGGCATCGTGGGCAAACTACGATATCCGTAAGAAATTCGGTAGACGCTCAAAAACCAAGACCGCCAAAAGAAAAAGGCGAGAGCAAATCCACTCACGGAAAAAGGCGCTTAACGCGGAGCTTGCAGCACTAATCCGCGCCTATAGGCCACCCAAGCAACAAAAAGTGATTCTCAATCTTAGGCTAACCCCTGAAACCATTTCGCTGATAAAGCCAATCAGGGGGAGGAGCAAATGGATTGAAGCGTTGATCCTTCGGGAAGTGGAGCGGATACACGCTAAACACGGCAAACCCTTGTTTTCACTACCAGAGACATGGGATGAGGCGGAAAGGCTACTAGAAAAGCTTTAGAGGCACAAACTCATGCGAGAGATACCAATATGCGGGAAATCTAATCGACGCTTATACGGCCTTACAGGGCCTTAAAGCGATACATAAGGAAAACCCCCAAAAATTGGGGGTATCCATCAGGTCGGCTGATATAGCAAACGCCATTGTTATATAGCATCCGCTCTTGTTATATAGCAAACCGCCAACTTTTTCGGTGAAAATCTACTCAGATTTATCAGCCCTGGCGAGAGCATCTGCGTCAGAATACTTCTCTGGGTAGCGCTTTTTCAGCTTATTGATGTTGGCTTGCATGACATCACCCAAGTCCAGGTTAAGGACATCACAGGCTAGATTGATAAACCACATAAGATCACCGAGTTCTTCCTTGAGATTCTCCTTATCGAGTGGCTTGCCGTAGATCAGGTGCTCCTTTACGGATGTGGTGAACTCACCTGCTTCTGAAGCGACTCCCAGTGCTGAGTGCATCAGGTCATAAGAGAAGTCTACCCTCTTAGCCGTAGCCCCTGCCCCCCTATTAAATTCATCAGTAGTCATATTGGACATTTAGACCCCCCCCCTTATTTGATGTTAGTCATTGTTACTAGAAAAACCTGATCCCCCCGCCTCGATCTCTATGAGTTTGTCGAGATAGTGACGGGCCTTACGGAGATCCTCAAGGGTATCCCCTTTCTTACCTGCTCTGGCAGCGTATTTGATGCAATTGCCTAATAGAAATCCTTTGAAAGCATCTGGAGACATCCACGCTTGCATGGCATCCCAAGGTTGAATCTTGAGGTCAACGTAGTGTTTGCCTCCAATTTGGTATGAGTTATTCATCGGTTGTAATAGATCTTTTTGAGTCTTTCTTTCTGCTCATGCGTGAAACTCGGCAGCGGTGCCCAGGCCACGAACTGTCCACCCTCATAGTATTGACCTATGACGGCCCCAGTATGAATGCCCTTCAATATGACCTTGGCTCCCTTTGGTGGAGGCTCATCTACAATGAGTCGATATTGTGGGCGAAGTTCTGATACGTATCTCTCAACCATTTGTCTAGTTTCTCGATGTCTTGAATTGTTTCAATGACGCAAGCTGCTCCGCGCCAGGAGGAGTGGAAATCGGCTTCATCATCGGTGAGCTTTCGTTTACTGGGGGGCTTAGATCCGTCTTTGATTTCAATGAGAATCGTATGCCTATACTTGCCAACAACAATGTCAGGAAAACCGCCACCAACATTAGAAGTGATAGCCACAGAATAACCGCATCCACGAAAGTACTTAACGATCTCAGTTTGATTTGCATCTACTCTCCCTCTTTGCCTCATACACCACACATTCCTTCACATTCATTGCCAAACATATCTGTCTGGTTCTCAATGATGTTGAAGTTTACTTGGTCCAATGGCTTACAGGATCTGTGCATGAATTGTTGATCGTTCATCTTGGACGTTCTGTTTCTAATCAATCTGTCAATTTCTATGGTTTGTTGCCATTCTTCTGGATCTTGATTTTTGATCTCTACCCATTGCTTATCAGAATGAAACGGGCAGCCCAGACAAGATGATTTTGGAGGCTGCGGCGCATTGTTTTTACCAAACCATTCCATACAATGACCCCGCGACATTCCTAGTTCAATTAAAGGCCAACGATGCTCAATCCAAGCAACTCTGCTGGGCTTCATCCTAATGGCCTCATCGGTAGATATTCCGATCCACATCATTACAGATCCGGCAGGTATGCGTTTGTATTTAGCATAGCCAAGCAACTCTCTTACTTTCTTTTGAACTGGTAGGATTTTGTACTGAGCAGTGCATTGTCTTCGACCCATGCCCCCCCTGATGTAAAGAATGGTACGTAAGCAAACCTACCTGTTCCCTTAATTGCTTCCAATAAACCATCATCTTTCATCACTCGGTACACAGGAAACGGGAGTTGCTTTTCTAGCCAGTCCAGATAGTCATGTACTTTCTTTGGCTCCCATTTAGTATCAGCAAATATAGCCGCATCTGGCATAGGGCCAATCTCTCCTCTTGCAGCCATCATTGCCAATGTTGATGACTGTACTCCCGCTCCCAGAGATAAAATGTTCATTTGTATTCAATGTGTCCGTTGTCAAATGCCCAGTCCAAAGTTCTCTCAAAACCTCTTTGCCAGAACTCATCCATATCAGCAGGTGATAAGTGGGTGTGAATCCTTCCATCTATTGCATCATGGCAGCTAGAGCAAGCATGAGCAACGTAGTAGTCACGAGCCTTGAAACCCATTCCTTTACCATGACGGACCTTATTGCTATGAGCGCATATGGTAGTTGCTGGATCATGATTGCAGACTCCAGGTATGCGAATTTTACAATCCTCCCCCCTTGCGAGAGAAAGATACTTCTTGGATCTAAATGTCATGCTCTGCCTTAAATGCCTCTACATACTCTATCAAAGAAGAT
>Ga0316217_10000672_pt1 | contig 47400 bp, 40 predicted proteins | sample 1anoAmetaG_FD_203633 | JGI IMG/M metagenome (GOLD analysis project Ga0316217, IMG submission 203633) | Freshwater microbial communities from Trout Bog Lake, Wisconsin, USA - 1anoA | ecosystem: Environmental > Aquatic > Freshwater > Lake > Hypolimnion/Profundal zone | place: USA: Wisconsin...
GTGTTGGCTTCGATCCTCGGGTTGGCCTCGGCCTTTGTGGAAATCCTCCCGGAAGGAACCCCTGCCCATAGTGCCTTTGACACAATTTTCAAAGCGGCTGCGCGAGGCGGGGAAATGGTCAAATGCCTTCTTGCCTTTGGCCGTCAGACCTTACCCCAGGTGACGGAGGTGGATCTGAATGACATTCTCCGGGGTGAGATGCAAATGTTGAAACGCAGCACTTTTTCAAAGATCCGCCTTTGCTTGGAGCTTGAGGATAGCCTCCCGTCTATTCGTGGAGATGCGAACGCCCTGACCCATGCCTTCATGAATCTCTGCGTAAACGCCGTGGATGCCATGCCAGATGGTGGCACCCTCACCCTTCGAACCAGGACTGTGGGCAAAGAGGGGGTCGAAGTCTTGGTGGAGGATACTGGTACTGGAATGCCCAATGAGGTTCTTGCCAAAGCTCTCGACCCTTTCTTCACAACTAAGGCCTTTGGGAAGGGAACTGGGCTTGGTTTGTCCATGGTGTACAGCATCACGAAGGCACACCATGGGCAACTGAGCATCCAGAGTGAACCCGGTCGGGGAACCTGCGTCAGGACGCGTTTTCCGGTCTCCGAGGCCGTGCCCCAGGCCCCTGAACCTGTGCGCGAACCCAAAGCAGAGAAGGATCATAGGGCATTGAAGGTCCTGCTTGTGGACGATGATGAACTGATTCATCGTTCCAGCCAGATGCTCCTGGAAATGCTTGGACACCACGTACACATCGCCACCAGCGGCGAGGAGGCAATCACCCTGCTAGAGGGGGGATTCCACCCAGAGGTGGTAATCCTTGATATGAATATGCCTGGGCTTGGTGGAACGGGTACGCTACCTCGCCTTCGAGTCTTACTCCCCAGCACACCCGTGTTGCTGGCCACAGGCAGGGCTGATCAAGCCGCCCTGGACCTTGTGGCGTCTCATTCCAAGGTCACCCTTTTGCCTAAGCCCTTTACCATGGCTGAACTCCAGAACCTCCTTGAACTGGTCGGACATTAGCCACCGCGCTTGCATGTCCCAGGACAACCATGGACAAGAGATCTTAAGGACCTTCGTTGGGCCGATTCCATGAAGGCTCCCCTCCCGGTCCCTGGGGCTGGGGATTATTTTCTTGATCGACTGGGTTCCGAAACTTCCTGCTCCAGTGGTCTCCTCCTGGATCAGATGATCGCTTCCAGTTTTCGATGCCCTCAAGTGCCTTAGCCAGATAGCAACTGGGCAAGTGTCCTGCACCCTCGACATCCTGGAGGCAAGCACAGCACGAACCAGGCGGATTGTAGTTTTGCTTCTCCAGCCTCCTGAGGGCGCTTTCGAGTTGGATCAGCAAGGCGGCGGTTTCATTCCAACTGTGCATGTCCTCCTCCTACGATTCCTCGTGAACGGTCGGGGGCTTACATGGGTTCTGGGATGGTTCCTCCTGGGGGGCCTGATCCCTCTATAGTGTTGACAACAGTAATTATAGGCCATGTGGCAACCAAGGCACTCCTTGCCGCCTCGATTCCTGGGCCTTCCTTGAATTTCTTGATGGTGCTGGCAATCTTCACAGGGTCATCCCAGCTTTCCGCATGGGATGCGGAAAGCTGGGATGAGGGGCCAGGACCATCGAGTCTAGGCGAGGACCACCCAAGCCCGTCTGCTGTCCTTGGCGCCCTTGGCAAGGCTCAAGAGGGCCTCGGAAAGCGGCTTACCCTGGGACGTGCCATTTCCCAAGTCCACCACCATCACCTCTTCACCGCCCATGGGGAGGCTGACGCTCCTGGGTTGCTCACGGTCCACTTTCTTGGTCCCAGGGCTGGAGGGAGGATCCGGGATCCTGAACCCATTACCGTTCTCCAAGGCCGCTGGTGAGGAGCGGAAGAGAGAGGCCAGGGCAACGATAGCTGAGCCGGTTGGTCTGACCTTGCCCCGCTCCCAGAAGGAAATAGTGGCCTGATCAACCCTCATGGCTCCCGCGATTTCTTCCTGAGACCAATCCCAGTTCAGCCGGATGGCTTTGATGCGCTCACCTAGGGTGGAAAGGGGCGCTTCGGAATCGAAGATGTGGTTTCGTCTCATGGTGCCCCCCTTGTGGGAATTGGGCTGGCAAGCTCAATTTATCTTTTATAAGTATAATATTCTTATCGAATGATGCCACTATTTTTATCTGATCAACTTAAACGCCCATAGACTTCGGCACAGCCCATGACTGGCTCCACCTGCTCATCAAGGCCGGGGCAAGGAGACTACAAGCCGGGAGGCTGGCTGGAGCATGCCGAAGTGGGGCAGGTTGCCGAAGGCGGGGAGGGGCCCAATCATATCGAGAGGGGGAGCGTGGCTTCCTTCGACTGGCCCAGGGGGTTGGACTGGAGGCTTTGGACAGGGCCCTTCCCCCCTGCATCCTCACGCAGCTTTCAAGGGAGCATGGCCTTGAAGTTTGTCGTGGCATCCGTACGCCCTCGCCTGCCTTCTCCAGGAGGTCCCAGGACGGGCCGGGTGATGCTTGTGCCCGTCCTGGCACCTCCAATAGCCTCCAAGGCTTCCCAGGATTTAATAGGGCGCTTCCTGGGGCGCGGATTTCTCTTTCTCAGTTCAGGTCCATTTGGCCCCGCTACCAGGTCAGCGATTCCCTCCATGTATGCCAGGAGGGTGATCCCGGTTTGGGACCAGAGGTCACTGACCAGGGCAGGGCGGAATACTACCGGTGGTTGCGGGAGCAGGACCGGGGGATCAGGTCATCGAGATTGCACCCCGGGGTGTAGAGCGGAAGTCCGTTCAGACTTTGTTCATACCCCCCAAATATCGGCAGGTAAACAGGGCACTTACGAGCGAATTTCCGCCCTCGGAAAGCCACTGAAAGCAACAAAAAGTCACGAAAACTCAGATAGTGAAAAGGCCCGAAACCTAATGGTGACGGGCCTTTTGTTGTGGTGGCTGGAGGCAGACTCGAACTGCCGACCTAGGAATTATGAGACCCTCGCTCTAACCACCTGAGCTACCCAGCCGAAGGTGCTAGTCTACCGTGCCCGGGCTCCGAAATCCACGCTGGATTTTGAGGAGGTCAGGACCCGCTCGTAGACGGCCTCGTACTGGTCCACGATGGGGCGCTCCTCGAAGGTGTGCAGGGCGCGGTCCTGGGCGGACTGGCCCATCTGCTTGCGGAGGACGGGGTCGCGCAGGAGGGTGAGGGCGTCCTGGGCCATGGCGGCCACGTCGCCCAGGGGCTCCAGGTAGCCGTCCACGCCGTGGCGGACCACCTCGGGCAGGCCTCCCACGCGGCTGGCGATGACGGGGACGCGGTTGGCCATGGCTTCCAGGGCCGCCAGGCCGAAGCTCTCGGTGGAGCTGGGCAGGAGGAAGACGTCGCTGCAGGCCAGCACCGTCTCGATGTCCAGCTGCTTGCCGGTGAAGCGCACCTTGTCCTCGAAGCCGTGGTCGCGGGCGTAGTTCTCGGCCTCGGCCCGGTCGGGGCCGTCGCCCACCATCACGAGGCGGGCGGGGTGCTCACGCAGCACCAGCTCGAAGATCTTCATCACGTCCAGTACCCGCTTGACAGGGCGGAAGTTGGAGATGTGGGTGAGCACCGAGGCGTCGCCCGGGGCCAGCCACTTGCGGCACTGGTGGCTCGTGTTGAGGGGGGCGGTGACGAAGTTGGGGATGACGTCGATGGGCCGGTCCACCTTGAAGGTGCGGTAGGTCTCGGCCCGCAGGTAGTCCGAGACCGAGGTGACCGCGTCGCTCTCGCGGATGGCCAGGCGCACCATGGAGAGATAGCTGGGATCCGAGCCCACGACGGTGATGTCGGTGCCGTGGAGGGTGGTGACCACCTTGAGCCTGCCCTCCAGGGCCATGCGGGCCAGCAGGGCCGCGGAGGCGTGGGGGATGGCGTAGTGGGCGTGCATGATCTCCAGGCCGTGGTGGGCGGCCACGTCGGCCATCTTGGAGGCCAGGGCGATGGAGAAGGGGGCCGCCTCGAACAGCGGGTAGGGGCTGGCCGTGACCTCGTGGAACGTGATGCGGTCCTCGAAACCCAGCAGGCGGGGGGGGACGGAGGGGCTGAGGAGGTGCACCTCGTGCCCGCGGGCGGCCAGGGCCTTCCCCACTTCCGTGGCCACCACGCCGGAACCGCCAAACGTCGAGTAGCAGGAGATCCCGATTCGCATCAGTCGGTTGTACTCCAGTTCGGCGGAATTGTCTAAGGGGACGTTGGAAGCCAACCGGACTATCATGGGTTTTGAAAGGTTCCCCCTCATGCCCTACATCGTTCTCGTGGTCGACAAGCTGATTGTCCTGCTGATCATGCTCATTTTCATCACCAGCCTGCTGAGCTGGATCCAGCCGGATCCCCGCAATCCGCTCGTGCGCCTGCTGCACGCCGTCGTGGATCCCCTGCTGCACCCCATCCGGACCCTGCTGCCCAGCACGATGGGTATGGATTTCAGTCCCATGGTGGCCATACTTATCCTGTACGTGCTTCAGAACCTCCTGCACCACAACCTTTAGTTGGGGTTTCCATGAAATTCACACCGCTGGACATCCAGCGCCGCGAGTTCGAGAAGAAGTTCCGCGGACTGGACGAAGGCGAGGTGCGGGCCTTTCTCCTGGAGGTGGCCGGGGAGTGGGAGGAAGTGCTGCTGGAGAACTCGCGCCTGCGCAACGAAGTGCTGGACCTGCGCGAGCACCTCAAGGCCTACCAGGACCAGGACCGCATCTTCCGGGAGACGCTCCTCAACGCCCAGCGCACCAAGGAGGAGATCCTGGACGCGGTGAATAGGGAGAAGGCCCTCATCCTGCGCGAGGCGGACTTCAAGGCCGACGAGGTCATGCGGGGCGCCATGACCCGCACGGCGGAGATGGAATCGGACCTGCGCAGCCTCAAGCTGGAACGGGTGCGGTTCCTCCAGGACATGGACGCCCTGCTGGCACGGACCCGGCGGTTCCTCCAGGAGGAGGCCCCGGAGATCTTCCCGCCCGCGGAAGCGACCCGCAAGCTGGACGACCGTGAGGCCGCCCGGCTGGATCAGGCCCTCGGTCAGACTAGCGGCCAGACAAACGGACAGACTAGCGGACAAGCCATGGGACAGACCAGTGGACAGGCCATGGGACAGGCCAGCGGACAGACCATCGGCCAGACGCCACCCTGGAACCGGGAACCCAAGGGACCGGCCTCGGCGGGCTTCAATGCCGACGGCATCTGAAAAAAATTGAGAAATTGAACCTGGACTATTGAATAATCGAACGACCTCCGGTTGGGGGCCTGGAGATTGTTCATGATCGAAAAGGTGCAGAATCTTCGCAAACGGGCGCGGCGGGGCCTGGCGGCCCTGGCCGTGGCCGGCGGGGTCGGCCTGGCGGCGGGCACCTGGGGCGTGTACGACATCCACGTGAACCACCGGCTGGGGACCGTGACCTCCGGCTCCGTCTACAAGTCCGGCACCATGCCCCCCCGGCGCATGGCCGAGGTGGCCCGGGAACTGGGCCTGAAGACCGTCATCGACCTGCGCACCTCGGTGGAGGGCCAGGACAGCACCAACACCACGCCCCTGGTGGCCATCAACGCCGAGGCCGCGGCCCTCAAGGCCGTGGGCGTGCGCCACATCAGCCTCCCCACCCCCCAGGTGCCCTCGGGCGCCACCGTGGACCGGTTCCTGCGCCTGATGGCCGACCCGGCCAACCTGCCCACCCTGATCCACTGCTACCACGGCATCGGCCGCACCGAGGTGTTCGTGGCGCTCTACCGCATGGAATTCGAGGGCTGGTCCAACGAGCGGGCCCGGTCCGCCACCCGGTTCATCCTGGCCGGGAGCAGCTTCTCGGACAGCGCCGAGAAGGGCGTCTTCCTGATCAACTACCAGCCGCACCTGGCGGCGCTGAAGCGGCAGCCCCTGGCCAGCCCCTTCGCGCCCCAGGCCGCGTTGGCCGTTCCCTAGAGCCCCAGGAGTTCCCTGGCTTCGGCTTCCATGCGGTCCAGCAGTGCGGCCGTGGTGCGGCTCTGGAGGTAGACCTTCAGCTTGGGCTCGGTGCCGCTGGGGCGGAAGGCCGCGAAGGCGCCGGAGGCCAGGCGGAACTTGAGGACGTTGGAGTTCTCGATGGCCCGGGCCCGGGAGCCGCGCTCGGGGCGGTCCAGGATCGTTTCCGTGCGGCCCTCGCCGTGCCAGAGGCCGGTCTGGAAGTCCTCCCAGGCCACCACCGGTTCCCCGGCGAAGGTCGTGAGGCCGGCCGCGCGGATGCGGGCCATGGCCTCCTTGAAGCGGACGGCGCCGCCGGGACGGGGATCCTCGAGGTTCACCAGCCGGTTCTCGAAGGCGCCCACGCGGGTCTTGAGGGCGGCCACGGCCTCATGGGGGCCAAGACCCTGGGCCAGGTGATACCCCACCATCTCGGCCACCACCAGGGCGGCCAGGACGCCGTCCTTGTCGCGCATCTGGTCGGAGAGCTGCATGCCGAAGGATTCCTCGGCGCTGTAGGCGTAGGTCTCCCCCTGGTCCTCCAGCTGCTCCATGCACAGGGCGATGTTCTTGAAGCCCGTGAGGGTCCACATGACTTCGAGGCCGTGGCGCCGGCCCACCTCGGCCAGGAGGTCGGAGGTGACGACGGTGGTTACGAGGACGCCCTTGAGGCCCTTGTGGGTGCAGAGGTAGTCCAGGGTCAGGGCGGCCAGGTCGTTGCCGCTCATGAGCTCCCAGGCGCCGTCGCGCCTGGCCACGAGGCCGAGGCGGTCGGCGTCGGGGTCGTTGGAGAGGATGACGTCGGAGCCCAGGCGGGTGGCGTCCTCCAGGGGGACCCGATAGGCGGCGATCTCCTCGGGGTTGGGCCGGGGGGCCGTGGGGAAGGTGCCGTCCTGCACGGCCTGGGCCGCGCAGAGGTCCAGGGGTAAGCCGGCGCGCTTGAACAGCTCGGGCACGAAGGCGATGCCCGTGCCGTGGAAGGGGGTATACAGGACCTTGGCGGGGCGGAAGCCCTCGGGCCGCTGCAGGAGCTCCAGCCCCAGGGCCAGGTAGCCCTCCTCCAGCTCGGCGGGGATGGGCAGAATGCGGGCATCCCCGTCCGGGGAGGGCCGGGGGGGCACTGCGGGGAACGCGGCCATGGCGGCTTCCACGTCGGTGTCCCAGGGGGAGACCACCTGGCCGCCCCTCTCGTTGTAGGCCTTGTAGCCGTTGTATTCCTTGGGATTGTGGGAGGCGGTGAGGATGATGCCGCAGGCCGTGCCCAGCTTGCGCATGGCGTAGCAGAGGAAGGGGGTGGGCAGGGGGCGGCCGCCCAGGTACACGGTGTAGCCCTGGGCCGCCAGGACCCGCGCGGCCTCCCGGGCGAAGGTGTCCGACTGCAGGCGGGTGTCGTAGCCCACCAGGGCGGTGCGGCCCTGGGGGGCGCGGGCCAGCGCGACCTGGGCCAGGGCCAGGGTGGTGCGGCGGACGTTGGGCTTGTTCATGCGCCGCAGGCCCGCGGCCATGATGCCCCGCAGGCCGCCGGTGCCGAAGGCCAGGGGCTCGAAGAACCGGTCCTGCACCTCCGCCTGGGCCGCGGCGTCCCCGGCCTCCGCGGCCTGGACCAGGGGTTCGAGCTCCGAGCGGAGTTCGGCCTCCAGGTCGGGAGAGGCAAGGTAGGCGCGTGCGGCAGCTAGGGTCATGCGAAACCTCGAAAATGGGCAACCACCACCATATCATCCCGATTGGCAAGGCCGGTCCAGCAACGGGTCCGAACGGAGCCTCAGGCCCCGCCCAGGCTCATGTCCGCCAGGAGCACGGACAGGCCCGCGCTGCTGCCGTACCAGTGGAGGTCGTCCCCCAGCGCCACGATGCCCGTGAGGAAATCCCGCAGGTTGCCCGCGAAGGTCATCTTGTCGACACTCTCGGCCAGGGCTCCCCCCCGGATGCGGATGCCGCTGGCGCCCACGCTGAGGTCCCCGGAGACCGGATCGATGGTGTGCAGTCCCATTAGTTCCGTAATGAGGACCCCTTCGCCGGCCAGGGCGTAGAGCTGGTCCGGCGTCTTGTCGCCCTGCTCGGGGAAGAGGTTGAAGCAGGTTACACCGGGGTTGCTGCCGGTGCCCCGGCCGGCGGTGCCGGTGGGGGGCACGCCCATCTCGGCGGCGGTCTTCAGGGTGTGCAGGTAGGTGCCCAGGATGCCGTTCTGGATGAGGACGTTGCGGCGGGTGGGCAGGCCCTCCCCGTCCCAGGGCTCGGAGCCCAGGCCGGCGGGGAGGCGGCCGTCGTCCACCAAGGTGAGGAGTGGCGAGGCGATGCGTTCTCCAAGCTTGCCGGTGAACAGGCTGCGCTGCTTGAGGACCGCCTCGGCCGAGAGCATGCCGGCCACGATGCCCAGGATGTCCACGGCCACTTCGGGGTGGAGGACCACGTTGTAGCGGCCGGCCTCGATCTGGGCCGGGTTGAGCTTGCGCAGGCCCTTGGCCACCGCTTCCCGGCCGATGGCGGCCAGGTCGAGTGCGCCGGGGTGGCGGCCCATGTCCCAGTGCCAGGAGGCCTGGCGGTCCCCCGCCTCCTCCAGGGCCAGCTCGATGGAGGCCGAGCAGGAGGAGCCCAGGTCCAGGGCCCGGACACCCTTCTGGGTGAGCAGGAGGGTGGCCCCCTCCCCGTCGGCCCAGGAGGCGTCGCGCACGGCCACCACCTTGTCCGAGGCGGCCCGTGCGCTGGCTTCCACCGCCAGGGCCCGGTTGATGCGGTCCTCCGGAGTCAGGGCGGCGCCGCGGGGGTCGTGGCGCTCCGGGAGGTCGTCCACGCCCGAGGGCTCGGCCTGGCGCACCCAGGGGTCGGGGTCGCCCAGGGCCGACAGCTCCCAGGCCTGGGTGAAGAGGTACTTGAAGTCCTCCCGGGTGAGGTCCGTGGTGGTGGCGATGCCCGTGCGGACCCCGCTGGCACCGCCGCGCAGCACGCGCACGCCCAGGCCGCCCCGCTTGCTGGTGGTGAGGTCCTCCAGGGCCCCGTTCTGGACCTTGGCGCGCCGGCTGCGGGACACGCTCATGTAGACCTCGGCGCCCTCGGCGCCCTGGGCCTGGGCCCAGCGGATGCCGGCCTGGAGTCGATCCTCCAGGGCCTCGGGGATGAAGGTGCGGAAAACGGCTTGATCGGACATCAGGGAAGGGCCTCTTTGAGTGCTTTCTGGTGGGCCTGGTAGGCCTTGATATTGAAGCAGACCAGGTAGACCTGCTCCGGGAGCTCGCTGGCGTCCAGGAAGGCCAGGATGGTGTTGATGGCCAGGGGGGCGGCGACGTCCAGGGGGATCTGGGGCTGGTGGCCCGAGCCGATGCTGGGAAAGGCCACGGAGCGCAGGCCCCGGGCCCTGGCCAGGCGGAGGGTGTTGAGGTAGCAGTCGGCCAGCTGCTCCAGCTCCCCGGCCTCGCCCCCCAGCCAGGTGGGGGCCACGGTGTGGATGACGTAGGGGGCGTCCAGGTTGTGGCCGGCGGTGATGCGGGCCTCGCCCACGGGGCAGTCCCCCAGCTCGGCGACCTCCTCCTCCAGGCCCGGCCCGGCGGCGAGGTGGATGGCCACGTGAACCGGTCCCCCCGCCGCCATGGTCTCGTCGGTGGAGTTGACCACCGCCTCGGTGCTCATGGACGTGATGTCACCCAACTGCAGCTTGAGTCGTGGCGTCATGGCGGAATCCTAGAGGATGCTGGGGAGGGCCTCGGCGGTGCCGCCGATCACGAGGGCGGGGCACAGGATGGTGGGCAGGGCGTCGGACACCGGGACGCCCTGGCCGTCCTTGCCGCAGGTGCCGATGTCGAAATGGTTCAGGTCCCGGCCGATGCGGGAGAGGTCCTGGAGCACCTTGGGCCCGCACCCGGTGAGGGTGGCGTTGCGCACGGGGTAGGCCACGACGCCCCGCTCCACCCAGTAGCCTTCGGTGACCTGGAAGACGAAGTTGCCGGTGACGGTGTCCACCTGGCCTCCGCCCATGCGCTTGACCAGGAGCCCCTGGTCCAGGTCCTTGAGGATGTCCCTCGGATCTTCCAGGCCGGGGGCCAGGAAGGTGTTGCGCATGCGGGGGATGGGGATGTGGCGGTAGCTCTCGCGGCGGCCGTTGCCCGTGGGGTCCACGCCCATCCGGCGGGAGGTCTTGCGGGACTGGAGGTAGGCCTTGAGGATGCCGTTCTCGATGAGGACCACGCGCTGGGCGGCCCGGCCCTCGTCGTCGCAGGCCGCGGAGCCGCGCTTGTGGGGCAGGGTGCCGTCGTCGATGATGGTCACGCAGCTGGCCGCCACCTGCTGGCCCAGCTTGCCCGAGAAGGCGCTGACGCCCGCCAGGGCCAGGTCGGCCTCCAGGCCGTGGCCGCAGGCCTCGTGGATCATGGTGCCCCCCGCGCTGGAGGCGAGGATCACCGGGAAGGTGCCCGTGGGCGCGGGCCGGGCCTCCAGGGCCAGGATGGCCAGGCGCACCGCCTCGTGGACCGTGTGCTCCACGGCCTCGGAATGGAAGAGCTCGAAGCCGCGGGTCTCCCCCAGGGCCTGGTGGCCGGTCTGGAGCAGGTCCCCGGCGCCGGCGGTGACGTTGACGCGCAGGACGCACTGGATGCGCCGGTCCTCGGTGAGGGTCGCCGACCAGGCCCCGTCCCGGGGCTCCGTGGAGGCGATCCACACGCACTGGGTGCTGTCGCCGTAGCCCACGGCCACCTGGCGGAGGGCGCCCGGCCGCAGGGCCTCGGCCCGCTTGCGGGCCAGATACTCGGCCCGGCGCACCAGGTCGACCTTCTCGGGCAGGGGCACGGCCGAAGGCTCGCGCTCGATGGGGCTGGGCTTGGGCAGGAGCTGGACGGTCAGCTCGGGCACCTCCACCGGGGCCCCCGTGCCGGGGGCGGCCAGGGTGCGGGCCGCCTCCAGCAGCTCCTCCAGGCTCGGGGCGATGAGATCGGCGAAGCGGGTGGTTTCAAGGACCATGAGGCGCAGGCCCACACCGAAGGTCTCCCCCGCGGCCACGTCCTCCATGCGCCCGTCGTCCATGCCCAGGCCGCAGGCGCGCCGGTGCTCCACGAAGGCCTCGGCGTAGTCGCCGCCCCGGCTCAGCAGCGTCTCGAGGACCTCCCGCAGCTGGGCGGGGCTGAAGGGGGCCTTCATGGGTGGATGCCACTTGCGCTGCCGGGCGGTCTTCCAGTGGGCCAGGAGGGCGTCCTCGGCGGCCCGCAGGTCCTCGTCCAGGTCGCGGCCGTCGTTGTGGAAGACGTGGTCGGCGTGGAGGACCTTCTCGGCCCCGGCGCTCTGCGCGTAGATGCGGTCCATGGCCCGGCCCAGGTCCAGGCCGTCGCGGTCCATGAGGCGCTTGAGGCGGGTCTCCTCGGGGGCGTCCACGACCCACAGGGCATCAAAGATGTGCGCCTGTCCCCGCTCCACCCAGAGGGCCGCGTCGAGCACGGCGCCCTTGACGGTCGCCGGCAGCTGGTCCAGGAGGAAGCTGAGGCGCTCCTCGATGAGGGGATGGAGGATGGCTTCGAGATGCTCGCGCCGGGCGGGGTCCTTGAACACCAGGTCGGCCATCTTCGCGCGGTCCAGGGCGCCGGCCGGGTTGAGGATGCCCTCGCCGAAGGCCTGGACGAGCGTCGTCAGGCCGGGCGTGCCGGGCTCAACCACCTCCCGGGCCACCTGGTCGGCGTTGATCACCTCCCAGCCCAGCACCTTCAGGCGCTTGGAGGCGTAGGTCTTGCCGGCGGCGATGCCCCCGGTGAGACCCACCACGGGGTAGGGGGCCTCCACCAGGCGCTTGTTGAGGGTTGTCATGTCGAAAGCTCCGGGTTGAAAAAAGAACCGCATCCCGGTGGGTCGGCCCGGTGCGTGCCTGACATTATGACCTTATCGCTCCCGGGTGGAGCATTCCTATCTGACATGACTGATGGGGGACCGCGCGTTCGCGTCGCTCACTCTCATTCGACGCAGTGCGTCTCATCCCCTCAGAGTCCCCCACGATCCAGTCAACACATAGGGCAACTTAATGTTGCCCTATGTGTTGACTGGATCCGGGCAAAGCCCGTGCACCACGTTTGCTATCGGCCTACCCGCCGCAGACCGGGCACCCCTGCATGGACAGCGGCTTCTCCAGATGGCAGGTGGCCAGGAGGTCCTCGTCCCGGAAAATCTCCAGGGTCGGGCCATCGGCCATGATGAGGCCGCCGTGGATCACGAGGGTCCGGGGGCACAGGTCCAGGACCAGGTCCAGGTCGTGGGTGGCGATGATCTTGGTGAACTCGAAGGCCTTCAGCAGGCGGCAGAGCTGGCGGCGGCTGCGGGGGTCCAGGCCGGAGGTGGGCTCGTCCATGACGAGGATGGCCGGCTCCATGGCCAGGGCCGTGGCGATGGCCACCCGGCGCTTCTCGCCGGCCGAGAGGCGGTAGGGGGGCTTGGGGCCCAGGGCCAGGGCCTCCACGAGGGCCAGGGCCCCTTGCACCCGCGCCTCCACCTCGTCGGGGGGCAGGCCCAGGTTGCGGGGGCCGAAGCCCACGTCCTCGGCCACGGTGGGCATGAAGAGCTGGTCGTCGGGGTCCTGGAAGACCATGCCCACCCGCCTGCGGATCTCCACCAGGTGGGCGCCGGTCAGGGGCAGCCCGTCGATGGCCAGGGTCCCCCGGGCCGGGGTCACGGTGCCGTTGAGGTGATGGAGCAGGGTGGACTTGCCCGCGCCGTTGGCGCCTACGATGGCCACGGTCTCCCCGGCCTGGATGCTGAAGGTGAGGCCCCGCAGGGCCTCGGTGCCGTCGGGATACCGGTAGGCCAGATCCACCGCTTCGATGATGGCGCTCACGGGCGGCCTCCCGTGAAGGCATGGGCGGCCAGGTTCCCCAGGAACCGGGGCAGGCTCCAGAGGCGCAGGGCCCCGAACAGGGCGGCGCAGCAGGCCGTGAACAGCAGGTCGCTCCCCTTCCAGCGCAGGGGGCGCCGCGCGGGCAGATGGCCCGTGAAGCCGCGGCTCAGCATGGCCACGTGGACCCGCCCGGCCCGGTCCCAGGCGCGCAGGAGGAGCTGCCCGGCCAGGGCGGCGAACTCGCGCGGGGACACCTTCCGGCCGAAGGCGCGCAGGGTGCGGGCCCGGTGGATGCGCACGGTCTCCGCGCCCAGCACGAAGGCGTAGCGGTGCAGGAAGGCCACCTGCTGGGTGAAGGCGCGGGGCAGGCCGAGCTTCTCCAGGCCCAGGCAGACCCCGTCCAGGCTCGTGGTGGCCACCAGCACCAGGGCCGAGCCGACGGTCAGGAGGAAGCGCAGCAGGATCGAAGCGAAGGACACCCAGCCGCCCGAGACCCCCAGGGGCCCCAGGGTGAGCATGGGCGCGCGGTCGAGCAGGGGGTTGAAGGCCGCCAGGAGGAGGACGAAGGGCAGGGCCGCCAGGGCCCGCCGGCCGATGAAGGCCGCCGGGATGCCCCCCAGGGCCATGAGCGCGGCGGGGAACAGCGCGAAGGGCAGCAGGGCCGCCACCTCGTAGCGCCCGAAGGAGGCCACGGTGAGGATGAACAGGCCCGTGGCCAGCACCTTGGCCCGGGGGTCCAGGCGGTGCACGGGCGAGTCCCCGGCGGCCAGGGCGTCCAGGGTGCCGAAGTGGAGGAAGGACTCAGGGCCGGGCGGCATGGCCCGGCTTCCTGGCCTGGGTGGAGGCCTTGAGTCCCCTGAGGCCCAGGGCGGCCGCCGCCACCAGGGCCAGCGTCATGAGCCCGCCCAGGAGCCCAGACAGGGAGGTCTGGCCGCGGGTGGGGGCCGCCTGGCCCCGGAAGGCGTAGTCGGGCATGGGGGCCCCCGCCCGCACCCGGGCGAGGGTGCGGTGGAGGGTGTCCCCGGCCAGGGGCGTCGCGGGCGCAGGTCCCTGGACCCGGGCCACCGCCCATTCCAGGCCGTCCGGGTTGCGCGAGGCCGCCCAGGACAGGCAGCCGCCGGTGAACAGGGCCATCGCGCCCACCAGCACCGCCGCCGGCCAGCGGGGGCCGGTGCCCTCCCGCAGCAGCTCGGGCCGCGCCCGGGTGAGGAACCGCACCACCGCGAGCGTGGCCGCCCCCTCCACCAGGCCGATGGCCAGGTGCAGGGGGACCAGGGCCGCCAGGAAGGTCCGGAAGGGCAGGGAGGAGATGCCCGACAGGCGCGTCTCCAGGGCCACCGCCGCGGCGCCAAGCCCCAGGGCCGCCACCGCTGCCAGCAGCGTGCCGGTGGCGCGCGCACGGCCCGCGAGGGGGCGGTAGAGGAGCGGGAAGGTCACGAAGGCCGGGATGAAGCCCATGTTGAACAGGTTGCAGCCCAGGGCCAGGAGCCCGCCGTCGGCGAAGAAGAGCGCCTGCACCAGCAGCACCGAGGCGATGGTGAGGAAGGCCGCCTGGGGCCCCAGGAGGATGGCCAGGAGGAGGCCGCCGCCCAGGTGGCCCGACGAGCCCGTGCCCGGAATGGCGAAGTTCACCATCTGAATGGCGAACACGAAGGCGCCCAGGACGCCCGTCAAGGGCACCGGTGCGCCCGCGGCCTTCCTGCCGCAGCGGTACAGGGCGAGTCCCGAGACCACCCAGAACCCCCCTCCGACCGCGGGGGAGACGAGGGCGTCGGACATGTGCATCGCAGCTCCGTGGGAAGGCAGGGACCACGCAGGCCCCTGGGCTCCTTCAATTCTGCACGATAACGCGGCTCAATCCACCACGGCCGCATTCAGGATGACCGCACGGATGGAAGGGCTGTGCAGATGGTCGGTGAGCTTGCACTCCAGCTTCTTCCAGTTGCCGCCCTTGGTCCAGAGGCGGAAGACCGGTGAGGTGGCGGCGCCCGGGCCGCTGCCCGAGAAGGCCAGCTGGAACCGCGCCCGGTCCCCTTCGTGCACCAGGTCCAGGGCGGACCGCCCCAGGATCTCCATGCGCCGGAAGCCCAGGATGGTCTCCCCTCCGGGTGAAAGGTAGACGACCATCCCCCGGCGGTCCATCACCATCACCAGCTCCCCGCTGTTGGAGAGGAGGGCCTCGAAACGCTCCACCACGTCCACGAGGCTCTGCCACACCGAGGTGGGCACGGGCCAGTAGGCATCCGCCTCGACCTTGGCGGCGCCGTCCTCGGGCTGGGTGGCCGGGGCCGGGCCGGCCTGGGGCCCCGAACCGCCCAGGGCCGCATTCTCCCCGAACCCGGGCAGCCCATTGGCGTGGCCGAAAAAGAGGGGCAGATTGGTATTCATGGCCTGGCATAAGCAATCAATCGTGTCGACGCGGGGCGACACATGACCCAGTTCAATGCGGCTGATGGTGCCGCGATCGATCCCGCTGAGGCCGGCCAGCTGATCCAAGGTCAGATTGGCCCGCTTGCGGACTTTTCGAAGTTGTGCCCCTGTGTCGAACATGCGTTCAGCCTACTGGGCCTTCCCAGGTCACCGCCATCGGCAAATAAGTTTATCGGAACAATATTTTCATCCGCTTTTGTGCCCATGCCCGATGGAGGGGCCTACCTAAAGGATAGGCCAAAGCATGAAATAGCTTGGATAATTCTTTATTTAATATGGATATTGCAAATTAGCTATCCATTGCGTTTAGCAGCGTACGGATCGCCAGGCGTGGTTCGGCCGCCTTGAAGACGGCATTGCCCGCCACCAGGACATCGGCGCCCGCCTTGACCAGGGCCCCGGCGTTGTCCGGTCCGACGCCGCCATCCACCTCGATGAAGAACGGCGCCCCCGAGTTCCGGCGCAGGTCGTCCAGGCGCCGCACCTTGTCCAGGACCCGGGGAATGAAGGACTGGCCCCCGAACCCGGGGTTCACGCTCATCAGGAGGACGAAATCGAACACGCCCATCAGGTCCGTCAGGGTCTCCACGGGGGTGCCCGGGTTCAGCACGATGCCGGCCTTGGCGCCGGCCTCCCGGATGGCGGTGAGGGTGCGGTGGGCGTGGGGGTCGGCCTCCTGGTGGATGGAGACCCAGTCCGCTCCAGCCTTCACGAACTCCAGGGCGTACCGCGAGGGCTCCACGATCATCAGGTGGCAGTCCAGGGGCAGCCGCGTCTCCCGGCGCAGGGCGGCCACCACGGGCATGCCCAGGGTGATATTGGGCACGAAGCGCCCGTCCATGACGTCCACGTGCACCACGCACCGGTCGCCCAGGAGCTGGAGGCTGTCGGCGAGCCGGGCGAAGTCCGCGGACAGGATGCTGGGGGCGAGCAGGGGCTGGGGGCGGGTCATGGTCTCTCCAAGGTTGCTTCCAGGCCGTTCACCCAGAGCCGGCCCGGCTTCAGGTTCCGGAGCGCCTCCGGCGCCACCGAGCGCAGGGGCGCCTGCACCCAGAGCACGTCGGCCAGGGCGCCGGCCTTCAGCACACCGAGTTCCGGGCGCCCCAGGGCGCTGGCGTTGCCGCGGGTGTAGCCGCGCACGGCCTCGGCCCGGGTGAGGCGCTGGTCGGGAAGCCAGCCGCCCGGCGGATCCAGGGCGGCGTCCTGGCGGGTCTCGGCCGAGGCCAGCCCCAGGAAGGGGTTGGGGTCGGCCACCGGCGCGTCGCTGCCCAGGGCCAGGACCGCGCCGCCCTGGAGGAAGGCCCGCCAGGGGTAGGCCTCCGCCTCCCGGGCGGGGCCCAGGCGCGAGGGGGTCCAGGCGTGGTCGTCGGTACAGTGCACGGGCTGGATGCTGGCGACCACCCCCAGGGCGCCGAAGCGCCGGGCGTCCTCCCGCGTGACGATCTGGGCGTGCTCGATGCGCGGGGGCAGGGCGGCGCGGCGGGGCAGGGCGGAGGAGCTGCCCAGCGCGGCGAAGAGGTCCAGGGCCGTGCGGTTGGCGGCGTCGCCGATGGCGTGGATCGCCGGCTGGTAGCCGGCCTTCAGGGTGGCCTTCACGTCCGCCCTGACCCGCTTGGGGTCCGTCACCCAGAGGCCGACGGAAGTGGGCGCGTCCGCGTAGGGCTCCAGGAGCCGGGCGCCCCGGCTGCCCAGAGCGCCGTCCAGGTAGAACTTCACGCCCTGCACCTGGAAGAACGAGGTCGTGGCGACCCGGGGCCGGCGCAGTTCCCGGAGCATGAGCCGGGTGTCGTGGGACAGGTACGCGAAGACCCGGATGGGCAGCCTGCCCGCCTTGGCCAGGCGCCGGTAGGCCTCCAGGGTCCCCGCGTCGATGCCCATGTCCGCCACGGAGGAGAAGCCCAGGTCGCGCAGCTGCGCCAGCCCCCGGGCCAGGGACGCCTCCAGCGCGGCCGGGCCGGGCGCCGGCCGCACCCGGTCGACGAGTTCCATGGCGCCGTCCAGGAGGATGCCGGTGGGCTCCCCCCGGGCGTCGCGGAGGATGCTCCCCCCGGCGGGATCCGGGGTCGCGCGGGTGATGCCGGCCCGGGCCAGGGCCGCGGCATTCACCCAGAGGGCATGGCCGTCGACCCGCTCCAGCGCCGCGGGCCGGTCCCCGGTCACGGCCTCCAGGTCCCGGGCGGTGGGAAAGGACTTGACCGGCCAGAGGTTCTGGTCCCAGCCGCGGCCTTCGATCCAGCCGGAAGCCCCGGAGGCCCCCGAGGCCGTGAAGGCCCTGACCCGGTCCAGGGCGGCCTCGAGGGTGGGCGCGCCCGTGAGCACGGCCTGGGCCGCCAGGCGCCCCAACCCCAGGACATGGGCGTGCCCTTCGATGAAGCCGGGGAGCAGGGTGCCTCCCGGCAGCTGGATGACCCGGGCCCTGGGATACCTGCGGACGACGTCGGCGCAGGGGCCCACCGCCAGGATCCGCCCCTTGCCCAGGGCCAGGGCCTGGCCCGGGAGCCCCCGCCCGTCGTCGGTCCAGAGCTCCGCCCCCTGGAGCACGAGCATCTGAGCCGGGGCGGGTGGAAGGGCGTGGACGGGCATGGGCATGGACACCACCTGGTTTCACCAGTCTAGACAGTGTGACCCATTAACGCACTTCCTCTGGTACCCTGGTACAAACCCTGGAGGCCCCATGTACACGCCTGAATTCCTAGCCAAGGTCCGGGCATGCCTGGACGTGAAGGAGAATCCGGCCAAGCTGCGCGCGCCCAAGTTCGAGACCAGTTCCGGCATCACCCTCAAGAACAGCTATACTCCCGCGGACGTGGCCGGCATGGACCCCGTCACGGACCTCGGCGCCCCCGGGCAGTATCCCTTCACCCGCCACGTGCAGGCCACGGGCTTTCGCGGCCGGCTCTGGACCATGCGGCAGTACGCCGGCTTCGGCACCGCCGAGGAGTCCAACGCGCGCTACCGCTACCTCCTGGAGCAGGGGCAGACGGGCCTGTCGGTCGCCTTCGACCTGCCCACCCAGATCGGCATGGATCCCGACCACGAGATGGCCATGGGCGAAGTGGGCAAGGTGGGCGTGAGCATCTGCTCCATCCGCGACATGCGCACCCTCTTCAAGGACATCCCCCTGGACAAGGTCAGCACCAGCATGACCATCAACGGCCCGGCCTCCGTGCTCCTGGCGCTGTACCTCGCGGTGGCCGAGGAGCAGGGCGCCTCCTGGCAGCAGGTGAGCGGCACGATCCAGAACGACATCCTCAAGGAGTACATGGCGCGCGGCACCTACATCTATCCGCCCCGCCCCAGCATCCGGCTCATCACGAACATCTTCCAGTTCTGCGCCGAGAGCGTTCCCAACTGGAACACCATCTCCATCTCCGGCTACCACATCCGCGAGGCGGGCTGCACCGCGGCCCAGGAGATCGCCTTCACCCTGGCCGACGGCATCGCCTACGTGGAGGCCGCCCTGCAGTCGGGCCTGAAGCTCGAGGACTTCGCCCCGCGGCTTTCGTTCTTCTTCAACGCCCACAACCAGTTCTTCGAGGAGATCGCCAAGTTCCGCGCCGCCCGGCGCATGTGGGCCCGCATCATCAAGGAGCGCTTCGGCTCGGACGACCCCAAGAGCCAGATGCTGCGCTTCCACACCCAGACGGCGGGCTCCACCCTCACCGCCCAGCAGCCCGACAACAACATCGTGCGCACCACGGTGCAGGCCATGGCCGCGGTCCTGGGCGGCACCCAGTCCCTGCACACCAACAGCCGCGACGAGGCCCTGGCCCTGCCCACCGAGACCAGCGCCCGGATCGCGCTGCGCACCCAGCAGATCCTCGCCTTCGAGTCGCGCATCGCCGACACGGTGGATCCCTTCGCCGGGAGCTACCTCATCGAGAGCCTCACGGACGAACTGGAGGAGAAGGCGCTGGCCCTCATCAAGCGCGTGGACGAGGCCGGCGGCATGGTGTCGGCCATCGAGAAGGGCCTGCCCCAGCGGGAGATCCAGAACGCCGCCTACGACTTCCAGAAGGGCGTGGAGCGCAACGAGAACGTGGTGGTGGGGGTGAACAAGTTCACCATCCAGAACGAGGCCAAGCCCGACCTCCTGCGGGTGGACGAGGCCCTGGGGGCCCGCCGCCGCACCCAGGTGGCCCAGTACCGCGCCGAGCGCGACAACGGCGCCGTGCGCGCCAGCCTCGAGGCCCTCACCGCCGCCGCCAAGGGCACGGACAACCTCATGCCCAAGATCCTCGCCGCCGTGAAGGCCGAGGCCACCGTGGGCGAGGTGTGCGACGCCATGCGGGAGGTGTTCGGGGAATACCAGGAGCGGCTGGTCCTCTAGCCAGGCAAGGTGCGCCCGGCCTGACCGGGTCATCCATGATTGAAAGTTAATACATAAGCCATCCCCGGCGTCAAGCCACCCGCCGTCGAACGAGCCCCGAACCCTGCCTGGAAAAGGATCAGGGGACGGGGCTCCTGGCGTTCCGGCCCAGCCAGGCTCCCCCGGTACGCGAAGGGGCTTGCGGGTGAGCCCTGGGGACCGTATCCTCCAATGGTTATATAAAATACTTATTTGATTTTCCAAACATGTGAGGCGCTCGTGGTTCGAACCCCATTCCCCTCCCTCCCGCTGGCCGCCATCATCGTCGCCGCACCGGCCAGCGCCCAGCTCTCCCCCCGCCAGCGGGCCATGATCGACCTGGCGACCATGGAGATGAGAAGCGTCCTCGCCGCCGAGTCCATGACCCTGACAGGGACCGGCGGCATGTCGGGGCTGGGCAGGACGCCGATGGTCATCGAGGGGGGACGCCTGAAGCCCACGTGGCCCTATTGCCTGAGCCATTACAAATTGCTGCCGGCTCCGGAGGACAAGCGCCCACCGCTCACCGCCTCCCTGTTCCCCCCGGTCATCAAGGATCTGGACCAGAAGGCCAATGGCGCCGCCTATGTCATCCAGCTTGCCCGTACGCTTGGGCCCCTGGCGCCGGACGGGAGTCCCCTGGGGCAGGGCTCCCTGCTCGCCGCGAGCGAGCTGTACCCCTATCAGTTGCATGACGTGGCGGTGGAGCTGCACCGTCTGTACGGGGGCGAACTCTGGCGCTGGGAGAGCGCCGTCGGGGAGGCCTTGAAGGGCGTCAAGCGGGTCCTGGTGGAGGCCGACCTCAACCTCCGGCCCTATGTCGCCCGCTTGCTGAACCAGGAGGCGGCACTGGTTCCGGAAGCCAGGCCCATCCTGCGTCAGCTCGGGAGGGACCTGGGGGCCCTGGGCACCGAGAGAAACGAGGGCGCCCGGCTGCATGCCCTCGTCACGGCGGTGACCAAGGTTGCAAAGCTCTATTCCGCCGGTGGGGCTGCCGACGCTCGCTCGCTTCCAGCCGGTGCGGGTGCGCCGCCAGCGCCCCGCCCGGCCGGTCCCGCTGCGCCGCCAGCTCCCCGCCCGGCCGGTGCTGCCTCGGGGCCACGGCCAGCCGCGCCTCCACCCACGGCGGCCGGGGCGCCACCCGCGGCGGCCCCGCCAGCACCTCGTACGGCGGCCATGGGGGCGCCGGACTTCGACAAGCTGCCCCTGCCACCGGGTTGGAAGAACCTGCCACGAGTTTTGAAGGACCGGATCCAGGACTTCAGCGGCGAGCTCTTCGGCGCGCCGCGCCGCGAGCGGTTGCCGTTCCTCGATCTACATCATTCCGGGCGCTTGCACCGCTTCCCGACACCTCCGGGGACTCCCGCCGCCGTCACCGGCCCAGGCCGGCCCCAGCCGCTGCCGGCCTACGTCCGGCACCATGAGGGCCCACGGCTCGCCGCGGCCTACGGGCTCCCCTACCCCCTGCTCGTACCTCCCGTCCCGAAAGGCGGCGGGCAGCTGGTGACGTTGAACGACACCTACAGGGATCCGTCCGTGGGCATGATCCAGCGGGAGTTCATGCCGGGCATGCCCACGGTCGTACGCTTCACCGGCCACATGGACAGCATCTTCGTGGAAAACCTCGAACCGGATGCCGGTGCTTCGGCACCGGGCGGGTGGCGCAGCCACCTCTACCACACTCCGGTCAAGGTGCGCGGGCTGCTCCCCCTGGCGGGCAATGCCGCGGAGGCCGGGCACCGGGATGCGAGGGGCCGAGAGGCCCTTTGCGGCAGGCCGGTCGGTATGGACGTGCACCTGGGTTGGGACCATGAACGCCTTGTCTTCACCGAAGAGGGCGGCCATGCGGTGCGTCGTTGCACGACGGATGGCGGCGAAGTGTCCACCCTCTGCGGCAGCGCCGGGGAGGCGGGCTACCGGGACGGGCCGGCCATGGAGGCCCGGTTCAGGAATCCCACCTTCGTGACGGTCGGCCGCCTTGATGACGGCCTGCCCATCGCGCTGGTTTCCGATCCGGGCAACCACGCTGTCAGGCAGGTGAACCTGATTACCGGGGAGGTCTCCACCTACTACCGGACCGAAAACCTGGTCCCGCGGGGGCTCGTTTGGACTGGCCATGAACTCTTCCTGGCCGACCAGGACAGCCATGCCATCCTGGCCATCACCCCCCCCGAGGGCCAGGTGGTGCGGGTGCTCGCCGGCGGCGTGGCCCCGGAGGGGGGCAGGGCGGTGGACGGAACGGGGACCGCGGCCCGGTTCCTCGAGTTCCAGGGCATGGCCGGGTCCGACGTGAACTTTCACGGCCGGCACGACCTGTTCGTCCTCGATGGCCACGCGCTCCGCATGGTGAGTCCTGACGGGCTGGTCCGCACGCTGGCCGGGCAGCCGGAAGTGGCAGGCTTCGCCGACACGCCCGAACGGGACGGAGAGCCCGGTGCCCCTCCGGCGAGCTTCCGGAACCCCATTGGAGTGACCGTCGCCTGGCAAACCGTGTACGTCGCCGATACCGGGAACCATGCCCTCCGGGAATACGACCGGATATTCGGGACCGTGACCACCCTGGCCGGGGACCCGGACGCCGGGGCGGTGCGCTGGGGCCTGTTGCGGGACGGGCTCGCCGGCCCGTTCCCGGGGGCCGACTACGCCGCCCTCTCCGCCCCGATGGCCATCGCCTTCAATGGGCGGAGGGACGGGAACCATGAGGAACAACATCTGTTCCTGGGCACCGGCAGCACCCTGGCGGACCTGCCTCCCGGGTTTGGGCTCCCGAGGAGGGGCGGCGGCCTCCCATGGGTCAAGTTCAGCGACCCGGTGGCCGGCACGCCCGACTCCGGGCCCGTGCCAAGGGCCTTCCTCGTCGAGCCGAGCCTGGGGGCCGAGGAATCCCGTAGATTCGGCCGACCCGCAGTGCCGCCGGTACTGCCTGCGACGCCTTTCCACTTCCACTACTGGGTGGAATGCTTCGCCGCCGATGGCACCGCGGCGGGCCGCGTGCTGTCGGCGGCCCAGGGCCGCTTCGGCACCTCCATCCCCATGCCGCCCCTGGGGTTGGCCCCCGGGACCTACACCCTGCGGATCCGGCTCGTGACCCTCGACGGCCATACCGTCGCCGCCACCCGGGCCGTGACGGTGCCCCCGGGCCCTTGACGCGGCCCGAGCGCCAGCGCCGTCCGGTGGAAGGGTCGGCCATGGCTGCATGGAAAGTTACCCAAATGAGCCGATAGGGCTTGCGGGGCAGGGGAGGGTCAATTATCTTGGGTTGTGATAATTTATAAATAATTTAAATTTTCAACGCTCCGAGGTGTCCGTGCTTCCACATCGCTCTCCCTCCCTGCTGGCGGCAGCCATCGTCATCGCCGCTCCGGCCAGTGCCCAGTTCTCCCCCCGCCAGCGGGCCATGCTCGACCTGGCGAACCTGGAGATGAAAAACAAGCTCGGCGCCGATGCTATGAGCCTTGCATCTACTGGCGGGCTCTCGGAGCTGGGCAGGACACCGATGGTCCTGGAGGAGTCACGCCTGCTGGAAACCTGGCCGTACGGCCTGGGCCATGATTGGTGGAAGCTGGCGCCGGCCGACAAACAGCCACCGGTCACCAGGCTCCTGATCGTACCGGTCATCCAGGATCTGGATGGGAAAGCGGACCTCGCCTCCTATGTCAGTCAGTTGGCCCGTACGCTCGGGGCCCTGTCACCGGGCGCCAGTTCCCTGGGGCAGGTCGCCATCCTTGATGCGGGCGAGCTGACCCCCTTCGAGGTGAAGGGGGTGGCGCTGGAGCTGCACCGCCTGTACGGAGGGAACCTCAGCTGGTGGGAAAGCGCCGTCAAAGTGGCACGGATGGGCGTGCGGGAGATCCTGGATCGGTTCGACCGGAGCCTCAAGCCCTATATCGACCGGCTCCGGACACGGGAGGCGGAGCTCATGCCGGACGGCCAGGCCATCCTGCGCCAGCTGGCGGCCAACGAGCGGTCCGCGGGAGATTCTCCCGCCCGGCTCCGCTACCTCGCCACGACGGTGACCATGCTCGCTGAGCTCTATCGGGTCGGAGGGACCGAGGCCGGGGTCCGGGCGGCAGGGGTGCTGCCCCCCGGTCCGGCTGCGCCGCCTCCAGGTCCGGCCGCGCCGCCTGCAGGCCCGGCCGCGCCGCCCTTTGGCCCGGCCGCTCCTCCACCCAGTCTTGCCGAGCCGCCCCTCCCCAAGCTCTACCGCCGCCAACGGGCCATGGTCGACCTGGCGACCCTGGAAATAAAAACCAAACTCGGCGCCGAGACCATGAGCCTGACCGGGACCGGCGGCCTGTCGGAGCTGGGCAGGACACCGACGGTTCTGGAGGAGCGACGCCTCCTGGGCACCTGGCCGTACCGCCTGGGCCGTCACTGGTGGCAGGACAGGCCGGCCGACACCCTGCCACCGGCCACCAAGCTCCTGGTCGTCCCGGTCATCAGGGATCTGGATGGGAAGGCTGACCTCGCCTCCTATGTCGGGCAGTTGGCCCGGACGCTCGGGGCTCTGTCGCCCAACGACAATTCCCTGGGGCAGGCCGCCATCCTCGATGCGGGTGAGTTGCAGGGCCATGAGTCGTACGGAGCGGCGCAGGAGTTGCACCGCCTCTACGGCGGCAAACTCAGCTGGTGGGAAACCGCCGTCCGGGAGGCCAGGCATGGCGTGCTGGAACTCTTGAATCATTTCGAGATAAGCCTCCATCCTTACGTCGAGCGGCTCCGGCAGCGGGAGGCGGAACTCATGCCGGAAGGCCGGACCATCGTGGCGCAGTTGCCGGCAATCATCGACCGCTGGCCGCGCGCCCAGGAGACTTTTTACGACTCCCCCGCCCGGCTGCGTGAACTCGTCACGGCGGTGACCCGGATTGCGGAGCTCCATCGAGTCCGAGGGGCCGACGACGGAGCCCGGGTGTCAAGGGCGGCCGGCCCGGCTGCGCCGCCACTCCGTCCAGCCGCGCCGCTCCCCGGCCCGGCAGCACCACCACCCGGCCCGGCGGCACCGCCACCCGCGCCCGCCGCGGCCGCGGTCGGACCAGCGGCCCCCACGCTGCCCCCTACGTCCGATTTCGGACAGCTGCCCGTGAACCTGCAGCACCTGGTCCACGATTACGCCAGCGAGCCTTTCGGCGCGCCACGCAGTGAGTGGTGGCCCTTCCTCGACCTCCAGTCCGGGCACCGGTTCCCGCCCCCGCCAGGGACGGCTGCCGCCTTCCCCGGCGAAGGCCGGCCCCGCCCGTTGCCTGCCTACGACCCGAGCCATGGGCACGCGCGGCTCAACGCGGCCTACGGGCTTCCCTACCCCCTGATCGTACCCCCCATCCCGGAGGGCGGCGGGCAGCTGGTGACGGTGCACGACACCTATGCGCACCCGTCCGCGGGCATGATCCAGCGCGAGTTCCTGGCAGGAATGCCCAAGGTCGTGCGCTTCACCGGCCACGTGGGCAGCATCCATGTGGAGAATCTCGAGCGGCCTGCTCCGGGCGTGGCACCGGGCGTGTGGCGCAGCCATCTCTACCGCAGCCCGGTCAATGTGCGCGGGGTGCTCCCCCTGGCGGGCGATGCCGCGGAGGCCGGACACCGGGACGGGGTGGGTCCGCAGGCCCTTTGCGGCCGTCCGGCCAGCATGGATCTGTGGAATCCGGGAACCGACCGTGAACGCCTGGTCTTCACCGAGGAGGGCGGCCACGCGGTGCGTCTGTGCACGACGGCCGCCGGCGAGGTGTCCACCCTCTGCGGCAGCGCCGGGGAGGCGGGCTTCCGGGACGGGCCGGCGAAGACGGCCCGGTTCAGGAATCCCACCTTTCTGACGGTCGGCCACCGCCACCACCTGCCCTTCGCCTGGGTTTCCGATCCGGGCAACCACGCTGTCAGACAGGTGGACCTGATAACCGGGGAGGTCTCCACCTACTATCAGAGCCCCGACCTGAACCCGCGTGGGCTCGTCTGGGCCGGCCATGAACTCTTCGTTGCCGACCAGGGCAGCCACGCCATCCTGGCCATCACCCCCCCCGAGGGCCGGGCGGTGCGGGTGCTCGCGGGCGGCGTGGCCCCGGAGGGGGGCAGGGCGGTGGACGGCGCGGGGCCTGCGGCCCGGTTCCTCGATCTCCAGGGTCTGGCTCCAGCCGATGTGGATCTTCCCGGTCATTACGGGCTGTATGTCCTCGATGGCCATGCGCTCCGCTACCTTTCCTCTGACGGAACGGTCACCACCAAGGCCGGACAGCCGGAGGCGGCGGGCTTCATGGATACGCAGGAAAGGGGTGGTGAGCCCGGTGTCCGTCCGGCTTGCTTCCGGAACCCTACCGGGCTGGCCGTTGCTTGGGATACCATGTTGATCGCCGATACCGGGAACCATGCCATCCGGGCCTACAGCAAGATCTGGGGGACCGTGACCACCCTGGCCGGGGATCCGGACGCCGGGGCGGTGCGCTGGGGCCTGCTGCGGGACGGGCTCGCGGGCCCATTCCCGGAGGCCGACTACGCCACCCTCTCCGCCCCGATGGCCCTCACCTTCAGTGGGCGGAGGAATGGGGACCTCGCCCATCAGCATCTGTTTATTGGCACCGGCAGCACCCTGGCGGACCTGCCCCCGGGGTTTGAACGGTCGAGGGACTCCAGCCTCCCCTGGGTCCAGTTCAGCGACCCGTTGCCCGGCGGGTCCGGGGTCAGCGTTCACGACGGCGCACCCGGGGCCGGGCCCGTGCCAGGGGCCTTCGTCGTCGAGTCGAGCCGATGGCGCGAAATGGGCCTGCTCCTCGGTCGACCCCCCGTGCCGCCCGCGCTGCCTGCAACTCCTTTCCACTTCCACTACTGGGTGGAATGCTTCGCGGCCGACGGCACCCCGGCGGGCCGCGTGGTGTCCGCGGCCCAGGGCCTGTTCCGCACCTCCATCCCCATGCCGCCCCTGGGGCTGGACCCCGGGACCTACACCCTGCGGATCCGGATCGTGACCCTCGACGGCCATACCATCGCCGCCACAAGGGCTGTGACGGTGGCCCCAGGCCCTTGACGCGGCCCCGGGCCCCCCTCCTTCCGGCGAATGGAGTACCATGCCAGGAGGAGAACCTTCGTGAGTCTTCCCCAGCCGAGACATCCGGGCTACACGCTTGAGGATTGGAAGACCTGGGAAGGTTCCTGGGAGCTGATCAACGGCTTCGCGTTCCCCACCTACGGCATGGCCCCCGCGCCGGGCCTCGAGCACCAGCGGGTGAGCGGCCGCCTGGAGCGGGCCATCGAAGCCGCCCTGGCGGAGCGCGGGCACAGGCAGGGCGGCAGGCCTTGCGAGCTTCTCCATGCGCCCCTGGACGTCTATCTTGAAGCCGGGGTCTTCCAGCCGGACATCGTGGTCCTCTGCGATCCCGCCAAGGCCAGCCCCCGCGGCATCGAAGGGGCGCCCGACCTGGTGGTGGAGATCCTGAGCCCCGGCACGGCCGGGAAGGACTGGACCCACAAGCGGTGGGCCTATGAAGCCTCCGGCATCCCGGAATACCTCATCGTCGATCCCGATGGGGGCGTCGGCGTGCTGCTGACCCTCACCGGGGGCCGATACCTGGAGACCGCCCGCATCCCCTGGGGCTCGACCGTCGCGCTCCTGGGTGGCACCATCCGGATCCTCGTGGGCTGACCTGGCCTCCACCCGCGCTCCCTTCCATCACCAACCTTGAGTAGAGTCCCCGTGAGCCCTGACGTCCGCCGCCCCATTGATCGCCTGCTCCTCTTCTTCGCCCTCACGCTGATGGCAGTGGGCATGGTGTGGGTCTTCTCCGCCTCGGCCTTCAAGAACCACAGCGCCGCCGCCACCTTCCTGGTGAACCAGATGGTCGGCGGCTTCGTGGGCACGGCCATCATGCTGGCCCTGAGCCAGACCGACCTTGTGAGCCTGCGGGACAACCCGCGCACCCTCCAGATCCTCTACGTCATCTTCCTGGTGCTGCTGGGGGCGGTGTTCTTCTTTCCGGCCATCAACCACGCCCACCGGTGGATCCGCTTCTCCCGGCTGAGCGTACAGCCCTCCGAACTGTTCAAGCCCGTCTCGGTGCTCATCACCGCCTGGTGGATGGTCCGGCACCGGGACCTCTGGAGCCACCAGCGGGAGTCCATTCCCAAGCTGGTGACCCTGTTCGGCATCATCATCCTCCCCCTGGCCCTGGTGCTGCGGGAGCCGGATTTCGGCACGGCCTTCCTGATCCTGTCCGTGGCCCTCCTGGTGACCTTCCTGGGCGGCGCGCACCGGTGGATCTTCGCGGTGGCCGCGCCCCTGCTGGGCGTGGTGGGCTTCGCCTTCGTGTGGTTCGAGCCCTACCGCCGCGCCCGGGTGCTGAGCTTCCTCAACCCCGAGGCCGACCCCCTGGGCAAGGGCCACCAGGCCCTGCAGAGCCTGATCGCCGTGGGCAACGGGGGGATCACCGGGGTGGGCCTGGGGGCGAGCATGCAGAAGCTCAACTACCTGCCCGAGGCCCACACCGACTTCATCTACGCCGTCATCGCCGAGGAGGCCGGCCTCATCGGGAGCCTACTGGTGCTGGCCCTGTTCGTGGGCATCCTCTGGCGCGGCTACCGCATCGCCAAGCGGGTCCGGGACAGCTTCCTCAAGCTCTGCGCCATGGGCTTCACCCTGCTGCTGGTGGTCCAGGCCCTCATGAACTTCAGCGTGGTGCTCAGCCTGGCCCCCAACAAGGGCATCCCGCTTCCCTTCATCAGCTACGGCAGCTCCAGCCTCATCGCGAGCCTGGCGTCCCTGGGCCTGCTCCTGGCCATCTCCAAGGAGGCCGCGGAATGAGGCAGGTGGTCGTCGCCGGGGCCACCGGCCTCGTGGGGCGCGAGCTGGCGCGCCAGCTTGCCGAGCGCAGGGATGTGGAAGCGACGGCCCTGGTGCGCCGCGAGGGCTCCCTGCGGGGCCTTGCCGGCCGGGTGCGGGAGGTGGTGTTCGACTACCGGTCCAGCGCCGACCTCGCGCGCCTGGGCACGGAACTCCCCTGCGACCTCCTCTTCTGCGCCCTGGGCACGACGCTGAAGAAGGCCGGCTCCCCCGAAGCCTTCCGGGAGGTGGATCTGGCCTACCCTTCCGCCCTCATCAAGCGCCTGGCCACCCTCGAGCCCAGGCCGGCCTTCGCCCTCGTCTCCAGCGTCGGCGCCGACCGCCCCAAGGGCCTCTACCTGAACACCAAGGCCGAGGCCGAGCAGGCCCTGGTGGCAAGCGGTCTACCCTACCTCATCGTCAGGCCCTCGCTGCTCCTGGGCGACCGGGAGGAATTCCGCCCGGGAGAACGCCTGATGTCCCTCCTGCTTGCCCGGCCCTACCTGGGCGCGGCCAGACTCCTGGCGCCGCAGTCGGACCTCGTGTGGAAATACGCCCCCATCGAGGCTGCCCAGGTGGCGAAGACCCTGATCTGGACGTGCCTGGAAAAGCCCTCGGGAGCGGGGAACCAGATCCTGGCGGGGCTGCCTCTGCATCACCCGATCCTGGCTTGAATAAGTTGATAGCCTGTCAGAGCTTTTTCCCGATCTTGAGGACAGCGTCCGACAGGGTCACGCCCGAGGCGGCGATGTTGCCCATGTTCAGGTAGATCTGTGGTTTCCCGCCCTCTTCCACGATGGCGATGGAGCCGCCGGCCGGCAGCCATTCCAGCTTGCCGCAGATGACCAGCTTGCCCGCGCCCTTCAGGGACTTCACTTCGCCTTCGCTGGAGGCCCAGGCGACCTTGGCGCCGGCGTCGGGGGAGACGCCCACCTTGGCCAGGTCACCGGCCAGGACCCCGTTGCTGCAGACCACCTTCCCTGCCGAACCGGCGCTGCTGGCGAGGATCTTGATGAACTTGGCCTGGGTTTCCGGGGGGAGCTCGCCGGCGGCGAGCGCCGCGACGGCAAATGCGATCACCAGTGATGCTTTGGCCTTGAACCCCATGGTATACCCCTCTCGAACGTTGAACATCTCAATAATCGTATCGGCAACCGGTCCGAAAAAGTGAAATTCGGACCAGTGGGGACAAACCCATGAGGCGGGCTTCAGACCTTGAAGCGCGAGACCAGGTGGTTGAGGGTCTCGGCAAGGTTGCTCAGTTCGTTGACCGTCCGGGTGGTCTCGCGGATGGTGGCGGCCATCTCCTCGGTGGCCGCGGCGTTGCCCTCGGCGATGCTGGAGAGGCTGCTCATGGCGGTCACCACGGTGGTGCTGTCCTGGCTCTGGGTCTGGCTCTGGGTGCCGATGGTCTTCATGCGCTCGGCGCTGGCCCGGATGGCCTCCTCGATGCTCTTGAGGGCGGAACCGGCGGTGTTCACCATGGAGGTGCCGTCGTCGATGCTCTTGCTGGAGGTCAGGATGAGGGCGGTGATTTCCTTGGCGGCCTGGGCGCTGCGCTCGGCCAGCTTGCGCACTTCCTCGGCCACCACCGCGAAGCCCTTGCCGTGTTCGCCGGCCTTGGCGGCCTCGATGGCGGCGTTCAGCGACAGCAGGTTGGTCTGGTTGGCGATCTCGGTGATCACGTTGAGGATGTTGCCGATCTGCTTGGAGTTCTGGTTGATGACCTGCATGCCGCTCACGGCCGCGCCCACGGCGGTTCCGCCCTTGCCGGCGGCATCCTGGGCCTGGTCGAATACGTTCAGCGCGTCGGAGACCGTGGAGAAGATCACCTTGGAGGACGTGGCGATGGTGCCCACGCTGTCGTTGGCCTGGCGCACGCTGGACTTCTGGTTTTCGGCCGTGTGGGCGATGGCGTCGGCGGTGGAGGCCATTTCGCTCATGCCCGCGGTCATCTGCAGGGAGCCCGAGGCGATGTTGGTGGAGATGGAGATGACCTGGTGGACGATGCCCTGAATGTTCTCCACGAAGTGGTTGAAGTGCTTGGAGAGCAGGGCGATCTCATCGTTGCCGTCGACGTCGAGGCGGGCGGTGAGGTCCCCTTCGCCTTCGGAGATGTCACGCATGCGCACCTGGATGGTCTCCAGGGGCGTGACGATGGCCGAGCTGAGCATCTGGGCGGCGATGAAGCCCAGGGCCAGCATGACCGCGCCCAGGACGATCATCATGAGCACGCTCTTCATGCCCTCCTTGGCGATGTTCGTGTCATTGAGCACGAGCATCTGGTAGACCTTCTTCGTGGGGTCCTGTGCTTCGGGCCCCAGGGGGGAGGCGACGATCATGAAGCCGCCCTTCTCGAATTTGAGGCTGCCCTTGGCGAGGGGCTCGGACAGGACGGCGGTGTCGACCTTGGCGTCGACCCGGAACCGCTTCTGGAACTTGACGGTGGCGGTCCTGGCCTGGGTGTCCACGGAGACGATGGCGGCGATACTGACGTCCTGGTCGTCCTTGACGAACTCCAGGGCCCGTTCCGTCGAACCCGTGGTGGTGCCCAGGTCGTCGGACAGGAAGGAGGAGGTGGCCGCCTCGGCCAGCACGGCGGACAGGCTCCGTCCCTTGGTCCACAGGTGATCCGTCTGGGTTCCCGCCAGCTTGAAGCCGGACACCAGTCCGGCTGTGAGCGCGAGCAGGAACGTCAGCGCAAGGATGGAGTAGGTCAGTTTCTTCCGGATGCTCAAGGACTTCCAATATTCCATCTTAGGCTCCTGGCCGGTGGTGTCGGGACGGGCAAAGGCTGTACTGCAAATAATAGGATATTTGAGGTAACTTTGGTGAGAAATCCATCAGCGGGTGCCGAAGAAGGCTGTCCCGATGCGCACCTGGTCGGTACCGGCCCGGATGGCCTCCTCCAGATCGCCGCTCATGCCCATGGAAACCCGGAGCCTGCGGCCGGTCTTTTCCTGCCACGCGTCCCGCAGCCGCGCGAGGGCCCGGAAGGAACCGGGATCCTCGGGCGGGGGGATGGCCATGAAGCCCTGGAGAGGCAGGCGCGGATCGCCTTCCAGGGCGGCGTGGACGCTGGCCAGGCTCGCGGCGTCGGCCCCGCCGATCTTGGTGGCTTCGCCCCACAGATCCACCTGGATCCACACGCCCCGGACCAGGTCCAGCTCCGCGGCCAGATGCCGCAGGCGCACGACCAGTTCGGGCCGGTCCACGGTCATGATCTCCTGGAAGTTCTGCAGGGCCTGCCGGGCCTTGTTGCGCTGGAGGGGACCGATGAGGATGAAGGCGACGTCGGGGCAGGCCTGGATCTTCTCGAGCCCTTCCTGGACGTAGTTCTCCCCGAAACGGGTGAAGCCCAGGTCCGCCGCCTCCCGGACCAGGGCCAGGGGCTGGCGCTTGGAGACGGGCAGGAGCTCGATGGACCCCGGGTCGCGGCCACAATCCTCGCAGGCCCGCTGGATGCGGGAGCGCAGCCGAGCAACGCGGGCGGTGAGGGGGGTCATCCCATTACCTCCAGGGCCAGCCAGGCAAGGCCGGTCGTTCAGGACTGCTGGGCGGGGTCGTAGATGAAGCGCTGGCAGGACTCGCAGAACATGTTCTTCTCTTCCCTGAGCTGGGCCAGGAAGGGCGTGCGGAGCTTGGTGCGGCACCCGCCGCAGGAGCCCTTGTCGATCCCCACCACGGCCCGGCCCTGGCGCTGCTGGATCAGCTTGTCGAACTTGGCCAGGGTGCCCGGATCGAGCTGGCCCTGGATCTCGTCCTGGCGCTTGACGAGGAGAGCCTGGGCCGCGACCTGGTTCTCGTGTTCGGACAGGAAGATCGTCCGGAGCTCGTTGAACTGCCTCTGGGCCTCGGCCTGGCGGAGCTCCATCTCGCCGGTGGCGCGCTCCAGGGCCTCGATGCGGGTCTCCACCTCCTTGAGGGGGCGGACGACGCCGGTCTTCTGGCGCTGGCGCTCGTCGAGCTCGCGGATGGCGGCGGTGAACTGCGCCTTCTGCTTGGTCTCCTTGAGAGCCGCCTTGGCGGTGTCCTCGAGCTTCTGCGCGACGGCGAGATTGGTCGTCAAGGTGCCCTGGGTGTTCCTGGCGTTGACGAGGGCCTTGTTGTTCTCGTCGATCTTCTTCGCGAGGGTCTTCAGCTCGGCATCCAGGGCTGCCAGGTCTGGTGGAAAGGCGGTGAGGTCCCGTAGGATGACGCGCAGGTGGTCATGCACGGTCTGGAGTTCGATCAGGAGGGAAAGCTGCGACATGTCTTTAGCTTACCTCCATAGGCGACAATGCGGCCCCCCAATCTCCTCCAAAAATCCAAATCGAATAATTAATAAAATCTTAGCTGATCCCACTAAAGTTCAAAAGGGGGGGCTTGACAGGAAAAAAGAGGCGGGTTAATTTAGCACTCGCTGATAGTAAGTGCTAACAGCTCCCGGAGAACACCCGGGACCACTCATTCAACGGAGGCCATCATGGCAATCAAGCCCCTATACGATCGTGTCCTGCTCAAGCGCAGCGAACCCGCCGAAACGGTCAAGGGCGGCATCATCATCCCCGACACCGCCAAGGAAAAGCCCATGGAGGCCGAGGTCGTGGCCGTGGGCGACGGCAAGTTCGCCGAGGACGGCAAGCGCATGCCGATGTCCGTCAAGGCCGGCAACAAGGTGCTCATCGGCAAGTACACCGGCACCGAAGTGAAGATCGAAGGCATCGACCACGTCATCGTCCGCGAAGACGAGATCCTCGCGATCCTGGCCTAGTCCCGAATTCCGTCCATCCAACAGGAGAAATAAATGTCCGCCAAATCCATCATCTATGCCGAAGATGCCCGCCAGGCCATCCTGCGCGGCGTGAACAAGCTCGCCGACGCCGTGCAGGTCACCCTCGGCCCCAAAGGCCGCAACGTCCTGATCGAGAAGAAGTTCGGGTCCCCCCTCATGACCAAGGACGGCGTCACCGTCGCCAAGGAGATCGAGCTCAAGGACAAGCACGAGAACATGGGCGCCCAGCTCGTGCGTGAGGTCGCCTCCAAGACCTCCGACGTCGCCGGCGACGGCACCACCACCGCAACCGTCCTCGCCCGCGCCATCTACAAGGAAGGCATCAAGGCCGTCGTCAGCGGCGCCAACACCATGGAGATCAAGAAGGGCATCGACCTCGCCGTCGACTGCGTGGTCTCGGCCATCGACGAGATCAAGAAGCCCGTCGAAGGCAACGCCATCGCCCAGGTCGGCTCCATCTCCGCCAACGGGGACGAGGAGATCGGCCGCATCATCGCCGAAGCCATGGCCAAGGTCGGCAAGGACGGCGTCATCACCGTCGAGGAAGCCAAGGGCCGCGACACCGAGCTCACCGTCGTCGAAGGCATGCAGTTCGACCGCGGCTACCTCAGCCCCTACTTCGTCACCAACCCCGACCAGATGAAGGTCGAGCTGGAGAGCCCCCTCGTCCTGATCTACGAGAAGAAGATCTCCAACATGCGCGATCTCCTGCCCCTCCTGGAGCAGGTCGTCAACAGCCGCCGCCCCCTGCTGATCATCGCCGAGGACGTGGACGGCGAGGCCCTGGCCACCCTGGTGGTGAACAAGATCCGCGGCACCCTCAACATCGCCGCCGTCAAGGCGCCCGGCTTCGGTGACCGCCGCAAGGCCATGCTCGAGGACATCGCCATCCTCACCGGCGGCAAGGCCGTCACCGAGGACCTCGGCCTCAAGCTCGAGAACCTCAAGATCGAGGACCTCGGCACGGCCAAGAAGATCGTCATCGACAAGGAGAACACCACCATCATCGAGGGCGCCGGCGACACCGCCGCCATCCAGGGCCGCGTGAAGCAGATCCGGTCCCAGGTGGAGATCTCCACCAGCGACTACGACAAGGAGAAGCTGCAGGAACGCCTGGCCAAGCTCGTCGGCGGCGTCGCGGTCATCAAGGTCGGCGCGGCCAGCGAAACCGAGATGAAGGAGAAGAAGGCCCGGGTCGAGGATGCCATGCACGCCACCAAGGCCGCCGTGGAAGACGGCATCGTGGCCGGCGGCGGCGTCGCGCTGATCCGCGCCCTGGCCAGGCTCGCCACCCTCAAGCTCATCGGCGACCAGGCCACGGGCGTGGAGATCATCAAGAAGTCCCTGGAGGAGCCCCTCCGCCAGATCGCCAACAACGCCGGCGTGGAAGGCAGCGTCATCGTCAACCGCGTCAAGGAGGAGAAGGGCAACTTCGGCTTCAACGCCGCCACCGGCGAATTCGGCGACATGGTGGCCTTCGGCGTGGTCGACCCTGCCAAGGTGACCAAGAGCGCCCTGCGCAACGCCGCCTCCGTGGCGTCCATGATGCTCACCACCGAAGCGATCATCTGCGACCTGCCCGAGGACAAGAAGGCTGCCCCCATGGGCGGCGCCCCCGGCATGGGCGGCATGGAAGACATGTACTAGCAGCAACTTCGGCCCGGTTTCCGGGAAGGAGAAAGGGCCCCCTCGGGGGCCCTTTCTTTTGATGATTTCAGTTCTAGGACATGCGAAGCGGAGGACGCGGAGAAAGCATGAAAGCTAGCGGTTCTGCGGCCCGTTGTTTTTTTGTCCTTCAGGCGCCGCAACGCCTGGAGGGAAGCAGAAAAAATGAACCTTTCGTCGCTTGGCGGCACCCAATAAGGCACCTTCCGCCCAGGCCTCGGTTTAACTTAGTGTCCAGGGAGGTTGACCTTTCCAGGAACCGTCTCATGCCCCCTCCCAAGCCCCGCCTGCGGCCCCTTCGCCACGACCTCCTCGGCCCCGCCCTTCTGGCCCTCCTGACCCTCCTGGGCTGCCAGGGAGGCGGGGGAGGGGGGCAGGGCCCGGCGCCCGTAGGTACGCCGGCCGGCACGCCGGCCCCGGTTCCGCCGGCCCCGATGGACTTCGAGGACGGGACGCAGTTCGAGGTGAAACCCTACCTCCAGCTCGGGGGCGCTCCGGACCGTGCGGACCGGCTCAGCCTCCTCTGGCATGCGGCGGAGGGGAAGGACGGCTGGGAGGTGGAGGTGCGAACCGCCCCGGCGGGTGCCTGGCTCCGCATGGCGCCGCCCGCGTCCAACCCCGTGGACATCCCCGCGACGCGGGTGGCCGCCCAGCGGGTGTGGACGGCCATCCTGGCGCCGCTGGTGCCGGGGGGCACCTTCGACTACCGGATCCTGCGGGAGGACCGGGTCGTGTTCCAGCAGGCGGGGGCCAGGGCCCGCAAGGGCCCGGGGCAGCCCCAGCGGGTGGTCTTCGCGGGGGACCTGGTGGAACCGGCCAACCCTTCGGCCTGGGCCATCGCCCGCAGGATCCACGCCCAGAGCGCCGACCTCATGCTCGCCCTGGGGGACCTCACCTACCAGAACGGCACCTACCAGAACGGCACCTACCGGGAATACCGGGAGAGCTTCTTCCCGGCAGCTGGATGAGAACGGGGGCGAACTGGACCGGTTCACGCTCACGAAATAGGTGTCCGCTCCTTGGCAGGCCTTGGCCCTGGGTCAGGACTTGGCCATTCGCCCATAGATCTTCTCCATTTCCGCGACCAGCCCGTCGAAGGCCTTGAGGGCCTCCTCGACCGGCCTGGGGGTGGCGAAATCCACGCCCGCGGCCCGCAGGGTGTCCAGGGGGAAGCGGCTGCTCCCGGCCGAGAGGAAGGCCAGGTAGCGGGCGCGGGCGGGCTCGCCCTCCTTGAGCACGGCCTGGGTCAGGGCCATGGAGGCGGCCATGCTGGTGGCGTACTGGAAGACGTAGAAGTCCATGTAGAAGTGCGGGATCTCGCTCCACTCTGACTGGATCCAGTCGTCCACCTTCACCACTCCGGCGTCATGGCCGTAGTAGAGGCGGGTGAGCTCGAGGTATTTGCCGTCGAGCCAGTCGGGGGTCAGGCTCAGGCCCTGCTCCACCCGCTCGTGCATGGCCAGTTCGAAGTCCGCGAACAGGGTCTGGCGGTACAGGGTGCCGCGGACCTGCTCCAGGTAGCTGTCGAGCACGTAGAGCTTGTAGGCGTCGCTGGCGTCCGTGGCCAGCAGGTTGTTCATGAGGAGATTCTCGTTGAAGGTGCTGGCGACCTCCGCGAGGAAGGTGGGATAGCTGGAGGTGGGGTAGGGCTGGGCGGCGTCCGAGTGGAAGGAGTGCATCGCGTGGCCCAGCTCGTGGGCCAGGGTGGAGACGCCCAGGTAGGTGCCGTCGTAGTTCATCTTGATGAAGGGGTGGAAGCCGAAGGTGTCGTCGGAGGAGTAGGCGCCGGACTGCTTGCCCTTGTTGGGGAAGACGTCCACCCAGCGGTTGTCCAGGGCTCCGGCCAGGGCCTGTCGGTAGCCGGGGCCCAGGGGCAGGGTGGCCCTGCGCACCAGATCCTGGGCCTCGGGCCAGGTGTACACGCGATTCACCGAGGCCACCGCCGAAGCGTAGAGGTCGCTGTAGCGCATCTCCTTCAGGCCCAGCATCCGCGCCCGCAGGCGCAGCAGCCGGTGCAGGGGGGCGAGGTTGGCCCGCACCGTGCCCACCAGGTTGCGGTACACCGCCGGGTCGATGGCGTTGGGGAAGAGGGAGGCCTCCAGGCAGGTGTCGAAGTGGTGGACCCGGGCCTTGAAGAGGTGCGACTTGACATTGGCGTCCATGAGCGCGGCCTGGCTGTTCTCGAAGGGTTTCTGGCTGGCCCAGTAGGTGGCCATCACCAGGGCCCGGTCGGCCTGGACCTTGGAGCCGCGGTAGCGCTGGTAGGTGGCCGTGTTGAGGGTCACCTTCTCCCCGGTGGAGAGGGTGACCGAGGGCCGCGGAATGTCCACGTCGTTGAGGATGCCCGAGACGGTGCCGGGGAAGTCGGAGAAGGCCGAGGCCAGGGAGGACACCCGCTCCTCCCCTGCGGGGATGACGTGGTCCTTCATGCGCAGGGTGCGCTGGAGGACGACGCGGTAGGGCGCCAGGCGGGGTTCCGCCGCCACATAGGCCGCCACCTTGCCCCCTCCCAGGGCGAGGAGGTCGGCATCCAGGAAGGCGAGGCGGGCGTCGAAGGTGACGGCCAGGTCGTTGGCCTCGCCCTTCATGCTCTGGAAGGTTCCATCGGCCATGTCCAGGTCGCTCTGCAGCGAGGCGTAGGCGTAGAGCCTGCGCACCCGCTGGCGCAGGGCGTCCTTCCACAGCAGGAAGTCGGCCATGGCCGCGGGGGTGGCCGTCCAGCCCTTGGCCCTGCCCTCCAGGAGGCCCAGGTCGGCCCGGGCCGCGGCCAGTTCCTTCCGCCAGGCTTCCGCCGTGGGGTAGATGTCCGAGGTCCGGGACTTGAAGACCTCGGGCACCTTGGCCCGCTCGGTGTTGGAATAGTCGGGCACACCCTGGGCGCGGAGGCCCGCGGGCGCGAGGAGAAGCAGGGCCGTCAGGGCCCCGGTGGGTCTTGTAATACGCATGGTCACCTCTTGCAGCGAAATCCGGTTGCGACCAGCTTACCCGGGACCCGCGGCCGGGGCGAAGGCGATCGACAGCCACCGCAGGGGGAGGTCGTTGTTACAATGTCGCTTTGGGTGGACGGCACGATGAAGTACCTGATCGAGACCTGGGGCTGCCAGATGAACGACCACGACAGCGAGAAGCTGGCGGGGCTGCTTGAAAAAGAAGGCTTCACGACCGCCACGGGGGTGGAGGACGCCGACGTGGTGCTCCTGAACACCTGCTCCATCCGGGAAAAGGCGGTGAACAAGGTCTACACGCAGCTGGGCCGCCTGCGGGAGGAGAAGAAGCGCCGCCCCCTGCTGGTGGGAGTCACGGGCTGCCTGGCCCAGCAGGAGAAGGAGGGCCTCTTCCGGCGGGCGCCGCAGATCGACTTCGTCCTGGGCACCATGGCCCTCCAGCAGCTGCCCCGGCTGGTGGAGGAGGCCCGGGCCGGCCGCACCCGGGTCATCGACACGGGGGACTACCCGGACAACCACCTGTTCCCCCCCGAGACCACCCTGCGCCACAGCACCGCCAAGGCCCTGGTGACCATCATCGAGGGCTGCAACCACGCCTGCACCTACTGCATCGTCCCCCTCACCCGGGGCGTGGAGCGCCACCGGCCCTGGCGGGACGTCCTCCGGGAGGTGGAGGAGCTGGTGGCCATGGGCTACCGGGAAGTGGAGCTCCTGGGCCAGAACGTGAACAGCTACCTGGGGGGATGCTCCTTCGCCCAGCTCCTGGACCGGGTGGCGGCCGTGGAGGGCCTGGAGTGGATCCGCTTCACCACCAGCCACCCCATGAATTTCACGCGGGAACTGGCCGAGACCCTCGTGGCCAACCCCAAGGTGGCGCCCTTCCTGCACCTGCCGGTACAGAGCGGGAGCGACGCCGTGCTCAAGCGCATGCGCCGGGAGTACACCGTCGAGCAGTACCTGGAGCGGCTGGGCTACCTGGGGGCGGGGCGCGAGCGCATCAACCTGTCCACGGACTTCATCGTGGGCTTTCCCGGGGAGACCGAGGCGGACTTCGAAGGGACGCTGGCACTCCTGGAGGAGGTGCGGTACGACTCCTCCTTCAGCTTCATCTACTCCCCCCGGCCCGGCACCCCGGCCCTGAAACTCGTGGACGACCTGCCGATGGCGGAGAAGCGCCAGCGCCTGGCCCGGCTCCAGGCCCGCCAGAAGGAACTGACCCTGGACAGCAACCGCCGCATGGTGGGCCGCACCGTGCCGGCCCGGGTGGAGACCCGGGGAACCCTGGATGGCGGGCACTGGCTGGCCCGCACGCCGGAATGGAAGAACGTCCACCTCACCGTGGGGGACGGCCGGCGGCTGCCCTTCGGGGAACTGGTGGACATCCGCATCACCGGGGCAGGTCCCCATTTTCTTCGTGCTGAACTCGCCTAGCGTTAAGGGGTATACTCCGTATCGGAGAAATTACATGGCAGCCTTGACGGTCCCCAACCCCACCCTGCGCCGGTTGCCCAAGTACTACCACTACCTGAGCCGCATCCATGCCGAAGGGCAGGAGATCATCTCGGCCACCCAGATGGCCGAGGATCTGGGCATCCACCACACCCAGGTGCGCAAGGACCTGGCCGTCACGGGCAGCCAGGGCAAGCCCAAGGTGGGCCACCGGGTGGCCGATCTCCTGGCCTCCATCGAGACCTTCCTCAACTGGGGGACCTCCACCGACGCCTGCCTGGTGGGTGCCGGCAACCTGGGTTCCGCCCTCCTGGGCTACCCGGGCTTCGACCGGGCCGGCATCAAGATCACCGCGGCCTTCGACGCCCACCCCGCCAAGATCGGCAAGAAGATCCACGGCGTGCCCATCTATGCCGTGGACCGCCTCGAGGAGGTGGTCCAGCGCCTGCACATCACCATCGGCATCCTCACGGTGCCCGCCGATCGCGCCCAGCACCTGGCCGAGGTGCTGGTGGCCGGCGGGATCCGCGCCATCTGGAACTTCGCGCCCATCACCCTGGACGTGCCGGATGACCTCATCGTGGAGAACGTGGAGCTCTACGCCAGCCTCGCCATCTTCTCCCGCAAGCTCTCCGAAGCCCAGAAGGCCCTGCACTGATGCATACGTGGTGGGACCGCGCGGTCGCTACGCTCCCTCTCCGTCCCATGCCACGCAGTGCGTGGCATCCCCCACTCCATGCCCCGGCGGAGCCGGGACATGGAGTCTCCTCAGCGCAGGGCCCTCGGGGTCCGGGAGCGGCCGTCGGCTATTTCTTCTCCATTTTGGCCTTGATCTGGGCCGCCTTTTCAGCCGCCGGGGTGGGGCCCATGAGGGAGAAGACCCCCGAGTACTGGGTGGCGCCGCTGTCGGCCATGAGGACGACCCAGGGGATATTGGAGCTGCTGCGGTACATCGCCACCCCCGAGAACTTCACCGGGGAGAGGGTGGTGTCGTCGGGCGTGTAGGTGAAGGAGGCGGTGTAGGTGTTGGTGGCCGAAGCCACCGCCGTGAAGGAACCGCTGTAGGTGCCCACGGTGTCGGACCCGGTCACGGTGCCGTCGGCGGCCACGTTGAAGGCGCCGCCCAGGCCGTTGGAGGCGAGGTTCGCCGGCGCTTCATAGGTGCCGGCCATGCCGGCCAGGGGTACGGCGGTCATGCTCGTCCCGTCGGGGATGAGGGCCTGGGAGACCACGTTGCCCGACCCGTCCGTGGCGACGACATTGAGCACGTTGCTGCTCATGGAGCCGGATACGGTCACCGCGTTCGCGGCGCTCGGGGCGGTGGGCGAGCCGGGGAGGAACTCGGAGATCGTGCCGCCCAGGGTGGAGCCGTTCCAGGTCAACAGCCCCGAATACATGGCGTTGTTCACCTGGAGCATCCGGGAGGCGCCGGTGCCGGGCAGGATCACCGCGTAGACGTCGCCGCCTTCGATGGTGGTCCCGGTGTAGGACCCGGCCAAGGCGGAAATGGTGGGCGACGGGGAACTGCTCTTGCCGCCGCAGGCCACCATGGCCGTCAGGGCCAGGGCAAGGCCGCCCAGGGACAGGAACTGGCCGCTGGTGCGGGTAATCATCTTGGGGTGGATCATGGTCATCGCCTTCCTCCGGGAGTGTGTGGCGATTTAAATAATAATTTACTAATAATTACTCGCAAGCATTATTTTTGTTGATTGCATGTCTTTATTTTCTGAATATTATATTTTTTATCATTGATGGACTTGATTATTTTAAAATTAAAAAAATTTTATTGAGCGAATCAATTCTCTGTGTCCACGCTATGGCTGCATGTTAATATTTCGATATTAAAATAAATATTTTTTCGTACCTGCATTGCAGGGCGCGCGATGCCACCCCGGCCGAACCTCGGTTCAACGCACGGTGCCCTTGTTCTCCTCCACGCCGGTTACGGCGACCCGGTGGTCCAGGGTCCTTAGGCCATCGGACATGATGAGGTCCAGGGAGGCGCTCCCGGTGTCCAGGGTCACGGGCCCCTGCGTGGCGCTGGCGATGATCTCGCCGCCCGCGTCCTTGATCATGATCGAAGGATGGGTTGTGTGATCCCAGGTGAGGCGCACTTTGCCGCCGCCCAGGGCCACAGCCCGGGGTTCGCGCCCGGGGGGAACGGGGGCCGGCACCTGCGCTTCGCCCGGGGTTTCGGAGGGGCGCCACGCCGAGGAACGCAGCAGTCCGAGCCGGGCGGCCCCCCGGCACACCTCGACGGTGGCCATGCGGGCCTGGAGGTCCTCCGTCAGCGGCACGTCCAGGCAGAAATGGGTCCGGATCTCCCGGCAGGGCCCCCGGCCGCAGGCGAACACGGTACCGGTGTCGAAGGGCAGGGCGTGGAGGAGCGTCCCGGCGCCATCCAGGATGCGCAGGGTGTAGGGACCCGTCGCCGGAACCGAACCGGGCCCTTTCATGATGAAGGCCGGATCGAGGTGGGCCTTGTCTCCCTCGAAATGGCCGGTGAGGAACAGCGAAGCCGCCGGAGCGGGCAGGGCGGCCAGGATGGCGAAGCCCGCCGGCAGGAACTTCCTGATGGATGGTCGAAAGATCACGGGGCCTCCTCTGGCTGGGGGCGGCCCTGCCACATGGGCCGCCCGTCAGCAATGCGATGGAGGCGGGGAAGGTTTCCTCGCAGCGCTACGGAAAGAGGTTCGCCAGAGCGTCCTCGAGCCGTTCGTACCGGAACGCGAACCCCAGGGCGCCCGCCTTGCCGGGATAGACGAAGGCCCCCTCCAGGAGCATCTCCCGCCCCATTTCCCCGAAGAGGAGCCCCAACGCGGTCCGGGTCACGAAGGCCGGCACGGGCAGCATGGGGCGGTGGAGCCTGCGGGCCAGGGCCCGGGTGAAGGTCTCGTTGGTGACGGGCCGGGGGGAGGTGGCGTTCACGGGGCCCGCGTAGGCGGGGTTGGCGGCGGCCTCGATGAGGAGGGCCACCAGATCGTCGCTGTGGATCCAGCTGAGGCCCTGCTGGCCATGGCCCAGCCGGGTGCCCTGGAACAGGCGCACGGGCAGGGCCATCTTCGGCAGGGCGCCGCCGTCCCGGGCCAGGACGACCCCCAGGCGGACCTTGACCACCCGGATGCCCAGGGGCAGGGCCCGGTCGGCTGCGGCCTCCCACGCCGAGCAGACCTTGGCCAGGAAGCCCTTGCCCGCGGGTTGCGTCTCCATGACGGGCCGGCCATCCATGGGGCCGTAGATCCCGATGGCGCTGGCGTTGACGAGCACGGGCGGAGGCGAGGCCAGGGCGCCCATGGCCGCCACCAGGCGCTCCGTGGCCTCAACCCGGCTGGCGAGGATGGCCGCCTTGCGGGAGGGGGACCAGCGCCGGTCCGCGATGCCTTCCCCGGCCAGGTTGATGACGGCGTCCGCCCCCTCCAGGACCCCGGGCAGCGCCTCCCAGGCGACCGCCAGGGGCGTGCCGGAGGGCCTGCGGCTGAGGATGGCCACCTGGGTTCCCTGGCTGACCAGGGCCTCGGCCAGGTGCCTTCCCACGAGCCCCGTGCCGCCGGCCAGGATCACGCGCTTCAGAGTTCCCATGGTGCCTCCATATAGACTGTGATGCCGCCGGAGGCCCCGGTACTCCCGACTATTCGTATTCGATCGTCGCGGGCGGCTTGCTGGTGATGTCGAAGACCACCCGGTTGATGCCCTTGACCTCGTTGACGATGCGCTGGGCGACCTTCTCCAGGAGCTCGTGGGGGAGCCGGGCCCAGTCGGCGGTCATGAAGTCCTCGCTGGTCACGGCCCGCAGGGCGCACATGTTCTCGTAGGTGCGCTCGTCGCCCATGATGCCCACGGTCATCACCGGCAGGAGCACGGCGAAGCACTGGGAGGTGTTGCGGTACCACCCGCTGCCCTTGAGCTCCTCGATGAAGATGGCGTCGGCGTTCTGGAGGATCGCGACCCGGTCGGCGGTCACGCAGCCCGGGATGCGCACCGCCAGCCCGGGGCCGGGGAAGGGGTGGCGCCAGACCATGTCCTCGGGCAGGCCCAGGGCCAGGCCCACGCGGCGCACCTCGTCCTTGAACAGCTCGCGCAGCGGTTCCACGAGGGTCAGCTTCATGACCTCGGGCAGGCCGCCCACGTTGTGGTGGGACTTCACCAGCACCGCCCCGCCGATGCCCGAGCTCTCGATGACATCGGGATACAGGGTGCCCTGGGCCAGGAAGTCCGCCGAGACGGTGTGGGCCTCCTTGTCGAAGGTCTCGATGAAGGTTCGGCCGATGATCTTGCGTTTCTGCTCGGGATCGCTCACCCCCTCCAGGGCGGAGAGGAACTCCTGGCTGGCGTTCACCCAGCGCACCTGCATGTCGAAGGGGCCGAAGGCCTCCTGCACCTGCAGCATCTCGTCCTTGCGCATCACGCCGGTGTCAACGAACACGCAGGTGAGCTGCTTGCCGATGGCCTTGTGCAGGAGGAGGGCGGCCACGCTGGAATCCACGCCCCCGGAGAGGCCCAGCACCACCCGGCCCTCGCCCACCTGGGCCCGGATGGCCCTGGTCTTCTCCTCGATGAACTGCCCGGTGTTCCAGTCCAGCTTCATGCCGCAGACGTGGAGGAAGTTCAGGAGCACCTTGGAGCCGTGGGAGGTGTGGGTGACCTCGGGGTGGAACTGGATGCAATACAGCTTCCGGGCGCGGTCCTCCATGGCCGCCACGGGCACGCCCCGGGTGGTGGAGGTGACCTTGAAACCTTCCGGAGCCTGCTCCACGTGGTCGCCGTGGCTCATCCACACCTGCTGCTCGGGGTCCAGCCCCTGGAAGAGGATGCTCTCGGGGTCCTGGATGCGGATGAGGGCCTTGCCGTACTCCCGGCGCGCGGAGCGGTGGATGATCCCGCCCAGGTTGCGCGCGAGGAGCTGCTGGCCGTAGCAGATGCCCAGGACGGGCACCCCGAGGGCCAGGATGGCCGGATCCAGGTCCGGAGCGCCGGCCTCCATGACCGAATTGGGACCGCCGGAGAGGATGACGCCCTTGAGATCGGCGCCGCCGATCTCCTCGGCGGTGGCGGAGGGGCCGTACACGAGGCCGAAGGCGCCCAGTTCCCTCAGGCGGCGGGTGATCAGGCGCGTGTACTGGGACCCGTAGTCCAGAATGGCGACGCGTTCATGGTGCATGGCTACCCCCGGGTGCTTCAAAGGCGAAACATTGAGAATACCGGAGATTTCCTGCTATTGCGCCTTCTTGAGGGTTTCGTCCGTCTCCCGCAGGACCCAGTCCCGGCCTTCGCGGCGGTAGGAGGCATGGCGGTCCTTGGTCTCTCCCGGGCGCACGCCGGGGTGGAGGGTCTGGAACAGGCCGAAGAAGGCCGTCGGGTGGGCCAGCCGGATCTGGTAGGTGACCCGCGCCTCGGCTCCCCGCTTCTCGATGCCCAGGGCCCGGACGAACTCCGCCTCGGCCGCGGGCAGCTCGTACCCCTTGGCCGTCAGGTGCATGCTCTTGGGAGCGGCGGAGCCCGGTTTGAAAATGAATCGTTCGCGGTCTCCCTCGGGGGTGCGGGCAACGATGAAATAGCCCGGGGAGGCGACCGCCTCCTGCAGGGCCACCAGCTTGGCGTGTTCCGGCGAACCCTTGATGGCCGAGGCGGATTCGGGCACCGTCACCGAGACCTGGACGGGATAGTCCTTGCGGATGTCGTTCTCCGCCTCCCGGCGGGAAAGCTCGGCTGAGCCGCAGCCCAGGAGGACGGCCAGAACGGGGACGGCGAGCAGCATGCGCATGGTTGCACCTTTAGTAGACAGTCTAGGTGCCCATGGAGTACGTGACTAGTCTCACGACTTCCCAGGCCTATAATGGCCGAGCCGATAAGGGGTCCAACGTGAACAAAGTCTTTCTTAACCATCTGTCAGAAGCCGCACGGGAACTGAAGGAGCAGGGGCTCTATAAGAGTGAAAGGATCATGACCTCCCCCCAGGGCGCCTGGGTGGAGGCCAATGGCCGGAAGGTGATCAACCTGTGCGCCAACAACTACCTGGGCCTGGCCAACCACCCGGACCTGGTGCAGGCCGCCAAGGACGGCCTGGACCAGCGGGGCTTCGGCCTGTCCAGCGTGCGCTTCATCTGCGGCACCCAGGACGTCCACAAGGAACTCGAGCAGCAGCTCAGCGCCTTCCTGGGCATGGAGGACACCCAGCTCTACTCCAGCTGCTTCGACGCCAACGGCGGCGTGTTCGAGCCCCTGTTCTCGGAAGAGGACGCCATCATCTCCGACGCCCTCAACCACGCCTCGCTCATCGACGGCATCCGGCTCTGCAAGGCCCAGCGCTTGCGCTACGCCAACAGCGACATGGCAGACCTGGAGGCGCGCCTGGTGGAGGCCCGTGACTGCCGCTTCAAGGTCATCGTCACCGACGGCGTCTTCAGCATGGACGGCTACCTGGCCAACCTTCCGGCCATCTGTGACCTGGCCGACAAGCACGGCGCCATGGTCATGGTGGACGACAGTCACGCCGTGGGCTTCATCGGGGAAGGGGGCAGGGGCACCCACGAGCACCACGGGGTCATGGGCCGGGTCGACATCCTCACCGGCACCCTGGGCAAGGCCCTGGGCGGCGCCTCGGGGGGCTACGTGTCCTCCTCCAGGGAGGTCATCGACTGGCTCCGGCAGAAGTCGCGGCCCTACCTCTTCTCCAACACCCTGGCCCCGGCCATCACGGCCACGAGCCTGAAGGTGCTGGCCATGCTCAAGGATGGCGACGGCCTGCGCCGGCAGCTGCGGGCCAACGCCCTGCAGTTCCGCACCGGGATGACCGCCCTGGGCTTCAAGCTCCTGCCCGGGGAGCATCCCATCATCCCCGTGATGTTCTTTGAGGCGCCCCTGGCCCAGTCCTTCGCGGCCCAGCTGCTGGAGGAGGGGGTGTACGTCACCGGCTTCTTCTTCCCCGTGGTGCCCAAGGGCCAGGCCCGCATCCGCACCCAGATGTCGGCCGCCCACACCCGCGAGGACATCGATGCGGCCATCGCGGCCTTCGCCAAGGTCGGGCGCAGCCTTGGCGTCATCAAGTAACCCATGCAAAGGAGACAGGCCATGAAGGCACTGGTGAAGAGCAGGCGGGAACCGGGTCTCTGGATGGAGGACGTGCCCGTGCCCGAGATCGGGCCCAACGACGTCCTGGTGCGCATCCACAAGTCAGCCATCTGCGGCACGGACATGCACATCTGGAACTGGGACGCCTGGAGCCAGAAGACCATCCCCGTGCCCATGCAGGTGGGCCACGAGTACGTGGGCATCATCGAGCGCGCCGGCGACGAGGTGGAAGGCTACAGGGTGGGGGACCGCGTCTCGGGCGAGGGGCACATCGTCTGCGGCCACTGCCGCAACTGCAGGGCCGGCAAGCGCCACCTCTGCCCGAACACCAGGGGCGTGGGCGTGAACCGCCCGGGCTCGTTCGCGGAGTACCTGTCCCTGCCCGCGGCGAACCTCTTCAAGGTGCCCGACGGCATCTCCGACGACCTGGCCTCCATCTTCGATCCGTACGGCAACGCCACCCACACGGCCCTCTCCTTCGACATGGTCGGCGAGGATGTCCTCATCACCGGCGCCGGCCCCATCGGCATCATGGCGGTGGCCATCGCCAAGCACGTGGGCGCCCGCAACGTGGTGATCACCGACGTGAACCCCTACCGCCTGGACCTGGCCCGCAAGATGGGCGCCACCCGGGCCGTGGACGTGAGCAGGGAGAAACTGCAGGACGTCATGACGGCTCTCGGCATGACCGAGGGCTTCGACGTGGGCATGGAGATGAGCGGCAACGGCGGCGCCTTCAAAGGCATGGTGGACACCATGGCCAACGGCGGCCGGGTGGCCCTCCTGGGCCTCCTGGGCGAGGACGTGGCCATCGACTGGGGCAAGGTCATCTTCAAGGGCCTGCATCTCAAGGGCATCTACGGCCGGGAGATGTTCGAGACCTGGTACAAGATGGCCGCCATGATCCAGAGCGGCCTGGACATCAGCCCCATCATCACCCACCGCTTCGCCATCGACGACTTCCGGCAGGGCTTCGAGGTGATGGGCAGCGGCCAGTCCGGCAAAGTGATCCTGGACTGGGGCGTTTCCAACACCTAGGACCACTAGATGTGGCCCTAGTAGAAAGATTCCAAAATAACATTGCTAAATGTCTCCGATGTCCTACGCTTATAGGTAGGTCATCGGAGGATTTATGGGGCGTATACCCATACGGGCCAAGCTTGTGCTCGATGCAGAA
>Ga0316217_10000673_pt1 | contig 47391 bp, 37 predicted proteins | sample 1anoAmetaG_FD_203633 | JGI IMG/M metagenome (GOLD analysis project Ga0316217, IMG submission 203633) | Freshwater microbial communities from Trout Bog Lake, Wisconsin, USA - 1anoA | ecosystem: Environmental > Aquatic > Freshwater > Lake > Hypolimnion/Profundal zone | place: USA: Wisconsin...
AACTGTCAGATATTGATTAGTCACTATTGCACATATTTTAACGCCAAAGTACAACTGTTTATAACCAATTCATCATTTGTATAAATCGACTTTGAGCTTTTGGCTCTACCTTTTCCTTCTTTTTTGGCCTCTGAATCATTCTTTTGTGATCTTAAGAACAATTCTGTATTAGTGCCATTACAATCTTCTTAAAAGAGGAGATGATTCTAGTTTTTTCTTTAATTTTATTTATTTATAATGCGTAAAAAAGGACAACTCTCAGTCTCAGTCCAAGACATTACTGAAAACGAGTTCATGTAAGGCAACGGAAACGGAATGAGCCGTGCATTTTCAAGGTAAAGCCGAGTGAATGTAGAGACCTTCGGATAAAAAAGTTGGAGGAGCGCAATGTAAAACTGCAAGAATAAGTGATAAAGATTGAGAGAGCTTTATCAGGAATGGACGTGAAGGTGACTTACGGCATTCGTCTGCCGGAAATAAAAACTGACGTCATCCGCAAATAGCTATAAAATGCATACAAAATGGTCAAACAATATGAGTACGAAATCAACAAAATGAAGAGAGTTGACCTTTAAGTTGCTTTCGTTTAGCAGTAATCAATCAGTCATTTAGAGTGCGCAAGTTATAAGGCTTGCTCAAAGAGAAACAGCAGGTCTCCTAAAAAATACGAAAGGAAATCGCAGATATCAAAAAGCAATCACTTGAATACGTCCGTATGCTCAAAAACGACAACTTAAGGCAATAGCAAATCGAAAAGGAAAAGACTATTAATGCAGACATTAAATGGATACATTAGAAGATTAAAAACGTTTAGGCTAAGAAAACCAGCATTTCCAATAACCTGTAAAGGCAGAAATAGCTCATTCAAAAGATAGAGAAAGAACTTTTAACGAAGTACAACTACGATAAAAACTAAATCGAAAACATCCGCAATAAAATATTCAATTCCACTGTCCAGCAGTTTACAGCCAATGATAACGATTCAGACTAAGAACTTGAGTCTCCTTAGACTAGAGATGAGGTTTTATTGCAAAGTAGAACCCCTGAAACTTACCATTTGTCCTTAAACTAAGTCAAACTTTATCGTAAGCTTTAAAAGGACTACGAAGCAAAGATATAACTACTAACAAAGGAAAAATAAGAAGCTGAAGAAAGGAACTTTGCTTCAAGGAACAAATTGGTTTAAGTTGAATACGTAAATAGGCACTTATTTAGTAAATTGAAAAGGTCTAGAGTCGCATTAAAGAGCTTAAGGCATAGGTGGATCCTCGTGCGCTTATTCCAATCAAAATGGACATGATTTTAGAAGAAAAGAGAAGATATTCATCTTCCGTCAAAATAAATAAGCCCAAAATTACAATGGCACATCAATACAAGTCCAGCTAAGTTGGAGAAGGCACTAAAAATGGCAAAAGATTCATCGATAGAATGGCCTTAGGCAAAAACACTGCAAAGATAATTGGAGTAACGTTTTATTAGAAAAAAGATGGACAACATGAACTTTTGGGGCTACAAGCAATTTATCTGCTCAAAAATTCAAAAAAAGAAGGGTCAAAGAATTTGCTTGCAGACCCAAGTAACGTTTAATCAAAATCTTCCTCACTTTCAGAAGGAGATTTTGTCAAAACAGTTGACTGCTTTATGAATGAAAAAGGCATAATAGTAGGAGTTTCAATGGTATCAGCAAATAATACGATTCTGAAAGGAGGAGCGACTTCCTCAATCCGAAAACCCATAGAAATGGAGCCTGAAGAGTATCCCATTTGCCTTTACGGCTGCCTGCTGACTGATGGAATAGAGATGCTGGGAGTAGAGCTAGCAAAGGACTAATGATGGTTTTCTACTTTTAATCAATTAAGCTGCTGAAGGGTAGTTACCCAGAATTATTATATTGATGCAGAAGGATAATACAGAGAAATCGACAGCTATAAAAGTGTTCATTCGGGTGAGACCCCTGGTTGGAGCCGAGCTTGGCACGAATGAAGTGGTTTTCGTGGAAGAAGACGTACCTATTTGGTGAGCTAGGAAAAGACTATCAAAATCGCAACTGACTCGGTTTCAGTCATTGAAACCAAATTCGATGAGGCCATCTCCAAAGAAAAAAACCAAAGAGAGGTTTTTGAGCATTTTCGGAGCTATCTTTGTAAGATTCCCGAAGGCTACAACCTCACTGTGTTTGCTTACGGACAAACAGGTTCAGGCAAAACGTACACAATGTTCGGAAGCGACTGGTAAAGCGCAATATCTAAGCATCTAAAGGCCCAGCAGCACCAAAATACGTTTTTCTAAGATCTTATCTCTGACTAGAACTATGCTGGTGTTATTCCGAGGACCATCTATACTTTGTTTTAATAGGTCAAGTAGTACGAGTCTCAAAATGGCCAAAGCTTCAGCATTTTCTGCTCATTTTTGCAAATCTACAATTAGAAGATCTACGATCTACTTCAAGATTTTCCGAAACCTAAAGCACTAAATCTCCATTAATCCAAAATAGATGGTATTTTCGTTGAAGGGCTTGCAGAATATGCTGTAACCCATTACCTCGATTGTTTGGAACTCATGAAAAGAGGAGAAAAGAACAGATTCATCAGACAGACTTCAATGAACGCAAAGAGCAGTCGTTCACACACAATTTTCCAAATTTTGTTGGAATCTACTCACCCAGATGCAAAGGGAATGTTCAAAGTAAGAATTGGGTTATAAAGAAAGCTCGATTGAATTTGTGTGATTTGGCTGGTTCCTAAAAAGTCAACAAAGGCGAAAGCATGAGTGGAGATCATTTCCAATAACTAAAGAACATCAATCAATCATTGACAACCCTGGGAAAGGTCATTGCAAGCCTCTCTAGCAAGAATAAAACGGTAGCTTCTTTCCGAGAATCAAAGCTAACGCGTTTACTGCAAGATTCCTTGACTGGCAATACCTTTACCTTTATTATGGGGAACATATCCCCTTCTATCAAGAATATTGACGAAACGATGAACACCTTGAAGTTCGTAGAACGCGCTAGACATGTAGTAATTTGCTTATTGAGATTGTTATGAAGGTAAAGCCAATGTAATTTAATGGTCAAAACATGGAAGTAGTCAGCAAACTCCAAAAATAAGTACGCGTTTTCTTATGAAGATTCAATACCTCAAATAATTGCTGAATTTGAAGCGCAAAGGAATGAGTCCTGAAGACATACATCAAAAGCTTGTATCTTTACAGGAAGAGAATGAGAAACTAAAAAAAACTTCAGTTTCCATGGATGAAGTCGAAAGGTTGATCTAAGAAAACAGGAAAATGAAGATGGAGATTTACAAACTGCAAGTCAGTCAATACGGACACTTGGATAACGATAATAACACTGATTCCAAAAGTGACATTAGCTTCAACTCTAACTTCAAGTCTTATCAGCAAACTTCAACTGACGACCCTCCTAAGGCTAGGCATCCTTCCTCAGGTTTCTAGCTGCCTGTTACGGATCTCACTCCTAATGATCAGCCACGCATGAGGTCACCTGGATCATCAGGTAATCTTATCTAAAAGAAGGTATATGACCCTACTGAGACAAAAAAGTCACTGGTTAGTGTTGGTAAAAGTGTTGTTGAGTCTCACTCAGCTTCAATCTACAGTGCTCCTTTGGGAGAAAAAACTGAAAGGCACAAAGAAAAGCAGAAAATCTTAAACAAATTGTAGGAACTTTAGAGAATCCAGAAGTTTAACGAGGAAAAGCTCATGAAAGATCTGTAACAACTTGAAAAGAAAAACCAAAACATTTTTAACAACAACAAAGCAGCAACCACGAACATCAAAAGGAAAATCGGAGGTGTGGCTCCATCGACTGCTGAAAAGAAGAAGCCTGGGATCAACTACGAAGACAGGATTAGGGAGTTATAGGCCAAATTATTCGGAAAATGATGTTTTTCATAATTTATTCAATATATCTCAAGAGATAACAATTTTCATAGTCATTCATAAAGATTATATACAAAGTAGGAATACCAATATAATCTACCTTCTCCAAAATTTGAAAAAAAAAGTTGTTATTCTCTGTTCGTCTTTGGAGGCAGAGTCACTAAAAGCTTGGCCTAATGTGAAAAGTAGTAAAACTGATGATTATGTTTTATTGGCTATAATTAATGAATAACCATTGTTAAAGGCAAGAGCGCATCAATAAGATCAAAACTTCCCTCAGCAAAATTTCCATCTTGTCCAAAAACAGCATGAAAATCTAAGCCAAATAAGAAAAAATACGAACAAGAAAGCAGAGTCTCCAATTTGCAGTTGATGCCATGCATTGCTAGAAACTGCTCAGAAGGTTCTCTGACTAGGATTAGGAGGAAGAACGCACCAATCTCAACAGTTTCTCAGAGAAATATCGCATAATTTCCAAAATCGGGGAGGGAGGCAATGCCATAGTGCACACTTGTGAATACTTGAAAACAAATAAAATCTACGCAGTGAAGAAGATAACGATGGAACCTTAGCAAATCTTGGAGCTGAAAAGGAACTTCATTAATATCAAGAATTTAAGACATCCTAGCATTATCAAATATTACGCACTTTATTTTGACCTTAATAAGCATTTGGCCTACCTCATTATGGAGTACTTTCCCTTTAGAAACCTCAACGAACACGACATTAAGGAAGAAACCCAGCTCAGGATCATCTTTGAAGAGTTGCTAGCTTCAATCAGCTACATACACTAGCGAAACATCTGCCACAGAGATATAAAGCCATAAAATATATTATATGACCCCCTAACCAAGAGGGTCAAACTTATTGACTTTGGCATCAGCAAACGAACTTTCCTTAGAGGCTAGAGAAGGGATATGGTCACCATAATAGGCACTTCTCAATACCTTGCGCCCGAAATACTTAATGGCGGTGGTTATGATTAAAAGGTCGATCTTTGGGCTTTGGGAATAACTTTGTACAAACTGATAGCAGGCCAATCCCCCTTTGAAAGTCTGTATGTCTCAGATACGATTGCGAATATCAGAAAGAATAACGTTGTGTATGGTAAGGCTTGGGAGAAATTCAGCTTTTTTGTCAAAGATTTTACTGTTAGGCTGCTAAAACCAAAGGAGTAAAGACTTTCAGCAAAGGAAGCTCTGAGGCACCTTTGGATAAGCCAATGCAGCCCAACACGAGGAAGAAAAAACTCGGAACCCTTCGATTAGGGAAGACTTTTTAGAAGAGATTCATTCAAACTGCGAGTGTGTCAAGGTTTCACTGAAGAAGAAATTCTAAATCTGAAGCATGCAAAGTCAAAGGAGTAAGGGGACTAGTAATCCTGTGAACCCCGCAGTAAAATCTTTAGGCTAAATCTCATCTAGAACACAGAATTCGACCTTGAAGATGATGGATCAAGTGATGGCGATTCTCCAAGCACATCCAAGAGCAGTAAAAGTTGGGAACTGGATCCCAAAAAACTGCACAGGTGCTTTGATGCTGACTGATCAACAGTTTTAATAATGTTAAAATATTAATATGCTAGGTTAACTAACCCAAAAAAGGCGGGGCATCCGGGATATGCTCCGCCAGCGCTAACTTGACCAGTAATTCAGCTAAAGAAGAGGACTACTCCCTGCCCCTTCCCCAGACTTAGCAGTAATAAAAAATATACAAAGAGAGATATTCTTGAGCAAACTCTGAAAGAAATCAAATGGGCAATCCAAAAAAACGATATTTCTAACCTTCACTCTCTACTGCTCTAGTTTAGAGTGGTGGCAGAGAGTTACAACTTGGCTTAATGCTTGGCAACTTCAGTATTCTTTCCAGTGGATTTACCTGAGGTCTAAATGGGATAGCTTCCCTTGGAATGCGCCTGGGTTTAAGTCTTTTGCATTTTGCTGGACAAAGAGTAAGACAGAAAGATTCAAAAGGAGCTATTGAAGATCATCAATTTGGCCTTTTACCAATTGAGGCTATCTATAGGCAAATTGAAAGATTTAGCAGTAGAGCTATTAACAGAGCTTATACAACACTTGCCCTACAAGTTATGTGACAACAAAAATTACTAGGTTTGGACTTAGCTTTGTCAACTCTTCGGAGAAGCACTTATTTCAGCTGAGTTGCTGGGAGTTTAGTAAGCTTTGTTAGCCAAACCCTCGCCTTTAGTCGATTTCCTCTTTCTTTTAACTACTGATTCTGAATTCTTTCAAGTGGCTGAAGCAAGAATTAACTTCATTTAAGTTTCCTTGCTTTTAATCGCAATTGAAATTACTTTAGCTGAAAGTTGCTAAAATATGGAAAGTTTCAAAGATTTTGTTGCCAGCCTTATGGTTTAAAATTTTTCTTGGGATGAGATATAACTAACTAAGAATTACGAATATTTGAACATTTTTGTGCTAAAAGGAGGCCGTCTAAAAAACGCTCAAATAAGTGTGCTATAAAAACTTGTTTATAAATAAGGTCAAAGGGAAGCAATCTATTACGAAATGCTCAATTGTCTTCTTTGCTTTCATAGCTATGTCTTGGATATTCAAACAATTTCTTTTTTGATAGAATGTATCTTTCTGGAAAAGGACGAAGATTTCGAGAGGCTTCAAAGCAAAAAATGGATGATTCTTGTTCTCAAGCAGCACCTAAGCAATAGAGGAAATTAATGGACTTCTTCTGAAAAAAATATTTTCTTTCAGATGGCCATAAAGAACCAAATTAAGCTGCAATAGACTTTTTAGAGCTTCAGGGAAAACAATTAAATAACGGAAGTTTTGAACTTTCTGTTCAAAAAAGCACTTTTTGCCCCCAACACTGGTCTGAATGGAGCTGCTTAGTACCCATTATCTGCCTATCTGTCCAATAACAATTCGAAGCTCGTTTGAAGAAGTGAAAAGATTAATACTGTGTATAGTTATATAAAGTTTTAAGAATATTATAGTTATTGATTAAAAGCAGTTTAAATGATTTGTTGTATAATTTGATTAGGTTAATATTTTTGCGAAATGCTGAAGCATGAGAAGGACAGAGGATAGATGAAGAAAATTGAAAGGTCAATCATGGAACGCATCTTTAAGTATACCTGCCTCGCCTTGCTTGCCATGCTCCTCTACTGCATCCCTGGCTTCATCGCATTCCAAGACATCGCTCAACAGAATGGACTCCATTTTGTTAGTAGAAGTGCCTGGAACTGGTGTATCGTCGGCTTCGTCATTTTTGGAGTAACACTCATCATATCCAGATCGTCAAACAATCTTACTACTACCTTTTTATTCGATATATGGGTTTTGTGGTTAAGCCCAAATATTAGGCTGAAGAAAAACTTTACCGCCTCAGATCCATTGCCAAACAAAGCTTTGATACCCTATACTATCTCACTACATCATTGGCCGGATACTACCTGTTCAGAAAGCAACGTTGGTTCCCCAGGCAGGCTGGTGGAGATGGATAGTGTGAGTTAATTTTTAGCTAATACCCCAACTGGCCCTCATCAGACATCACTCAGCCTTTGGAATGGTTCTATATGCTTCAGCTCGGCAAATTTTTGTACAGTGTCACCGAAAGCATCCTTTTTAAGAGAGCCGATCGCAAGTTCTATGAGTTTTTGCTGCATCACTTCGTCGCTACAACCCTCATACTCTTTTCAATGCTGACCAACTGTGTGGCTGTGGGGGTGGTGATTCTGGTGATCCATGACGTCAGTGACCTCCCCTCAGCCTTCATCCGCGGCTTCATAGACACTAGATACGACAACTTGCCAACCAGTCTGTTATTCTTCGCACTGTGGCTAGGAAGCTGGAGCTACCTGAGGGCAGTGGTGTTTCCTTTCTGCATAATAGAGCAGATCATCAAATTCTACCCTGACCCTTCGCAACTGTGGTGGCAAATAAGGATGCAGTACGGATACATGGGGCTGCTGTGCTCAGTGCTGGTACTGATGCACATCTTCTGGATCATTCTGCTGATCAAGTACGCAATCGACATCATTTTCAGCCCAAAGAGCACGCCCAAGGCAGACAAAGCCCAGTGATATAACTCATAATATGTCTACCCCCAATACCATCACCCTTATCAGAAAGTTATACATCCATTATAAGCATTTGCAATACCAACTAAAAGGGCAGATTGTATCCACTTTCAGCGTTGATACCGCCTAGTTTAACTTTTGATACTACCCCTATTGATGTTATTTGCAGCTTTTTTGGATTGTTATAAAGAGGACTGGAAACTTAGCAACCCATCAACACTTACTCGCCCGCTACCACATTTTTTCCCCACCCCCACCCCCATCACCACTCACTCTTCGCTTAGTAGTTCAGACGTTGGCTACAGATAGTCTGGGTCTACCGATATACATGTAATGTTTGCGACAGATAAGTATGTCAATAAATATGCTGGGTGGTCCAAAATGCATCAATTGGAAGGCCGCAGTCACCTCCTTCCATACACCCTAAACTTATCCATTATCTATTCTTAAGATAAGTAAGTTTATTTTTAAAAATTTTTGGGCGCTGCCATCGGCCAAACTCACTCACAACTCTTACTCCTATTCCAAAACACCCCTTTTAATGATACAGTCACTGCGAGGTCAATAAGACAGGCAACCAACCCAAACATTTACATGACCTTCATCAAAATAAGGACTCGGCAAAGTTGGAGCTGGATTCCTGACCCCGGTCCGCTGTTATTTGGTTGGGCAGGTTATTGGGACAAAATTATGAAAGAATTCGAGAGTTTGGTGAGGTAGGCTATATTCTGGAGTTCTCTACTCTATAAACACAAATGACAATCAATAGGCTGGTGTGGAGCTGGTGTCGGAGGGTATTGTGGGTGGTTTGGGGACTTTGCATCATTATTGACTAGCCGCAGGATCAGTACGCATGATAGATGATTACGGATTCGTAATGGTGGCCGCAAAAAGTGTCGCAAACACAGATTGGAAGGAAGGCAGGGTTGAATTGGGAAAAGAAAATACTTGCTTTTTAGTTTCTAGGGCATTGGTGGGAGGACTCACTTTTTATTTAATATTTAAAATGGCAGTCATTCACTATGCAAATGAGAAGGGGAAGGTGCACTGCAGGAAAGGAAAGTAGTACTCCATGGAGCCCACCTTGTCCTGCTCCACCTTCACCTGGTCCTGGCCCTTCTATAGCGGTTGGGGACGTTCCTCCTCCTTGGGGCGCTCTTCCTCTTTGGGGCGTTCTTCGGAGTCGTCTCTTTCAATTTTGACTTCCTGTTCGTCGGGCGATTGGGAGCGGGGGCGATGTTTGGAGTTCTTGGGGGTGTTCCTGAGTTTTTTCATGAAGTAGGTGCCGGTGTCTTTGTATTTTTTGATGATGAGGCGGACTGTGGAAGGGTTGATATGGAGTTTCCTGCCAGCCTCAGAAAGCGTCTTGCCCTATTCAACCACCAGCTTTACAAGCTCTCTACGTTTCTACTTAATAAACAAAATACTTTGACTGATATTTGGGTGTACCTTTTCCGGTGCAGAGTATAGGTGCTGTTTGTAGTCATTCTCAAAAAATAAAATTATAACAACTTTTAAAAAAGATAAGATAATAAAGAAAAATATGGAGCATTGGTTTTGTGTTCGTTAAATCAGACTCGTTGCAGCCTTCACTGCTTTGCACATAAATTCTGGACTAACACTATTCGTACTGACATAACATTAATTATGCAACTTTTAGTCGAGCACCCTTTCATGCAAGGCCTCAACCACTTGGCCCATCCCCATGCTTTTCTACTGCTCAGCACTGCTCTGCCCTTTATAACTGATGCTTTGGCTAGTTGCGTCAACAAACAATTATATAATAACCTGCTTTTAATTTTGAGTTGCTTTGATACCACAGCCCCCCTGCTCGCCTTCCAGAAGCTGAGGTCGTTGGAAGGAAGGGGCAGCAGTCGTTTTTGTCTGGGGTTTCAAATTAGCATGACTAATATTATTTAAGGTTGACGCCAGTACATAAATATGAGGTGAGTTGTTTGGAGGTAGATCGGGGAATGATGGGCTGGTCAAGTTGGGATTAGTTTAATTTGGGGAGTTATAATATCGCAAATAAAACCCAAGATGAAGGGCGAGACAAAACATCCCCCTATTTCCCTATTTCCCCCCCTCCCTTCTCCACCCCACTCCAACTCAGCATAAAATACCCCATTAGTCTCGAATCGACAACACACCTGCTTTCTAGATTCATCCTCCACCAGACTTACGGCAGGCAATACCACCCTTAGGCTCACTGGATAGATCAAAGAAGGTTCTAGGCAGAGATGTGGGAGCTATGGCTGGAACATTAGTAGCAGCTGCTGGCTGTTTGGGATAGTTAGGGTGTGTGATGGAGATCAGCTTACCGCCCTTGAGCCTTCGAACTGCCCTCGAACTCCTCTTTGCGTTGTTAGGAGTGGAGGGGTTTGATTGGGTAGGTGGGGCAGCATTCGTTCGTGCAGTGTTCACCTGTTTACCAGGTGGGTGTATGAGATTTATTGAAGATATATCAATTTATAAGACTCAAGCCAGCCGGATAAATAAAAACCTACTCCAGAACATACTCAGATAGTTGGAAAAAGTGGCCATTCGAGGATTGGCTTATCAATTCGGCAGAAATCCACTACCCCTTTCCAATTCAACCACCGCATCATTTGCCATGTAGCCCAGCACTCTCGCAAACTCATTAATTAGTACCTGATCGAGTCACCCATTTTAATGAGGCCATTTAGAGGAGCTATCGGTTCAAGTTTGAATAGATGATCGACACAGCTAGGTAGATGTTAGACGCAGCTTCGCCTCGAAGACATGTGCGATAAAATTGAAATGCAATGGAGATGCTGGACACACAATCGCAGAGTGAGTTAGCACTGGAAGGCGTGTCCCGATAGCCTGGTGGCACTGGAGCATGCAGATTAATAAAGCTGGTACCTGAATTATAATGCTGGTCAGTAAGCCTGGTGTGCTGATTAGGATGAGAATAGCCTTAGTCTTGGATAACCTGCCATAAAATATGGCTGGATGTATCACCAAAATCCATTCCATGTAGTTGTGTTCAATTTTACCAATGGGATAACATGATAGTTTCATTCTCTGATTGCCATTCCGCAGAAGTATCAGTTGAGCTTGACTACTATTTTCGCATTTTTAGTGCCCTGCTATTCTTGGATAAATCAATGCCTATTCTCAATTATATTTTGGATTTACTAAATATTTATCTGGCTGAACCCATACAATTTCAACCAGCACCCACTATCCTCTCGATACACCCTCTCCCATCAAAGGCTGAGGCCTGGACATCCAAAACTGATTATCGAGTATGTAAGATTTCATAGCCTTTGGTGTTTGCTGATTATAAAATCAAAATAGACTGTTATAATGATGCTGCAGCTGTAAAAACAGAAGAGGACGCACTCGGGATCCAAATCAGTACTCATTCGCTTACCTAGAAATCCAAGAAATACAAAGCCAATTAGTATTCCGTGGACTTGAGGGGCAAAGTGGCCACTCAGCCCACCTAGTCCCACAAAATCAAAACCGAAAACAGCTCCAGTTTGAACAAATCCAAGCCCAGTCGCAAGAACTCAACTAAGCAACAAAAGAAGCACACGTATAATCTTCACTATCAAGTAAATCAAACAACCGAGACCCCAAAGTATATCACCATGTAGTTAGGATCCCACAAGTCACTCCGTTTCGGCCGACAGGCGCCACTCCTTCATCAAAATCAACAGGACAGAAGCCAACTTCGACCAAGACGATTTCGAAGTGGCCATCGACCAGCTGCTGCTGGGCATCAGGAGAATACCCCAGCCTCCTTGCCTCAACGCTAAGCTCCTCGCCCAATACTTTCACGACTTGTAGAGGTTTTATGCAGGGTTGGACAGGCCTTTCCAAAGATTGTGCACTGAATTGCACTATTTTTACTTGAACCCAATGCAAAAATTCTTAGATTTAGTCGCGCCGATGTAAGAGGCAATACGCAGGAAGGATGAGATAACCAAGGAAATCGACAAGCAGATCATCCAGAACTAGGAACTCTACTCCAAGTTGGAGCCCATCGACATTTAGATCTTCAAGCTGAAGGAAAAAATTGAAGAGAATCGGGTGCTTATTGAGAAAAAACGCAGTGAGAAGCACCAAAGTCAATAGAAGTCTCGCTAGAGGGAAAAGAATAGCCCAACCGAGGTTGTTGCAGCACCTGAGGCAAAAGGGTAGGGCATCGGCAAAGGCTTCAAGCTGGACCTGGAGAATGTGCACAAATCAGGCCACATGGGGTACCACTAGGAGTTCTATTCCAAAATCTAGTAGTTCAGCGAGTCCTGGAGGGATCAAGCTCTGAGGGAAAAGAGATTTTGATTAAGTAATTCATATTGTTTGAGATGTAGAGGTATAAATTTAATCAAAACTTCATTGCACATAACTCTCGAATAATCTACTTGAAACTTGGACGCTTCAAGGGATCTCTGTCCCAGCACTTCTTCATCAGCTTCACGTAGCATTCGGGAGTCTTCTTGGGGATGGGCGGCCGAAGGTCGTTGTTCAGCACTTAGATACTCACTTGAAGGCCAGAGAGATCTTGATTAAAACAAAGTTACGTTTGAAGGGAGGCTATCTTGAAGCGATTTCCCAAAGTATGATTCCGTAGCTGAAGACATCAGCTTTTTCACTGTACTTTTGGCTTGCAATCACTTCGGGAGCCATCCATTGATAGGTTCCAATCTTTCCTGTCATATAATTATCGAGTCCCTTAGTCCAACCAAAGTCAGCTAGTTTCACTCTTCCGCTTTAGTCCAGCAGCAAGTTCAAACTCTTCAAATCTCTGTGCAGAACTGGAGGCTTGCAAGAGTGAAGATAGTGGACTCCTCTGGCAGTCTACAAAGCCATCCTTTTTCTCTAATCCCAGCTGAGAGGCAGCTACAGATTTTGAATGTTGGACCAAAGAGATCCTCTGGAGCAGAATTCTAGCACAATAGCAAAATTAGGAGCTTTGGTACAAGCCCCCAAGAACATCACAATGTTTGGATGCCGCAAAGCTTACATAGCCGCACATTCACTGAAGAAGTCTCTGACTGCACTTTCTGACTATATTTTGAACATCTTGATAGCAACAATAGTCTCTCTCCAAAGACCTTTGTAGATAATACCATATCCTCCTTCTGAAATTTGGCTTTAGAAAACGAGCTCTTAGAAATCAATCTAAAGGTTGCAGTTGAAAGCACGAGGCTGGACTCCTAACTAGTTCAATAGCTGCTCTTAATAGTGAAATATTTACTTTACTAAGGTCCACAAATCGCTCCAATTCTCACTGAACCTTTGGCTTTGTTTTATTCTTAGTTTTCAGGACTCTCTATCTTTTGACCACTTAGTAAAAAGGTAGTATTGCTTCCTGAAACGATTTGGATATTCTCTGTGTTTCCAAGACTCAGCCTCAAAGATTGAGGTGTAGTAATGTTGGCTCTTGGACCAATTATAGATATCTGTCCATTCATATTATCACCCCACCCGAAAATACTTTTGTTTTCAGTAAGAGCGAAGAAAGAGCTGGGGCCTGAATAAATCTGGCGCACTGACTGAATTTTCTAGATTCTCTTAGGATTTTAGGTAAAGCATTTGTCGTTTTATTTGAAGTACTATCCCACTTGAAAAATTTAGCCTTTTCTGTTTAGAATTAGTATACTTTTCTCTGTTATCTTCATTTCTGAAATTTACTCAGTTCCCGAATTAATAGTGGTAAAAGCCTAAAACACTCTATCTCCAATAGTGCCTACAATCCAAGCTCTTCCTTGGCTAATGTAGCCCGTTGAAGAGCAGCCTGTTTAGACTTTTTAGATTTTTCCAGAGTTTTTGGCTTTTAATTAAGTGAACTCTTGCAAGTTTTTGTTTTTTCCAGTACCTAAAGCATATTTTTCACCATACCCACACGCAAAAAGTCTTCCTTTATTGGTAAGGGCAACTGAGTGGAGAGGTCCACATGATAACTTCACGACCACTTCATCTGATCCCAGAAGAAAAATAGGCTTGTCGTCTTCCTAGACACGACTAGCAATAGGAGAAAACCCAGGCAAATTAGTGATATTCGCCAACTAAGGCATTTAGTCTCTAGATCTTCTTTGTTGCTTTCTCTTGCACTCACTGAGAGTATCGGCAAAGAAGCTTGCCTTTGGATTTTTGGTTCCACTGGGCAACAAAGTATGTACTAAAACTGGCTTTTTTTTATCTTCACAAGAACCAAGCCCAAGCTGTCCCTTCAGGTTTAGTCCAAAAGCATAGAGCTAACCCTTGGCATTTTGTACGAATGAGTGGTAAGCACCCGCATAAATAGCTACTATCTTCATATCTTTGAGTGTTTGAATCGGACTAGGCTTGTGAATGCTTTCTCCTTCTTGAGCTAATTGCCCGTAAGCATTGCCTCCATAGCCATAACATTCATTTTTATTATTTAGGATTAACGCATGCTACTATCCGACAGCTACTGCTACGATTCCCTGTCCAACATTGACAAACCCTGCTTCTTCTCTAGTTTAGAGTCCCTTTCCCCATCGCGTCAGGTAGCAGCTTTCAGGTATGGAGGAGGTTTATTGCGTGCTGGAGCGCAGAGGTGATTTATGTATCTAGGAGTAGCTGCGATTGACTTAAAGTTCTTTAACTCGTGCAGTTTTCTTAAGCTACCCAATATCAAACGCCTTCATAGTAACGACTATATTATATAAAGCGCAGGCTGCTTAAGAGGAATTGATTACTCAAATATAAAGGTATCATTAAAACTGTAAAACTTCATGCAGAAGTTCCAAATCCCTGATCCCGTTCAGGTCTTATTCTTTGTCGTTCATGTTGAACCAACACTGATACTCCACACTGCAGCCAAAGTAGTTGGAGTTTTCTCCTTAGCATGGCGAATTCTAGCCGTTGGACTCTGTTGAGGGAACACCCATTGACTCCTATATGCTCTATGATTGTGAACATTATTTATCTTCTTCAGATTTTGTATGCAAGTTTTTCTTACTACGAGATTCAGGACTAAATGAGGGGATTCGTTACTTATAACTGTTGATGAGCTATAAAATTTGTTAGTAAAGTTTTTGTGACTTCTCGTTGAAGGGTTGCATGTTGCGTTTACTGGGCTTCCATTGCGCGAATTAGAGAATGAGGTCCATCATATCTAGATGAAAGGGGAAGTACCCGCGTAAAATGAGAGTTAGTGTGTTGTTTCTAAAAGATAAGTCAAACTCGAAGGCTTCAGAGTTCGCATTTTCCGAGTACTATCCTTGAATCCGAAGTGTTTGTTGAGCCTTCGTAAAGCTCTGCGGACGGTGGAGTAGAAATGGTTCTTTATTGCGTTGTCTGTGCGACCTGGGAAGAGTTTAGCGATCTATTTCCATTTGTTTCCGAGCCGAGAGTGGGCCGCAAAGAGAGTAGCTTCATCTTTTGAGTCCCAAGGGCATTTGGTGATGTTTGGGGAGAGATGATTAAACCATCTTGATGACGAAAGTGATACCTTTATCGGATTTGTTTCGATGATCTGGGGCTATTGCAGTGGAGTCGCATTTCCGCGGCGATTGTAGTCCATTGGTTGACGCCATGTTTGGCTATGAGCTCAAGAATAAGCGAATCTTCCTGGATAGATTTAGCGATACTTCTATAGTCCAGAGTCTTCTATCTGCCATTCTCTTTATAAAATGACTGTTAAGATATCATCGAGTTTACATTTCACTTCACCTATTTCCATCTCATAAAACTTTGGCACTCAAAAAGACTTCATTTCAAATCAGAAGTCTTTAAATGTTATTTTTTTATTCAAAAAGTTTTCATGATTTTTTAAAATCGCTTGGGGAAGATTCTCTGGAATTTAAAAAAAGTCAAACTTCAAAAAAAGATATGCCTTGAATTCTGACCTTAGCAGCACCTATTATGCCCTTAGAGTCAAAATAATAACTGTTATGACTACTCTTTTTCTTTTTATCTTCTTATATTTTACTTAAAGATGGCAGAGTTTTCTCGTTTCTGGTTCAGTAATTTACATGATTATGGCAAAAACCAAACTTTTGCCAAATGATTGAGAGATTTCACAAAGAAACCTTGAAATATCTAATGGATTTGCTGATGCGCTATTTTCTTAGTTCTAAAATGGCACTTTGATTAATAAAAGTTCGCCGCCTCACGTTTTCACAATAAAAAGATAAGCTTATTTGATTTTGATACGGAATATAAAAAGATGTAAAACTAAAAGATATAAGTCCAAGGAGACCTGTAAAATATAGTGTATTTGGGAATAGATATTGGAGGATCAAGCTACAAAATAGCAATATTAACCAAAAAACCACTCCAAATTTCAACAACCGCTTTGAAAGGTAAAAGTTTGATGATTTAGTAACACTAACAAATTAGAATTATCAATTGTTTACTTATACAGTTAATGGCATCTAAACATTCTATAAGTTTCTTCAAGAGCTCAAAAAGGAACTCAATTCAAGCTTGAAAGTTTGTGGAACTGGGGGTGGGACTATGCTTTAAGCAAAAGCCATAAGTTAGCTATTGGGAGCTCCCATGCAGATTATTAGCGAGTTTTAAGCTCACGCAAAAGGTCTTTAGTTCTATAAAAATGCTTAATTACCAGCTTTTTTGGAGCATTTCTAGAAAAAGTCACAAGACTAAGTCATAAAAACAAGTAAAAGTACCACTTTGAAGTAATGTACAGAAGTTTTGTTTATGAGTCTTGGATCAGGAGTGAATTTTCAGCTTTATGGGCAGGGATAGAAAGGATTTTAAAGGCAAAAGGCAAAGGACCCGAAATTAACTAAAACAGGTGATGCTTACTTTTTAGAAGGAACTTCTCTAGGGGCTGGATTCTTGATGGGGCTAGGCAGACTATGTAGTGGATAGACATCATATGAGAAGATCTTAGCCAAGATGAAAGAATAAGACCAGTTGAGATAATACTATGAGGTCTTTTTCATTAATTTGCTTCAAATGGCCATAAATCTTAGCAAAATTCACGAGAGAAAGTACCTTCTTATGAGTGGAACGCTCCTATCTTTCTAGCCTAATCTTTCTAACCTTTTTAGAAAAGCTCTCCAACAAACATTGGGATTCAGTCAACTTGAAATTATTGCAGTACGCTTGGAGTGTTTATAAGGATTTTTGGGCGCAATTGGAGCAATTAAGAATGTATTGCCATGATTTGAAAACAATCTTATTCATAGAGTATTTGTTGGGTTTTTTAACATCATTCTTTAAAAATCTTGAAAATCGGTTTTGTAAAGATAGATTTGTTATAATTAAAGATAACTCCAATGAGCAATTAAGTCGAAATCTAGTAACAAATAGAAGCTGTAATCAGCCGCACTCATCAGCTCTTATCCAGCAATTTTACTCTCATCTCCGAAACAAGAGATCTTAACGCTAGATAGAATCAGTTACTTCATTAGTTAGATACTAATGAACTCAAATATAAACAGCTTGCTGGAGCCTTAGCCATTTAGTCTTATTCTCAGTACGTGATTCAGCTTCTTTCGGGCTGCGAACCTTTGCTATAGGTTACTGCCCTTATCTTTTCTAGTCTCTCACAAGCAAGGTCTTGGGCTTTAGAGAATCAAGCATAAGAACTTTCTGATATGCTGTAAGAGAGTTGGTTGAATCTGAGAAAAGTTGCAGAAATCACTCACAAATTGTTTCCCAGAAGTGCAATGGTGGCAATCCATCGGGATTTTATCAAAGAAGCAGGGAAAGACCCATCATAAACAATATATAGTCGACTTTATGAATAAAACTTAGACTTAAAGAGCAAACTTTAGCAAAGTGATCTGCAGGTTTTGTAGCTTGAGCTCAAACTAACAAAACTGATTGAATAAAATGATGTCCATGAATCCAATTTTGATTCCTCTTTGAGGATGCTTGAGCTTCGTGAGCAAGTAGCACTTAAAAATGAAGAAATTGAAAGAATGAATGAAGAATTCGCCTCTGAAATTGAAAAATACAACACTGTTTACTAAGCAATGAAGAGAGAAATCTAAGACTTAAAAGACTACAAAGAAGTGGATTTGGTTGAAATGGTTTAAAACCTTGAAACAGAGATAGTTAAGCTAAGATAATAGAAGGAAAGGGATGAAATATTGATTCGAGAGCTTCGTTAGAGAGGAGTTGGTAGTCATTTATCATCAAATAGTCGAAGAAACCATTTTTACCCAAGGCTCTACTATTGATTGTTTAAAGTAATGCTAAGATATATTATATTATAAAAATAATTCTTTGATTCATGTTTGTTGACATTAAAGAGAAGACTCAGCAGAAAGCGACCATACTTTGTCCCCTGTGTGGACTCAAATTCGTACCTGATTCCTCAAATATTTGTCCAGCTTGCACTTTGGCATCATTGGATAACGAAAGTCTACTTTCAGCTGGAGAAGAGCTACAATTTTGCATCTATTGCAAAAGATACTAAAGACCACCATGGATTAATTGCGAGAGAGAAAGTGCATAGTTGTTGGCTGTTTTGCTGAAGAAGATAAAAGGCTTGGGAAAAATGTAAATAAAAGATGCCAAATTTGTTTGGACCGAACCCCACAGCAAAAGAATGCGCGTTAAAATAGAGTTTATAAGACTGATAAACTAAAGCACAAAAGTTCAGCAAACCTAAGTCGTGTAGTTCGTCTAAAAATACACACAATGCCCTGATTGCAAGAAACAGTTTACTCCCCACGATTGGAATTCTCTTATCCAAATCAGGCAGCACACTGACCACAAACGAACTTTGGCTGCTTTGGAGCAAAATCTTATGAGGCAGAAATGGATTTAGAAAACCCTTAGAGTGGAAACAGTAGATGGAGGCCTTGATCTCCATTACAAAAACTAACATGACGCAAGTGGCTGTTTATCGTACATTAGGTCCCATCTTCCAGTCTCATACAAATGCAGCAGCCAGCTTATCTCACATAACGAAAGAGATAACACTAGCAACATCAAAATCTCTCACGCTTTAGTCATACCAAAGATCTGCAAAGATGATCTTTTACTAATGCATCCTCGTTTCTGCAAAATGCTTGGTAATTGCTCCCCTTTACTCTTATGTCTAAAAGTTACTTCTCAGCTCTACTTTCTAGATCCCACTTGTAATCGAAAGCTGGTGATCACTCCTTCTCAGTTTTTTTCTTTAGAGCCCTACTCAGACATTTATACTTTCAAGCACAAAGGAGTCTCTTTTATGGTGCTAGATAATGAAGGAGTCAGAAACGAGTAAAGTCACAACACCGTTGCAACTTGGGGTCTTGTAGTGACTAAAACGTAGGATATGAAAGAATAGTTCATTAGGTCTCACCTATACCTCTAAGTTGGACAAGAAGCCCTTGGTTATGATCTATAAGATTTCAGTTACATTAAGAACATGCCTACATACATTTTAGTGAAAAAGGTAAAAAGTGAAGAAGAGCTTGCGAAGAAAAAGGCCAAAAAAGACCAAAGGCGTAAGTAGCAGCGAGCCTAAAAGAAAAAGAAGATCCAAGAAAGCAAGTAAGTTTCTGAGGTGGGAGCCGAATAAAAGAAGGAAGAAAAGTAAGAATAAGGCAAATAGTAGTAAGCATAATGGGTTGACTAAGATGATGAAGAGGAATTGTGATGATTTGAATGATTTAGATTATTTAACATGAATAATTATCATTCCCATGGTGGCTTGTTTCTATTGGCGTAGTATTCAGCGGGAACAGTGAGGCCTTCAGCAAGTCCATTCACTTTACAAAAATAGCTATTTAGTTCATCAAACTCGATGGTTTTTGAGTGGTCCATATCGATTATAGAAAAAATGGTCTAAATCTCTTCCTGCGTAAATGTAGTATCCAGTCTTTTCAAGATCTTTTCAAACTAATTTACACTCAAAAGGCCATTCTTGTCTGTGTCGTAGGCAAAGAAAGTTTGGTAAAGAGAGAGGTTTTTGGTTGTAAGGATCTTGTGGAGTTTCAAAAAGCACCTTCTGACCTTTTGGTCAAGGTCATTTGACATGATCATTTAGCCACTTCCGTGGAGCATCATATATTCCTTATTGTTTTATTCTTTCTTGCTGAAGCTTATCCTGTGTTTCTCCATCTGCTAGGTGAGTTCTTTTATGGAGATTAGGCCATCTGAATTGGTGTCTACTTTTGAAAAGAAAAAAGAAATCTCCTCATTTGTTATTTTGTTGTGGATGTGCCTGACAAACTAAGAGAATTGTTCAAAGTTTAGTTAGTTGCTGTTTTTGAACCCAAGTCCATCAATAAGACGGTTTAGATCAATGTTTTTGGCGTTGGTTTGGAATCTCAGCTATCCCATCACTCTTTTCAGTTGATCCTCAAATCTTTGACTTTGCTCAGCGTATTTGTGAAAACGGCCTTAAAATATTGGGTGAACAAAGACCTGATCCCAAGACAATCTTGACCCTTCATCTATTTTCAATGTTTTAATGATAAAGTCCTTAGTGTTTGCGCTCAGGTTAGGGTTGATCTGCAAAGGCTTATTTTCTATATTTCTGACGAGCTAGTACTAAGTAGAGGCAGTCCAAGGAGTGCGCCCGTGCAACATTTCATAAAAGATGGATCCCACTGCCCAAATATCACATTTTGAGGTATAAGGTTGAGATTTCAAGAGCTGGATTGGCATATAAAGAGGAGTCCCAACAGCAGTGGCGTTTTTCATTCTCTTTGAAGTGTTTTTTTTTGCAAACCCGAAGTCTCCAATCTTGAGCACTTCTTTACTCAACAAAAGGTTAGCAGGTTTGATATCACTACTTTAACATTAGCATACCGATGGACGATACCTTCCTTTGCCAAGGCGATGAAACCATTGCAAATTTGCGTGAGAAAGTTGACAGACATCTCCTAACTGAGAATCTTCTTGCTTTTGAGGTATCTTTCTAAATCTGAGTCGCATAACTCCTGAATGATATAGTAGTTATTAGTACTCTACATGACATCGTAAACTTTGACTATGTTTTCGGACTTGAGCAGCTGCAGAATCTGTATCTCAGAAAAGAGAGCAGATTTTAAATATTCGTCTTGCTAAACTTCATCAATATTTTGGTACTTAGTTTTTTCTAAAGGATTTTTATCGCGCATTCCCTTTTCGTCCCGTCTTGCTCTCCAAGGTACACCTAACTCGTCTCAAGCTTACCGAGCCGTAGGAACCTTTCCCAAGGCATTGATTCATGAAAATGAGATACCCATTTATCTTTTTTTGAGCCATAGGTATTTAAACTCAATGAATATAATGACGAATATTGCTCCTTTCAAATCAGTGCATACAGACAAAACTAAAGAAACTTTCTTTGAGAGCTCAAACACTTATTATAGTTCATTTCTATCGAAATATCTAACACATGGATATTGAACGCATGAAGAACGTTGCCAAGAAAGAACTCAATGCCTCTTTCAAAATTTTCGACATTGACAAATCAGGAGTGCTTGAAAAAAACGAATTTGGCCACCTTCTCAAAAGGCTTGCGGCTGTCTTCAATGTTGAAGAACCCTCCTTCGGGGAGATAGATAATGTTGTGCAAGCACTAGATGTTAATGGAGACGGTAAAATCACTCGCTAAGAGTTTTAGCAGCTGATAGTTTAGATTGTGGCAATCATCGGAGAGGAAAGGAAAAGAAGAGAAAAATGATAGCTTACAAGAAAAAACACTTATTGTTAAAAACTTTCAATTCAATCATACCTGTGCTGAAAATTAACAGAAGTCAAGTGTTAGTGACTTTACTTTTGAAAAGCTTTAATCCATCAAATTAGTTGTTTCTTAGAGTAAAAACTCACTTTTGTTAGAGAGGAGTTGAAATCTTTTTTATTTTTTCTTTTGTATAAATCTCACAATAGCCCTTTTTCAATCACAAAACGTAAACGTTTTTGTCAAAACTAAAGTATCTGTCATTAATTAAAGGCTCTTTACTTATTGGTGTAGTTGTAGAATGAAATCTTTAAAACAAGAAATAAAGGAGAGAAAAAAGAATCTTTTTAAGTATAATTTTTTTTTTAGTTAAAGAAAAAATGTAGAAGTAATTCACAAAGTGCGTAAGATCACTCAGGAAGAGGGTATCCAGAGTTGATTAAAGACAAGCTGTCTCCCATTATAGTCAGCTAGACAGCTTTCCTTGACTTTTTGTACTTCCCAAAGTACTCCATCACTTTAAAACTGAAGCGAATTTGCAAGTACATCTAATTTTTGAAAGTTTTTATGATTTCCTTTGAAATTCCTGCCTTTTGAAGATCATCATAATGCACAAAAATGTCAGATTCATCTGCATCCATGATAATAAACCCGTAGTTTCTACCCTAATCGAAAAACTTCAGTCTTCCAGTGTATCTCTTATTCTCACTGCTTTCTCCTGCTGCAGGATTCGCTGTGTAAGTGCTTGGAGGGTAATAGTTTGTTTGGAGTTGGGGACTTTAGATTTGGGGTGTGCTTGCTTTCTAGGGAGACATTGGATGCACTTGAGGATAGTTCAAGTAAGTCTAAGACTTCCCTGTATAGTAGGAAGATTGATAGTAGAGATAGTACATTTGCTAGGGGCTCATGACTCCTTGAATCCCCTGAAGAGTATTTTGAGAATAGCTATTGAATTCTTCTCTATTGAGACCACACTCATTGATGAGTTGTGTTTCTTCTCTCAGAGATTGGGTTTCTCCAATTGAGCTCTTTTCATACTAAACAGAATATTACTGTGAATGTTTTTCTTACTGGTAAATGGGGATAGATGATTTGGCCTTTTTTAGTACAAGGTCAGGTGCTTCTAAGTCTTCAATGAGTTTGCCAGGTTTGGTCTCCTCAAATCGAACTTTTTCCACCTTCTAGTCCTTTTAGAGCTAAATAGTCTACATTTTTTGGTTATTTACTTCAGGTTTAAAGGTTTAAATCAGTTCTTCTGAATCAATTTGAGTGCTGCTTTTGAAAACCTCCTCAAAAGACAGTTCAAGCTTGATTTGAATGTCATTTTCTTTTATATTGTAGTACTTGTTTTCGATTTTGGCGATTTTTATGGATTCTTTATATCCTCCGGAGTTTATAATTCGATCCTGAAGGAAGTAGCTTTCCTAGGCATTTCGAACCAAGTTGAACACCTTTATCCTTCTCTCAGCACTCACGCTAAATAGCTATAAAATGATTTTTGCGAAGTTTACTAACTCGGGATATTTTCTGAAGTCTTCAATTAGGCTTGGATCGTTGTAGATGTAGTTCAGATTTTTAGGCAAAGTCTAAGTAAAACGATTGTTACTTTATTTTTGTAGTCTTGTTATAGTTTTTCGCAGAGTTTGTTATGAAGGGTTTAGTCCGTTGTGTGCATGGTTTCCGCCAAAGCAGTGAGCAAAGTGGTGTTGCTTCCCTTGGTATCATAAAACTTACTTCAGGATAGATGAGTAAACACATTCCTTGCTGGTAAAGCAACTTTTTGAGCAAATCTTACTGCTAATCTCTGCTGAGTTATTCTCTAACAGGCCGATACATATTATAAATACGAAGCTTAATTTTTGAGTTATAAGGAAAATCGTAGATTTCGTAGACCAATATACAAAAATAGAAATTTGCAGACTTTCTCTATGTTTTGTTAGTTTGAGATTTCAAAGGAAATTGAGAGCTGTATAGATTTAAATGTAATTTCGATTTATAAATAATTAGAAAATGCAAAGAAAGCTTTATATCTCCAACTTGGACACACCTCTTGGCTATCACATTGCACAATACTTCAGAGAAGACCATCTTGAAGTGACTCCTAGCCTTTAAATCATCGGCTCCAGCTCTTCACCTGACCCAGTGCAAGGAGTAAGTACCAAAATAGATGTACTTTCTTTTCGATTCAGTTCAGCAAATACCCACAAATAGCATGCAGAACCGCCCTAGATTGCGATATCGTCATTCTTGACCTCAGATCTAACACTCACTAGGCTGAGATCATAATAAGATGTAGAGATAATCTGACTCAGTTTTGTAGCACGCAGTAGAAAAATCTTGGAAAAAGATTAGGGTGATTGGGCTCTCTTCTTTGCTGACTTGGGAAGGAATGAAAGCATTTTAGTTGTAGACCGAATCAAGTGATAAATAGGGCATGATGGCCAATATCTTGGATTAAAACAAATGGAGACCCCTTATTTACACTGACACAGACTACCCCAAAAGAGTTCCAGGGCATTTTAGTTCAAAGTGCTACGAACTGTAGAACTTGTTGCTCAGTTTGAACAAAAAATAGAATGTCAAGGCAACTGTTGCAGCTTTTGGAGTACTCTATGGAAAAGAGAATTAGCAGCTTCAGTCTCAGATAATGAATGCTCTGTCTAATCAAAATGTGACAATTTGGGGAAACGGAAACAATCCTATTCCTTTGGTGCATATTGAAACCCTTCTTGAATCACTCAAAACGCTCATCTAAAGTAAGGCGACATACTCAATCATTGTTGATAAAGATTCTTTCAATCAACAAAAAGTGAAGGAGTTGATACTGCAAGGTAAAATTTAGACTATTTAGCAACTGATTCCAAAGCTGAGCTCAAAAAAAAAGACCCTTTGTTTAATGTTGAAGAAGAAAGTGTTTGGACTTTTCCAATGCTGTTCAAGCCAAGCAAAGAGATTTAGTAACTTTCTGAGAAAAGAAGCTTTGAAAAATACTGCTTAAAGAATCTTTTAGAAGACCTTTGTGAATATACTTAATGGAAACCTTGCCAATGTGTGATTTTTAACGACAAAATTGACCCTTTAATGTTGTAGGCAGCTACAAAAGAGGCATAGAACCACATTCAAATCATAACTCAGTAATAGATCGATAAAATCAACCAGTAAATAACGCTAATCCGCCATCCTCCTGAGCCTTAGTCTCAAACAAAAAAGGCAAACAAGACACAAAAACCTCAATAATCTGAACCTATCCCAGATTATTTCGAATAAGCTTTATAGCAACTACTAAAGCACAGAAAGTACAAGAGTTACATTCTTAAATTGAGCACAAAGATGAAGTAATACTTAACTGAGACCTATTTTTACTCAAAATTGGTTTAGTTGACTAATGTTCTGTAAGAAGAGTCAGTTTATTAACAAATCGTGATAAATTCCTAGTAGTATTATTCTTTGCTAGGTATTAAGCCAGAGAATATCTAAAGCAATTCAGAAAAATCTGTCACAAACAAATAACTTGAGAAGAAAAATTCTTACTTTAATTCAAAAGTCTCCAAAAAAGATGAAAAAGCTGTATTGACCACTCAATACCTCATGGATAATGTGCTTATCGCAGTTTCTTAGGCTAAGTTCAAGATGAAATCCAAAGGCAAGTAGACTTTAGGAGACCTTATCGAAGAACTTAGAGCCATTTGGTTGAGAGGCAATTACAGAGCTTGCATTGATGAGAGTAAAAGGAAAGAGTATTTTGGTTAGTTCGTTCATTGATATAATCGGCTTAACATTTAACTCTTAAAAGTATTTTATTTTTATTGTCATGATCGCTTTAGCCTATGTTTGCTATCTAAGGTGTTAGTATTTAGCAACAGATGAGACATAAATGTCAATATTACTTAATCACTTATTATTTAGACTTAAAATTATTTCATAATAAAAAGTAATGATTAGCAAGCAAGTTCACAAAGTAAAATCTTACTCACAAATATACAAGATGTAGTCTCCAACATAGAAGAGAAAACGCCTAAGTAAACCTAACATATAAATTCGCGACAATTAGATTCACTCCTCTTCGCGTTTTCAAAATAGCAAAACAACCATCTAGCACACAGAAGCAATTCAAACTAGCAAATATTTGACTAAAACACGGTAAGAAGAGGAAGTCAGCTAGAGAAAGTAAAAGCAAATTACTGAAGACACAACTTGTGAGAAGTAATAAGGCAACACTGCAAACTAATTTAAAAAGTTTTTTATTTAGTTTTAGCAGCATATTATGTAAAATTACAAATAGTAGCTCAGTTGCTTGAATTCTGCCCAAAGACAGATTTGGATGCAAGAGTTTTTAGCGTCTCTTAAACAGAAAAACTCTTTGGCAACTATAAGAAATTAATAAAACCGAGAATATGCCAAATTCTTCTTCGGAAATATCCTTCAAGGCTAAGAGTTTCAGCAATAGTTTCTTTACAACGTAGCTATACGGTATTGCGGAAGAATAAAATCCACCAAGCTTATCTATGTCTGGAATCCCTTGCACAAAACGAACATTCATGAATACATAGATAACAAGCCAAATATCCTTTTAATGGTTAGAACTTAGGAAAACTCGATATTGGCAGCTTACACAGAAATGCCTTTCAAAAAACCGTTTCCAGACGCAGGGTTTGGCTTACTTATATCTCTAACCAACAGAAAAGTATTCTCAGTGAAGAAAAACCAAAGGGCTATTTCTTATGACGGAACTTATGTGAGCTTCGGAAATTATGAGCTTCTCATTAAGGGCAACGAAATTTCAAGTAATTTAGGAAACGCAGGTGGCTTTTTCTAGTCAAATGGAGAGAAGGCTAGGATTCTTTTCAACCAGGGGCCCAAATCTACAACGAAAATTGCTTAGCTTTAAGTTTTTCAAATATAAACATGACTTTAGTATTGATAAGGAACTTATTATATAAATGAACTATAACTTCAAAGATTTTCCTTTCTTTAGTAATTCTGGATTTTGGCTTTCTTTTGGAAGCCAATAGAGATGCTGCCTTCGTTTTAGACCTATTCTGGGACCATAAACTTTGCATAATTTAACTAATTGATTTCTCTTTTGAGGATGGAAAGTTCTGAAATTTACAAAAGAGGCTAATGTATTTTCTCTGAGTACTCCTCTTTATTAACCCCTGATTTCTGCCTTTGTAAAGATGGGCTGAGTGGGCATTAATCATGTATTCTTGATTTCTAAAGTTCACTAATCCTTTTCTAAAGCTTAAGTTTGTCGTTGCTCAGCCTTTTCAAATTTTAGCTAATAAACTTGTTTTCTTTGTTAAAGTTTTAGAGGCTAGCTTTGAGCTAACTTATTGCAGCTTAACCCTTGGTTAACTTGTCTTTTAGATTTTAGTTAGTTTTTTGCAGCTGCGCATTCTAATCTTTAAGGTCTTTAATGATCATAAAAAGTTTTTCGATTTGCGTTTTGTTGTTACTAACAAATTTGAAATCTTTGTAAATCTCTCTTCTCAGGGAAGCAATATAGTCACTTCCATTTTTGACTACAAGAAGATCTTTGAACTGCATCAATGCAGACTCATCTAAGTAGCTTCTGTCATCATCTTCACAGCCAATCAGCTCAATGTTATCTATGATTAGCTATTTGGCCTAGAAATCGTAGCTGTGGCGGTTCACATTTTTCTAAAGTTGCTTCATCTCACTTTTAAGCATTTGCAATTCTTCTTGTAAAGCAGAAACTTCAGCCATTAGACCTTGCTAGCGCTCATTCCATTCATCTTTTAGCTGAGATAGCTCCTCCTAATGTAGTTGCTGAATTTGTCTGCATAAAAAATGGTCTACAAAACCTGCATAAAGGACTGGTGAGCTTTGTCTTTAAGCTGCACAATTTGGATCTGCATATCTTCTTTGGAAGTTTTGCAGGCATTGCAGATCACACGACTGTCTTCATTCGTTTTGAAGCTGCGGTTTGAATAACTCTTGCTATTGTTTACTTGTTTTTCTCTGCCCAAAGACGACATCTATTATATATTATTCTTATTTAGATCAGCTTAACTGAAATACCAAACGCACACACAAACCAATCTCACATCTCAAGGCCAACTCATATTTATGACCTTTTTAATGATAACTTTCCGAGAATCTATGAGCAAGTGGTTTGGTTGATTTATTAAATATTTATAGGTTGATTGAATTATAGAAGACAGTTAAGTAAAAGTTATGTTAATTCATTTTTTAAATGTATAAAACCAAGATCAATTATCCCAACAGCAGCACTTCCAAATAAAAAAAGTTGCCTCCCAGACCCAAGCCAGAGTTCTCGACTGACTTCATCGATAGAGATAAATACAAACTTTCTTAAGCTTAAATGATTCAGAAAAAGGCATCCCTTCAATCTCGGCATAGATAAGAGGCTATCAAAGATCTTCAAGAGCGTCGAAGGAAGCTTGAGCAAGGAATAATTGATGAGGATACACGTAAAGTTTACTAAACAGCTTTAACTTCCAAGAATATTGATCTAAATCCTCCCCCAAGAAAGTACACTTTTGTTAATCAAGAAATCTGAGCCAAATGATTCAATATGAACGATAGAAGCTATAATAAAGGTCAGGAAGCAGAGAAAGGCAACGTCCTGTGTTTTAAAGGCAGATTGAAGTTGGAAGTGAGGAGGAAAGTTAAAACGAAGAGATCTAAAAGCAGCTGAAAGAGACGAGAGACTTCATCAAAAAACTGCAAAGAGTGAAAAAGGTTGATAACATTTAAAGGGCAGTTGACATAATTGCAGAACCTGTTATAAAAAAGAAGGAACTCAAGAAATCTCGTGAAAAGTCGTAATAAAAGTCAGTTGATAAAAAAATGCCTCTAAACAATCAAAGGATACTTAAAGACCTCAAATAATCAAAGTCAAGTGCAGTATCTTCTCAAGAAGAAGCACTTTCTAGCATCTAAGATACTATTCGCTTTATGGAAGAAAGGCTTTTTTCAGCAAAGAGAATTGAAAAGATTAAGCAATAGGAAGTTTCAAAAGTCAAGGAATCTAGCTTCAGCAATTAATATTTAGCTAACCATTCTCCCAGAAACCAAGTTACAGAAAACTTAGAGCTCTCATAGCTTAGGATCCATGAAACCTAGAGTTAAGACTAATGCCTCAAAACAATCAGAAGAATGAAAGAAATGATGGAAGGAAACCCTTTCCCTCTCGAATCGTCAAGATTGAAAGAGAATAGATAGGCAGTATCTAACAGAATGGTATCTTTTTAAGAATTCTCAACTCTACAAAAGCCTTCTCCTCATATCGCTTAGAGTGAAGCAGAAGTTGATTTTAGCCTCACCATGAACTAATCAGAACCTCATTCAATCCTAAAAAATAAGCCTAATCACTTTGAAGAAGAAAGAGAATACTAAAGGCTCAAAAAAAGCCTATTTTAATAAGTGAATCGCCTTCAGCTTCAAACTCCAGAAGTTTCAGTGGTTTAAGCATCGTTTAATGCTAAGGCTAATAACCCTCCTATAATCGACCAATCAAGCATTTCAAACCTACGATGTATGCCAACTCCACCACAAAAAACAAAAAAGATCAATCCAGAACTGGCCAAACTGAGAAACCAAATCTAAAGTGTCAGAGATAGCGTAGAATGCATAAAAGTTTAGCCTCTAGCAATAACTAGGCCTGGGTAGGTGATGGGAATCGATTTTAGAGGAAGCATTAATATTAAAAAACATGTTGTCCAACAAAAATGATATAAATATGCTTTGCATTAGACAATCAATCAACGAATATTGAAAGGGATTGTAAGGTTTATCTTCTAAAATGTGCAACTTTGATTACTCCTTTTTGATGGCTAGGGGTAGTAATCAAAGAGTTTTGTCCTATGTGTATCTTAGAGTACTCCATTCTTTTCATCCATTAGCTTTTTACAACTTATTAGCACTCTTGAATACTCAACTCCACCTTATTAGTGGGTTTTTTCGCCCTCATAAACTGATTCAGTTTCATCTTTTTCATTGATCATTTAGGACAAACGTGAAACCCTAAAAAAATTAGAAGAGCTATTGAGTTTTATCTACTTTTTTATCTCATAAAAAGCATTTTTGTTAGCTAATTCAGCAGGATTTTGAGGATTAAAGTCTAAATTCTGACGATTATGGTAAGACCTATTACACAAATTTTATACAATATCTGGAGCAACAGAACCAGCAAGTGTAGTCTCAGCCGAACTTTATGCATATTTTGGGTAGTTGTTATAAAAAATAGGCGCAGATGACTCCACCAGTTGAACACAGTTATTTTGTCGCAGATTATTGTTAACAGTGATATCTTTTAAAGGTTAAGTGTTGTGGTTGGACTAGGGTGATTGAATCCTTGTCTGATACTTGATAGACTTTATAGGACAAAAATCTGCATAATTCTCCTTTGATTTCGCTTGGTTTTGGTCTTTTGTACTTTTAGAATTAAGCAAAGAAATTTTAGCAATTGGCTTTGGGGTAATCTTGAACTGATATTCTGACTAAGACGATAGGTTTGAGGGCAGATGAGAAGGATAAACGATTATTTTGATGTTTTTGTCATTCTAGCTTTCTGTTTGCTCTGAGTTTCTAAGAAACCTTTGCTCTTATGGGTGTAGGCGATTGCGTGAGTGACTTTGACTTTTTAGAGATCTTTTGGATCTGAGTGCCTTGCGGTTGGTATGTGCTGGAGGGCTTCTAAACTCCTTAAACTCGTAGTGATGAGGTGAGAACAACTGGCAGTTGCAAGACATCATATGTTAACGGAACATTATCTTATTATCTTTTATAAAGGTATTAAAGTCAATTAAACTACTTCTGTCAGTCTCCTAGGCGTTTTTGATGCCTAAAGTCAATCAACAAGAATAAGGCACATTGGTTAAGCAGAATTAGAATGATAATAGGGTATGGTGAATCATAAGTAGAAAAGCTTAGATTTGATGTCTGAGTTTTTCTCTCCAGTCTTGAGCTCATCTCCAATGTCACTGTACATCTTGGCCAACTTGTTGGCATACTGGAGGGCAGCTGGAACTCTCACTGAGCCAGTCCAGTTGTAGTAAGAGTAAGTTTGATTGTATGTCAGCTCGCAAACAGCTTCAAAGGGGAATTCGGGATTATTTTCATAGACTATTTTGAAAGAAACAGGGGTGCATGTTCCCTCTCTAACGACTGCACTTGCCAAATGGAATTCTTTGTAGCCTTGAGACAACTATTAGAAGATGACACTTCCAGGCTCAGGATTGAAGTAATTGATTTTCCCTCCTTTACCCTAACCCTAGAAGATTCTAGAGTTTGGTTTTTTGTTCACAAGCATATAAATGATGGAAGGGTTAAAGTTTGCTTGTTGGGACTTGACTCTGACAGTGCTAACAGCTTCGATTAGTCCTTTGATCTAAAATTAGATTTGAGTCCTAGCCTGAACTTCATTGATGCCTTCACGATAAACGACTATAACAGTAGGAAGTTGTTTCTTGCCGCTTTTAAGAAACCAGTTTTGCAACCACTGGATGTAAATACTTTGGAAGAAAGCCACACTGATGTTTTCTCTTTTGACTATGACTTTGCACTCAGAAAAGTACCTAGTCAATGCTGGATTAGTAGTAGCGGTGAAGCCTAAGCTAATTCCTCCTTTGCCTTTGGAACTTGCAATGCCGCAAACTGCTACAGACTAGTTATTCCATACCTTGTGGTGGTTCTTTACTGACCAAAGGCAGTTGCCTACTTTGACATTCATTTGGAGGATGATTTTGGAAGCAGCCGATAAGCCAGCTTTTGATCCCTTGGATAGCACTCTTTTGGTGGCCATTTGTGATGCACAGTTGAACTAATAGGTAATGAACTTTTTGAGCTCTCCATAGTATTTCTTCTCATTCGCATTCATGAGGAAAATCACAACATCAGCTTTGTTCTTCATATGTTTTTTCTCGTCCAGAAGCACATTAGTCCAATCTTCGATTTTGAAACCGCCTTTGACTTCCACGAATATGGGTTATTCGATTACAATTCCAAATGTTTTGCCTGCTGTTTTTAGCAAACCTATAGCATCATCAGCGTCATCTTGGTCATTCCTAGGGTTTTTACCAGTGGAGTAGCAAAAAACAATTTCTTTGAATTCGAAAGGCTCCATAATCTTTTACTTCAGGTATATAGTTCCTTTTTTCACATCAGCCCTTTTGGATTTATCAAGCAAAATCTAAGGAGTATCCATTTTAAACCCATTCAAAGGCTTGGGCTTATCATTTATGTCAAACATCAGCTGCTGCTCACTTTGCAGAAGCGAAATCATCTTATGAGACTCTTTCATCCTTTCGGCAGCAGTAAGTTTGGTATACTCAGCCAAACTTTTCATCAGCCTAAAGTCTCCCTTTTGCTCTTCCGTTAATCCCGTCAAACTGACTAGCTCAGGGACCAAATAAATAAACTCTTGGAACCCCTCTTTCAGAAACCTCATTTTCCTCATTTGACTCACTTTTATCAAAGGCTGGTTTTCATTTTTAATCTTGACTCCATATTCTTTCTGGTAGTAGTAGAGATAGGTAACTTCTTTGCCCTCTTTGCTGAAGTAAAACAGGCAATTGGGGTTCAACTTGTTGTCAACTTCTTCAATTCTGTAGATTTTGGGGTTTCCATATCTTCTTAGCACAGGGTGGCCTTTATACTTAACGTTGATTTCCGGAAGAGACAGATTTTTTCGCTCATCTTCTATAGTTTGCAAAAATGAGTCTTGCCTGAGTACTCTTGAGCAAGGGTCGACTTGTAGATAAATTTTTTGATTGTAAGTGGCTACAGTCACATCAAAACCTCTCCATACATTGAGTTTGCCCTCGACCTTGTTTTGGTTGATTGTCTGGGCTTCATAGTAGCTGCCAGGTGATAGTTAGACCATTCCCTCATCTCTCAGCAGCTTTTTAGCGTTTATGTTGAGAACTTGAATGATGGAGGGCAAATTTTAACTATCTTTGAGGAAGGCCTCCAAATCAATTTGTTTGACTGGTTTCACCAAAACGTCGTAGGCAACTTTTTACTCGTTTCTGGTGAACTCAGCCTTGCAAGTGAGGACTGTTTTCATTTAGGTCCTCCCCCATATCATCAGACCTCTTGAACAAATCAGTCCCACAGATTTCTTGAGCTCAGGGTAGATACTTCTGGTTATCTTTTGGATGAGCCCATCGCTGTCTGCAGGAATTGCTGGACTGATATCAATTGAGTATTGGTGAACGGTCATACAGTTCTTCTTGAGTTGGATTTAGAAAATGTTGGAGTAGAACTGTGCAGGCTAGGCAGTCTGCATTTTGGCAATGGGTGCTTGTCTGCGTTTGGGCAGCAGCTGGAGAGCAGAAGAATTGGATTCTATGCTGTTCATATAATTATACACACTGATATATCATTCTGTACTTAATGTGTCGATCTGATGAATTTTGACGCAAATTGATACATTGTGTGAGTCGATGTTCCGCCATTTTACCCTAAAAACCGGAGATTATCAAAAGAAGCGGTTTTTGGCAGTTTAGTGGCATTATAATAAATAGGGAGACAATGTTTATTGAGTGAGGGATCTTTTACCAATCCTTAACCTTTTCTCAAGATGGCTGTTAACAGATGAGTTTAGGTCATTTATAGCATAATCCAGCAAAATGACTGATAATTGGAGCAACTTTTATAGAAATTCAAGCTTAGCGGTTTATCTAGGTTTGCAAAATGTCGTTATCAACTGGCTGAAAAACAGTAGAAAAAGTTCATCAAATATGATAATCTCAAGCTAGCCTCAATAAACAACATTCTCTGCATTTTGAATGCAGTAACTGAATCGTTGTACAAATATTGCTGATCACAGTTTAAAGGCGCCAACATAACAAACAGAGCAAATAAAAATTGCTATATATCGCAGAAATGGAAGTTTGCTCTCAAGCCTCTTTTCTTGGCATGATTTTCACTCTTAAAATTATCCTTGATATACTAATATCATGAAACATTTCCATAAGACGAAGAAGGTTAGGTCAATCCCATCCCTAGATGGCTGAAGCCACAAATGTTTCCAATTTTATGTTGCTAATTTGAGAAAGATAAAAAGCTTATTTTGAGAGGCATCATTTTGTAATTATAACACATTTATAATGCTGAAGCTGAGAGTAGTACAATAACGGGTGAAAATAAAACAAGCTTAAGTAATCAATTATCTGAAAGTTTGGACAGGATGATCGGACTAAACTTCTTTGCTTTGCTTTCCCCTTCTACTAGCTCTTGTGAAGATTCAATCACTGTCGACTGGATGAGAGCTGTGGACTGGATGAGGGGCAGTGGCATTGCCGCCCACTTCTCGTGGAATTGCAAGTTGCTGTTTATCCACTCCTTGCTATCAATCTTTTTCGTTTTGTCTGGCTCCTATGACAGCAGTTATTTGGCTTTGGTGATGCTGAGCATCTTGTTCTTGCATTCAGTGATCCAGTCGTTGAACAAAAAGTTGGTAATCTTGGTATCTTTCTTCTTGTTCTCGAAACATCTCATGACCACACACTAAATAAAGTGCAGCCAGTTTGGTATTCCTTCAACTAACTGGTATTTCTACCTGAATAACTTGTCCTTTTCGAGAATGGTCTGCTTGACCTCCTCTAGAATGTCAGTGTAGTTGTGAGCTGTGATTCCTTTGCTCCCGAATATGTGCACGATTTCCTTCACATAGAACTTGTACTCCTACTTGCTACCTAGGTTCTTTGCCTTCAGCTCGGAAGTGGGAGTGGCCTCCTATAGACTTAGCTTTGAAAACTATTCTTCAAGTTTATTATAACCTTTTTTGTTGGCGTGAAAAAGCAAGATCTTGCGGAAAAGATGAAGCAAGTAAATGATTGCATTGGGGTATGAGAAAATTTCGTCGTTGGCAAACTTCTTTTTGCCCAGAATGTTGGCCTCTTTGCTGATCTTTCGCTTGAAATCTTTGACATCGATAAAATTGGAAGTTAGGATGAGGTTAGCTATGAGCAGATGAAAAAGTTTTTTCTTTATCTTGGAGTTTATCAAAATTTTATTGGACAGATGAGACAAAGCTTCAAGTTTGTTGATATTCCTCTTAAACCAGTGTTGAGTTATAAGGGTGTAGATGGAATTGAGAGAAACCACATTTTTGCCCTCGAAGTCGCTTTTCCGCCCAACACACTGTTCGTAGGCCTATTTGTAGCCCAATTCACCGAGATACTAGATCAGAGGTATGAAAATGTTTTTAGGGTAGTTTTTCTAAAATTATGGCTCATGTATATGGGAGTGGCTGTTGTGAATTTTAGCAGGGTTGAGGCTATTAGACAGTTAGCTGGGTGAGTCTTCATTGATCTATTGCTCATGGCTTGAGGTTTTTATAGGAATAGACATACACTTTCAGCGATATAGTTATTAAAATTACTGGGGAGGAGATTAATTAAATTCGTATATAGTCCAGTTTTTTGAGTGAACTCAACGTTAACCCTAAAAGCTCTCAATTGCCTTTTATTGCCTAGAGTAAGCCGTAGGATTATAAAGATCTTAGATTGACTTATTAAGAAATAATTTTATTGTAATGGACATATCAAAGGAGTAGCCGGAAACCGCAGTTAAAGCTGATTAGGAGCCAGAAATCGAGATTGAGGAGCAGAGTCAGCACTAGGGAACCAAGCTGGACTTCTCTAAGCGATCGCACATAAAGAAGAGATTCGACTATCTGAATGATGAACCGAAGCCCCTAGTTTTCGAGGAGAAGTATAATACGCGCTATCAAATATGATTTGTCCTGCAAAATGACAGCCTTATAAAGTGTACGAAACAACAGATAAGCGATTGAATCTGTTATTATGAACAAAGCTACTTCTTAAAGCTTTACTCTTTTATTTAGAATCGGGCAATTTAATACTTTTTCCTCAAACAAACTAAAATAAGTGATTATTGCAGCTTTGCTTTGCTCAGATTGTATGTAGTAATAAGCATAATCATCGAAAAATAGAAATAATGATTCTATGATTCCATCTCACCAGCCATTATTGTTATGGTTTCTGTTTCCGGGGCGTTTATTCATGCCCAACCCTGAGTTATTAGCATTCATATTTATTCCTAGGTTCAGCAGGGCGGCAGGGTTGACTGGGGGGTTCATCACAGGCTGCCCGAACTGGCTTCTTTGGGCATTGTTTTGATACATTGGTTGAGGTTGCATCATAGGCCTTGCTTGGTTCATCATTTGGGGGGGCATGACTGGCATCTGTTGAATTGGATTCATCATTTGAGGTTGAAACATCACTGGAGGTGGTGCTAAAATCGGAGGTCCAGGGTATACTTGAGGGACCATAGGACGCTGCATAGGAGCGAAGGGCATATTCATCATACCGAATGAAGACATATTGAATCCTGAAGAAAAAGGAGAACAAGAATGATGGTGCATTACTTGGTATCCTTGCACAGGTTGAAAAGCAGTGAAAGGTTGAACATAAGGCATATAGGAAGCCATATTTGTATTGTTGACTCTTTGGACGGCCTGACCTCTTTGCGCATTGGCCATAAACTTTTGTTCATACTGTGCTCTCTTTTCCGCCGACATCTCTTTTATCTACTTCATCTTCCTTTCTAGGTACTTCTTGTAATCTTCCATTCCTTACTGCTGGGTTGAAGGATTGAGCCTATCGAACTAGCTGGGGAAGATGATCCTCTCATCATCGAAAACTTTGTTCTTCTCATAGTTGTTCGCAAAGCATGAACCCAAGATGATGCTGTTGTAGGGGAAGACGAATATGATAATGGAGATTCCGACTGCGACTAAATTGGGGAGCAGGGCTTCAGGTGGTATTCCTCCTGGGGTAAAGTTGGACCATGTTAAGCTGCCTAAACTGTAGACAAACGGACCAATCATTATGATTCTGTAAACTGCATTATTGACGAAATCTGTGCCTGGGACAGGTCTTCTGTAACGGTTGAACATGCAGTACTTCTGAGCCCAGTACATTAGGAAATACCCCACCATACCAATAATTGAGACGATGGGCTGCAAAGACACAAAGTAGCACACAAAAATGAAGACATTCACGATATAGATGTAATGGTAGCCCACCTCGAACTCCAACCCTTCATGCAGCTGGTTGTGCTCTTTCTGGGTCTGGTATAACTTGCTTGCTGCGTAAGGCATGAATTACTTGGGCGTGACTTGATGCACTTGATAATTTTGGAGACGATGATTGAGGGGTCGAAAAAGACGAGAATGGGAGGGAGAATGCTGGTGCTGATGCTCAACATGAAGATGTTGTCCACCAGTCCACTAGTACTGTACAGGTTGTCTTTGATATAGTAAGCAGTGATAACGGGAATGATAATCGAGTTTACCATCTGAGCCAGGATGGACTTGATTGCCAGACTTGCCTGTCTTTCGGTCTAGGTGTAGTCTTTCTAGAATATCGTCAAACGTCTAATCACCTCTATATAAGCAGATAGTTACGACCTATGACGACGTTGACGATGCTGATTGTCGCGGAGATGGCGATAGAAACTATACGGTTGTCACCGTTCGACTGCTGCAGTTTGGTGAGGCCATACACTATGGCAAAACTGACTCCCAGCAGTATCAACGTAATGGTGAAAGTAAACAACTTCTTGGTATAGGTCACACAGTTTCTTTGGCCAATGTTAGTCCAAATGACATCTTCCGGCTCAGGAGCCCTCAACAGCCGCACTCCGTACTCCTTGCCATCTTGCTTGTATGTGAACCTTTGATGTTCAGGGTTGCAAACTGCTCTTATTCTCGAAAGAATACCAGAGTCATGTATGAAGGCTAGAATGGTTTTGCTGTTGTTGAGTTAGAAGGTTACGAAAACGTTTGTGAGATCCTATCTCTCTCCTGTATCCTTCTTGAGAATGGATGTTATTTTGTTGGAAATTTCTGTGCATTTTTTGATTTTTCTTTCGATAAGTTTAGCGTATCTGTCGTAGCAGGCATCTCTCTCTGCTTTCTAGACCTTGAAATGTTGTGAGGTCTGCCTCTAGGCCACCCAGTCGGCAACCTTCTCCTTGATGTCTGCAATTTCTTTATCGATTTCTTAGACCTCTTCATCTTTGAGTTCATCCTCATTGAGATAAAAGGGCTTGCCGACATTGACTTTGACGATTTTGAGGGGCTTTTTCCAGACCTACGGAAACCTGGAATTGTTTTTGATGGAGGTCTAGTAGTACTGGTCAAATTGCTTCTGCAACTACGCCAAATTCACATTCAAAGGCACCCCTTCAATAACCACCGTATAGTCCGAACAACTGATCGTATCTTAATCGTACTAGTTTGAATCCTTGACCTCATAGAACTTGATCGCGATCATGACCAGCAGCCAGATTAGCACAGTGGCCACCCCCAGCCAGCACGACACGTAATAGTACGTCCGGTTGAGGGTTGTATCATTCGTCTGCTTCGAACTCAGCGAAATGTTGATGTAGTCGATCTTGGAGTAGTTTAACACTCCCGAAGTGCTCAGGATGTTCGACGCCAGGATGTTGGTGGCCAGGGAGTAGGCAGAGTAGATGATGGTCAGGATGGCCAGCAGGATGCTCAGGTTTTTGAAGGTGGCGAAGAACAGATACGTGGACAGACCCATGTTTTTGATGTCGTTGAAGGAGGTGCAGAGGGTGATGCTCTCCTCCTGGCGCTTGAAGCCGCAGCAGGGGCAGAACTAGCTTTTGGCCTGCTCATTGAGCATGCTGGCGGTGGTGTCGAGTCGCGTTTTCTTGACACCCTCTTTGTTTTCGAGATCGAAGTTGCCCAACTTCATGGCCTGGGCGTGGATCTAGGTGATCTAGAGGTCGGGGTAGTTCAGAATCTACTTCAAAATTTTGCTGATTTATCTCAAATCTTCCTCCTTCTTGTTGTCCACGAGCAGTTCAAGCTCGTTGATGGCTGCGAGGTTGATGGGGGTGGGTGTTAGGGCGGGTTTGGGGTCCCTGTTGGTGGTTTAGATATTGATGTCGTTGATGGATGTGTCCTAGACCAGCATGGCCGATTATCTGATGATTATAATTATAGATGAATATTCTCGTGATTTTATTGCACGCAACAATCCTGCAAATACGATCGGACACATTTTTAATCGCCCTCCCTCTGCCTTGCCAATTTCCCACCCCGACTAACTTATCTAGACTATTCCATTATATAATCCAAATACACTTTATTGGTGAGAATAAGTATTACGGCAAGAATGAAACCCTAGACTATTTGTCTCCTCTCCCCACCCCCAGCTCACGCCGCACTCCACACCTCCCAAATCATCTGGGGTTCGTGGCTGGATTGATTCTAGTGTGATCCGTGGTTTTTAGGGATTGCTGTCGGTCGGAAATGGCCAAGCAGCAGCATTAAATAGTCATGGACTGTCAAACTGATAACAATTACAATGAACTCTGAAAAGATCTAGAAGATACTCCACGACTCCATCCACTACTTCAACACCCACGGCATTCCCAACTACACCCGGGTCAAGAAGATCATCGACCCCACCTACATCATCAATAAGGAGAGGAGAAGGCTGGGAGTCACCAACCCCAACCTCACCCTCCAGCAGCTCGGGCTAGAGACCGTCACCAAGCCGCAGAACCTCTACAACAAGATGAGCAAACATGAGATCAGGATTACCAGCGTTTGTGCGAATTCGCTGAGCAAGGTCAAGCTCACCGTCAGGTCCAACAGCCAGCAGACCGTGGAGCTGGAGGCTGGCACCCTGCTCTTCCCAGACTAGCAAGTCAGCGACTCCATGCAGACTCTGATTATCAGGGATGACCTGTCAACAACGGTTTCGGAAGGAGAAAGCGAACTGGATATCGAGACCTTCTGCTTCAACCAGGAGCTCAAGGCACCAAGGCAAGTCATGTTTTCGCTGGGCAACATCAAGTCCACCAACTTTGAGAAGGGCATGAGCCAGAGTGAGGTCTGGGATATAACAAGAAGGCAGAGAGAAATGCTGCACTAGCTGGAAAGGGGAGAATCCAAAATGGTCAACACCCAATGATTTGTAATGATTATGTCAAGACTATTCACCATAGGCTGTATTGCTCTGAATTGTAACTCTGTCCATATTTGGTCGTGATTTAAAGAGATCATTTAAAGAGATGCAGTGATTCGCCTCTTATAGATCCAGTTATAATCAAATATATCTATAATTTTCTTTAGACAGGCAAATTAGATGTATAACAATAAATGCAGATCAGACGTAGGATTTGAATTTTTTCTCATAGATCTGCTCTATCAATTCTTTGCCTTGCGAACCGTTGATCAAGCATGAGATCCTGGTTGTGATGAATTGGACGAACTCATTCTCAGCAGTTTTCTGGCTGAAGTCCAGACCCTTGCTCTCTCCTGAAAAGTCTCTGCAAAGGCTCTAGAGGTACCGTTTGAATCTCGCATTACAAGTATGCTAAGTTTCAGAAGAGGTAGTCTTGATGACCAGTCCGTGGATGATGAACTACTTCTTGAACTTCTTCAGCTCCTCCTCCGAACTCTAGATCTTGAAGAACTATTTGTCATATTGGGGACTTCTTTCGTACTACAGCCAGACCTTGTTTTCTTTATTCATGGCGATTCTCCTCTTTTCTTTGATTTACTCGGGAGTGTTGGGGGGTGCGTCTCCCATAAGAATGAGCATATCGAATTCGGTTTTGCATGTGTTGATGTAGCGATATAAAACTTCGATGGCTTAGTTGCCCTGGCCGCCTTGGACCTGCACCTGGTTCAAAAAGGTAATGAGTTCCTCTGGTGTTTTTTCCTGCTTGGTCGCCTGGATGATGTTGCCCCCCGTGTTATAGTTGCGATAGACTGCTATCTGCAGCGCAAACTAGCTCTCGATGTTGAGCTCTTGCTTGATCTGGTTGATCCTTGAGACAATATTGACCAGACTCTCTATCAGTTTTTTGAAGATAATGCTCATGGAGCCAGTCCCGTCGATTCCCAGCAGCACGTTGAAGGTCTTCCTCAAGGGCACACTATACTTGTTGAGCTACTTGACGTAGTTGATGAAGTTATTCTACTTGACTGCCTTGTCCATATTCCTGATGATCTCGATGAATTGCTCGTGCTTTGCTTTGGCCGATTTCAGCTGCTTCTTCTTTATCTCCATCTAGCGCATATCTAGCAGTCCCCAGTATTCATAAAATATCTACTAAAGCTGTTCCGATCTTTAAGGTAGTGTTATATTGAGCTGATGTTGCTACAATAGCTTTGCGAATTAGTCGCGATTGAAGAAGATGTCGATGGTGCCGTTTCCCCCCTGTCGTCCTGTTCTACCTTTGAACTGGTCAAACTAAGATTGGTTTTTTGGTATGTAGGCCATAATCAAGGCTAGACCTCCACTTTTTTTAACGGCCCTGTCAATTACGAGGAAATCGGTTCCTCTGGAAAACTCAGAAGTCATCAAAGTGACTGTCTTTTTGCTGCCGGCTCCCTTGACAGCCTTGTCTCTCATTTCGTCTTTCTGGAGCTAGTGCAAGTAGCTGCACTTGATATCTAATGATTTGAATTAGTCACTTTTTTAGAAGTTCTTGAGTTCTGGATAGTTCTAGAAACAGACGACAATCGGCCTGCCTTTTTCGTACTCAGTCTTGACTTTTTATGCAATTATTCGGTAGAAAGTGTCTTTTGTTGCAAGGTTGTAGGATTCTTTTATTATGCTCTTTTAGCCATAAATTGAAGGCAAAATGTAAATTTTATCGCCTGGGATGCCGCACTTCTACTAAAGGATGTTATCTTTCCCATCGGACAAAGAAGCCACTGTGCCTGAGAGACCTTGAATGATTAGGGACTGGCTTGGTAGCTAAGAATAAGATAGTTCTCCTATTTTGATGGGGATGAACAGGTTTTTTTCGTAGTTGCTTTGAGATATTCTTCCTGCAGCATATTCTTTGCAATTTGCAAAGATCGTTTCATAGCCATAGTGCAGCTTAGTAGAAAGTCTGTCTTTGTCTCTGTACTTAATCTCTTTTTAGTGAATTTAATAGCTATTTTTCGGCCCTCTGTGAGTGAACTCACAGATCATTCCGTTAACCTGCATCTAAAGAATGCTCTCAAGCTTCGGATATTTTTGTATACAATTTTTGTAAGCTATGCTTTCCAAAATATCCGTTACCTTGGGTACTGTCTGTTTGGCCGCCAATTCATAAGCAAACTTCAGCAGCTCTTTGAACTAAGGCTCATTAAGCTTGACAACTGGGCAGAAAATTTCACCCAAATACTCATTTTCGAATAGAACATCCACTTAGTCAATGAGGGTTATTTATTTCTATTTTTTGCCGAATAAACTATTGAAAGATTTGCTGACGGTCTTTACCATTTTGGTTGCAGTGTCTTTTATTTTTCCCAAAAAACCAGCTGCCGATCCTAGTAATGATTTGTCTTCATTAGCTTATGATTATACAAAGAAGCTCTTGGCGGTATCTTTCAAGCTTCCCTTTTCATTTTATAAAAGAGACTAACAGATCTCAATAAAAGTGCCGTAGTATATCCTGTCTTGCACTTCAAACTACCTGAAAAGATCTTTAAACTCGAGATAGTCTCTCTAAGAAAGGTACTTGGAGTAGCAAACAACTTTAACTTTGAACTTCATTCTTGCGTAGAAAATGGCCAAAGCAGCAAGGATGATGGACTTGCCTTCTCCAGTTTTAACCTGAGCCAACTTAGATTAGTAGTTACTAGTTTTGCCTCCAGTAATCAGCAGGATCAGAGTGACTATTTGAACTGGGTGAGGAATGGGCTAGCTAAGGATTTCATCATCTACTCCTTTGATAGTTTTCATGATGCTCCAAACTGCCAAAATAGAAGCTATCTGATGCAAGCTGTCCTTGGGATGGATACTTTGCTTGATTTCTTTAACTGACCTCCCAGATTTCTTTAAATCGTTGAAGACTTTGCTGACGTACTCATAGTTCTTTTTTATTTCAGGTTTGTCTAGTGAATTAGATTAGGAAATGTCCTCTTCATCCATGCTGTACTCATTATGACCCTTGGTCCTCAACTTGTCAAGAGTATACTAAATATCTTGTGCTTTAGTGGATTAGTAAAAGGTAGCCTGAGCCTAAAACTAAAACATTTTTGAACTAGACTTGATCGAGTGAATGATTTAATCGCAATTCTAAAACTAAGCAAGTTTTGCTGCCAACTGCTTTACCAACTTCAGCTTTTGCATCTATTAGAGATTAGTCAGCATAATTTACTTGAGTTGCTCCTTTTCCTTGCCACTGAAGAGAGCAATCTGCATTTTCATTATTTTGATCAAAAGTCTGCAGAATTCTCCAAGTTGCTATGATTGAATCTGCTTTATTTCTTCGTTTAGCTAATCTTCTTTTTATTTGATTGTCTATTGGAGTCGGAAAATTTAAGCATCAAATTGGGACTAATTCTCTTTAACGATAATTTATATTTGGTCTGAATCTTTTCCACTGTTTTCATTCTCTGCCTCCTAGGCTCTCTCTAGCTTTCTTTAGTGCAATTGGTAAATTTATTAGTTCTTTTAGACTTTAAAGCTTTAAAATTTTTCTGTTTTCTATGGTATGATTGTGTGGATGGTATCAGTTATTTGGGTTACGCTCTCCACAATCTGCTGATTCAAGGAATCTCTGAGTTTTTAGACAAAAGTCATGTGGTATTATTTGCCAGTGATAGTGAGTTCTGGAGCTGACTTATTGCCAACTTATAGGTACGTTATTTCGTTTTAGGCAACATTATCTAGAAGAAAATGCGTATAGCTCAGGTCAATTTACAATTCGCCCTCCATATTCTCAACAAATTAGCTCAGCTCCTCGTTTTTTCTTTCGATGAATCTTGTGAATCTCTTTTTTAGCTACTGCTTCAGCTTTTTCAATTCTTACTTGCTAATCAAATAAAACTTTAGACTCTCATCATCGGTATTTGCTATTCTTTCTAACTAACTCACATGAAATTAAAGCTCTGCTATCTTTTTGTAGGCTACTCTTTACAAATCATCGCTTTAGGCTTCAGGCTTGTCAAAAGAAAAGCTCTACAAGTATTCTTTAGAATTCTGTACTTTTCGCTTAATGCTGTCTTTGAAATCTTGTATTTGATATGAAATCTGTTGGATTTAATCACCCTAGTTGTCCATTTAATCATCAATTTCTTCACCCTCATTGTTGTAGTTTTGTGCTAAATCCTGTTTGAAATAAAGCAATTCGTCATAAAGAGCAATCTTGAGGATTATTTGCTTGAATATTTCATTCTTCAAGTTTTTATTGACCTCCAATTAGTATGACCTAATAGGACAGTATACCTAAAAGGACATAACTTTTTCTTTAAAATCTGTAAAATTTCTTCGAATTTCGTTTATAGAGTCTTTCTTGTAGTATTTTTAGTTTTTTTATCTTAAAAGTCTCATTATTTGAAACACAGTTTAAAGATTTTCCTTTATATTCAAATAATCCAGCTTTTAAACATTTTTCTTTTCCAGCAAAGCTAAGAAGCTCAAAGACTTTTATTTAAAAGTTTAAAGCAGGATTCTAAGAAATTTTTATTCAATTTAGTAAAAGATTCTGGCTAGTTAGAAGTTATTAGCATTTAAAAAGACATACACACTCTCGACTTACTTAGCAAAAACATCGATTTTATCTTTCAAGCTGTGCTCTGAACTGTAAATTGCTGATAAAACAGCTTTTTCGTAAAAGACCCTTATTTTATCTAAAATGTATCTTTTATCCTAGCTTTATTTTAATGAGCTGAAACCTTTAATGGTTCCTTATTTACCGTGGTATTGGTTCAAATCTAAATTCTTTATTTCTTAAGCTATTTTTCTTTACTATTAAATGATTCTTATTTGGAGTTCTTTAATTCTTTAGGAAATCTTGAAATGTTAGCGTATTTGAAGAGGAATTTGCCAAACGATATCTTAAAACTAGGATAGTTTATCTAGCTTCAAAGGAAGTGCGGCCTAGCGACATTAAGTCAACTATCTTTAAACGAATTCTTTAACTTTTTTCATTAGACTACCTTTACTTACAGAATTTTGATACAAAATCTCTAAAAAAGGTAAATCTGCCCTTTAGAGCATGTTATTTTGAAGGATTAGCTCTTCTTTTTTTGTTTTTTCGTTGATTTTGTCATGGAGCTAGCTTATTTGTTGTATGCATGTTTAAATTTAGTTATCTTAGATATCTTCTAACATTGACTATGCTTTTATGTTAGCCTTCTTAAATCTAATCATGAATTCCACCATCTTTTAAAGCTTTTTCATTGGTTTTTTAGCAGCTGAGTGCACTCCCGTAGATAATAGCTCCTAAATCTATTTCTTTAATTCTTCAAACCACTCTTTTATCTTCTTAAACATGAAAAAGATATTATTCTCAATCTGCTTCATTAACTTTTTTTAATCTTTAGATTGATCAAATGTTTAAAACTGACTATTGAACTCTTCATAAAACTAAATCAGCTAGTGAAAGATGTGAACAAACTAGCTTGTAATACTTTGTGAAGATTACAAGGCATAGATATACTGAGTATCTAGATATATCTTGATTTTCCGAACGTAGTTCTCCAGAAATTATTGAATTTTGCTAAAATGCTCAACACTTTCTTCTGAAACTTGATTTTCTGCGTTTTTTCTGAGGTCAAAATATAACTCCACCAATCTATAGACGTCCTTGATCCTCATAAGTTTTTGCTCCTAGATAAAGATTTTTTAAATCTAAGTTACTTGCTTTCCCTAGATTTTTCTTAGCTTCTCTCTTATACTTTCAATGACCTCTTGCATTTGTTGACTTTGTTTCAGCTAGTCTAGTTGTTCAAATGCTTTTTAGAGGCTTGCCCATGCTTCGCATTCTTTAAGGAGACAATTCAACAACTAAATGTTTAGTTTTACTACAGCCAAACCTCTGACGTCATTACTAATCTTTCTATACTTTTCTTCAAAGATCTCTTTTATCAATGCCTCCGTTTCCCTCACTATCACTCTTTTCGACTATTTCTCATATGATTTTTCAAAATATTATCTCAGAGTTGGACTACTCATCACATGATTGACAATGGTGTAATAAATATGAGTGATTTGCTCTACATAGTTGGTAACTTCATTAATAAGTTAATTTTGTCTGCTGAACTAAAAATGGGATTGAAGAGTTGAAGGAAATTTGATATGTTTGTTTTGGTTGATAATTTTGTCCACTTCCTAGAATAGGCCTGAAACCTTTTGAAAGATAGTCTCCAAGGTGGATTGAAGCTAGGGGTCCTGTTTATCGTAACCAAATTATAGAATAGGTTTAAAAATGGTTGCCACATAGGCCTAAAGCTAAGCAAATGTAGCTTTGCTAAAGTTCTTTTTGAGACTTTCAATTTTGTCAATTTTGATCGAGAAAAGTTTATCTTCAATACCTTTGTTGATTGTCTTCAATTTACCAATTACTTTTTCTGAAATTTTGTGATGTCTTTAATAGAACTACACAACAGTGTTTGAAATACTTGCAGAGATTTTCAACAAGTGTAAAGATTAACTATATTTAACGTTTTGATCAATATTTGTTGAGATTTTTTGCCAAAGCCTTTCTATCTTAATTGTCAATTAGTTGTAGTGCTAGCTTAAGTCAATGAGATTGTTGATTTCTATCTGCTTCTTAAAGAACTTTAAGGCCTCAATTTTTCCATGTAGCTAACCCTGATTGCCTTTTTTGTATTACTTTTTTTAATCTATAGATTGTTGAATATCACTGATTGTTTGATGCGTTTGTTTCTCTATTTGAGCTATTAAGTCTCTGATTAGCATTAGTTATTATCTGGATTTTTCCTTAAATTAATTGTCTTTGGTTGTATGTAAGACCTCAACTAATGTTGAAATTATGCTGTGCAGCTAATCCTTAACCAGCATATCTTAACAGTTTTCAAAATATTATTGGAATTTATTGTAAATATCTTCATAGTTCTTTGAAAACCTTTAAGTTATCGTAAGCTTTAGGGTCTTGAGGTTATCTCTTAAACCTAAAAATGTGCTTTAAGCATACTATGTATATTCAAGCATTAATTTTTCAAAAGATTTGACGCATTCTTGCATACTCTTGCTCTTATTTGTGAATGATTCAATGATTCCTGACTGAGTTTTCAAAATTTAGCTTTCAATTTTAGATATCTGTGCTTGGTAAATGGTCAACAAAAACTCTTTAGAAGGTAATGATTTCTACCTTTCGAATATCTTAATTGATTGAGCAAAAGTGCTATAGAACAGTCTGTATTTTTCATATTTCTAAATGTTTTGATCTAAAGCCTTTATTTACAATTTATTGAAGTTATTGCTAATCTAGTCTTGCAATTTTGTAGCACTATTATGGCATTCTTGCTCAATAGGTTAGAAGAAAGCTAACAAGTACTTACTAAATCTTTTGCAGAAATGAAGAATAAACTAGCTCAATTCTTCGATTTTTTCGAATTAGACAGACTAATTCACCTTTTCCTTCAACTTTTTGCCCATCTAGTTTACCAAGAATTCTTTCAGCTCTTTCTAGGACTTAATATCTGCATTAACCTCAGCCAACTCATTGAGAGCTACTAGTTAAGCAACTAGCTAGTTCAGCTTATCGAACCACTCTTGTTCATACTTTGGATTTTGAACTTTTTACTTGCACTTAAAGCAGATTTTGTTGTATAGCTAAGTTGACTTTTTTATAAAGATTGTGTCCACTTCCTTTTTGGCATTTTAGGTCTCCTTGGGAATAATCGACTAAAGCTAGTAAACTATGGAGTAGTAAAACCTAAGCTTAGTGATTTAATTTTTGTTCGCAAGATCTTTTACCTTAAAGACTAAGTATTTGCAGCATTTTTGAATAACATTTCGCGTGTTTTCGTCAAACTAGCTTTTCATTTCCCTGCAACTATCAAATGTGAGGCCCAAAATAAGCTATTTTATTCTATTTCGCT
>Ga0316217_10000674_pt1 | contig 47375 bp, 37 predicted proteins | sample 1anoAmetaG_FD_203633 | JGI IMG/M metagenome (GOLD analysis project Ga0316217, IMG submission 203633) | Freshwater microbial communities from Trout Bog Lake, Wisconsin, USA - 1anoA | ecosystem: Environmental > Aquatic > Freshwater > Lake > Hypolimnion/Profundal zone | place: USA: Wisconsin...
CGGAGCTCCAGGCGCACCTCGGGTTCGCCCTTGAGGCGGATCTGCCGGGCGGCCTGGCCGGCCTGGTGGAGCAGCTCCAGGCGGCCGTAGGCCACCGGCACGGCCCGGACCAGGGCCAGCGCCGGCAGGACCAGGGCCGCCAGGAGCAGGCCGGTCCGGAGCCCGTGGCGCACCACCCGGTTCCCCCAGCCCGCCGCCCAGGGCGCGAAGGCGGCCCAGGCCCGCAAGGCGCGGTCCACGACCCGGTCGCCGAGTTCGAGCCAGAATTCCGGCTCCCGGGCGGTGCGCAGGAACGCCCTGGCCCGGGTCCGGAGCGCCTGGAGGGGGGTCATTTCAGTTGGAGCCGGCGTAGAGGTCCTCGATCTCCCGAGCATACTTCTGATAGACCATCCGCCGCTTGATTTTCAGCGAGGGCGTGAGCAGGCCCGACTCCAGGGTCATCTCCTCGGCCGTCAGCACGATCTTGCGCACTGTCTCGTAATTGGACAGCTGCTCATTGGCCCGCTTGACCCGGCTCATGATCTTGGCCATCACCTGGGGCAGGGCCACCAGCTCGGCGTCGCTGGCGTAGCTCAGCTGCTTGTAGCCGGCCCAGCGGCGCAGGCTGTCCATGTTGGGATAGATGATCGCGCTGATGAAGTTGCGCAGGTCGCCGACCACCACGGCCTGGGCGATGTACTTGTCCAGGAGCAGCAGCTTCTCGATGGACTGGGGCGCCACGTTCTTGCCGCCGGAGGTGACCAGCAGCTCCTTCTTGCGGTCGGTGATCTTGAGCCGGCCCCGTTCGTCCAGCGCGCCGATGTCGCCGGTGCGGAAATAGCCCTCGGGGTCGAAGGCCTCGCCGGTGGCGAAGGGATCGTTCCAGTAGCCGGGGGTCACGTTCGGTCCCTGGCAGAGGATCTCGCCGTCGTCGCTGAGCTTGAGGCAGGGCCGGCCCTGCCACTCGTCCAGGATCGGCCGGCCCACGTAGCCGGGCCTCACCTCGTTGCGGGCGTTGATGGTGAGCACCGGGCTGGTCTCGGACAGGCCGTAGCCCTCGAAGATCGGCACCCCCGCGGCCCAGAAGAACTCCAGCAGCACCGGCCCGAGGGCCGCGCCGCCCGAGGCCGCCAGCTCCACCCGGCCGCCCAGGCGCGAACGGATCTTGCCGAACACCGCCAGGTCGGCGAGCCGGTACGGGAGCGCCAGCAACAGCCCCGGCCCCTGCCCGACGTAGCGCCGGATCGCGACCTTCCGGCCCACCCACATGGCGAACTTGAAGATCATGCGCTTGGCCGCCGAGGCGCTGGCGACCGATTCGCGCACCTTGGCGTAGATCTTCTCGAAGATCCGCGGCACCGCCAGCAGGTAGTGCGGCCGCACCTCCGGGAAGCTGGGCACCAGGTTGTTCAGGTCGTCCACGTAGTAGATGGAGACGCCGCTGTAGAACATGGTGTAGTGCCCGCCCATCCGCTCGAAGATGTGCGACAGGGGCAGGAAGCTCAGGCACCGGCGGCCCGGCTTGAGCTGCAGGATGACCAGCGAGGCGAGAATGTTGGAGACCAGGTTGCCGTGGGTGAGCATGGCCCCCTTGGGCTCCCCGGTGGTGCCGGAAGTGTAGATGAGGGTGAGCAGGTTCCCGGAACTGCGTTCCCGGGCCCATTCCCGCACCTGGGGACGCTGGTCCTCCTGCCGGGCGCCGGCCTCCTGCAGCTCGCGCCAGGTGAGGATGCGCCGGCCGGTGCCTTCGGGCGCCTCGCCCTCCATCAGGATGGCGGCTTCCAGCTCCGGAAGCAGGTGCCATTCCCCCATGACCTTGGCCAGCTGGGCGGGGGTCGAGCAGAAGATCATGCGGGCGCCGCTGTGGCGGATGATGTAGGCCGTCTGGTAGGGATGCAGGGTCGAATAGACCGGGGCCGAGACGAGGCCCAGGATGGCGCAGGCGTAGTCCGCCATGGCCCACTCGGGCCGGTTCTCCGAGAGGATGGCCACCCGGTCGCCCGCTTCCAGGCCCAGGCCCCGCAAGGCCAGCGCCAGGCGCTCCACCCGCGCCTGGATCTCCTTGTGGGAAATGGGTATGTACTTGCCCCCGGCCTTGTAGGCCATGGCATCGGGCAGATCATGCCGCAGGGACTCGTAGAAGGCCTCGGCGATGGTCTCGATCAACGGAACTCCTCGATGAAGTATCCTCCCCGTGTAAAAACAGGGAGGATAGAAAAATTATTGGAAACCCCTTTTTGGATCCTTGCGAAATCTTCCGTCCTGTTTCAGAATTCAGATTCTGAACTAAAGACCCCCCGTTTTGATAGCCCCCTATTCCTTTTCTTTCACCGAATTCTCCAGGAGCCCGGATTATTTTTATCGATATTTAATCATCGAATACAAACGCCCGCGGAAACCCGACAATCACCCTTCACTCCCCGATAGGAGCTCCCTTCCCATGAAATTCGAAGGCAAGTCCATCCAGCTTTCCCTGCTTGAAGGCGGCATCGCCGAGCTGCGCTTCGACCTGGCCGAGGATTCGGTCAACAAGTTCAACCGGGCCACCCTGGAAGAACTGACCGAGGTGATCGGGCTGATCCAGGCCAGCCCGGAGGTGAAGGGGCTGCTGGTCACCAGCGGCAAGGACTGCTTCGTGGTCGGGGCCGATGTCACCGAATTCATTGAATATTTCAAGCAAACCGAAGAGCAGCTCACCGAGTGGCTGCTCCGGGTCGACCGGCTGTTCAGCACGGTCGAGGATTTCGATTTTCCGACCGTCACCGCCATCAACGGCTACGCCTTCGGCGGCGGCCTGGAGTTCGCCCTGACGACCAGCTACCGGGTCATGGCCGCCGATACCCGGATCGGCGTGCCGGAGACCAAGCTGGGGATCTTCCCCGGCTGGGGCGGCACGGTCCGCCTGTCCCGCCTGGCCGGCGCCGACAACGCCATCGAATGGATCGCCGGAGGCGAGCAGTACGGGGCCGACGTGGCCCTCAAGAACGGCGTGGTGGACGCGGTGGTGGCCACGGAGAACGTCCGGGCCGCCGCCCTCGACCTGCTCGGCCAGGCCATGGCCGGCACCCGCGACTGGCAGGCCCGGCGGCTGGAGAAGGTCTCGCCGCTCAAGCTGGCCCCCACCGAGGCCATGATGGTGTTCGAATCGGCCAAGGCCTTCGTGGCCGGCAAGGCCGGCCCCAACTACCCGTCGCCGGTGGCCGCCATCGAGGTCATGCAGCGCGGCGCCACCCGGGGCCGGGAGGACGCCCTGCAGATCGAGGCCGCCGCCTTCGCCCGCATGGCCAAGACCCCCACCGCCTTCAGCCTGGTGAGCATCTTCCTGGGCGACCACCACGTCGGCCGGGTCGCCAAGAAGCTGGCCAGGTCCGGGGACAAGGTGAAGAAGGCGGCCGTGCTGGGCGCGGGCATCATGGGCGGCGGGGTGGCCTACCAGTCCGCCTCCAAGGGCACGCCCATCCTCATGAAGGACATCAACGAGAAGGCCATCGACCTGGGCCTGGCCGAGGCCAGCAAGCTCCTGGAGAAGCGGGTCGAGCGGGGCAAGATGACCCCGGCCGGCATGGCCAAGGCCCTGACCGCCATCCGCCCCACCCTCACCTACGGCGATTTCAAGGACGTGGACCTGGCCGTGGAGGCCGTGGTCGAGAACGAGAAGGTCAAGAAGGCCGTCCTGGCCGAGCTGGAGGGCCAGGTCAAGGCCGAGGCCATCCTCACCAGCAACACCTCCACCATCTCCATCACCCGCCTGGCCGAGGGCCTCCAGCGCCCGGAGAACTTCTGCGGCATGCACTTCTTCAACCCGGTGCACAAGATGCCCCTGGTCGAGGTGATCCGGGGCGCCAAATCCGGCGAGCGGGCCATCGCCACCACGGTCGGCTACGCCCTGGCCATGGGCAAGACCCCGATCGTCGTCAACGACTGCCCCGGCTTCCTGGTCAACCGGATCCTGTTCCCGTACTTCGCCGGCTTCATCAAGCTGGTGGCCGACGGCGTGGACTTCCAGCGCATCGACAAGGTCATGGAGAAGTTCGGCTGGCCCATGGGCCCGGCCTACCTGCTGGACGTGGTCGGCATCGACACCGCCCACCACGCCAACACGGTCATGGCCCTGGGCTTCCCGGACCGCATGGCCGCCGAGGGCCGCACCGCCATCCAGGCCATGTTCGAGGCCGGCCGCTACGGCCAGAAGAACGGCAAGGGGTTCTACGCCTACGTCGCGGACAAGAAGGGGGTGCCGAAGAAGACCCCGGATCCGGATGCGGCCGCCCTGCTGGCGCCCCTGGCCGCCGAGGACCGCAGCGCAGGCATCAGCGACGCCGACATCGTCGACCGGATGATGCTGCCCATGATCATCGAATGCTCCCGCTGCCTGGAGGACCGCATCGTCGAATCCCCGGTGGAGGTGGATATCGGCCTGGTCTACGGCCTGGGCTTCCCGCCGTTCCGGGGCGGCGCCCTGCGCTACGCCGACGCCGTCGGCCTGAAGGCGCTCTGCGACAAGGCCGGGACCTTCGCCGCGCTCGGCAAGCTCTATGAACCCACCGCCCAGATGCTCCGGCTCGCCGACAACGGCAGCGGCTTTTATGAGGTGTCGAAATGAAAGACGTCGTCATCGTCGACGCGGTCCGCTCGCCCATGGGCCGGTCCAAGGGCGGCATGTTCCGGAACGTGCGGGCCGACGCCATGTCCGCCGCCATGATCAACGCCCTGCTCAAGCGCAACCCCAAGGTCGATCCCAACGAGATCGAGGACGTGATCTGGGGCTGCGTCCAGCAGACCCTGGAGCAGGGCTTCAACATCGCCCGGTTCGCCTCCCTCATGACCGCCATCCCCCACACCGCCAGCGCCCAGACCGTCAACCGGCTGTGCGGCTCCTCCATGAGCGCCCTGCACGCCGCCGCCATGGCGATCATGACCGGCAACGGCGAGGTGTTCGTGGTGGGCGGGGTCGAGCACATGGGCCACCTGCCCATGACCCACGGCCTGGACCCCAGCCCGGCGCTCAGCAAGTACGCCGCCAAGGCCTCGGGCATGATGGGCCTGACCGCCGAGGTGCTGGCCAAGATGCACGGGATCTCCCGGGCCGCCCAGGACCAGTTCGCCCTGCGCTCCCACCAGCGGGCCGCCGCCGCCCGCGCCGAGGGGCGCTTTGCGGCCGAGATCGTGCCCATGGAAGGCCACGACGAGAACGGCTTCTCCAGGGTCTTCGACTACGACGAGGTGGTCCGCGAGGATTCGACCCTGGAGGCCCTGGCCGCCCTCAAGCCGGCCTTCGATCCCAGGCACGGCACCGTCACCGCCGGCAACTCCTCGGCCATCTCCGACGGCGCCTCGGCCCTGCTGGTGATGTCCCTGGACCGGGCGAAAGCGCTCGGACTCGAGCCCATGGCCCGGATCCGCGCCATGGCCACCGCCGGCGTGGACCCCGCGATCATGGGCTACGGCCCGGTGCCCGCGGTCAAGAAGGCCCTCGCCCGCGCCCGGATGAAGCTCGAGGACATCGAGCTGTGGGAGCTCAACGAGGCCTTCGCCGCCCAGTCCCTGCCGGTCCTCAAGGACCTGAAGCTGCGCGACCATGTGGACAGGAAGGTGAACCTCAACGGCGGCGCCATCGCCCTGGGCCACCCCCTGGGCTGCTCCGGCGCCCGGATCACCACCACCCTGCTGCACCAGATGAAGGCCGGCGGCCAGCGCACCGGCATCGCCACCATGTGCATCGGCCTGGGCCAGGGCATCGCCACCGTCTTCGAACACGTCCAGTAGTCCCCTTCCGCCACCTTCCCTTCCCAATACCGGAGGCACCATGGCCCAGCTCCTCGCCGATCGCAGGGATATCGATTTCGTGTTGTTCGAACAGATGAAGGTCGAGGAACTGGCGAAGCACCCGCGCTTCGCCGAGTTCAACCGCAAGACCATCGACCTCGTCATCAACGAGGCCCGCAACCTGGCCGTCAAGGAGATCCTGCCGACCCAGACCGACGGCGACCGCATCGGCGCGGTCTTCGCCGACGGCAAGGTGACCGTCCCCGCCTCCTTCCACAAGGCATGGAAGTCGCTGGTTGAAGGCGAGTGGCTGGCCATGACCGAGGCCCCCGAATGGGGCGGCCAGGGCATGCCCCGCACCGTCGCCCGGGCCGCCCTGGACTACCTGATGGGGGCCAGCTTCGCCTTCCTCATGCACGCCGGGCTCACCCACGGCGCCGGCAAGCTGGTCGAGACCTTCGGCGACGCCAAGCAGAAGAAGCTCTACCTGAAGAAGCTGTTCACCGGCCAATGGACCGGGACCATGCTGCTGACCGAGCCCGAGGCGGGTTCGGACGTCGGCGCCCTGAGCACCACCGCCACCCCCAACGGCGACGGCACCTATTCCATCGTCGGCAACAAGATCTTCATCTCCGGCGGCGAGCACGACCTGACCGAGAACATCATCCACCCGGTGCTGGCCCGCATCGAGGGGGCGCCCGCCGGCACCGCCGGGATCTCCCTGTTCGCCGTGCCCAAGATCTGGGTCAACGACGACGGCAGCCTGGGCGAGCCCAACGACGTGGTCTGCGTGGGCATCGAGGAGAAGATGGGCATCCACGGCAACGCCACCTGCTCGATCGCCCTGGGCGGCAAGGGCAAGTGCCGGGGCACCCTTCTGGGCGAGCCCAACAAGGGCATGCGCGCCATGTTCCAGATGATGAACGACGCCCGGCTGATGGTCGGCGACCAGGCCCTGGCCTGCGCCAGCCCCGCCTACCTCTACGCCGTCAACTACGCCCGCACCCGCACCCAGGGCCGGCACCTGCTCAAGATCATGGACAAGAGCGCCCCGGCGGTGCCGATCATCCAGCACCCGGACGTGCGCCGCATGCTCATGGTGATGAAGGTCTACACCGAGGGCCTGCGCAGCCTGTCCTTCTACATCGCCAGCCTGGACGACCAGATCCACGCCGGCGCCGGCCCGGAGGAGAAGAAGCGGCTGCAGGGCATCATCGATTTCCTGATCCCCATCGCCAAGGGCTACGTGACCGACAAGTGTTTCGAAGTCTGCAGCCTGGGCGTCCAGGTCTACGGCGGCTACGGCTACATCCGGGAATTCCCCATGGAGCAGCTGCTCCGGGACTGCCGGATCACCATGATCTACGAGGGCACCAACGGCATCCAGGCGATGGACCTGCTCGGCCGCAAGCTGGGCCAGAACTCCGGCCAGCCGATCCAGGACCTGTTCGAGGAGATCCGCAAGGCCCTGGGCGCCGCCCAGGAGAACAGCCGGACGTCCTCCCTGGCCGACGCCATGGAAGAGGCCCTGATCCAGCTGGAGGCCGTGGCCCGGCACATGGGCACCACCGCCCTGTTCGGCGATCTGCTCGCCGCCTCGGCCCACGCCGTGCCGTTCATGGAAGTGTGCGGCGACACCGTGCTGGGCTGGATGCTCATCTGGCGTGCCCGGGTGGCCGCCCAGGCCCTCGCCGCCGGCGCCAAGGACAAGGACGTGGCCTTCTACGAAGGCCAGGTCAAGGCCGCGGAGTTCTTCGTCCAGACCATGCTGCCCGTCACCCTGGGCAAGATGACCGCCATCCTGGGCGGGAGCAACGCCGCCAACGAAATGCTCGAGGACGCCTTCGGCGGGAAGTAGACTGATGCCCGTGCCGCCCTTCTCGCCCGCCACCGCCACCCTCGGGGGATTCCCCGCGTGGATCCTGTTCCTGCTCATTCCCCTGGCGGGAACGGGCTGCTTCGCCTACATCATGTGGAAGCGGCTGGCGCCGCTGCTCAGGGCGGCGCCGGATCCCCGGTTCCGGCAGGTGCCGGCGCGGCTGGCGCTGGTGCTCAAGATCTGGCTGGGCCAGTGGCGGCATCCCCGCTACCTGCTGGCGGGCGTGCTGCACATCATCCTGTTCTTCGGCTTCCTGACCCTGGGCGCGCGCTCCACCCAGCTGGTCTTCCTGGGCTTCATGAAGTCCTTCCCGCTGCCCCTGGAGGCCGTCTACGGACCGGTCAAGGACATCGCCGCCGCCGCCACCTTCGTGGCGGTGGCGATCCTGGCCGTGCGCCGGGCCTTCTTCATGCCCGAACGCTACAAGGTTCCGCCGGCCATGGGCAGGGACCACACCCCCGAGGCCCTGTTCGTCCTGGGCATGATCCTCACCCTGCTGGTCTCCGAGAGCCTCTACGAGGGCACCCTGCAGGCCGCCGGCGCCGGCGCCTCGCCGGCCCTGACCCTGCCCTGGGCGTTCCGGCTCATGCTCGCCGGCGCGGCCACGCCGGCCCTGAAGGGCCTCAACCTGGCCGCCTACGCCGTCCACGACCTGACCTTTTTCTTCTTCCTGTGCTTCCTGCCCCTGGGCAAGCACTTCCACGTGATCACCTCGCTGTTCAACGTGTTCTTCATGCGGGTCCGCACCGGCAACGTCAAGCCGGTCCGCCACGGCATCCCCGATTCCCAGCTCGACGAGGTCAAGTCCTTCGGCGTCAAGAAATTCGAGGATTTCACCTGGAAGCACATCCTGGACTTCTACAGCTGCGTGGACTGCGGCCGCTGCACGGACCGGTGCCCGGCCAACTTCGTCAAGCGCCCCCTGTCGCCCCGCTTCATCAGCATCAAGGGCCGCGACTACGCCTTCCGGCAGTATCCGCTGGTGGGCGAGGGCGGCCATGAGCCCGAGCACCTGATCGGCAGCATCTACAGCGCCGAGGAGATCTGGGCCTGCACCACCTGCGGCGCCTGCGAGGAGGAGTGCCCGGTGGGGATCGAATACATCGACAAGATCGTCGACCTGCGCCGGGGCATGGTCGAGGATGGCCTGGTGCCCCAGTCCATCCAGAAGCCGCTCAGCGCCATCGAGAAGCGCGGCAACCCCTACGGCAAGCTGGAGAAGAAGCGGGCCGAATGGGCCGCCAAGGCCGGACCCGAGGTCAAGCTCGCCGACGCCGGGGACACCGCCGAGACCCTCTACTTCGTGGACAGCATCAGCTCGTACGACGACCGCATGGTCAAGATCGCCCAGGCCACCGCGCGCCTGCTCGACCGGAGCGGGGTGGACTTCATGGTGCTGGGCAAGGACGAGAAGGACAGCGGCCACGAGGTGCGCCGGTTCGGCGAGGAGATGCTGTTCCAGAGCCTCAAGGAGCAGAACACCGAGGCCATCAAGGCCAGCGGCGCCACCCGCATCGTCACCAGCGACCCCCACGCCTACAACAGCCTGAAGAACGACTACGAAGGCCTGCCGCCGGTGGCCCACGTCAGCGAACTGATCGCCGCCGGCATCCAGAGCGGCAAGCTCAAGCTGCGCCCCCTCGAGGAGCCGGAGAAGACCTACACCTTCCACGACCCCTGCTACCTGGGCCGGCACAACGGCATCTACGACCCGCCCCGGGAGGCCATCGACGCCATCCCCGGCCTCAAGCGGGTGGAGATGGAAGGGCACTGCCGGGACCGCTCGTTCTGCTGCGGCGGCGGCGGCCTGAACCTGTTCCACGAATCCGAGGAGGAGCGGCGCATGGGCAGCGTCCGGGTGGAGCAGGCCCACAAGGCCGGAGCCCAGGTGATCGTCACCGCCTGCCCGTACTGCCTGACCAACATGGAAGACGCCATCAAGGTGGCCGGCCTGGAAGGCCAGATGGAAGCCATCGACCTTTGCGAGCTGGTCGATCGCCAGCTTCAGGACAAATAACCAACCCGGAGGAAGGCAATGGAGATCCTGGTCTGTGTGAAGCGCGTGCCGGACATGGCGGAGAACGAGATCAGCCTCGACTCCGGCGGCGCCGACATCAAGCGCGACGATCTGGTCTACTCGGTGAACGAGTGGGACAACTACGCCGTCGAAGAGGCCATCCAGATCGTGGACCGGGTCGGCGGCAACGTCACCGTGGTCTCGGTCGGCGATGCCGACGCCGAGGAGATCCTGCGCCGGGAGATGGCCATGGGCGCCAACCAGGGCCTGCTGCTTTCCGATCCCGGGTTCGAGGGCTCGGACGGCGCGGGCGTCGCCGCCATCCTCGCGGCCGCCGTGCGCAAAGGAAGCTACGACCTGGTCCTGACCGGGGCCCTCGCCGACGACGGCGCCGCCCAGGTGGGCGGCATGCTGGCGGCCCTGCTGGACTGGCCCTACGCCTCCGTGGTCAACCTGATCGAGGTCAAGGACGGGGCGCTCCGCATCGGCCGCGAGATCGAAGGCGGCGCCCAGGAGCGCAGCGAGATCGACCTGCCCTGCGTGCTCTCCATCCAGACCGGCATCAACGAACCCCGCTACGTGGGCATCCGCGGCATCCGCAAGGTGGCCTCGATCGAGATCCCGGTGCTGGACGGCCCCGCCCTCGGCCTGGCCGCCGGGGCCGTGGGCGCAGGCGCCGCCCGGGTCCGGCGGGCGGACTACTTCGTGCCGCCCGCGGGGGCCGGCGCCGAGATGATCGAAGGCAGCACCGCCGAGGTCGCCGTCAAGCTGGCGGCCTTGCTCAAAGCCAAGGGAGGGATCAAGTGATGGCCAGCCACGTCTACGTCCTCATCGCCCACCAGGACGGCCGGCTCGACGATTCCGCCCTGGAACTGGCCGCCGCCGCCGCCGTCCTGTTCCCGGGCGCCGCCCCGACGGCCTTGGTGGCCGGCGCCGGCCCGGAGCTGGAAGCCGCCTGCGCCGCCGCCGCCGCGGCCTTCCCGGAGGTCTGGAAGTTCGACCAGGCGGCCCTGGCCTATCCCAATGCCGAACTGCTTCGGCCGCTCCTGGTCAAGGTCCTGCCGGCCGGCGCGGCGGTGCTCCTGCCGCACAGCACCCTGGGCATGGACCTGGGCCCGGGCCTGGCCATCAAGCTGGGCGCGGCCTACCTGCCCGACGTGGTGGCCTGCGAAGGCCAGGACGGCGCCCTGCTCAAGGTGGTCCGCCAGGAGTACAACGGCCAGGTGAGCGCCCATGTCCACTGCGACACCTCCCGCGGCGTGGTGGCCACCCTCCGGTCCGGCGCCTTCCGCCCCGCCGCCGTCCAGGCTGCCGGTTCGGTGCTGGACAGGTCCGGCGACGCCGCGGGGCTCACCGCCCGCCGCCGGTTCCTGGACGTGGTCCCGGCCGAGATGGGTGACATCGACATCACCCGCGAGGAGGTGCTGGTGTCCGTGGGCCGGGGCATCGGCGAGCAGGACAACCTGCCGCTGGTGGAGGAGCTGGCCGAGGCCATGGGCGCGGCGATGGCCTGTTCGCGGCCGCTGGTGGACGCCAAGTGGCTGGCCAAGGCCCGCCAGGTGGGCACCTCCGGCCAGACCGTCAAGCCCAAGGTCTACCTGGCCCTGGGCATCAGCGGCTCCTTCCAGCACCTGGGGGGGATCAAGGGCAGCCCGTTCTTCGTGGCCGTCAACAAGAACCCCAAGGCGCCGATCTTCCAGGCCGCCACGGTGGGGGTGGTCGCCGACCTGCTGGAACTGGTGCCGGCCCTGACCGAGGAGATCCGCAAGGGCCGTTAGGCGTTCCCGCCTCGCCACGGCAAGGGCGAATCTTGGTATGCTGGCTCTTTCCCGAGCTGGCCCATGGCATCCGCAACTCCGCTTCCGAACGGACATCGCCTCGTCGTGGCGGTGTGCGCCCTCCTGGCCGGGGCCCTGGCCCTGGTGATGCTCGCCGCCTACCTGGCCGGAGCGATGAACCTGGCCGCCCTCGCCTCCGGGCAGCGGCCGCTGTCGCCCGTCGCCGCCGTGCTGGTGATCCTGCTCAGCGTCGCCCTGTGGCGGGCCCGGACGCGGCCGTCCCGGGCCGCGGCCTTCCTGGCGATGACGGCGCTCTGGGTGGCGGTGGTCTTCCTGGCGGGCTACGCCATGACCTCCGGGCAGGCCATGGAACACTGGTTCGCCAGCGGCCGCGTGCCCATGCGCCGCCTGGGCTGGGTGGGCTGCCTGGGCCTCCTGGGCGCGGCCGTGTCCATCCTCACCGGCCCGACCCTGGCCGGCCAGGGCTGGGAGCGGCGCCCGGTCAGCGCTCTGGCGGCCCTGCTGCCCCTGGGCCTGGGCGCGCTGATCATGGTCACCTACCTGGCCGGGGCGCCGCTCCTGGCGCATGTGCGCGGGGCCGGCAGCTCCCTGCCCATGGGCATCCTCAACTTCCTGCTCGGACTCGGCTGCCTGTTCGCGGCCGGAGCCCGGGCCTGGCCCCTGCAGCCGTTCCGGGCCGATCCGGCCCAGGGCGGCCGCGGGCTGCAGCCCGGCCCGGTCGCCCTGTACCTGGCCACGGCGATCGTCTTCCTGCTGGGCGGCGCCCTCTACCTGCGCCGGCAGCTCCAGTCCGCCCAGCGGGCCGCTGAGCAGGAACTCGCGGCCATCGCCGAACTCAAGGCCGGCCGGATCGCCGGGTGGGCCAAGGACCGCCGGGGCGAGGCCGAACTGCTGGCCCAGTCCAGCATGTTCCAGATGCATTTCCGGAGCTACCTGGCGGGGACCAGCCCGGCCATGGAGTCTGCCGGGCTGGCCCAATGGCTGCAGAGCTTCTGCCGGCAGAACGGCTATCTGAGGGCGGTATTGTACGATGCCCAGGGCCAGCCGAAGCTGGCGGCCTACCCCGGGGCCGGCCCCCACGAGCCCCCCTCCCCCCTGGGCCAGGCCCACGGCGGATTCAACCTGACCGGGGTCCAGGTCAACGACCTGCACCGGGAACCCGGCGTGCGGGCCGTGCACATGAGCCTCTGGCTGCCGGTGAAGCCGGTAACCGAGGGCCCGGGCCGGCCCCTCGGCGTCCTGGCGCTGATGATCGACGCCCGCCGCGAACTGTTCCCCCTGCTGGAGGGCTGGCCTACCGCCCAGCCCAGCGCCGAGACCATGCTCGTGCGCCGGGAGGGCGACCAGATGGTCTACCTCAACGAACTGAAGGGCCAGCCCGACGCCGCCCTGAACCTCCGCCAGCCGCTCTCCGGGCAGATCGGCCTGCCCGCCCTGTTCGCCGCCAAGGGCCAGCCGGGTTCCCTCACCGGCCGGGACTACCGGGGCCGCCGGGTGGCCGCGGCGGTCCTGCCGGTGGCCGGCACCCCCTGGTTCCTGATCTCCCAGGTGGACGAGGCCGATCTCTTCGGCCCCCTGTGGCAACAGAACTGGCTGGCCTGCGCGGGCCTGCTCGGGCTGATGACCGGCGCCGCCATGGCCCTCGGGCTGGCGGCGCGCCGCCACGAGGCCCAGAAGATGCGCGCCCAGCTGGCGGCCGCGAAGGCCCTGCGGGCGGCCGAGGAACGCTTCACCCTCGCCTTCGCCACCAGCCCCGACTCGATCAACATCAACCGCCTGGAGGACGGGGTCTACCTGAACGTCAACGAGGGCTTCACCCGCCTCACCGGCTACACCGCCGAGGACGTCGTCGGCCGCTCCTCCCGGCAGGAGGACTGCGCGATCTGGGTGGACAACGCCGACCGGGACCGGATGGTCGCCCAGCTCAAGGCCGAGGGCCGGGTGGAGAGCCTGGAGGCGCCGTTCCGGGCCAAGGACGGCCGGATCATCACCGGGCTCATGTCGGCCCGCACCCTGGAGCTCGACGACCAGCGCTGCGTCATCTCCATCACCCGGGACATCACCCAGCTCCGGCGCGGGGAGGAGGAGCGCCGGCAGATGGCGCTCAAGATGCACCAGGTGGAAAAGCTCGAGAGCCTGGGCGCGCTGGCAGGGGGCGTGGCCCACGACATGAACAACGTCCTCGGGGCCATCCTGAGCATGGCCTCGGCCCACCAGGCCAAGCTGGCACCCGGGGATTCCCTGGCCGGGGCCTTCGAGACCATCATCAGCGCGTGCCTGCGCGGCCGCGGCGTGGTCAAGGGCCTGCTCCTGTTCGCCCGCAAGGACCTGGAGACCCGGGAACCGGTCTGCCTCAACCAGCTGCTGAGGGAGCTGGTCCAGCTGCTGGCCCACACCACCCTGAAGCGGGTCCAGCTGGACCTGCGGCTGCAGGAGCCGCTGCCGCGGGTGCAGGGCGACCCAGGCGCCCTCAACCACGCGGTCATGAACCTCTGCGTCAACGCCCTGGACGCCATGCCCGACGGCGGCACCCTCAGCCTCTGGACCGAGGCCTCCGGCGGCCGGGTCCGGCTCACCGTGACCGATACCGGGGAAGGCATGGCCCCCGAGGTGCGGGACCGGGCCCTGGAACCGTTCTTCACCACCAAGCCCAAGGGCAAGGGCACCGGCCTGGGCCTGGCGATGGTGTTCGGAACGGTCCAGGCCCACGACGGCACCATGGAGATCCGCAGCCAGCCCGGCCGAGGCACCTCCATCGAGCTGGCCTTCCCCCCGGTGGCCGACGACACGCCCAGGGAGGTTCCGGACCCGGTCGCCCGGACAACCCCCGGTCCCGGGCTCCGGATCCTCCTGGTGGACGACGATGAACTGATCCGCGACAGCATGGTCCCCATGCTGGAGATCCTCGGCCACATCGTGACCGCCGCCCCCGGCGGCCAGGAGGCCCTGGACCTGCTCCAGGCCGGCCAGGAGGTGGACCTGGTGATCCTCGACATGAACATGCCCGGCCTGAACGGCGCCCAGACCCTGCCCCGGATCCTGGCCCTCCGCCCCGACCAGGCCGTGCTCCTGGCCAGCGGCTACCACGACGACAGCCTGCGCGATCTCACCCGGGGCCGCCCGCGCCTGGGCAGCATCACCAAGCCGTTCAGCCTGGATGAGATCCGCAAAAAGCTCACGGAACTGGTGCGGGACCGGGCGCTTTCCCCAGGCTAGTGCTGTTCCAGGCCTTCCTCGATCCTCGGCAGATCGGCCTCCTTGGTGCGGCCGCGTTCCAGGACGTTGCCGTGGCGGCGGTCGGATTTCAGCAGCAGGAATGCGAAGATCAGGCCGATGATCCCGAGCCCGGCGAACATCACCTGGGTGGCCGTGTAGGTGCCGGTGACGTCCCGCAGCTTGCCGTTGACGTAGGGGAACAGGCCCAGGCCCAGGTTCTGGATCGCGGTCATCAGGCCGAAGGCGGTGCCCACCCGGTTCTCCTCCACCACCAGCGGCACCGAGGGCCACATGGCCGCCGGCACCAGCACGAAGGCGCCGCCCAGGATGACCATGCTGGGGATCGGGTTGAGGTGGGTCAGGCCCAGCAGGAGATGGGCCGGGATCAGCAGCAGGGAGCCGACCACCATGAGCGATGCGCGCTTGCCGATGCGGTCCACCAGGTCGCCGGCGAACGGCGCGAAGATCATCGAGGCGAAGATCACGATGCTGGTGATGCCCGGGGCGGTGCTGAGCATGTGGGTGAAGTTGCTGAACACCTGGGAGAGGAAGCCGCCGCCGCTGGTGTTGACCAGGGGGATGTGCCACTTCTCGTGGAACATGTCGGTGGCCAGCGCGGTGAAGGGGAAGATGGCGCTGTAGAAGGTCACGCACAGCATCACCACGAACCAGAACGAGGAGTTGAACTTCTTGATGTCGGCCAGGACGATCTTGTCGCCGGCGTCGGGCCTGGGCAGGGCCAGCACCTTCTCGCCGTGGGCGTCCATGGCGATGAAGGCCAGGTTGCACAGCACCGAGAACAGGCAGAAGCCCGCGGCCGCCCACAGGGCCACCTTGTAGCTGTGGAAGTAGCTGGCGATGAGTTCCTCGATGTTGAAGCTGAACAGGGTGCCGATCCGGCTGATGGTGAGGGCGATGCCGAACGCCAGGGCCATCTCCTTGCCCTTGAACCAGCGGCTGATGATCGCGCTCTGCACCACGATCAGCGACTCCGAGCCGGCCCCGAAGATCAGCCGGCCGGCGAACAGCTCCCACTTGTGGTGCGCGAAGGCGACGATGGTGGCGCCCAGCAGCACCAGGAAGCAGAACAGCAGGCTGGCCCGGCGCGGCCCCAGCTTGTCGTAGAGCATCCCGCCGAAGAACACGATGCCGATGGCGGCCACGGAGTAGGCGGTGTAGAGGTTGCCGATGGTGCTCCGGTCCAGGTGCAGCACCTCGATCAGGGTGCCTTCCAGGGCGCCGATGCTGTCGTAGGCGAAGTAGCTGCCGAACACCAGCAGGCTGATGAACAGCAGAATGGTGAAGCGGTACGGGCGCTTGGACGGATGGAACAGCCCGGCCGGGTTCGAGGTCATGGAAGGCTCCAAAGGGGCCGGATGGTCACATCCGGATGATTTTCACTTCGCCGGGCTGGAAGCTCATGGAGAGGTTCCAGCGGTTGTCGAAATCATGGATCTCCCGGGCCAGTCCGTGGCTGGAGAACAGCTGGCGGCCCGACCGGGCCCCGTTCCCCGAGGCCTGCCGCAGCGCCTGCAGGTGGACCGTCAGGTATTTGGGATTCAGCACATCGGTATTGGCGACCACCACGAACACCCCGTCCTCGGGAACCATCCGTCCGCGCTTGGCGTCGTCCACGAAACCCAGGGCGATGCCCGGGTCCCGGGGGGAATCGAAGCCGAGCGGCACGCTGTTCTCGAGCCGGGTGAAGGTGGCCAGGTGCTGCTGGCGCAGGGCCGAGAGCCAGGCCAGCATATCGGGCAGTTCCCAGCGCCCGGGATTCAGGTAGTGCAGCGCGAACCGGTCGAACAGGGCCAGCCGGCCGTAATAGGGATCCTTGGGGTCCAGCATGTAGGCTTCGTTGGGCCGGCAGTCCACCCCGGTGTTCATGGGTTGGACTTCGTAGACCTCCTGCCCGGAATTGAGGAAGGGCACGCCGTTGGGCATGAACATGTTCATGATCGTCAGCATGCGGGCCAGGGCGCGGCCCCCGTCCCGGGCGGCCAGCCTGGGGGTGTCGTGGGTCTCCCCGCAGGCGTAGACCGGGCAGGCCAGGTCCCGGGCCCCGTACATGAAGTGGTGGGTCTTGTATTCCAGGACCCGCGGCTCCTGGGTGAAGCCGTCGCCCAGGATCATGTTGTAGCCGGCCTCCCGGGCGGCGCCGGCGCGCTCCACCTCCATCTCCTCGGCGATGAAGCAGAAGTGCGGATCCACCTGGCGGGCGCCGGCGATGATCCGCTCCACCAGATCCCTGGGCAGGGCATGGCCCATGTCGATGCGCGCCCCGTCGATGCCGAACTGCTCCTGGTAGTAGGGGATCACCCCGGCCAGCAGCTCCCACAGCGGCTCGTTGGGGAGCTTGCCCGGGAACAGGTTGGCCTTGATCACATCGAACAGGATGTAGGGCGCGTAGTTCCGGTCCAGCAGCGCGGCGGAGGCCACGGGGTGGTCGAGATACATGCGGAAGAAGGTGACGTCGTCCCAGGCCGGCTGCGGGTCGTTGATCTGGTCGGAGAAGGCCGGGGCCACGGTCAGGCCGAACAGCTCCTGGACCGCGCCCAGCAGGCTGCGCCCGGGGTCGGCCTCCAGCATCTCCCGGAGCCGGCCCCAGCGTTCCGGATCGGCGGCCCTGGGGTTCTCGACGAACGAGGCCAGGTGCCGCTGCACTTCGGCGCTCTGGTAGACGATGGGCAGGAACTCGGCCTTGGGCCGCACCTGCACCCCCAGCCCGGGCACGTACGGCGGCTTGTAGGCGGCCAGGGCCTCCTGGCGGATCCAGTAGAACCAGTCCGGGTGCTCGAGGATCAGGTCGGAATTGACCGAGTTGGTGCGCGGGATGATGTCGATCATCACGTGCATGCCCAGGATGTGGCAGGCCTCCACGAAGGCCCGGAACTCGTCCTCCACCGTGAAGTCCGGACCGGCCATGGGGTCCTTGAGGCCGGGATCCAGGCGGAAGAAGCTGGAGACCCCGTAGGGCGAACCCAGCTCGCCCTTCTTGCCCTCCAGCGAGAACTTCGAGATCGGCAGCAGGTAGATGCAGGTGATGCCCATCTTGTGCAGGAGCGACAGGAGCGCGATGGATTTCAGGAAGGTGCCGGTCTCCTTGAGGCCGTAGAGGTCCTGGTCCTCCAGGTCGCCGGAACGGTCGTGGTCCCAGGCCGTGGAGGTGCGCACCATCATCGAATAGACCGAAGCCTGGCGGATCCAGTCCCCGCCCGGCTGGTCCGGCGCCGGCGGCGCGTGCCCGCTCAGGGGCGCCCCCCAGTCGGCGGCGCCCTCCGCCCTGGGCAGGATGAACTGGCGGATGGCATCCCGGTAGAACCGCCAGGGGTTCACCACCAGCTCGCCCCAGGGTGTCTTGCGCAGCTCCACGCCCTGGTAGTCGAAACAGTTCCAGAGATCCGGGACGGTGTAGTTGAATACGTCGCCTTCGGTCTCCGAGACCCGCCGGTCAAGGATGGTCAGTAGTTCCTGGAGCTTGCTCATCCTGGTTCTCCGGCTGGCTGGGGCATAATGAGTATCTCACTATTTTCCAACGGCCAGGAACCTACCCGAGCTTGAAACCCTTGACCAGGTTCTTCATCTCCTCGGCCACCCGGGCCAGTTCCTCGGCGGTGCGGGTCACCTCGTGGACGGTGGCGGCCAGCTCCTGGGTGGCGGCGGCGTTCTGGTCCAGGCGCGAGCGGGTCTGGTCCATGAGCCCCCCGGCCCCGGCGCTGGTCTCGGCCTGGCTGGAGCTGAGCCCGCCGATGCTCTGGATCCGTCCGGTGACCTCGGTGATCCGGGTCCGGATCACCTCCAGGCTGGCGATGGTCTCCTTGACGCTGGCGTCGCCGCCCGACACGGCCTGTTCGGTCACCCGCAGGATGTCCTCGATCTCCCGCGCCGACTGGGCGCTGCGCTCGGCCAGCTTGCGCACCTCCTCGGCCACCACCGCGAAGCCCTTGCCCAGGTTGCCGGCCTTGGCCGCCTCGATGGCGGCGTTCAGGGACAGCAGGTTGGTCTGCCGGGCGATGCCCTGGATGGCCTGGACCGCGCTGACGATCCTCGTGGTGGCGTCCTGGATGGCCCGCATCCCGGCGGCGGTGCTGCGCCCGGCCAGGGTGCCGTGCTCGGTGTCGGCCTGCGCGGCCGCGGCCGCGGTGCCGGTCTGGGCGGACTGCTCGGCCATGGCCCCGACGTTCTGGTCCAGCTTGCGCAGCGCCGCCTGCACCCCCTGGCCGGCCTCCCGGAGCTGCTCGCCCACCTGGGCCACCTCGCCCACCGCGGTGGCCATCTGCTCGGCGCTGGCCGACAGTTCCGTGCTGCCCGAGGCCACCCGCTCCGAGGCCCGGTCCACCCCGCGCAGGGTGGCGTTGAGCTGGCCGACCATGGCGTTGAAGGCCCGGGCCGCGCGGCCCAGTTCATCCTCGCTCGCCACCGGAGCCGAGGCGGTCAGGTCGCCCTTGGCCACCTGGTCGAAGGCCCGCGTGAGGGCGTCCAGCGGCCCCAGGACCGTGCGGCGCACGGTCCGGCTCACCACCCAGCTGAGCAGGCCGAGCAGGGCCAGCCCCGCCAGGGTCGACACCACGCGGGTGTCGCGCACCGATTTGTGCAGCGCGGTGGTCGGCGCGGAGACCCCGAAGACCGCGACCAGGTCGCCGACCTTGTGGTCCTTGAGCGCCTCCATGCCCACCGCGCCGTGGCAGAGTATGCACTCATCCCGCAGCCGGGCCGGGCTGAGGACGTAGGAATAGGTGCCGCCGTCGGCCCCGGTCAGCTCCCGGCGCAGGATCGGCAGCGCCGGATCGGCGGCGAAGGCCGAAAGCGCCGCGCGCTCGAAATCGCCCTCGGCGCCCGCGCCCATCTGCCCCGGTCGGACCCGGTGGTAGGTCATGCCCTCGTCCTGGCAGTAGGTCGCCGCGGCCGCGTGGAACATGTTGCGCGAGCCCACGGCCAGGGCCGTGACCCGGTCGTCGAAGCCCTTCTCCAGCAGCGCCCCCTGGCGCGCGCTCACGCCCCAGATCACCAGGGCGAGGATCACCGCCAGCACGGCGCCGATGGCGGCGAAGGTCTTGGTGGCAAGACTGGCATCCTTCACGGCTCGGCTCCCGGCAGGTCGTTGATCGTTTCGGGCAATGGGAAAGAATCGATCGTCATTATGGCCCATGGGCGGCCGTACGCACCTGATTTTTCGCCTATAACCATGGACATTCATTGTGGATCGGCCCATCCTTGAAAATCCAATCCGACTTGGAATTTTCAACCATGAATCCCGATTTCGAGTTCCTGGCGACCCTGGAGATCCTCTATGTGGAGGACGAACCGCAGGTGCGCGAACAGGCTGCCCAGTTCCTGCGCCGGCGCTGCCGCCGGGTGACCGAGGCCGGCGATGGCCGCGAGGGCCTGGCGGCCTTCCAGGCCCGGCGGCCCGACCTGGTCGTCACCGATGTCCTGATGCCGGGCATGGACGGCCTGGAGATGGCCCAGGCCATTCGCCGCCTGGACCCGAAGGTGCCGATCGTGGTGATGACCGCCTTCGACCGCCCCGAGTATCTCATGCGCTCGATCGAGTTCGGGATCGACCGCTACGTGCTCAAGCCGGTCCAGGCCGACACGTTCCACCAGGCCCTCGGGCACTGCGCGCGGCTCCTGCGGGCGGAGCGGGAACTGGCCCGGGAGCAGGAGCGGATCCAGGCCCGGCACGACGAGGCGATGGGCCTCCTGGCCGGAGGCATGGCCCACGACTTCAACAACCTGATGCAGGCCATCATGGCCTCGATCGGCCTGGCCCAGGCGGCGTGCGCCCGGGGCCTGGATCCGCTCCCCGGCATCCAGGCGGCGGAGGCCTGCTTCGGCCAGGCTGGGGAGCTGAGCCGCCGGCTGCGCCTGATCTACTCGGCGCGGGACGCGGCCCTGGAGGCCGGGTCCCTGGAGCCGCTGGTGGAGGCCCAGGTCCGGGCCGCCCTGGCCGGCACCGGCTGCACCGCCGAGTTCCGCTTCGCCGCCCCGCTGCCGCCGGTCCGCCACCACCGCGCCCAGCTGGGCCGGGTCTTCGCCATCCTGGCCGAGAACGCCGCCGAGGCCATGGGGCCGTCCGGCACCCTCACCGTGACCGGGGAGACCGTCACCCTCGACGCCCGCGCCCGCCTGCCCCTGCCCCCCGGCGACTACGTCCACCTGGCCTTCCGCGACGCCGGCCGGGGCATCCCCGCGGACCTTCTGCCCGCGATCTTCGAGCCGTACGCCTCCACCAAGCCGCGCAGCTCGGTCCGCGGCACCGGGCTCAGCCTCGCGGTCGGCCACGCCATCCTGGCCCAGCACCACGGCGCCCTCACGGCCGAATCCGATCCCGGCGCCGGGGCGACCTTCCACATCTACTTGCCTGCCTAGGCCGGCACCAGGGCCGCGCCGGCCTCCTTGAGCTTGGCCATGATGGGGATTCCCTGCGGGCACTTCGGCTCGCAGCCGCCGCATTCCGCGCACTGGTCGGCGCCGTGGCCCTGGCTGGCCTGGAAGGCGTGGTAGGCGCCCCGGGCCGACTTCCAGTTGCCGAACATGGCTCCGGAATTGTAGGCGGCGAAGGTCTCGGGGATGGCCACGCCGCTGGGACAGGGGGCGCAATAGCCGCAGGTGGTGCAGGGAACCCTGACCCGGGCTGCATAGATGTCGCGCACCGCCGCCACCCGGGCGTGATCCTCGGGGCTCAGGCCGCCGGCCTGGGCCAGAGCCGCGCTGGCCAGATTCTCCTCGACCTGGCCGGGCGCGTTCATGCCGGACAGGGCCGTCACCACCTCGGGATGGTCCCAGACCCACTGCAGGGCCCAGCCCGCCGGGGGCCTGGGCGAGGGCGCGCCGGACCAGACCCGCTGGATGTCGTCCGGCTGGCCCTGGGCCAGGGTTCCGCCCCGCAGGGGCTCCATCGCGATGCTGCCGATCCCGCGTCCGGCGGCGTAGCGCAGGCCCCCGGTGCCGGCCTGGTAGCCCTCGTCGATGTAGTTGTACTGGATCTGGCAGAACTCCCAGTCGTAGCCGTCGACGATGGTCTTGAACACCGACAGGGCGTCATGGAAGGAGAAGCCCAGATGGCCGATCCGGCCGTCGGCCCGCGCCCGTTCCATGGCCCGCAGGCCGCCGAGGGCCCGCACCGTCTCCCAGCGCGCCCCGTTGAGGGCGTGCAGGAGGTAGAAATCGATCCGGCCGGTGTCGAGCTTGCGCAGCTGCTCGTCCAGCAGGCGTTCCCAGTCGGACTCGGCCTGCACCATCCAGACCGGCAGCTTGCTGGCGAGCTGGACCCGGTCCCGGTAGCCGTCCCTGAGCGCCCGGCCCACGAAGGGCTCGCTCTGGCCACCGTGGTAGGGGTAGGCGGTATCCACGTAGTTCACGCCCGCGTCGATGGCTCCGCGCAGCAGCGCCTGCGCCGGCGCCTCGTCGATCCGGGCCATGTCCCCTCCGACCACCGGCAGGCGCATGCAGCCGAAGCCCAGCACCGAGACCTGGAGTCCGGGGATGGCGGGAAAGCTGCGGTAGCGCATGGGGCCTCCCTTGATCAGGCCAGGGCCCCGGCGGCGGCCAGGGCGCCGATCCGGGCCAGGGCCGAGTCGAGCTGGGCCTGCAGCAGCTTCTCGGCGCCCATCATGGCCATCATCATGGGGATCTCGGCCTGGTCGCGCAGCTGCAGGGTGCAGCCGGCTCCGTCGGCGGCGATCGCGAAGGTCAGCTCGTGGTCGAACAGCTTGCGGCCGCCGGGAACCATCACCACCCGCTGCCCGGGAACCCGCTCCTTGACCGCCATCTCCTGCGGCATCCTCATGCCCAGGATCTCGAGGCCATAGCTGTGGCGGTCGGCGTCGCCCTCGAAATCCAGCGCGCCGGGCTCCAGGAAGGCCCGGTGCTTCGAAAGATCGGCCAGGAAGGCATAGAGGACATCGGCCGGCACCGGCAGGGTGGCGGTGGCGGTCTGCAGGAGGGGCATGGGGACTCCAGGTTGTGGCGATGGACCTGATTATCCGGCTCCCCGCGGGCAATTGGAAGCGCCGCGGGGTTCAGTGCCGGTTTTGGCGTCCATTCACCTGCTCCGTGCGTACGCCAGGAATTCTTCCTCCGGCAGCGCCTTGGACCAGAGGAAGCCCTGGCCCAGGTCGCAGCCCAGGGCCTTGACCCGCTCCAGGGTGGCGGCGTCCTCGATGCCCTCGGCCACGGTGCCCAGGTTCAGGCTCTTGGCCATCTGGATGATGGCCCGGACGATGGCCTCGTCCTGGGAGCCGGAACGGAGCCGTCGCACGAACGACTGGTCGATCTTCAGGCGCTCGACTTCGAAGCGCTGGAGGTAGCTGAGGTTCGAATAGCCGGTGCCGAAATCGTCGATCGAAAGGGCCAGGCCCATGGCCTTCAGGTCGCCCAGGCGCCGCACCAGGGCGGCCGAATCCTCGATCAGCATGGACTCGGTGAGCTCCAGTTCCAGGCAGGAGCCGGGCACGCCGGCGTCCTCCATGGCATTGAGCAGGGTCAGTTCCAGGTCGTCCCGCTTGAACTGGACCGGCGAAAGGTTCACCGCCATCACCAGGTTCAGGCCCTGGTCGCGCCAGCGGGCCGCCTGACGGCAGGCCTCGCGCAGGGCCCAGCGGCCGATCTCCACGATCTGCCCGGACTTCTCCGCCACCGGAATGAAGGTGCCCGGCGGTATGAGGCCCATCTCCGGGTGCCGCCAGCGGATCAGGGCCTCGGCCCCGACCATCCGCCCGGAACCCAGGTCGAACTGCGGCTGGTAGTGCAGGACGAATTCCCCCCGGTCCAGGGCGGCCCGCAGGCCCGAAGCCACCTGGAGGTGCTCGAGCACGCTGGTGTTCATGGCCGGGTCGAAGAACCGGAAGGCGTTGCGCCCCGCCGCCTTGGCCTGGTACATGGCGGTGTCGGCCCGCTGCAGCAGCGTCTCGAAGTCCGCGCCGTCCTCGGGGAACAGGGCCAGGCCCAGGGAGGCCGTGACCACCAGCTCCAGGCCCTGGACCTGGAAGGGGGCGGCCAGGACCGACTGGATCCGGACGGCCACGGCGGCCGCCTCGTCCCCCGACCCCAGATCGCCCAGGACCGCCAGGAACTCGTCGCCGCCCTGGCGGCAGAGGGTGTCGCCGGCGCGCAGGGCCTGCTGGATCCTCAGGCTGGCATCCACCAGCAGCTGGTCGCCCACCGCATGGCCCATGGAATCGTTGACCGTCTTGAAATTGTCCAGGTCCAGATGGAGCAGGGCGGCGCCGCGGCCGGCGCGCCGGGCCTGGGCCACGGCCTGGGCCATCAGGTCCCGCCCCAGGGTCCGGTTCGGCAGGCCGGTCAGGATGTCGTAGTGGGCCAGGAATTCGATGTGGCCCTGGGAGGTCTGGACCCGCAGGTTCTCCTCCTCGACCCGGGCCAGCGCCCCGCGCAGGTCCCGGGCCAGGAGCCATACCGTGAAACCGGTGCCGACCAGGATGGCCGCCAGGTCCAGGAAGGTGCCGGGGTTCTCCGGCGGCAGGGGCCGCAGGTGCCAGCCCTGGATGCTGCCGGTCACCAGCAGGCCCATATTGGCCACCATGAAGACCAGGAGCAGCAGGAACAGCCGGGTGCCGCCGAGCATCGCCGCGGCCACCAGGATGGCCGGGTAGGCCACCACGGCCGGATCCCGGACCCCGTGGTACGCCCACATGATCGCCGAGACCAGCGCGGTGACCGTGCCCAGCGTGACCCAGGTGGCATGGAGGATCCACCCGCGGCGGTTCATCCAGAGGGCGGCCAGCAGCAGCGCGGCGGCGGCCAGGTCCAGGGCGGCGGTGCCCGGCTCATGGTTGCGCAGGGCGTCGGCCCCGCCGACCACCATGACTCCCAGCGTGATGGCCAGGATCTGGTTCAGGCGGAGCGAAGGGGTCTGGCTCGGGGCGGTCGGGGCGGGAGGGGTCAGGGGAACTCCGGTGGCGCATGCAGGTGGACCCCCCGCATGGTGCGGGGCCGGCGCGCCCAGGGTGGCGGGATCACATTGATATTATATTGATTGCCGCACGACGGACAGAGCCCGGCCCCGGGGGCGATCTTGAACCTGAAATCGGACGCGGTTCGTTATAACTATTTTATTATCGATATAATAATATCTATAGACAATCTTCTCCGAATTCCCGACCCCAGCAGCCTGGCATGGAGCGCCCGTTGGTACGGCGTTCCGCCCGCTTCATGACGGCTTGTATTATTTCAATCATTACCAATTATGGCAGTCGAAATTGTTTAAACGTCCATTCGAACGGGAACGCATCTCGCTCTTTTTATATCGATCTATTTTAATCGATTAATGGCAAAAATCTCAACAGAAAAAATTTGACAGACCTAAAAAGGACCTTATTGTCGGTAAATCAACCAATGAGGCTGCCATGAAAGAAGCACGAATTGGAGTGTACTTCTGCACCCGCAGTTCCGGATCCACCAAGATCCTGGATTTCAAGGCGCTCGCCGCGTACGCGGGGAAGCTGCCGCAGGTGGTGGAAGTCAAGAACCTCGGCGTCGCCCCGGCCCTGGACCCGCTGGTCCTCGCCAAGGAGCTGACCCAGAAGCGCCTGACCGCCGTGGTCATCGGCGCGGATTCCCCGGGGTATTTCAAGACCGCCTTCACGAGGGCCCTGGCCCTGGCCGGCGCCGATCCCGAAGCGGTGCGGCTGGCCTCCTTCCGCCAGCATGGCAGCGGCTTCGGCGAGCCCACCGAGCGGGCCAAGGCCGTGCTCATGTGCGCCGTCCTGGACGTGCCCTACGCCATGGCCGCCGAGCGCGGCTCCACCCCGGTCCACCCCGACACCCTGGTGATCGGCGGCGGCATCGCCGGCATCCAGGCCGCCCTGGAGATCGCCGACGCCGGCAAGAAGGTCTACCTGGTCGAGCGCACGCCCACCATCGGCGGGCACATGGCCATGTTCGACAAGACCTTCCCCACCCTCGACTGCGCCGCCTGCATCCTCACCCCGAAGATGGTGGCCGTGGACCAGCACGAGATGATCGAGCTCATGACCTGGTCGGAGGTGGAGGGCGTCTCCGGCACCCCCGGCGCCTTCAAGGTCAAGGTCCGCAAGAAGGCCCGCTACGTCGACCTGGACGCCTGCGTGGCCTGCAACGACTGCTCGGCGATCTGCCCCCAGTCCACCACCAGCGAATTCGACAGCGGCATCGCCACCCGCAAGGCCATCTACCTGCCCTTCCCCCAGGCCATCCCCAACGCGTTCGTGGTGGACGCGGCCAACTGCACCTACCTCCAGTCCGGTGGCACCAAGTGCGGGGCCTGCCTGAAGAAGTGCGCCAAGGAGGCCATCCACTTCGACGACAAGGACGAGATCGTCGAGATCGAGGTGGGCAACATCATCCTCGCCACCGGCTACGAGGTCTTCGATGCCTCCCGGATCGAGCGCTACGGCTATGGCAGGCTGCCCAACGTGGTGACCGCCCTTGAGTTCGAACGGCTCACCAACGCCTCCGGCCCCACCGGCGGCAACATCGTCATGAAGACCCAGAAGACCAACAAGAAGACCAAGCAGCAGGAGTGGGTCTTCGACCCCGAAGGCCCCCGCCCCAGGAGCGTGGCCATCATCCACTGCGTGGGCTCCCGCGACCGCAGCTACAACCCCTACTGCTCCCGGGTCTGCTGCATGTATTCCCTGAAGTTCGCCCACCTGGTCAAGGAGAAGCTGCACGACGCCAAGTGCTATGAGTTCTACATCGACATGCGGGCCTTCGGCAAGGGCTACGAGGAATTCTTCGAGCGCATCAAGGAGGAGGGCATCCACGTGGTGCGCGGGCGCTCCGCCAAGATCCGCCAGGACGGCGAGACCCTCATCCTCCGCGGCGAGGACATCGTCGACGACAAGATCCTCGAGTTCCCGGTCGACATGGTGATCCTGGCCGTGGGCCTGGAGCCCGACGGCGGCACCAGGGACATGGCAGGCCTGCTCGGCCTGCCCCTGGACGAGGCCGGCTGGTTCGAGGAGAACGACTACAACTGCGACCCCACCGGCACCGCCCGGGGCGGCGTCTACGTGGCCGGCACCTGCCAGGGCCCCAAGGACATCCCCGACACGGTGGCCCAGGCATCGGCCGTGGCCGCCAGCGTCCTGAAGACGATCATGAGCAGCCGCGGCCAGGAAAGCGCCGGCGACATCACTTTGGCCAACATCGAGACCCGTGCCCGCCATCTGGCCGGCATTTGAGGGAGGAGTAGCGAAATGGCGGTTCAGGCCGATCCCCGACTGGTTGCCGAACTCGAGACCTACGGCGCCCAGGACGTTTTGAAGTGTTACCACTGCGGCAATTGCACCGCAGTATGCCCGTTCTCGAAGGAACCCTTCATCTTCCCGCGGAAATCCATGCGATATCTGCAGATGGGCCTTCGCGACAAGCTCAAGGCGAACCTCGAGCCCTGGCTCTGCTACTACTGCGGCGAATGCAGCGAGCAGTGCCCCCGCGAAGCCGAGCCGGGCGAGACCATGATGAGCATGCGCCGCTGGCTCACCGCCCAGTACGACTTCACCGGCATCTCCAACCTGCTCTACCGCTCCTGGTACGCGGAGCTGGCCGGCATCCTGATCATCGCGGCCCTGACCGGCCTGGGTTTCTGGAAGTTCGGCAGCTCGGTGGGCGATATCCACGTCTACGACGGCCCCAGGGCCTTCCTGCCGACCATGGCCATCCACCATTTCGACTGGATCATGGGCTCGGTGCTCGGCGCCCTCCTGCTGATCAACTGCCTCCGGATGTGGTGGATGACCATGGGCCGGGACAAGCGCATCGGCGCCACCCCGGCGATGTACGCCAACCGCGCCTGGCTCATCCTGCTGCACTTCTTCACCCAGAAGCGCTACAGCGAGTGCGACAAGAAGGCGCCCTGGCGCCTGCACATCTTCCTGATGCTCAGCTACGTGAGCATGCTGGTGCTGATCATGTTCTTCCTGCCCCTGATGCAGGCCGGCCCCGAGATCAACTGGGCCGTGCACGCCCTGGGCTACGCCGCCACGGCCGGCCTGCTGGTGACCGTGGCCATGGCCCTGTGGGGCCGGATGAAGAAGTCCCAGACCCACTACAAGCACTCCCACGAGACCGACTGGATCTACCTGATCATGCTGTTCTACGTGGGCACCACCGGGATCCTCCAGCACGCCCTGCACCGGTTCGGCCTGCCCTACCAGGCCAACGTGGTCTACCTGGCCCACCTCATGGGCGTGGTGCCGATGCTCGTGCTCGAAGTGCCCTTCAGCAAGTGGGCGCACATGTGCTACCGGCCCCTGGCCATGTATTTCTCCCAGGTCCAGATGGACGCCATCGCCGAACGTGAGAAGTCGGCCCTGGCGCTGCCTGGCACCCAGTCGGCCTAGCGGAGGCGAACATGGAAAACCCCAAGATCGGCGTCTACGTCTGCAACTGCGGCACCAACATCAGCAAGCTGGTGGACTGCGACCAGGTGGTCCAGAGCTCCCTGGACCAGCCCGGCGTCACCTGCGCCAAATCCTACAAGTACATGTGCTCCAACCCGGGGCAGGAACTCATCATCAAGGACATCCAGGAGAACGGGCTGGAGCGGGTGGTGATCTCGGCCTGCAGCCCGCGGATGCACGAGCCGACCTTCCGCAAGGCCCTGGCCAAGGCCGGCATCAACCCGTACTTCCTGGAGATGGCCAATATCCGCGAGCAGTGCTCCTGGGTCCACGTGGATCCGCGGGCGGCCACGGACAAGGCCACCGACCTGACCCGGGGCGCCATCCGCCGGGTGGTCCACCATGAGCCCCTGGAGAAGCGCTTCGTCGACATGTGCCCGGCCACCCTGGTCATCGGCGGCGGGGTCACCGGCCTGACCGCGGCCATCGAACTGGCGGAATCGGGCAACCCGGTGTTCCTGGTCGAGCGCACCGGCCGGCTCGGCGGCAACATCGCCAACGTCGACCTGACCGCGCCCTACCTGGATTCCGCCCGGGACCTGATCCGCGAGCGCATCACCCGGGTCCGCGACAACCCCCTGATCACCGTGCTCCTGGAGGCCAAGGTCACCGAAGTGGACGGGTATGTGGGCAACTTCACCATCGGCATCGCCCCCGACCATGGGGAGCCGCTCAAGGTGGAGGTGGGCAGCGTGATCGTGGCCACCGGCTACAAGCCCTTCGACGCCACCCGCGCCAAGGCCTTCGGCTACGGCACCAATCCCAACGTGATCACCTCCTTCGAATTCGAGAGGATGCTGCGCAACGGCAAGATCGTGACCGGCCAGGGAAAGCCGCCCAAGTACGTCACCATCGTCCACTGCGTGGGCAGCCGCTCCGAGGAGTTCAACCAGTACTGCTCCCGGGTCTGCTGCATGACCGCGCTGAAGTACGGCCAGGAAGTGAAATCGGCCCTGCCCGGCGCCTACGTCTACGACCTCTACATCGACATGCACGCCTTCGGCAAGGGCTGCGAGGATTTCTACAAGAGCGCCTCGGCGATCCGGACCATCTTCCTCATGTTCCAGAAGAACACCGCCCCCCAGCTGCTCCCGGCCGGCCCCAAGGACGACTGCGAGATGTTCCTGCGGGTGGACGACAAGCTCTGCGGCGAGGAGATCGACATCCCCACCGACCTGATCATCCTCATGGTCGGCATGGAGGCCCGCGACGACAGCGCGGAAGTGGCCCGCCTGGTCAACATCAGCCGGGACCGGGACGGCTGGTTCATCGAGAGCCACCCCAAGCTCGATCCGGTCGCCACCACCACCGACGGCGTCTACATCGCCGGCTGCTGCCAGTCGCCCAAGGACATCAACGAGAGCGTGGCCCAGGCCCGGGCCGCCTCCGCCCGGATCCTGGCCAAGATCGCCAAGGGCAGGATCGAGGTGGACGCTGTTTTCGCCGAGGTCCACCAGGAGGACTGCTCGGGCTGCCGGGTGTGCAACGAGCTCTGCCCGTACAGCGCGATCGAGTTCGACTTCGACCTCAAGCGCAGCCACATCATCAGCGCCAAGTGCAAGGCCTGCGGGGCCTGCGTCACCGCCTGCCCGTCATCGGCGATCAAGGGCCGGCACTTCACGGATGAGCAGATATTTGCCCAGATCGAGGGGGTCCTATGAGCGGCTTCGAGCCCAAGATCGTCGGTTTCCTCTGCAACTGGTGCTCGTACACCGGCGCGGACCTGGCCGGGACCAGCCGGATCAAGTACTCCAGCAACCTGCGGGTGATCCGGACCATGTGCTCGGCCCGGATCGACCCCACCTTCGTGCTCAAGGCCCTGCTGGAAGGCGCCGACGGCGTGCTGATCTGCGGCTGCCACCCGGGCGACTGCCACTACGTCGAGGGCAACTACAAGGCCATGCGCCGCTATCCCCTGCTCAAGAAGCTGCTCGACGACTTCGGCATCGAGAACGAGCGGGTGCAGCTGGAATGGGTGAGCGCCAGCGAAGGCCGGCGGTTCGCCGAGGTGGTGGACAAGCTGACCGAACAGATCCGGGAACTGGGCCCCTGCCGGGTGCGCTCGGGCCTGGCGCTCGACATGGCGGAGAGGTGAGGCATGACTGAGACGGCCAAGAAACTTCAGATCGCACTCTACTGGGGCGCCGCCTGCGGCGGCTGCGACGTGGCGGTGCTCGACACCAACGAGTTCATCCTGGACGTGGCGGCCATCGCCGACATCCGCCTCTGGCCGATCGCGGTCGACGGCAAGTATGCCGATGTCGAGGCCATGGAGGACGGCGAACTCGACCTGGTCCTGTTCAACGGCGCCGTGCGCAACTCCGAGAACGAGCACATCGCCAAGCTGCTCCGGCGCAAGACCAAGCTGATGGTGGCCTTCGGCTCCTGCGCCCACATCGGCGGCATCCCGGGCCTGGCCAACCGCTTCACCAAGGAGCAGATCTTCGAGACGGCCTACCTGGACAACCCGTCCATCGAGCCCGGCAACTGCACCGTGCCCCTGCCCGAGACCCACGTCGCCGCCGGCGCCCTGGACATCCCCTACGCCTACAAGCGGGTCTACAAGCTGGACGACATCGTCGACATCGACTACTACGTCCCCGGCTGCCCCCCGGCCCCGCACCAGATCAAGGCCGTGCTGCTGGCCATCGCCACCGGCAACCTGCCCGCCAAGGGCTCGGTGGTCGGCGCCAGCAACCGCACCGTCTGCGACGACTGCAAGCGCGAGCGGGCCGAGAAGAAGATCAAGAAGTTCTACCGCCCCTGGCAGATCCTCCAGGATTCCAGCAAGTGCCTGCTCGAGCAGGGCATCGTCTGCGCGGGTTCGGCCACCAGGTCGGGCTGCGGCGTGCGCTGCCCCAACTCCAACATGCCCTGCCGGGGCTGCTACGGGCCCGCGCCCCACGTCAAGGACCAGGGCGCCAAGATCATCAGCGCCCTCGCCAGCATCATCGACAGCAAGGACCCCCAGGAGATCGACAGGATCCTGGAGGACATCCCCGACGTGATGGGCTACGCCTACCGCTTCGGCCTGCCCGCTTCCCTGCTGCAAAGGAGAGTCTGACCATGGCCCGCACCATCAAGATCGACCCCATCACCCGCCTGGAAGGCCACGGCAAGATCGAGATCTTCCTCAACGACGACGGCGGCGTGGACGACTGCTACTTCCAGATCCCCGAGCTGCGCGGCTTCGAGCGCTTCGTGGTGGGCAAGCCCATCGAGGAGCTGCCCCGGATCGTCACCCGCATCTGCGGCGTCTGCCCGGCCAGCCACCACATGGCCTCCGCCAAGGCCGTGGACGGCTGCTTCGGCGGCGAGATCGCCCCGGTGGCGAAGAAGCTGCGGGAGATGTACTACCAGGCCCACTACATCCACAGCCACATCGCCCACTTCTACGCCCTGGCGGCTCCCGACTTCGTCTGCGGTCCGGACTGCGACCCGGCCACCCGCAACATCCTGGGCGTGGTCGGCAAGGTCGGCCTGGAGATCGGCGGCGCGGTGATCAAGGCCCGGGCCATGGCCCAGGACATCCAGACCATCCTGGGCGGCCGCGCCACCCACGTGGTCTGGTGCATCCCCGGGGGCGTCTCCAAGGGCCTCACCCAGGCCGAGCTGGACCGGATCAAGCCCATGGCCGACCAGCTCTACGACTTCACCCTGTTCAGCCTGCAGCTGTTCCGGGACGTGGTCCTGGGCAACCCCGGCTACGTCGACCTGATCCTCAACGGCCCGTTCACCCTCAACGTGCACAACATGGGCCTGGTGGACGCGAACAACGCGCCCAACTTCTACGATGGCCAGGTGCGGGTGGTGGACTATGAGGGCAAGGAGATCGTCCGCTACGAGCCCAAGGACTACTTCCACCACGTCGCCGAGCACGTCGAGCCCTGGACCTACCTGAAGTTCCCCTACCTCAAGCAGCGCGGCTGGCACGGCTTCACCGAAGGCATCGACAGCAGCATCTACTGCGCCACGCCCCTGTCCCGCCTCAACGTCGCCGACCGCATGGCCACCCCCCGGGCCCAGGAGGCCTTCGAGGAGATGTTCAGCGTGCTGCCCCAGAAGCCCTGCCGGGCCCTGCTGGCCCAGCACTGGGCGCGGCTGGTGGAGATGGTCCAGAACGCCGAGGTCCTGAAGAACTTCTGCGCCGACCCCGAAATCACCAGCCCCGACTACCGGGTGGTGCCCCAGAACATCACCGGCGAAGGCGTCGGCATCGTCGAGGCCATGCGCGGCACCCTCACCCACCACTACACCTGCGACGACAAGGGGATCTGCACTTCGGCCAACCTGATCGTCGGCACCACCAACAACAACGCCCCGATCCAGATGGTCACCAAGAAGGTGGCCCAGGCGCTGATCCAGCCCGGGGTGGAAGTCACCCAGGGCGTGCTGAACCGGATCGAGATGGCCTTCCGGGCCTTCGACCCCTGCTACAGCTGCGCCACCCACACCCTCCCCGGGCAGATGCCCCTGGAGGCGCGGATCTTCCAGGGCGGCGCGCTCCGGAACGTGCTCAAACAGAACCTGTGACGGCTGAACGCACCCTCATCATCGGCCTCGGCAATCCGATCCTGCGGGACGACGCCGTGGGCATCCGCCTGGCCCAGGATCTGGCATCCCGGATGGGCCTGCCGGACGGGGTCCGGGAGGACGCCGGGGGCATCCTGCCCGGCCTGCACTTCATGCAGGAGTGCAGCCTGGGCGGCCTGATCCTGGTGGAGGCCATGGCCGGCTTCGACCGGGTGGTGGTGCTCGACTCGATCAACACCGTCGACGGCGTCCCCGGCGACTGGCACTACTTCACCGCCGAGCGCCTCAAGACCACCCTCAACCTCAGCAACGTCCACGACGTGAACTTCGCCACCGCGCTCGAACTGGGCCGGAGGGTCGGCCTGCGCCTGCCCCTGGAGGCCGAGGTGCACGTGTTCGCCGTGGAGATCGAGGACACCCTCACCTTCGACGAGCGCATGAGCCCGTCCATGGAAGCGGCGTATCCTGTGTTCAGCCGTGAGATCTTCCAGGAACTGGCGGAGCGCCTGCCGGACCTCGGGATCCCCGCCTGGAGGCTTGATGCATGAAATGTCGCTCATGGCCGGAATGATGGAGATCATCCAGTCCTCGGCCGCGGAACAGGGTTTCACCAAGGTCACCCGGGTGGTCCTGGAGATCGGGAGGTTGTCCGGCGTGGAGCCCGAGGCCATGCGCTTCGCCTTCGATGTGGGCACCCAGGATTCCCTGGCCGAGGGGGCCGAACTGGCGATCGAGGAGACGCCCGGCACCGGCCAGTGCCCGGCCTGCGGAAAGGAGGCCCCCCTGGAGGCCTTCTATGATCCCTGCCCGTACTGCGCTACCGTTCCCATGCGGATCCTCACGGGCAAGGAGATGCGGATCAAGTTCCTGGATGTGGATTAGGGAGGTTCCCATGTGTGTCGGCATTCCCGGTCGGATCCTGGACGCCACCGAGGGCGAATTGCGCATGGGCCGGGTGGCCTTCGGCGACGTGGTCAAGCAGGTCAGCCTGGCCCTGGTCCCGGAGGCGGCGGTGGGCGAGTATGTCCTGGTCCACGCCGGCACCGCCATCCAGGTCCTGGACGAGGCGGCAGCCCAGGAAGTGCTGGACCTCCTTAGGGAAATGGACGAATTCAACGCCCGGGAGGCGTGACGGGCCATGCCGGCGGCCAGCGACCACCCCGAGTTCTGGCAGGACATCTACGCGGCCGAATCCCGCCCCGGCTGGGACATGGACGGCCCCACCCCGCTCGTCCCCGAACTCCTGGCGGCAGCCCGGGCGGCCGGCGTCGAGCCGGGTCCGGCCGTGGCCGTGCCGGGTTGCGGCTTCGGCCATGACGCCGCGGCCCTGGCGGACCTGGGCTTCCAGGTGACCGGCCTGGACTTCGCCGCCTCCGCCCTGGCCGGGGCCCGGGCCCGGTACGGCGACCGGGTCCGTTGGTGCCAGGAGGACTGGTTCGCACCGGGTGGGGCGGCCTTTGACGTGATCTTCGACCATACCTGCTTCGTGGCCATGGACCCTGCCCGCCGGCCCGAGTATGTGGCCGCCTGTGCCCGCCGTCTGCGCCCGGGCGGCCTTTGGCTCGGGGCCTTCTTCCACCGGGTCACCGGCGCCGGCGGCCCGCCCCATCCCATCGCCATGGACGAGCTGCGGACCCTGGCCGAGACGGCCTTCCGGATCCACCACCTGGACCACGCCCGGACCAGCCATCCGCGCCGGGCCGGCCGGGAATTCCTGATGGTGGCACGGGTTCTTCCAGGTGCTTCTGCAACCCGTTGACGTCAGCCCCGAGCCAGATGGACACCGTACGCCAGCAGGAACAACAGCGAGAACGGCCCGTGCACCCAGGCCATCGCCGCCCGGGCCCCCGGTCCCAGGCAGACCTGGATCGCATAGCCGGAGAGGATCATGGGCGCCAGGATCGCCGCCATCACCAGCCCGGACCGGCGCCCGTCCATGCCCCCCGCCCGCATCGCCGGCAGCACGTGGCCCCGGACCAGCAGGCCCAGGGTGAACACCAGCACCGGCGCGGCCAGCACGTGGGCGTGCTGGCTCCAGCCCTGGGCCGGCCAGGGTTCCGGGCCGAATTCCCCGGCCCGCGGGTGGAAATACTTGAGCCACCCATAGCCCAGGCCGGTGCCCCCCACCGCCAGGGCGGACAGGTGCAGGCTCCATTTTTCGGGGCCGGTCATCGACCGGCGCCGGGCCGGGCCCGGGTCGCCGGGAACAGGGGCAGAAGATTGGGGGTCCATCGGGTCGGCTCCATGAGACTCATTCTCATTCAATCATGAAAACCCATCCCCGCACCGGGTCTGTGACCAAATAGGCAAATGCCCCAGTCGGCGGGGCTTGCGGATGGCCCTGGGCTAGTATGGAGGGCAATCCCTGGGAGTCCCTGATGAACGACCGCCTGGCCCTGAATCCCAACAAGCTGGTCAAGGCCCTGCAGAAACCCGCCGCCGACTTCACCCGGGCCGATCTGGTCCGGTTCATCGAGCACAACGACATCCGCATGCTCAACTTCCGCTACGTGGCCGGGGACGGCCGGCTGAAGAAGCTGAACTTCGTCATCAACAGCCGGGCCCACCTGGACAAGGTGCTGGCCATGGGCGAACGGGTCGACGGCTCCAGCCTGTTCCCCTTCGTGGCCGCGGAATCCAGCGACCTCTACGTGGTGCCCCGGTTCCGCACCGCCTTCGTGAACCCGTTCACCGAGATCCCCACCCTCGACCTGATCTGCAGCTTCTACGACTTCCGGGGCGAGCCCCTGGAGAGCGCGCCCGAGTACATCCTGCAGAAGGCCCAGCGGGTCCTCGGGGAGCAGACCGGCCTGGTCATGGAGGCCCTGGGCGAACTGGAGTACTACCTGTTCTCGGAGATCGATTCCATCTACCCGATCGTCGAGCAGAAGGGCTACCACGAGTCGCACCCCTTCTCCAAGTGGGGCCTGGTGCGCCGCGAAGCCATGCAGGTGATCAGCGAGATGGGCGGCAATATCAAGTACGGCCACGCCGAGGTGGGCAACATCATCTCCGGCGATCTGGAGATGGTCCAGCACGAGATCGAGTTCCTGCCGGTGCCCATCGAGGAGGCCGCCGACCAGCTGGTGGCGGCCAAGTGGGCGATCCGGGAAGTGGCCTACAAGCACAACCTGGAAGTGACCTTCGCGCCCAAGATCATCGCCGGCCAGGCCGGCAGCGGAATGCACATCCACACGCGCTTCATGAAGGATGGGCGGAACGCCATGGCCGATGCCGGCGGCCTCACGGAGACCGCGCGCAAGGTCATCGCCGGCTACCTGATGAGCGCCGAATCCCTGACCGCCTTCGGCAACACCGTGCCCACCTCGTTCCTGCGCCTGGTGCCGCACCAGGAGGCGCCCACCAGCATCTGCTGGGGCGACCGGAACCGCTCGGTGCTGGTGCGGGTGCCACTGGGCTGGCAGGGCGTCGGCGACCGCATGCTGCGCGCCGCCAACCCGCTGGAGCCCGCGTCCGTCTTCGAATTCGACAACAACCAGACCGCCGAGCTCCGCAGCCCCGATGGCAGCGCCAATATCCACCTGCTGCTGGCCGGGATGGCCGTGGCCGCCCGGCATGGGCTGACCCATCCGGGCGCCCTGGAGCTGGCCGAAAAGCTGTATGTCCGGGCCGATGCCAGCCGGATCCAGGGGCTCCAGCAGCTCCCCGCCTCCTGCTGGGAGTCGTCCGAGGCCCTGGCCCGGGACCGGGGGCTTTACGAGGCGGCCGGGGTCTTCCCCGCCGGCCTGATCGATTCCCTGATCAATGGGTTGAAGAGTTACGACGACCTCAACCTGAGCGAGAAGCTCTATGGCGATGCCGACGCCCTCAAGCGGCTCGTGAACCGCCACCTGCACTGCGGCTGAAGCAGGCCAGCAGCAGGAACAGGGCCAGCGGCGCCAGGATGCCCGCCGGCACCGACCAGGGCTCCGGTCCCAGGATGCCCAGCAGGCCGCCCGCCAGCGACCCCAGCAGGGCCAGCGCGAACCATCGGAACCCGGACCAGAACCGGTCCGCGCCCAGCCGCCGGTGCAGGAAGAGGCCCAGACCGCCCAGCAGCAGCGCCCCCGCGCCGCCGGCCAGGGTCTCGGAGCGGGAGCCGTGTCCGGCCGCCAGTGCGGTTCCCAGGACCAGCCCGATGCCACCCGTGAGCAGCAGGCGTCCCAGCCCACCCAGGAAGGGGGCCATCCGGCTCCCGCCGAGCCAGGTGGCGATCAGGAGCAGCGCCAGCAGGCCGATCACCACGCCGGCCTCCCCCAGCAGGCCCGCCAGCGCACCCCGGCCCTCGCCCCGCACCAGCCGGGGCACGGCCAGGGCCAGGCCGATCAGCACCAGGGACAGGAGCAGGTACCATTCGAAACGGACGAACCCGGCCATCCGCCCGGAGGGCGGACGGGAAGCGGCTTCACGGGTTCTGGGCGCCATGGGGAGTCCGTGGAATCCGCCCATCTTATCCCTTTCCGGGGGCCGCCCAGGCCGATAAGATCGCCCCACTCCCGGAGCCGACCATGATCCGATCCCTCCTCTCCGCAGCGCTGGGCCTGGCCCTCGCCGCCGCCCCCCCGGCCACCCCCGAGCAGATCGTCCAACGCCAGGTCGACGCCTACAACGCCCACGATCTCGAGGCCTTCATGGCCACCTACGCCACCGACGCCAAGGTCCATTTCGGCCTGGGCGCCGACGCCAAGGTCCTCGACCCGGCCGGAATGCGGGTCCGCTACGGCAACACGTTCAAGGGCCCCGACCTGCACTGCCAGATCCTCGGCCGGCTGGTCATGGGCGGGCGGATCATCGACCGGGAGCACGTCACCGGCGTGCCGGACGTCGGCGTCCGGGAAGCCGTGGCCATCTACCAGATCAAGGAAGGGCTTATCCAGGAGGCCTGGATCCTCGTGGATTAAATGTTTGTTTAATATATAACCGCATTAATCATATTTCCGAGGCGCCCCAGGCGGTACAATGAACCCACCTGGAGAAGCTATGCCCGTATATGTCATCGGCCACCGGAACCCGGACACGGACTCCATCTGCTCCGCCATCGCCTACGCCCACTTCCTGCGCGCGACCCACATCCCCGAGGCCGAGGCGGCCTGCTGCGGGGAGGTGAACCCGCGCACCCAGTTCGCCCTCACCCATGCGGGCGTCGAGCCGCCCAGGCTGGTGCTGGACGTGCGGCCGACCCTGGGCCAGGTATGCCACCGCAAGGTGATCAGCGCCCGCGAGGACGAGGCCTTCTTCGAGGTCTACCACCGGATGCAGGCCAACCAGATCAGCAACATGCCGGTACTCGACGGAGAGGGCCGGCTGACCGGCATGCTGCGCCTGCCCCGGCTGCTCGAGCTGCTCCTGCCCGATGACGAGATGCACAAGAAGACCAAGCTGGTGGAGACCAGCCTGGACCTGATCTGCCGCTCGCTCTCCGGCCAGTTCATGCACGCGCTCGACACCACCCGCAACGAGTCGCTGTTCCTGAGCGTGGGCGCCATGAGCGCGGGGGGCTTCAAGGCCCGGTTTGCCGAACACCCGCCCAGCCAGTGCCTGATCGTCCTCGGCGACCGGCCCACCATCCAGATCCCGACCATCGAGGCCGGCGCCCGCTGCATGGTTATCACCGGCGGCTACCAGCTTTCCCCGGAGCTGCTGGAGGCGGCCAAGGCCAACGGGGTGAGCGTGATTTCCAGCCCCTGGGACACCGCCACCACGACGCTCCTGATCCGCGGCGCCAAGGGGATCAGCCCGGCCATCGACCGGACCTTCCTGAAGTTCAAGGAGGACCTGCCGACCCGGGCGGCCCGCAAGGAGGTCGCCAACGCCAAGCAGGACCTGTTCCCGGTCCTGGGCGAGCAGGGCGAGTTGCTGGGGGTGTTCTCCAAATCCGACCTGGTCAACCCCGAGCAGGTGCGGCTGGTGCTGGTGGACCACAACGAGCTGGCCCAGGCGGTCCCCGGGGCCGACGAGGCGGAGATCCTGGAAGTGCTGGACCACCACCGGGTGGGCGGCGGCCTGATCTCCCGGGAGCCGATCCGGTTCCAGAACGATACCGTCGGCTCCACCTGCACGATGGTCACCCGCTGCTTCAAGCGGGAGGGCATGGTGCCCCCCCAGGCCATCGCCAAGTGCCTGGCGGCGGGCATCATCTCCGACACCCTGCACCTCAGCTCGCCCACCACCACCCCGGTCGACCGGGAGATGCTGGCCTGGCTGGGCAATGCCTGCGATTTCGACACCGCGGCCTTCGCCGAGGCGTTCTTCTCGGTCGGCTCGGTGCTGCAGCTCTGCCCACCCCGGGAGGCCCTGCGCATGGATTGCAAGGACTACACCGAAGGCCCCTGGCAGGTGGCCGTGGCGCAGATCGAGGAGATGGGCTTCCAGAATTTCCACCGCAGCCGCGAGGCCCTGGCCGCGGCCATGGACGACCTCATCCGCGAGAAGAGCCTCGATTTCGCCTGCCTCCTGGTCACCGACATCGGCAACAACGACAGCCTCCTGCTGGCCGCCGGCAACCCGCGGGTGATCGACGCCATCGGCTATCCCCGGCTGGGCAGCCACCTGTTCAAGCTGGACGGCGTGGTCAGCCGCAAGAAGCAGCTGCTGCCGCACCTGGCCCGGCACCTGGCACACCTGGAACGGGATTGAAGGGTTTCCCTTCGCCGAGGGAACCCAGGTTTCTTATATCCCTTTTCATCCCCGTCCATCCCCGTCCATCCCCGGCAAAAAGAGCCAAGGATGTTGCCGAACAGCCTAATCAATGGAGCTCGGCACCATCCTTGGCTCTTTTTGCCGGGGATGGACGGGGATGGACGGGGATGAAAAGGGATATAAAATACTGGCCAATGATCCCTGGGACGGGTGATTCGGGAAACGAATAGGCTCTTCGCCATTGCGCATCCCCGGCTGAGTGTCCCAGCCGCTGGGATAGAATCCTGGATCGGAGCCTGCCATGCGATCGGACACCGTCAAGAAGGGCATTGAACGCGCCGGCCACCGCAGCCTGCTGCGGGCCGCGGGCCTGAAGACCGAGGATTTCGCCAAGCCGTTCATCGGCATCGCCAATTCCTACACCGACATCGTGCCCGGGCACACGCACCTGCACGGCTTCGCGGCCATCGTCAAGGAGGCCGTGCGCGAGGCCGGGGGCGTCCCCTTCGAGTTCAACACCATCGCCGTGGACGACGGCATCGCCATGGGCCACCTGGGCATGCGCTACTCGCTGCCGAGCCGGGAGCTGATCGCCGACGCGGTGGAGACCATGGCCCTGGCCCACTGCTTCGACGCCCTGGTGTGCATCTCCAACTGCGACAAGATCACTCCCGGCATGATCATGGGCGCCCTGCGGGTGAACGTGCCGACCGTGTTCGTCACCGGCGGGCCCATGCTGGCCGGCCAGCAGCCCGACGGCACCTCCAGCGATCTCATCACCGTCTTCGAGGGCGTTGGCAAGGTCCAGAGCGGCCAGATGACCCCCGAGGAGCTCGAGGAGCTGGAAGGCAACGCCTGCCCCACCTGCGGCTCCTGCTCGGGCATGTTCACCGCCAACTCCATGAACTGCCTGCTGGAGGCCATCGGCCTCGCGCTGCCCGGCAACGGCACCATCCCCGCCGTCGACGCCCGCCGGCCGGACCTGGCCCGGGCCGCCGGCCGGGAGATCCTGGCCCTGCTGGCCCGGGACCTGAAGCCGCGCGACCTGGTGACCCTGGCCTCCCTGCACAACGCCTTCGCCCTGGACATGGCCATGGGCGGCTCCACCAACACCGTGCTGCATACCCTGGCCATCGCCCACGAGGCCGGGCTGGCCTTCCCGCTGGAGCGGATCAACCGGATCTCGGCCGTCACCCCCTGCATCTGCAAGGTCTCCCCCTCGCTGGCGACCGTGCACATCCAGGACGTGGACCGGGCCGGCGGCATCGGCGCCATCCTCAAGGAGCTCTCCCGCCGGCCGGGCCTGCTCGAACTGGACGCCATGACCATCACCGGCCAGACGTTGGCCGAGGCCATCGCCGGGGCCGAGATCAGGGACCCCTCCGTCATCCGCACCCTGGAGGCGCCCTACAGCGCCGACGGCGGCCTGGCGGTGCTGTTCGGCAACATCGCGCCCCAGGGCAGCATCGTCAAGAGCGCCGGGGTGGATCCGTCCTGCCTGGTGTTCGAGGGCCCGGCGGTGATCTTCGAGAGCCAGGACGAATGCCTGGCGGCCCTGGCCCTGCGTCAGGTCAAGCCCGGCCAGGTGGTGATCATCCGCTACGAGGGACCCAAGGGCGGCCCGGGCATGCCCGAGATGCTCTCGCCCACCGCCATGATCAAGGGCCAGGGCCTGGGCAAGGACGTGGCCCTGATCACCGACGGCCGCTTCTCGGGCGGCACCGCCGGCCTGTGCATCGGCCACGTCAGCCCCGAGGCCATGGAGGGCGGCCCGATCGGCCTGGTCCGCGCCGGCGACCGGATCCGCATCGACATCCCGGCCCGGCGCATGGACCTCCTGGTGGACGAGGCCGAACTGGCCCGGCGGCAGGTGGAGTGGGTCCGCCCCGCCCCCAAGATCACCCGGGGCTGGCTCGGCCGCTATGCCCACCTGGTCACCAGCGCCAGCCGCGGGGCGGTGCTGGTCCTGCCGGAGTCGTCAGACTGAAGCCCTTCGGGCTGAAACCCCTCCTGGACCTGGTGTGCGAGGTGCTGGCCGGCGGGCGGCGCCCGGCGGATGAAAAAACCGAGCTTCTGTGATATCGGTCAACGCTTTGGCCAACGGGCGGACCGATATTCAATCAGGTGGTTCCTCCGATGAACATCCTCGAACTTGCCGCAAAGCTGGACGATTACTCCGGGGCCCTGGGCCAATCGGTGGAAAAGCTCAGGATCGAACAGGATCGGGGCGCCCTGCACCAGGACGAGCAGATGGACCTCCTGGCCGATCTGCGGCAGGCCTTTGAAACCAGGATGATCCGGCCATGGCGGACGAAGGCCTTGGGGGCCGGAGCCGTGGCGGTGGCCATGCTGGCGCTGGCGGGGTTCCTCCCTTCCTACCTGCCCCATGCGGGGCTCGGCCGGGTGGCGGCACTTGGCCTGGCCATGCTGGCGACGCTCCTGGCGGCTTTTGATCTGTGGACCATCCGGAAACGCCACATGCAGATGGACCCCTGGTTCAGCCGGGCCGAAACGGCGGTCCGGAAGAGCGGCACCCTGTTCGACGTCTCCTGAGGGGGTCGCGCCGTTCAGTTCTCGTCGGCGCTCGGGCCGTAGAGGGCCGGCACCGGCAGGTCCAGCAGGCGCAGGTAGACGCCCAGCTGGGCCCGGTGGTGGATGGCGTGGTTCAGCACGAAGCTGCGGACCACCCCGATCCGGGGCATGGCGAACAGGGTCTCGCCATGGTTCTTGCCGCTCCAGACCACCAGGAAGTCCGCGTCCGAAGCCGAGGCCAGGGCCGTCCGGGCCGCGGCCACGCCCTGGTCGAAGACTTCCAGCAGGCCTTCCAGGGTCGTCTGGGGCGGCGGAATGAGGGCCCGGACCGCCGGGGAGGCGAAGTCCAGTTCGGTGCCGCCCATGGTCGAGCCGACCCAGGCCGGGACCCCGGCCAGGTGGTTGGCCAGCTGGCCCAGGGTGGAGGACTTGGGATGGGGGCGGTAGTCCAGGCGGGGCGCCGGAACCCGTTCCAGGGTCCGCCGGAGGCCGGCCATCTCGTGATCGAATTCGGGGAGGAGTGAATCGGCGATGGCCATGGGGCCTCCTTCAGAGAAGAAAGTATGACGAATTTTTGGCGAATGTCAACCCTCAGCCGGTGGGCTGGCCCTCCTTCATGATGCTGGACAGGGCCTTGAAGCCGGGGTGGTTCTTGTCCCGGGCCCACTCGAAGGCGACGGATTCGTGGTTGGTGATCGTGGCGCCGGCGGCGGCCATGCGCGCGAGGGCGTGCGCCCGGTATTCCTCGCCCCGGCCGCTGACCCCGTCGAAGCACACGTGCACCGGGTAGCCCTGCTCCAGGAGCTGCAGGACCGTCTGCATGACGCAGACGTGGGTCTCGATGCCCGCGACCACGATCATGTGCTCCGCCGGGGCCAGACCCGGCCGGGCCTGCCGGAGCAGGGCCGCGAACCCCTCGTCGCCGCAGCAGCCGAAGGCGGTCTTCTCGAGCTTGAAGGTGGGCGTCGCCAGGGCCTCGAAGGGCTCCAGGATGGTCGGGTCGGTGGGACCGATGCCCTTGGGGTACTGTTCCGTCAGCACCACCGGCACCGAGAAGATCTCCGCCAGCCGCAGCAGGCGGCGGCTCACCTCCAGGACCATCTGCGGGCGATGGACCATGTGCACCAGTTTGCCCTGGAGGTCGATGACCACGAGGGTGCTGCGGGCGGCGTCGAGGAGGGGCATGGGGGACTCCATTGGGCGGGGCCGAGGGCCGGGGCTAGCATTATGCCCCCAAATCCGGCCCAGGGAGATGCCCGGGAGTCTACTTGATCCAGTTGATGTCGGTGCCGGGCGGCAGGTGCGGGGTGAAGATGGAGAGGTACTGCAGGTCCTCGTCGAGGGCCCGGGTGTCATGGATGATGCCCCTCGGGCAGACGTGGACGTCGCCCGCGGCCACCGGCAGCCACGCGCCGTTGACCAGGATCTCGCCCCGGCCGCCCATCACCACCACGATCTCGTCGCTGACCGTGTGGAAATGGTTGCCGATGGCGGTGCCCTTGACGGCGGTGCGGATCATGAGCTGGGTGCGGGGGCAGTCGAAGACCACCTCGCTGTCCACGCCGGTGGCCGGCAGGGTGCGCCCCGGGTAGTAGTCCGCCAGCCGGATCAGCTGGGCCGTGGCCGGGTTGGAATCGATCAGGCCCTTCAGGGAGCCCTCGGTGTAGATCGGAGTCATGGTCATGGTCATGGTCGTCTCCTTTCGGGAGTGGGTTGGGGAGCCTCAGCCGGCCACGGGCGCGGCGGGCAGGATGGAGGGGATGAGGAAGGCCTGGGCGAGCACCACCAGGACCACGATGCCGAGCAGGATCATCGAGTATTTGAGGGTCTTCTTGAAGATCTCGGACTCCCGTCCCACCAGGCCCACGGCCGCGCAGGCCACGGCGATGGACTGGGGCGAGATGAGCTTGCCCATCACCGCGCCGAACAGGTTGGCGGAGGTGGTGAGCACCGGGTTCATGCCCAGGGAGATGGCGGTGACCTGCTGGAGCTTGCCGAACAGCGCCGCCGAGGACGTGACCGATCCGGTGAGGAACACGCCCAGCAGGCCGATCATGGGCGAGAAGATCGGGAAGGCCATGCCGGTGTAGTGGGCGAAGGCCAGCCCCAGGGTGTAGGACATCCCCGAATAGTTGGCCAGGAAGCCCAGGCCCAGGACCGAGGCCAGCAGGATCATGGAGTACATCAGCTGCCGGCAGGTGGACAGGAACACCCGGCCGGCCACGGCCGGGCGGATCCGCAAGACGGCCATGGAGATCAGGGACGAGATCAGCATGGCGGTGCCGGGCGCCGACAGGTACTCGAGGCGGTAGGCGGCCGCGTAGGGGGCGGGCTTGGCCACGATCGGCGCGGCCCGGAACACGACGCCATCCAGCCCGGGCCAGTGCGGCACCGCCAGGAACAGCTTGGCCTTCTTCAGGACCAGCTCCTTGAACATCGGCGTGCCCCAGATGCCCATCACCACCATCAGGATCAGGAACGGCGACCAGGCCTTGACCACCGCGCCGAAGCGGTGCCCGGAACCGCCCGTCGCGGCCGCTTCCTCGCCCTCGAAGCGCCAGACCGTCCCGGGCTTCCAGAAGCGGATGAAGATGATCAGGACCGCCAGGGAGGCCACCGAGGCGGTGATCGCCGGCAGTTCCGGCCCCAGGTAGCGGGCCACGGCATAGGAGACGACGGCGTAGCTGACGCCCGCCACCAGGGCCGCCGGCAGGACTTCCTTGGCCCGCTTGAAGCCGGCCAGCACCACGACCATGAAGAACGGGATGATGAGCGCGGTGAAGGCCATGTCCAATCCCACCGCCCGCGCCAGGGAGATCCCGGGGATGCCGGTCACGGTCGCCATCATCATGGTCGGCACCCCGACCGGGCCGAACGGCACCGGCGGAGTGTTGGCCACCAGGCAGATCACGGCCGCCGGCACCGCCGGGAAGCCCAGGCCGATGAGCATGGCCGCGGCCACCGCCACCGGCGCGCCCTGCCCGGCCACGCCCTCCATGAACGCGGAGAAGCAGAAGGCGATCAGCAGCGCCTGGATCCGCCGGTCCGGCGAGAGCGAGGAGATCGAGCCCTTGATCACCTCGAACTGGCCCGAGGCCACGGTCAGGTTGAACAGGAAGACCGCGGTCAGGATGATCCAGCCGATCGGGAACAGGCCGGTGGCCATGCCCAGCGCCGCGGCCGAGAGGGCCGCGCTGACCGGCATCCGGTAGACCAGGACGCAGGTGACGATGGTCAGGGCGAGGGTCAGCACCCCCGCCAGATGGCCCTTCATGCGCCGGACCGCCAGGGCCCAGAACAGGAACAGGATCGGCACGGCCACCGCCAGGGCGGTCTGCAGCAGGCTCCCGTTGAGCGCGGAATAATTCTGGTTCCATTGCATCGGCATGCGGTCCTCCCTCAGGAATAGACGACGACAGGGACGTTCCGCCAGGGGCCCGCCCACAGGCGGCCCTGGTGCAATCGCAAAACACCGCACCATCCGGTCCGGACAGGAAGGGATGGATAACATGATTTCTATGTCGTCAATTAATGCACAAACTTCCCGCTTTGAAAATGGGTTAGACTTTCTCGATTCTTCCCTAACGCTCTTTGTGTCAACCGTCACACCCCCCGAATGGAGGAGCAATGCTTCCGTGGACGCAAGTCTATTCCCCGGTCATGGGGAGTATCTTCCTTTCCGCCCTGGTGGCGGCCCTGCCGGTGTTCGTGCTGCTGGGCCTGCTGGCCTTCTTCCACGTCAAGGCGCACATCTCCGCCATCATGGGCCTGATCACGGCGCTGCTGGTGGGCATCCTCGTCTACAAGATCCCGGCCGGGCTGGCCGGCATGGCCGCCGTGCAGGGAGCCCTGTACGGCCTGCTGCCGATCGGCTGGATCGTCCTGAACGCCATCTTCATCTATGACATCACCGTGAAGTCGGGCGATTTCGAGGTGGTCAAGCACTCCATCGCCGGGCTGGCATCGGACCGGCGCATCCAGGTGCTGCTGATCGCCTTCAGCTTCGGCGCCTTCATCGAAGGCGCGGCCGGCTTCGGCACGCCCGTGGCGATCTCCGCGGCCATGCTGATCGGCCTGGGCTTCCGGCCCCTGCAGGCCGCCGGCCTGTCCTTGATCGGCAACACCGCCCCGGTGGCCTTCGGCGCTCTCGGCGCGCCGCTGATCGCCCTGGCCGGGGTCACCGGCCTGCCGCTGGAATCCCTGTCCGCGGCCGCCGGCCGCATCCTGCCCTTCTTCTCCCTGATCGTGCCGTTCTGGATCGTCTGGACCATGGCCGGCCGCAAGGCGATGCTGGAAGTCTGGCCGGCCTGCCTCACCGCCGGCGCCAGCTTCGCGGTCATGCAATTCCTGACCAGCAATTACCACGGCCCCTGGCTGGTCGACATCATCGGCTCGATCGTCTCCATGGGGTCCCTGGTGCTCCTGCTCAAGTTCTGGCAGCCCAAGAGCATCTGGCGCTACGAACATGAGCGCGAAACCGCCCACGCCGAGATCCCCGAGCAGAGCACCGGCAAGGTCGTCAAGGCCTGGATGCCCTGGGTGTTCCTGTCCCTGTTCGTGTTCGCCTGGGGCACCCCGCAGGTGAAGACCTTCCTCAACGGCGGCGCCAAGGGCCAGCCCAACTTCCTCTACGGCATCTCCGTCAAGAACTTCGAAATGCCGATGCTGCACAAGAACATCATCAAGGTCCCGCCGGTGGTGGCCAAGCCCTCGGCCGAGGCCGCGGTCTACACCTTCAACTGGCTCAGCGCCACCGGCACCAGCCTGCTCCTGGCCGGCATCCTCAGCGGCTTCCTGGTCGGCTTCAGGCCCTTCGAACTGCTCAAGATCTGGGGCAATACCGTCAAGCGCGTGAAGATCTCGCTGCTCACCATCAGTGCCATGCTGGCCCTGGGCTTCGCCACCAAGGCGGCCGGCCTGGACGCCACCATGGGCCTGGCCTTCGCCAGCACCGCCTCGCTGTTCCCGTTCTTCAGCGCCATGCTGGGCTGGCTGGGCGTGGCCCTGACCGGCAGCGACACCTCCTCCAACGTGCTGTTCGGCGGCCTGCAGAAGATCACCGCCCAGCAGCTGGGCCTGAACCCGATCATCACCGCCGCGGCCAACACTACCGGCGGCGTCATGGGCAAGATGATCGACGCCCAGAGCATCGTGGTGGCCTCCGTGGCCACGGGCCAGGAAGGCCAGGAGGGCACCATCCTCCGCTACGTGTTCTGGCACAGCCTGGTCCTGGCGGCCTCGGTCGGCGTGGTCGTGTTCCTCTACGCCAAGGTCCTGCCCGCCAACTGGATGCCCGCTCCGCCCGCGGCTGTCGCCGTGGTCCCCGGCAAGTAGCCGGACCAAGCCAAGCCCTGGCGCATCGAACCTCCGGCGCCAGGGCTTTCCTTTGCCTATTGCTTTTATCCTTTTCCATCCCCGTCCATCCCCGTTCATCCCCGGCAAATTAAAGCCGATGGTTTTGCCACGCTGCATAATTTCAGGGAGTGTCAGGTTCTTTGTGTGTGAGCGGTTTGCATCGGTGGTCTCCGGCGGGTCAAGCCTGAGGGTGATCGAAGTGCTGGGGGTAAAGGATGGCGAAGTGATTCAGGGCGTCTTTCCATCCTACG
>Ga0316217_10000675_pt1 | contig 47317 bp, 30 predicted proteins | sample 1anoAmetaG_FD_203633 | JGI IMG/M metagenome (GOLD analysis project Ga0316217, IMG submission 203633) | Freshwater microbial communities from Trout Bog Lake, Wisconsin, USA - 1anoA | ecosystem: Environmental > Aquatic > Freshwater > Lake > Hypolimnion/Profundal zone | place: USA: Wisconsin...
CCGGGCGGACGATCCTGCTCCCTCTCCCTCGGGAGAGGGCTGGGGTGAGGGGAATCTCGGTGTCACCTGATTTCCACGGTTTCAGGAGTCCTGAGGCTCCGTAGGCATTTTGGAGACGGACAAGCTCTTGTAACTGCTCTGTCGCATCGACATTGGATCGTTCCAGGAATCCTTGAACCAACTCGCCGCATCCATCTCGACCAGGCGCGCCGAAGTCGGAAGGGCCTGAGGCCGCCGTTTCCCGATATAGATTAGGACGGTGGAATGCATAGGGAGTTGAATCGCAGTCGCTTTGTCAATCGATGGCAGATCATCGTAAAACTCCAAAGAAGCATGGAATATGCCAGCCAACGCATTCCCCACTCCCTTCAGGCTGCGCAAACCGACTAACGCGATCAACTCATTTACCCGCAGTGGGTTACCCCGGCCCTCTTGAGACGTGAGGAAAGGTGGCCGGCTAAACGGCGTATTGAGAGGGATGATCATAACCGCGCAGCTATTGCCTACTGCCATTACGTGAACCTCCCCTGAACCGACGCCGGCTCGCTTGGTCGAACCCGTGCGCCTAACGTTTCAGGAAGCGCGCGCAGAAATCCCGCACCGACCGCGTAAAGGTCCACTCCTCGGTGTCCGGCGCCGAGCGCGAGGGAGCGCCTATCCAGCTTTCGATCACATACTGGTCCGGCGCGCCGCCCACAAACGCATAGTCGTTGCCTTGGCGCATGATGGAAACATACCAGGTGGAATCATCGGCCAGCTTCAGTCGATCCAAGGCGGGATAGTCCGCCGCCCAGTAGATCAAACTGAAGGCAATGTTCCGTCGCCGGCAGACCTCCTCCAGTTGCTTGACCTCAGGCCAGTTACCGGGATGGTTAGGGCCGCCAATCGTGAAATGACACCAGTCCACGTCCACTCGGAAAAAATCCAGACCCCGCACATGCATCTCCTGGAGTTTGGCTTGCAACGCATCGAGCCAGGCAGTCAGGGCAGCCAGGGAAATGGACGGGTAGGGTTCAATATCGCCGAGCCGGATGTCCGGGTAATGCTCTCGGACCAGGGCAACGAACTGGGCGGTTTCTTGCACGGCGTATTCGGCGGGCTTTTTGAGATCGGACTGAACGCAGCAAAGCGGCTCGTCCATTGCCAGGGCATAAATAGACCCACCCAACAAACGAAATCGATCCCACATGGGCCGTTGGGCGTCGAAAACTTTCCGCCCCGTGACTCCCCAAGGCTTCACTGCCCCCACCTCCAAACCCAACTTCAAATGCCATTGGGCCAACAACGGCAGCCACATCCGCAGTTGTTCATCCGTGAACTGCTTGCTCAGGAGGTGATCGGCATAGCCCACCACATCGATTTTGGTCCTCGTCTCTTTCCAGTCGTCCGGGTGGGAAAAGAGGTCTTTCAAGGCGCGCCCGTCCGCCGAGGATGGCGGCATCATCCAGACCTCCGGTTTTGAGGCGGGCGGTTGGGCGCGCAGAACCGGGGAAGCGCACACCCACAACACCCAGGCCGCAAGCAACACTTTCATCTCGCCATCATCCTCAACCGAGAATGGAAAAGCAAACCGCGTGACAGCAGGCATCCCGGGAGCCGCTCTCGAACACCCCCATCAATCAATGGAGCCTACGGGCGCCCGGCGGCCCGGGCGGCCTTTCCGCACGACTGCGCTTTGCATGATTATATTGACCGGACGCGTTCCGGACTGAATGATAGCGGCCGTGCGATTCAAATCCGAGGCAAGCGCGCGCGCGGCCATGGCCGCCGCCCTTTTGTTGGGAGGCTGCGCGCGCTTCACGCCGCAGCCCCTCTCCCCCGCGACCATCGCCATGGATTTCGACGCTCGTTCCCTGGAGAATCCGGAGTTGAAATTGTTTCTGGAGCGAAACCACCAGCCCGAGTCCTTCGCCTGGCCGTTGCCGTCCTGGGACTTGACGAACCTGGTGCTCGCCGCCTTTTTTTACCATCCCGACCTGGACGTGGCGCGCGCCAAGTCGGCTGTGGTTCGGGCGGGCAAGAAAATCGCCGCCGAACGTCCCAATCCGGTCGCCAGCGTCAACCCCGCCTACGACGCCACCACGCTCATTCCTTCTCCCTGGGTGGTGACAGCGAGTCTCGACCTCCCCATCGAGACGGCGGGCAAGCGCGGCTATCGCATGGCGCAGGCAACGCAACTCTCCGAAGCCGCGCGGCTTAATATTGCCTCGGTGGCCTGGGCCGTGCGCAGCCGGGTGCGGCAGCGGCTGATCGAGCTTTACACCGCGCGCGAGATGGAAGGGTTGTTGCGGGAGCAGCAGTCCATCCAGACCGAGAACCTGCGACTTTTGGAAAACCAATACCAGGCGGGCGCCGTTTCCGCCTTTGAAGTCACGCAAGCTCGCATCGCCGCGGACGGCGCCCGGCTCGCGCTGCGGGACACGGAACGCCAGAGCGCGGAAGCGCGCGCGCGCCTGGCCGACGCCGTGGGGGTAGCCGCCGGGGCGCTGGAGAACGTGGCGCTTTCCTTTGCCGGCTTGAGCGAGTTGCCCGACGCCCTGCCGGCCCGCGAGGCTCGCCGCCAGGCGCTGCTCGGTCGCGCCGACATCCTGGGCGCCCTGGCCGAATACGCCGCCAGCGAGTCCGCTCTGCAACTGGAAATCGCCAAGCAGTACCCCGACGCGCATCTGAACCCCGGCTACGAGTTCGACCAGGGCGACAGCAAATGGTCGGTCGGTCTCACCATAACGCTGCCGGTGTTCAACCAAAACCAGGGGGCCATTGCCGAGGCCGCGGCCAAACGGACCGAGGCCGCGGCCCTCTTCAACGCGTTGCAGGCGGGAGCGATGGCCGAGATTGAACAGGCCGTGGCGGGCTATCGCGCGGCCCTCCAGAAACGAGGCGATACCGAGGCGCTCCGCGCCCATTTGCTCCAGCAGGAGAAAATCGCGCAGGCGATGCTTGACGCCGGCGAGATCTCCAAAGCGGAGCTGGTAGCGCTGCGTTTGCAGCTCAACGCCGCCGCCCAGGCGCGCCTGGACGCCCTGACCAAGTCGCAGCAGGCCCTGGGCGCGCTCGAAGACGCCCTCCAAAGCCCCATCCACGCGCCCGCCTCGGCCTGGCAGACCTCACCCCGTCTGTCCGAGAGCAGTCCCGCGACGCCCCACCCATGAAAAAGTTCCTTTTCCTTTTCCTCTTCCTCGGCGCGTCCGCCGGACTAACCTGGCTGGTTTGGTTTCGGCCCGTGAAGGCTGGCGAGGAGGAGAAGAAACCCGAGGCGGAGGTGCCCGTGCGCGTCGCCAAGATCACTCGCGCGACTTTGCGGGCCTACGTGACGGCTTACGGCGCCGTGGAGGCGGCCCCCAAAGCCGTCGCCCGGGTGGGGGTGGGCGCGCCGGGCGTCGTTACTACCGTGAGTTGTGTCGAAGGCCAGCGCGTGGACGCGGGGGCGCTCCTGTTTGAGCTGGACAGTCGCGCGGTGGAGGTGGCGTTGACCTTCGCCGAGCGGACCCTCGAACGGCAGAAAAAGCTCTTTCAGGCGGAGGGCACGTCGCAGAAGCTGCTGCAGGACGCCGAGCAACAAGTGGCGTCAGCCCGCGCCCAGCAGGCTCTGCTGCAAATCCATTCGCCCATCGCTGGCGTGGTGACGAAAGTGAACGTCAAAGCCGGCGAAGCGGCGGATTTGACCACCGTGCTGGCGGAGGTGGTTGATCTCGACCGACTGGTGGTGAGCGTCAACGTTCCGAGCGCGGAACTGGCCGGGCTCAAGGCGGGCCAACCGGTGGAAGTGGCGAGCGCAGACTCGACCAACGCGGTGACCACCACCCTGGCCTTCGCCAGTCCGCAGGTGGACGCAAAGACGGGTTCGGGAGTGGCGCGAGCCAGTCTCCCGCCGAACTGCGGCTTGCGGCTGGGCCAGTTCGTCAAGGCGCGGGTGGTGAGCGAGGAACGGAAGGACTGCCTCGCCGCGCCGGCCGCCAGCGTGGCCAAGGACCCCACCGGCGCTACTTTTATCGCGCTGGTCGAGGGCGAGAAAGCGACGCTCAAGCCGGTCAAGGCCGGGCTGCGGGACGGAGATTTGGTCGAAATCGAGGGCGAAGGGGTGGAGCTTGACAAGACGGTCGTGACCGACGGCGCTTATGGCCTGATCATGACGCAGCAATTTGCGACGAAGATTCGCGTCGTAGGCGAATAGCGACAGACAATGCCATGGTCATGAAGGCGCCCTCTACTGTCGGTCATTTCGCCCTTCGCCATCGCCTGGCGATCGCTTTTGTGAGCGTCGCCTTGTGTTTCGGCGGCATCTACGCGGCCTTGCACCTGCCTTCCTCGGTTTTTCCTCAAACCAACTTTCCGCGGGTCGTCATCATGGTGGACAACGGGGTCATGCCCGCCGACGAGATGATGGCGACGGTCACCCGGCCCATCGAAGAGACGATGAAAGACATCCCCGGCGCGGTTCGCATCCGTTCCTCGACCGGGCGCGGCTCGGCCGAGATCAGTGTTTTCTTCGACTGGAACGCGGCCATGGTGGAGGCGGAACTTCACGTGGAGGCGCGCCTGAGCCAGATCCGCTCCACGCTGCCCCCCACCGTCAGCACCACCACGCGGCGGCTGACCTTCTCGGCCTTTCCGATCCTCGGGGTCAGCCTGACCAGCCCGCGGCGAACGAGCACGGAGCTGTGGGAAATGGGACGCTACGTGATCAAGCCGCGTTTCCTGAGGATCCCCGGCGTGGCCCGCGTGGACCTGGTGGGCGGGCGCGCGCCGGAATACCACGTGATCGTGGACGCGCTGCGCTTGCAAGCGGCCAATCTCACGCTGGCGCAGGTCACTGACGCTCTGTCAAAGAACAACCAGGTGACGCCGACCGGGATGCACGAAGAAAACCACACGCTCTTCCTGGCCGTGGTGGATGGGCGGGTGCATAACCCCGAGGAAATCGGCAACCTGATCGTGGCGGTCGCCAATGACCGCCCGATCCGGATCCGGGACTTCGCCCGCGTCGAACCGGGCGCTGAGCCGGCCTTTCAGGTGGTAACGGCCGAAGGGGTTCCGGCGGTGCTGCTCAATGTGCGCAGCCAACCGGACGGCAGCACCCTGGATATCGCGAACGGGCTGAAGCAGGTGATGGAAGAGTTGAAGCGGGAACTGCCGCCCGACGTGAGGATCGTCTCTTTCTACGACCAATCGCTGTTGGTGCGGTCCTCCGCTGCCAGCGTGCGCGATGCGATCCTCTTTGGGCTCGCGCTTTCGGTGTTGATTATCTACTTCTTCCTGAAGAACTGGGGCACCACGCTCACGGCCATTGTGGTGATCCCCGTCACGGTATTGGTTACCCTCCTGGCCATGAAGGCGGCCGGGCTCAGCCTGAATATTATGACGCTCGGGGGCATCGCCGCGGCGATCGGGCTGGTGATCGACGACGCGATTGTGGTAGTGGAGGCCATCTACGCCAAGATGATGAGCGGCTTGCCGCGGTTGGAGGCCGTTCAGAGCGGCATCGGCGAGATCCTCCTACCCCTGGTGGGATCGACGCTGACGCCTGTGGTGGTGTTTGTTCCGCTGGCGTTTCTGGACGGGATTACCGGGGTGTTTTTCCGGGCGCTGGCGCTGACGATGGTGGTCGCGCTGCTGACGTCGCTGGCGCTCGCCATCAGCCTGACGCCCTCGCTGGCGGCGTGGCTGCTGCGGGATCGGGAGCATTCCGAGCACGGCCACGCGCCGAAGGACGCCGAAGGCGGGTTCCTCCTGAAGCGGGTGCTTCGGCTCTACGAGTTTGGTTTGCGCGCCGCCTTGCGCCATCGCTGGCTGACGCTCGCGGCGTGCGGCGTCGTCTTTTCGTTGGGCGTGGGGATCTACCTGCGCCTGGAGAGCGAGTTTCTGCCGCCGATGGATGAGGGCGGTTTTGTTATTGATTACGTCGCGCCCTGGGGGACGAGCCTGACTGAAACCCATCGGCAGCTCCTCATTGCCGAGAAGATCATCACGGCCCACCCGGATATCGAGAGTTACTCGCGCCGCACCGGGGCCGCCCTGGGCTTTGAAGTGGTGGAACCTAATACCGGGGATTTTCTGATCAAGCTCAAACCCCGCCGCAAGATGTCCACCCAGGCCGTCATCGCCGACCTGCGGAACAAGTTCAACGCCGCGATGCCTGACATCGAATGGGAATTCCCCGGGATTCTGGGCGACCTGATCGGCGACCTGACCTCCGAGCCGCAGCCGATTGAGGTGAAGCTCTTCTCGACGGATATTGAGTTTCTGAAAAAGAAGGCGCCGGAAATCGAAGAGCAAATCAGCAAGGTCAAAGGCGTGGTGGACACCAAGAACGGATTGGTCTATGCCGGCCCGAGCCTCAGCTTGAGGCCGCGGTACGCCGAGATGGAGCGGTTTGGTTTGACCGTCAGCGACATAGCCGCCGCGGTCAATACCGCCATGCTGGGGGCGACGGCTTCCTCGGTGCTCGAGGCGGACCGGGTGATCGCCATCCGGGTGCTGGTGGAGCGCAAACAGATCGACCGCGTGGCGAGCCTGCGAGAACTGCCTTTGCGCGCGCCCGACGGCGCCCTGGTCAAGCTTTCGCAGGTCGTTACCATTGAGGAAACTCCCGGGCAACTGGAGTTGCACCGCGAGGACCTGCGGCAAAATGTGTCGGTGACGGCGCGCCTCGAAGGCCGGGACCTGGGCAGCGCCATCGCCGACATTCAGAAGAAGCTGAGCCTGGACAAATCAATCCCCCCCGGCGCCATCGAGTACGGGGGCTTGTACAAGCAGCAGCAGGAGTCCTTCCGAAACCTGGTGTTGGTGCTGGCGCTCGCTATCTTCCTGGTGTTCACGGTCTTGCTGATGGAATTTGGCTCCTTTTATGAACCGTTGGCGATCGTCTTCGGCGCGGTGCTGGCCTTGTTCGGCACGGTCCTGGGTTTGTGGATCACCGGCGCGTCGCTCAACGTGGTTTCGTTTCTCGGCGCGATCATCGGCGTCGGCATTGTCGCGAAGAACGGGATCCTGATGTTGGATTTTGTCGAACACCTGCGAGCGGAGGGGGTCCCGCTGGAAGACGCCCTGGTGCGCTCCGGCCATCGCCGCCTGCGCCCGGTGCTGATGACCTCGATGGCGGCCGCCTTCGGCCTGTTGCCCCTGGCCTACGGCATCGGAAGCGGCGCCGACATGCTCAAGCCCCTGGCCATCGCCGTCATCGGCGCGCTGTGCATCTCCGTCCTGCTCTCCCTCGTGGCGACGCCCACGGTTTACTATCTCATGCAGCGCCGCGCCGACAAACATGCGTAACCTTTCATCCAGGCCGCCAGTCTTACCCCTCGGTCTTAGAAAGCGCGGGCATCCGGGTGACGGGAAGAATCGTCTCACCGCGCCGGCGGCAACCAACGGCGTCCATCACATTATGAAAACGAACATCCATCTGACAGTCTGGAGTCTTTGCGTCGTCCTCAATGGAGCGGCGGCGCTTGCGGCGGACGCTCCCTACCACTTCCTCAAGGAAATCCCGATTGGCGGCAGCGCCCAATGGGATTACCTGAAAGTGGATCCGGAAGCGCGTCGGCTTTATCTCTCCCACGCCACCAAAGTGGAGGTGGTCGATTTGGATAAGGGGGCGATCATCGGCGTGATCGAAAACACGCCCGGGGTCCACGGGATCGCGCTGGCGCCCAAGCTCGGACGCGCCTTCATCAGCAACGGCCAGGAGAACAAGGCCAGCATCGTGGACCTCAAGACCTTGAAGACGATCATGAAGGTGACCACCGGCGCCAACCCGGATTCCATCCTCTACGAGGACGTCCAAAACGAGGTCTATACGTTCAACGGCAAGGGTAAGTCCGCGACCGTATTTGATCCGGAGTCGGGCAAGGTAATCGCGACGATCGATTTGGGCGGCAAGCCGGAGTTTTCCACCAGCGACGGCCCGGCGGGCCGGGTGTACGTGAACATCGAGGACAAGAGCGAAGTCGCGGTCATCGATATCAAGACGCGCCGGGTGGTGAACCGCTGGCCGATCGCCCCGGGCGAAAGCGCGAGCGGGATGGCCATCGATCGGGAGCGCCTCCGGCTGTTCCTGGGATGCGACAACAAGAAGATGGTCATGATGGACAGCGCCTCCGGCAAAGTACTGGCCGCCGTCCCCATCGGCGCCGGCGTGGATGCGAATGCCTTCGATCCCGGAACGCGGCTCGCTTTCAGTTCTAACGGCGAAGAGGGCACCACCACCATCGCCAAGGAAACCGCTCCGGACAAGCTGATGGTGATTCAAACGCTCAAAACGGTGGTGGGCGCCCGCACCATGGCCCTGGATCCCCAAACCCACAACCTCTACCTCCCGGCGCCGACCCCGGCGTTTAGAGTGCTCGTTTACGGAATGGACAAGCCCTAGCGCGAGGAGGGTCTTGTCCGGCGTTAAGGTTCGGAAATACAATACAAGTTGTGGCCCGTGCGGAGGAAGAGTTGCTTTTCCACCAGGGCGATCGAAGCATCGGAGCGGGTGTCCGCGAGTTTATTGACCGCGAGAACTTCGAGTTTGGGTCCCTTTTTCAAAACAACGCAGGCGCCTTCACGACCGAGGACGTAAACCCGCCCGTTCGCCGCGACGGGCGAGGCGTACACGCCGCGAATGCCCTCGAGCCGCTCCCGCTCGAAATGAGGCGCGCCGGTTTTGGCGTCAAAACAGGAGATCATCGCGTCGTTGCCGGAGATCACGTAGAGAAAATCATCCGCGAGCAGCGGGGAAGGGACGTAAGGCGCGCCCTTGTTGTGGCTCCAAGCGATGGCGTCGGTGCCGGTCAAATCGCCGGTTCGTCCGAGGTGGATGGCCTGCAAGGCGCTGCCGCGGAATCCGCTGGTGAGATAAACCAGATCGGCCTGGGCCACCGGGGAGGGGATCGCGTTCGCGGTCTGGCCGCCGCAGGACCACAGTTCCTTACCCGTGGCGAGGTCATAGCCGCGCGCTTTGCCGGTCGCGTTGACCACCACTTGCTTTCGCCCGTTGAAGGTCACGATTAAAGGCGTGGACCATCCGGTGGCCTCGTCGCGCGGCTGGCGCCACAATTCTCTCCCCGTGGTTTTATCGAACGCGGCGATGAAATCCTCCCCTTCGTGGTCCCAATTGATGACGAGGGTGTCGCCCGATAACGCCGGCGAGGCGCCTTCGCCAAATCCCATCTTGGTTTTCATCAGCCCAAAGTCCTTTTGCCACTTGAGATTGCCCGCGAAATCGTAGCAGTACAGTCCGCGCGAGCCAAAGAACGCCCAGACCCATGTCCCGTCGGTGACGGGCGAGGCGGAGGCAAAGGTATTGTTCTCCTGGCGGCCTTCATGGGGCGCGGTCTCGCGCGCCACCCGCTGCCAGAGGATCTTGCCGGAAGCGCGATCGATGCAAAAGACGGTGAAGCGGAACGTTTGGCCGGCCCCGTTTTCCTTAGCGCCCTCCCCGGCCTCCTTTCCCGCGGGGACCGCGGAGAGCGCAAACACGCGATCCGCCCATACGATCGGCGTCGAGTCGCCTTCGCCCGGAAGGGGGAGTTTCCATTTCACGTTGTTGGTCTCGCTCCAATTCAGCGGCGGGTCCGCCTGAGGCCCAACCCCGGCGCCGAGGGGGCCGCGCCATTGGGGCCAGAATGCCTCGGCCGCGCCATCCGCAAGGGCGCTGACCGCGGCGCAAAGCGCGAGCGCAGAGACGACTTTGAATGATGTCATAAACGCAAGCATCTATACCCCATAGCCGCGGAGTCGGCCAGCGCTATGTGGCCCGGCCGCAGCGCGGGGGGCCGCGCCGTATCCGGCCGGGACCATCGCTGACGATGCGGGAAATATGCGAGCCCGGGCCGGGCTCGCGTTGGGCTTGACGTCGTTTACGTTGTAAACGACAATTCCAACATGCCAACCGTTGTGCGATCGTGTCGAATCAAGGCCGCCGACGCGGCGCTGCTTTCACGTCAAGCGAGGCGGCGGCGCGTGGAGGTCTCGACCTTGAGCGGCCTTTACCTCAAGGAAAAGGCCTTGGAAGAGGAGTTTCCCGGCATTGGCTTCCGCGATTCAATCGGCGGGCGCGAGGCTTACGCGCTGGGCCATCGGGTAGCGGTTTGGGAGGTCATGGACGCTTACCAAGAAGCCAAAACCATCGCAAAAACGGCCGCCCATTTCCGCTGGCCTCCGGCCCTGGTGCGGTGCGCGTTGGCCTACGCAAAGGCCTACCCCAAGGACATCGAGCGACATCGCGAAGCCGAGGCCGGAGCGTGAACCCGCGTCTCCTGGCGGATGAAAACACCTCCCACCGCCTCGTAGCCGCTTGTCAGAGCCTCAAGGCGGAGTTTCCGATCACTCACATCGCGGACTGGAAAAGCGGCGCCTACCTATCCGTCAAAGATCCACCGCTGCTGATGGCGTTACGCGAATCGGGTCTGATCCTGGTGAGCTTTGACCGCGCCTCAATACCTATGCATGCGGGCGACCTGACCCGGGAAGGTCTGGGGCACTCCGGCGTGATCCTGTTCCATCGGTCCGTAGCTCGGCTGGCGTACGGCAAGCAGGCCAGGGCCCTGGTGGATTTCTGGAACAACGCGATGGCTTGGGATTGGGCGGATCGCATCGAGTATCCGCCTCGGCCTTAACCGCGCGTCCCTTCGCTACGGTTGACCCATGCGCGGGTCTGATCGCGGGGCCTCCGCATCCTTGGCCGGAATCAATTTCAGGGAGGCCAACCACTTCAGGGCTCCGGCCTGCCAGGCGTCCCACGAGGGACCTTGATACCCGTTCAAACCGTGATCCCCGAAGGGCAGTTCGAGGTAGCGCGCGGGGACCCGGTGAGCCTGCAGGGCTTCGTAAAAGAGCCGGCTGTTGTCCGGGGAGACCACCCGGTCATCCAGCGCGTGCGCCAGAAACACGGGGGGAGTCCGCGCCGTCACCTGTTTCTCGTTGGAGAATAACGCCACGGTCTCCGGCGAGGGCGAGGTTCCGAGCAGGTTCTGTTTCGAGCCGCCGTGGGTCGTGGGGCCCATCGTGATTACGGGGTAAACGAGCACGGCGAAATCCGGCCGGCATCCCCGCCGCTCCACGGGGTCCGCGGCCCCGGCCTGGCCGGAGTCGAAATGGGTCGCAGCCGTAGCCGCCAGGTGCCCGCCCGCCGAGAAACCGATGATGCCGATGCGATGGGGATTACAACCCCATTCCTTGCACCGGGAGCGCGCCAGGCGAATCGCGCGCTGCGCATCAAGCAGGGGTGTAAAAGGCCGGCCATGCGGCAGCCGATACTCCAGCACGACGCCGGTGACGCCGTGAGCGTTCAGCCAATGGGCGATGCCGCTGCCTTCCGGGCCGGTAACCAAGCCCCCGTAACCGCCGCCGGGACAAATCACGACCGCGGCTCCATTGGCATGTTCCGGGCGATAGACCGTGATCCGCGCCGCGGCCTTTTCATAAGTCCCATCCCCCACAGGCGCCCGATCCGGCCAGAGCAGGAGGCTTTCGGAACGCAGCGTCCCGTCCGGGTTTATCGGCCGCGCCGGAACGCCGGCCGCCAGCAAAGGCGCGAGCGCCTCGCCCCAAATCCGGTAACCTTTTTCCGTGGGATGGCAGAAGTCCCGCATGATTTCCGGCGAGATGGAGCCATCGGGCTGGAGCATCTTGGGCCCAAGGTCGAGCCAGGTGACGCCCGGCAGTTGCGCCAAATCGACCAGCAACCGATTGATCTCCGCGATCTGCTGGCGGCGCGGATGGTCGGGCATTTGTTCGCGCGGGAAAACCGCCATGAGCACGATGCGGGCTTCCGGCGCCTTGGCGCGCAACCGCCGGAAAATGGCGCGGACGCCCTCGGCGATTTCGGCCGGCGTGTTTTTCCGGGCATGGTCGGTATCGCTCGTGTTGTTCGTGCCGATGTGGAGCACAATGACCCGCGGATGCGCCCCGTCCAGTTCGCCGTGATCCAGGCGCCACAGCACGTTCTGAATGCGGTCCCAGCCAAAACCGAGATTGAGCGTCCGGTACGGGCCGAACGCGGCCTGCCAACTGGCCGGGCCATTGGCCTGCGCCGCCTTCGGCTCCCCGCCCCAGAAATGGGTGATCGAGTCGCCGATGAGCACGACTTCGGGATGGAGCCGGTCTTTGACGCGCAGCGCTTCCGCGTGCCGGGCATACCAATCGTAGCTGTCTTCTTCCAGCTTCGGCGTCGGAACCACGGCGGTATTGCTCGGAACGTCAACCGCCAGCGGTTGGTCGCCCATGAGCCCGGCCAAGGTAGGCTCCATGGCTTGCGCCCAGGCCTCGGCGCCGGCCGGGCTCGGATGCAGCAGGTCCCACATCATCTCCGTGTTGATGGTCCCGTCGGGTTGCAGAAACACATAATTCAAATCCAGCCAGAAGACTTGCTTGCCGTCAGCCAGTTGCGCGGTCAGTTCGCCCGCGCGGCGGCAGGTTTCGATGCACTGCGCCGACGAGTTAAAGGCCGGCGGGCTCACGCCTTTTTCCGCGTCGCCGCCGCGGGGAAATACCCTCATGACGAGGATCTTGGTGGTCGGATGGCGCCGCTTAATCAGGTCCACAATAGCTTTCGTTCCGGCGAAGATCTCCTCAGCCGTATGGACCTTGGAGAAATGCCGATCGTCGCTGTTATTGGTGCCAATGAGCAGTATAACTACTTTGGGCGACACGGCAAAATCGAGTTCTCCATCCTCCAGGTTCCAGAGGATTTGCTCGGTGCGGTAGCCGTTGTGCCCCAGGTTGATCGCCTGGCGGGGAGCGAAGTGCCGCTCCCAGACGGCGCGCAGCGGCTCATATTTGCCGCCGAGTTCGCCCAGCGTATGCGTGATGGAATCCCCGATTAGAACTAAGTCGTAGCGGCCGGAGCGGACCGCGGCGACCTTTTCCGCATGCCGCGCGCTGGGCGACGGAGCGGGAAAATCGGCATCACCCGGTTTCGGCGAGGCTTTCGCGGCTGTTTGGGGCGCCGGCTGACTCCTTTGCGGCGCGGGCGCAACCCGGCAGGAGGCAACCAACCCGAGCATCAATAGCAGGCCAAGGACTGATTTCATCATAGTAACGGCCGGACCCAACCGATCCCGGAACGCGGGGCGTTCGTTGGTGCGAGCCATGCCTAAGGTTTGGCGGTTTTGGGGCTCCGAGTCAATGACCCAGGAACTTGGGGATGGGGTTGCCCCCTTCAGCGTCGTACTAACCACACCTGTGTCGCCGGCGCCTCCAAGCCGCGAAGATCAGCGCGAGCGCAGGCTCGACTTCTATCGCGCCCGCGAGCAGCGCCCGCCTGAGTTGACCGCTTTGACTCCTGCCAAGCCGAGGCTTAGGGTCAATCCGTGAGCGACGTAACCATCCCCGTGAATCAGTCGAACAAGGTGGTTCTGAGGCCGTCGAGCAACCGTTGCCGCTCTCTCAAAGAAGTGAGCGCGGTCGCGGCGCCTCGCACTTTTCTCCGTGATTCGGCCGATTCAGCCAATCGGACCCAGTGTTATCCTATGAGGACGGTGATCATGAAATCACTCAGTTCGATTTGCGCTGGCTTGTTGTTTGCAGCTTTGGCCGCGCAATGCGCCGGCGCCGAAAACTGGCCACAGTTCCACGGACCCGGCGGTAGCGGCATTTCCTCGGTATCGGCTCCGGTCACGTGGGACGTTCAAACCGGCCGCAACATCCGCTGGATGCAAAATGTGCCGGGCCTGGGCCACGCCAGCCCGATTCTCTGGGGTGAACACATCTACGTTGCCACCGCCGTGCGACCTGGCGCCAAGTCCGAATTAAAGATCGGCATCTACGGCGCCGGCGAATCCTACAAGGAGAAGGAAGCGCATGAATGGCGCTTGCTGTGCTTCGACAAAGCCACGGGAAAATTAATTTGGAACAAGCTGTGTCACCAAGCAGTGCCTCGCCAGGAGCGACACACCAAGGCGAGCCACTGTAATTCGACGCCGGCCACCGATGGCAGCCGGATTGTCGCCATTTTCGGTTCCGAGGGTTTATTCTGCTTCGACATGGAGGGATCGCCACTGTGGCGGAAAGACCTCGGCAAAATGGACGCCAGCCCATGGGACGCCCCGACCCTCCAGTGGAGTTTCGCCGGCTCCCCCTTGCTCCACGACGGCAGGGTCGTCGTGCAATGCGACGTCTTGAGCGAGCAGTTTCTCGCCGTGTTCGATGCCGCCACCGGACGCGAGTTCTGGCGGACCGCGCGCAAGGAGGTGGCCAACTGGTGCAGCCCGGCGATTGCCCAAGCGGGGGGCATGACTCAGATCATCTTGAACGGCTGGAAAGAGATCGGCGGTTACGACTTCGAGACTGGAAAGCGAATCTGGACCATGTCGGGCGGAGGAGACATTCCGGTGCCGACGCCGTTGGTGGTGGGCGAAATGGCCATTTTCACGAGCGCCCACGGCAAGTATCGCCCGTTGCGAGCGGTCCGCCTGTCCGGTGCGGCCGGCGATGTCACGCCACCCCAAGTGGAAGCCACCAATGAGGTTATCGTGTGGAACCATCCCCGTTTGGGGAGCTACATGCAAACACCCATCGCGCTCGGCAATCGGCTCTGGAGTTGCGACTGGCGTGGGGTGCTGTCCTGCCTCGACCAGGCTACCGGCCAAATTCACTACAGTGAATCCCTGGGCAAGGCCGGCCAAGCCATTACGTCGTCCGGCATCGCCGCCGGGGAGCGGCTCTATTTTGCGAGCGAATCCGGCGAGGTTTTCGTGGTGCCGGCGAGCGACACTTTCGAAGTGACCGCCACGAACCAACTCGGCGGTCTGTGTCTGGCGACGCCAGCCGCCGCTGATGGCGCGCTCTTCTTTCGCACGGCGGAGAAGTTGATCGCGGTGGGGAACAGATGAGCTCGGCCGGATTTCCTGCGGCTTCGACAGGGATCCTCTCGGTGACGCCTTGGCTCACACGATGATCGCCCTGTATCCCGTCCACCTGTCATTGCCCCAGCGATTATGTCGGAGGCGTCTCCTCACCGAATCCGAACAACCGCCGATTCGGAACCGCCGCCGCGCGGCCGGCGGAATCGAAGCTGTCGCGGTGCGAGCAAAAGGAGACAGCCGTGTTAGCAAAAGGAGATGCATGCCGGATTGGCTCGTTTCCCATGGGAATGCGCCACCTCGCGCCGTCCGATTCGCTGGGGCCGGCGAGCGGCGGGGCCGAGCCTTCGAGCCTTCTCTCGCGGTCCCGCCGGTCGCTACGCGTAACGGACTCGCACGGCCCCAGCGAATAGGCGCGCCATTGATTTCCCCTGTCTCCTTTTGAAAACTACGCCACACCGGCGGAATCGAAGCTTGCGCCCGTTCAAGAATAGGGTATGAAAGTGCCCGCACATGCATCCGGAACGAATCCACCCCAGGCGGCGCCGATCGAGGCTCGGCCCGGACGCGAACTTGCCGGTTAACCCCTGCCCTTCCTGAACATTTACCCGCCTTGAAGCTGTCAGCCCTCGCTCGCTTTTCCCGTTGGCCAGTCTCGGTCGTGTGGCTGTGGATGTGGGGCGCCGGCCTCGCGGCGACGGGGCGCGCCGAGGATTGGCCGCAATGGCGCGGCCCGAACCGCACCGGCCGCGTGGCGGAGGGCGCCCCGGCGCCCGCGCGCCTGCCCGCCGCGCCGAAGGAGGTCTGGCGGCTGCCGATTGGCGCCGGCGTCGCCTCGCCCGTAGTGGCCGGGGGCAAGGTGTTCTATTTCGACAACCAGGACGGGAAGGAGACCCTGCATGCCATCAAGGCCGGCGACGCCCGCGAACTCTGGCGCGCCGCGGTGGACAATGCCCTTACAGACGAGCAAGGGCCTTCGGGGCCGCGCTGCACCCCGCTCGTGGACGGCGACCGCGTTTACGCGCAATCCGGCATGGGCGAGTTGCGGTGCCTCAGCGTCGCCGATGGCCATCCGCTCTGGCGCGTCAATTTCACCAACGACTTCGGGGCTGTCTTTTTCGGGGAAGACACCCCGGTGCCCGGCGCGGCGGAGCATGGCTATACCGCTTCGCCGGTGATCGCGGACCGGAGGCTCATCGCTTGTGTCGGCGGAACCAATGGCGCGGGGGTGGTTTGCTTCGAAAAAACCACCGGCAAGGTGCTGTGGAAAGCGCTGAACGACCGCGCCGCTTACGCCGCCCCGCTCATCGCCACCCTCGGCGGCGTCGAGCAGGCTGTCTGCTTCACGGTCGAGGGCCTGGTCGGCCTGGCGCTGGCGGATGGCGCTTTGCTCTGGCGCGCGCCGCTCAAGACCCCCTACGGGCGCAACTGCGCCACGCCGGTAGTGGTCGGTGATTGGGTCGTGGCGGGCTCTTACCAGGCCGGCCTCATGGCCTTCAAGATCGCCGCGGAGAACCCGGGCTTGACCGCCAGCCGGGTTTGGGTCAACAAGCAATTAGCGATGAACTTTTCGAGTCCGGTCGCCGTCGGAACGCGCCTCTACGGCCTGGGCCCAAACCGCCAGATCGTTTGCGCCGAAGTGGAAACCGGGCGCATCGCCTGGTCCCAAGGAGGCTACATCGCCGCGGCGGCGGGGTCCGCCCACGCCGCTTTCCTGGTGCTGGGCGGGAACGTCCTGGTCTTCACCGATGGCGGCGAGTTAGCCCTCCTCGCGGCGGAGCCCGCGGCTTGCCGCGAACTCGGTCGCGCTACGGTCTGCGGTCCGAACTGGTGCAACCCCGCCTATGCCGCCGGCCGGCTCTACTTCCGGGATGGCCTCAAAACGACCGGGAATCTCTACTGTCTGGAACTGGTGCCGCGGTAATACTGGATCGGAGCGGTGGTAGGCGGGACGAGCGGATTCCCGCGACATTCGCTAAGCATGCAGCCCGGCTTTGCGGGAAAGCTCTTCCCCCTTCCCCTGATCTTCTATGGCCGCCAGACCGGTTTGCTTTAGGCGGAGAACCCCTCCCGGCGGCTTGGCCGGATCCGAAGCGCGGCAGGTCAGACGGAATTTCCCGGAAGGCGCCGGCAGCAACAGGTTCACGGCTTCGGTGCGAACTCGAGCGGGCGCTTTAAGCAGGTCTTCGAGCCGGGATGCAAGTTGCTTTAGCGACTCCGCCCCGGGCCCCCCAGCGTCCGGAACGTAACGCAACCGGCAGTCGCCACCGGCGGCCTGTCGGAGTTGGTAGTGCGCGATGCCCTCAATTTCGGCGAAGCACTCATCTACCTGCCGGGTGGTCACCCGCCGACCGTCGCCGGCGCGAAGGGCGTCCCGCTCGCGTCCGTGAACCACATACGTCGCCGCGCCGGCAGACCCGCGGCGCTCCACCAAATCGCCGATGCGATAGCGCAGCAAGGGCATATAGTCATTCGTTAACGTCGTTACCACCAGGTCGCCCACGCCGAATTCATCCGGCGACAGAACTTCAAGGAACGCGTTGTCGTGGCTGGGCAGCATCTCGCCGCGTTCGTTTTCCATGAGCAGATGGCCGGTTTCGGTGGCGCCAAACAGATTGAACACCGGAACGCCAAAGACGCGCCCCAGAATCCGCCGATGCGCGAGGCTGACAAATTCGTAGCTGCACAAGACAAATCGCAGCGAGGGAAACCGGAGGCGTTGCCGCTCGCAGTAGAGCGCGAACCGGACGGCATGCGCCGGCGACGCATCCAGGAACTGCGGCCCCCAATCGGCCAACTCTTGCGCCATGCGGGCCAGTTCGGCGTCGCTCAGGGTGAACGGAATCCGCGCCAGATTCAGGAACCGCGTCCGACCGATGGTGCGTTGCGCGACCGACTGCCAGACCGCGGGACAAGACTGGCCGTTGCAGGCAGGCGTGGTGAGCGTCGCGCGTCGAGCGCCGGGGGTTTCCTCCAACACCCGCGCGACGAAACTGTTCAAGCGCAACACCCGCTCCTCCTGCTCGTCCCACCAACCCCGGCCAAACACCACGGAAACGCGTTCCCCCGACGTCCCCGAAGTATGCTCCAGTTCCACCAGATTCAGGGCGAGCAAAGATTCCAGCGCCTCCGCGGACGGGAGAAAGTTTTGGGGAAAACCCTCGCGCATCTCCCGTTTCGTCAGGAGAGGGAGACGGAGGAAATTTCCGCCCGCCGTCCACATAGGCCCCGCGCCGGACAGCCGCGCCCGGTAAAGCGGCGTTTCTCGCCAACGGCGCAGCAACTCCTCCAACCGCGCCGGTTGGGCGGCTTCGCGCCTGAGTTCAGGGGTCGGTAACATCGCTTAAGAGTTGAAGCATCCGCTCGGCAGGATCATCCGCCGCAATGCGCAAAAAATCAATCCCCGCGTGGGGCCGAGGTTCCGGCGCGAACTTCCCGGAGCGCCTTCCGCCGCGCGGGACCGCCTCCGGACTGGCAGGCGCCGCAATTTCGACGCAAGGCCGTGGCGTTTTCGCTTTGGGCGATGCAAAGCCGGCCTCCCAGGCGGCATTGGCGCGGACCGCCCTCCTGATGCGCTGGCGTTCGCGCTGGGGCGAGGGCGACAAAGGGGCTTGGTCTCCGGACGCGCCGGGTATAACCTCGGCGCGTGAAACTTCTCAGCGGAATGATCGGATGGCTCGCGGCCAGCGCGCTGGTCGCGGCGGAACCGGCGGGAAACCAAACGGAAATGAAGGTCTATAGCGACCCGGAGCGCACGGATGCGGATTTCAAGTTTCAAGGCGAATACGCCAGCGCCGGCGAGAAGCTCGGCGCGCAGGTCCGCGCCCTCGGCCATGGCGCGTTTCGGACCATGTTCTTTGCCGGCGGTCTGCCCGGTGACGGTTGGGACGGCAAGACCATCATCCAGAAGTCCCCCAGCACCGATATGACCACCCCCGCCGACGCCCGACTCGACGGCGACAAGGTCCTCATCGAGCAGGTGTACCATGGCGTTTGCGACGGCCAAACCATCACCGGCCTGACCGACAGCGGTCAGAAGTTTGAGTTGAGGCGCGTCAACCGGCGCAGCCCGACCCTCGGCGCTCCCGCTCCCGCGGGCGCCATTGTGCTCTTCGATGGCTCCAACACCGACGAATGGCAGCCGGGCGTCGTGGTGACGCCCCGGAAATGGATTAGCTCCGCCGGCGGCGCGACCACCAAACGGAAGTTCCAGGACTTTACGTTCCACGTCGAGTTTATGATCTCTTACATGCCCGAGACCCAAACCATCTACCAGCGCCCCAACAGCGGCGTCTATTTGCAGCAGCGTTACGAAATCCAGATTCTGGATTCCTTCGGCGTGGTGATGCGCGAACACGATTGCGGCGTCCTCTACGCCCAAGTAACCCCGGCGATTAACATGTGCTACCCGCCCCTGTCATGGCAGACCTACGACATCGATTTCACGGCTGCCCGCTACGACGCCGCGGGTCGGAAGACAAAACTCGGCCGCTGCACGGTGAGCCTCAACGGCGTCACCATCCTCGACCATGTCGATATCAAAGGTCCGACGCCCGGCGGGATTGAGGAAAGCCCGGAGCCGGCCAGCATCTACCTTCAAGCCCACGGTCACCCGGTCCTTTTCAAGAACGTCTGGGTCGTGGAAAAGAAATAGGACGGCGGCGCAAGTGCGCGGATCGCCGCGTTTGGCATATGGATGGGCTCAAGATGCTCGATGAAGTTCAAACCATGCGACCAGGCCAGGCACGAAGCCTTTGTTCTGGCCCCGCAGTATTCGCGCGGGGCCGTCGTGAACGACAACTCTGAATCCTCGAAGGACCTGGAGGTCACGGTGAGATTGGACAAGGACGTGGTAGCCTACAACATCGACGGCGTAAGGGACGGGCTGTTTACGCAGCGCAAATAGGCGGCCGCCCTGGCGGTTTATGTCTGGATGCTCTGAACCGGCGCCTTAACCCCATCTTAACGTGGGTCTGCTACTTTAAACTTATGAAACATAGAACAGCGCAAAATGTCGTCAATTTACTTCTCGGGGTGGCTGCCTTTCCCGTCGCGGCAGCAAACTGGCCCGCCTGGCGCGGCCCTGATGGGAGCGGGGTTTCCCCGGAAACGAATCTCCCGTTGAAATGGAGCACGAACGAGAACGTTCGCTGGCGCGCGGCCTTGCCGGAACGCGGCAACTCTTCCCCCATCGTGTGGGGGGACCGGGTTTTTGTCACGCAGGCGATAAGTAGCGAGAATCGTCGCACCGTCATGTGCTTCGACCGCGCCAACGGCAAAGCCCTCTGGCAAGCCGGAGTGAGCTACTCGGAGTCTGAACCCACACAGTCCAACAACGGCTATTGTTCCGCCTCGCCGGTCACGGATGGCGAACGCGTGATCGCGTGGTTCGGGTCCGCCGGGCTCTACTGCTACGACTTCGCCGGCAAAGAACTCTGGCATCGCGACCTGGGTAAACTGAGTCACATGCACGGCAATGCTTCGTCGCCCATCCTGGTCGGAGATCTGTGTGTTCTGCATGTGGGACCCGGGGAGAATGCCAGGCTGGTCGCGGTCCACAAGCGGACCGGGCAAACCGCTTGGGAGGCGGCGCAACCCAAGCTCGACCCTGGCGAGCAGCCTATGGGGGGCGGGTTCGGGGGTCCCGGCGGACCGGGCGGAAGAGGCGGGCGAGGCGGTTTCGGACCCGGCAACCTGTTGGCGGGGCGGATGCTCGAGCAGGCTGATAAGAACAGCGACGGGAAGGTGAGCAAAGAAGAGTTTAGCGCCTTGGCGGACGCGTGGTTCGATAAACTCGATTCCGCGAAAGCCGGAAAACTGGATCAGGACCAATTCTCCGGCGGATTCAACCAAATCATGGGGCCGCCGCAGGGGTTTGGACCTCCCGATGGCGGGCCGGACGACGTCGGCCCTCCGGAGGGCGGACGCGGCGGTGGCGGCCCCGGCGGGTTCGGCCCAGGTCGGTTTGTTGGCGGCGCCCTCCTCTTCACGGCTGCGGATGCTCGCCAGCGCGGGGCGCTAACGCGCGACGACCTCAAGACCGCCTTCACCCAATGGTTTGATCAATGGGACACGAACAAGACTGGGGCGCTGAACGAGGAGCAACTCCGCGCCGGCCTGAACGCCGTGCTTCCACCGCCTCAATTTGGGCGCGGCGGACCGGGCGGTGGTCCTGGGGGTCCCGACCAAGCTCCAGGAGGTCCCGGAGGACCAGGCGGCTTCGGCGGGCGCGGCGGTCCGGGAGGGTTTGGGCCAGGCGGGACCAGCGGTTCATGGAGCACCCCGCTTCTGGTTAAGTTGGCTGATCATAATGAGTTGATCTTCACCTTCCCGAATCGAATCCAGGGCTACGATCCCGTGAGCGGCAAGCGGCTCTGGTTTGCCAAAATGGAGGGGGAAGGCTTTCGCTCCAGCCCCGTTTTTGGCGAGGGCGCCTTGGTGGCGATGACCGGCGGCATGGGCCGGGGTAACACCCTCGCGCTCAAATTGGGCGGCAGCGGTGACGTGACGGAAAGCCATCGGCTTTGGACGTTGCCGCAAGCCCGTAGTCAGATCGGCTCCAGCGTGGTTTGGGAGGGACACCTTTACTCGATTGCGGAAGACGGCACCGCCGGATGCCTGGACCTGGCGACGGGCAAAGCCGTTTGGGAACAACGACTCCGAGGCTCCAGCGGCCGTAGTTCCTCGTGGTCGTCCCTGGTCGTGGCGGGCGGGAGACTCTACGCACCCAACCAGTCCGGAGACGTTTTCGTGCTGAAAGCGAGTCCGACCTTCGAATTGTTAGCCACGAATTCCGTGAAGGAGCGAACCAACGCCTCGCTCGCCGTCTCCGATGGGCAACTCTTCCTGCGCACGGAGAAAAGCCTCTGGTGCTTCGCCGAATCGAGATAATCCGACATCATCGCCTATGAAAAACTCTGGAACTTGCAAAAGGTGTGGTGGTTTTCTGACCTTATGTTGCCTGCTCGGCTCGCTGAGTATTGGGAGCTCCAGCGCGGCTACCGGCGGCAGCTATAGCCTGGTCTTCGACACCAATCAATTCACGGTCGGGACCTTGAAGGTGGGAAGCCAGACCGTCGCCTATCGCGCCTATGAAGGCATCGTGTACGTCGCGAATCCCGTAGATACGAATTACCAGAGCATGAATATCTACGTGCCGACGGAGTATTACGAAGGCAAGTCCGTCGGACCCTATAATGCGGAGACAGCTCCGATCTTCGTGCCGATTACCGTCGGCGGTTACATGCCAGCAAGACCGGCAAGACCGGGAGGCTTCGGCGGTCGCGCCGGCCCGGGAGGTCCCCCGGGCGGACCCGGAGGTCCAGGCGCGCCGGGAGGGGGCGGAGGTCCTCGAGGTCTTGGCGGACCGAGCGGACCGGGCGGGCCAGGAGGAGGCGCGCTGGGCGCCGCCCTGTCGAAAGGCATGGTTGTGGCTGCCCCTGGGGCGCGTGGACGCACGCTGCAGGACCAGAGCGGCCGCTACACCGGAAAGGCGCCTGCCTGCATCGTCGATCTGAAAGCCGCAGTCCGCTACCTGCGACACAACCGGCAGCTCATCCCCGGCAATGTCGAGAAAATCATTTCCAATGGCACCAGCGCCGGCGGGGCGCTCTCCGCGCTGCTGGCCGCCACCGGCAACAACCCCGATTACGAGCCCTACTTGCAGGCCATCGGCGCGGCCGATGAACCCGACAGCATCTTCGCTGCCTCCTGCTATTGCCCCATAACCGACCTGGACAACGCCGACGCGGCCTACGAATGGCTCTTCAACGGCATCAACAATTACGCCGGGCGGGGAGGCGGCGGTTCGTTGAACCCCGATCAAGTCAAGGTTTCCGATCAACTGAAGTCCCTATTCCCGGCGCGCTTGAACCGCCTCGGTCTGAAAAAAGCCGACCGAACCGCGCTGACACTCGACGCCAAGGGCGAAGGCCCTTTCAAGGATTACGTCAAATCCTATGTAATCGCGTCCGCGCAAAAAGCTTTAAGGGAAGGCAAGGACTTGTCCGGCCTGACCTGGATCACCATAGAGGATGGAAGCGTCACCGACATCGATTTTGCCCAGTTCGTCGCCTACGCCACTCGCATGAAGACGCCTCCCGCCTTCGATTCACTGGACCTTCGCTCCCCTGAGAACAACTTATTCGGAACGGCGACCATCGACAATCAACACTTTACCAAGTTCTCCAAGGAGCATAGCGCGGATCATTCGCTGGCCGATGCATCGATCGTGAAGCTGATGAACCCGACGTATTACATCGGCGCCGAGGGGACCACTACGGCGCCGCACTGGCGCATCCGCCACGGCACGGTGGACCGCGATACCTCCCTCGCCGTCCCGGTCATCCTGGCCGCCACGTTGCAGAACCATGGTTTCAACGTCGATTTCACGATGCCCTGGGCGCAAGGCCACGGCGGCGACTACGACCTGGACGAACTCTTTGCCTGGATCAGCCAGATCTGCCGTTAGCGTTCTATTCCGACCTATAACCCTCACAGCGGCGCGGGCGTTGCTGGAAGCCGTGCCGGAGATGCGAGGCGACCAGGACCTTGGCGCAACTAACGACGGAACCAGTTGCGCCGCGGCTTTTCGCCTCAATTTCCCCGCAATGGGACCCTTCGATTCCTTGTCCCCTTTTTCGGTTGGCGGGGATTGAGGTATAAAAGATATTGTGCGTTATGCACGATCGGGAACTGCTTGAAGCTTACGCCCGTGACCGCTCGGAAGCGGCCTTCGGGCAGTTGGTTCGACGCCACTTGGCCTGGGTTTATTCGGTAGCCCTGCGCCATCTGGGGAATCCCGCCCTGGCTGAGGATGTGGCCCAGTCTGTGTTCGTCCTGTTGGCCAGGAAGGCCGATAGCCTGTGTTCTGGAATCGTTTTGGGCGGTTGGCTTTTCCGAACCACGCGGTTTGTGGCCAATCGCGCGTTGCGCGCGGAAAGGCGGCGAAAATACCGCGAAGAAACGGCAGCTTCTATGAATCTCTCGACCAACATGCCTGATGAAAACGAGGCTGCCTGGAAACAGCTCGAACCCTACCTGGACCAAGCCGTGGCCAGCCTCTCCGAGGTGGATCGCCAGGCAATCCTCCTGCGGTTCTATGAGAAACGACCTTTGGTGGAGATTGGCCGGCAATTGGGCTTGAGCGAGGAGGCCGCCAAGAAACGCGTGAGTCGGGCGATAGAGAAGATGAGAGGTTTTCTGGTCCGGCGTGGTGCGGCCGTCGGGGGCGCGGTTTTGGCAGAGCTCATGGCAGAGCAAACCGTACAAGCGGTCCCGGTTGGCTTGGCGGCTTCCGTGTTGAAGACCGTTCCAGCGGTGATTTCGTCTTCGGGCATTTTGCCCCAACTCGCCCAGGAAACCTTGAATGCCTGGCGTTGGTCGAAGATTACATTAACCGGAGAAGTGATCGTCTCGCTTTGCGGTCTGTCGTGGCTGTGCGTCGTCTTGGCAGCGCAGTCTTCTGCCATGTCCAATCCGAGAATCAGCCCGGAACCGTCTGGGCTGCCGGGGGAGGCTCCGACCAGAACCGCTTCCGCGCCGCCCGCAGCGCGATCAAAGTCATCAACTACGACGAAGGACCACGCCCTGCGCTTTCGTGTCTTAGCGAAGGATTCAGGCGAGCCCGTCGGCGGCGCGCGACTTGCCGTCAACACCGTCGGCGAAGACGGATGGAAACAGCGCTTCGACCTTTCGACGGATGTGACCGGCAGTGCGGATGTCCCTTACCCTCCCGCTACTATGCGATTGGATGTCGGTGTGATCGCCTCGGGTTGGAGAGCTCGATTTGCCACTTGGCGGACGGATCTTGATCCCGCGATTCCAACGGAATACGCGTTGCGCGTGGACCGAGTGACGAATTATCTCGGAGGCTGGCTAAGGAGCAAAGATGGCAGGCCAGTAGGCGACGCTGTCGTGGAGATGGAGTTTGGCGCCAGCGACATGGCGCAAGAGGAGAATCCGCGCGAACGGCCCGGTTTCGTGTGCGCCGCTCCAGTCGCCAAATCGGATCGAAACGGCTGGTGGACTTGCGCTTTAATTGAACCCCATTCCCGGCGCATCCCCGCCCTGCGCGCGCGACACCCGGATTTCGCGCCCAGTAAGATCGTGTCCAGTAGTTCGGGCTACGGTGGCGAGCCGCAAAGTGAGTCAATGACGCTCCTCTGGAGCGGCAAGTTGATCACCACCCTGAACCGAGGTGTGACGCTGACAGGCAGGATAGAGACCGATGAAGGAAAACCGATTGCTGAGGCGAAGATCGAACATGAACCTTCCTCCACGGATTCCATCCACGCGGAAGCCGATACGCTGGGCATGTTCTCCCTCCAGGGATTGCCTCCCGGCGATTTCGACTTCATCGTGACCGCGCCGGGCTTCGCCCAAGACTATTTGAAAGTGAACCTCAAGGAGGAAGTGGAACGGGTCGAGGTTCGACTCAAACCGGGAGGGAAGTTGCGCCTTCGATTGCTGGACGAGGACGGAAACGCCGTGGCCAATGGGAGCGTTGCTTTGACCGGACCGGGAGGGATGTATATGCCAGGCATGAACTGGAGCGCGCGGAGCGGGCCTGATGGCCGAGTCGAATGGACCTCCGCGCCCACCAATAGGATGTTGAACATTTGCGCTTCCAGACACCCGGACTTTTCCACGGCTCGCGGCCCCTTGCTCAAAGCGGACGGGGAGGAACATGTAATCCAGCTTCGCCGGGTGTTTGTGGTCACTGGCCGAGTCACTGACGCTCGAACGGGTGAGTTGGTGCGGCAGGAAATAAAGTCCTTTCCGGGTTACGGGGAAGGGGAATATAGCTGGTTCCGCGGCGAAACCCGGCGCAGCACCGACGGAGCCTTCCAAGTGTATTTCGAAAATGCATCTGGCCCTTGGCGCTTTCGTATCGAGGCCGAGGGTTACTCGCCCTTTGTTTCCGCGTGGTTACAGCCAGACTCGAACGGCGTTGTCGATGTCGCCCTGCGGCCTGTGGATCCATTGAAAACCGTTAGGGGAACGGTGTGGCGCGCCGATGGTCAGCCGGCGGCAGGAGTTGAACTGGCCTTGCTCAGTCCTGAACACGGCGCCTCTCTGGGGCGCGCGGGCTTTGCTCAGCGGGCTGCCGCAGACCGGCTGATTATCAATGCGGATGAAAACGGCAAGTTCGCCTTCCCGGAGGAACCGAACGCCTCCCTCCTTATCGCTGCGTGCGGCACTGGGTTTGCCCGGGCTTCCTTGGGCAATCCAAGGGAGGCCATGGAAATTCATCTGCAGCCCTGGGGCCGGATCGAAGGCGTCATCGACGCGACCGCTCGCAATCGGCCTGTGCGCTACGTGATCGTGGACGATCTCTTAGCCATGAACTCGCCGGGGTGCCTGCGGTTGAATTCCCAGGACTTTTATACTAAGCCGACGGAGGATGGCCGATTCTCGTTCGATTTCGTTCCGCCGGGGCCCCTGTGCGTGTGGCTGGACGCGGGCGTCATAGAGGATCCGGCGATGCCTCCCTATCATCACCCCACTTGGATACAGATCACGGCGGGGGAGACCACGGAAGTGAAAGTTGTCGAAACGGGCTGTCACGTGAAGGGGCGCTTCGTCATTGCCGGTCGTCAAGACGGTTCGATTAAGCAGCCGGCCTACGCTGTATTAGAAAGCGATTGGCCTTCAGACTCAGCCCCATCGGCGAGCGGGCTTAACACCAAGCAATGGATGCGGTCGTTTTTTGATCTGGGGCGGCTGATCATTGCGCCGGACGGCGCCTTTGAATCGCGCAATGCCATTACTCCCGGTACCTACCGGCTTTTGGGCAGGATCGAAGGCGTCATCCTAGACCAGCGGATCGAAGTGCCCAACGCGCCGGAAAACGATCCTTCCAGCATCGGCAACGCGTTCGATGCGGTCGAGATGCCTCCCATCGACCTTGGGGACGTCGTGGCGCTCCGGAAGGAAAGCGCGGGGGCAAAGCAGGGAGCTACGGCTACGCTGCCTCCGTAATCGGCCGTGATGCAGAAGAAGGTGTTGCAGAAGACTGTACTGGCAAAGATATCTGCGCGACCCGATGGGACGAGCGCCAGCGTGGCGCTAGGGAGGATTTGCCCTGCGAACTCCTTACCACGGCGCAACCGCGAAGAAGGCTGACGAGCGTTGTCGCCAGCTCGCGTCTTGCAGCCGGGGCGAGCGTTCATGAGCGCGCCTCCACCGTATGGCAACATGAATCGACGTTCTGAGGAAGCGCCTCGTACTCGTCGTGGCGGCGCCACCAGACACCCGTCTAGTTGCGGCCTTTACTATGACGTTCCCAGCATGCGGTATGAAGCCCGGAGCTTGCATGATTAATCGGATTTCGATTATTCGAGTTATGGGTTTAACGGCGCCAACGGCAGCCCCTACAACCCGCCACCCGTTTGCCTGAACGAGGATTCTTTTCCTGGCGTTTTCGGGCGGAAGCAACCCTCGATAGAAAACCCGCTCAAAACGGTCCTACTGGGGGAATTCTCGGCGATTTTCCCTTGGTCATGGCAGCGGCCACAGAAACCACCCGCGGGGCGGAATGGGGTTAACGATGCCAGGAATATCGTCGGTTTCGTGGATGGGCGCGCGGGCTATGTCAGAATCTACTGGAACTCGAGTTTCAGCGCGACGTCGTGTTGCTACGATCCGTCGGCAGGCTACGATTACCAATGGGGCGGAGATTGATGTTGAGACGGGTAACCTGATAGCTCCAACAGTATCGCTTGACCTCGCCGAGTAGCCGTTACATTTTGCCTTCGAAATGAAATGTCTCACTGCTCTGTTACTGCTGAGTTCGGCCCTTTTTGCGTCCGCCACCGACTGGCCAGCGAAAGTTTTCGCGCCCTATATGTACATCGGGGCCGGCGACAATTTCAAATTGACGGAATGTGACGACGCCTGCGGCCAGAAATATTACACCATCGCCTTCATTATCGCGGACAAGCGGAACGAGCCAGCCTGGGACGGGCGGTTTCCACTGGAACAGAATCTTTACTCCGACCAGATCAGCGCCATCCGCCAGCGCGGCGGCGATGTGATCGTCTCCTTCGGCGGCCAAGGCGGCAAGGAACTGGCCATTGTCGAAACCAACCTGGTGGCGTTGGAATCAAAATATCAGTCCGCCATTGATCGCTACAAGCTGACGTGGCTCGATTTTGACATCGAAGGTGAAGCGCTCTTCAAGCAGGACGCCAACGAGCGCCGCAATACCGTTCTGGCAAGGCTGCAGGCCAGGAACCCCGGCCTGATCGTTTCCTACACCCTGCCGGTGGATCCGGGCGGCTTTACCCGCGGAACGAAAGAACTGCTCACCGATGCCAAGGCCAAAGGCGTGAGCGTTCGTTCGGGTAATTTCATGATCATGTGGTTCGGTCCCAAGTTTACCACCGGCAAGAAGATGACTGACGTTTGCATCGCCAGCGCGCTCAAGGCGCATGAACAATGCCAGGCCATCGATCCAGCGATGCGCATTGGCCTGACGGCGTTGATAGGAAAGAACGATCAGATAAGTGGGGAAGTATTCACGCAGGACGATGCGAAAGCCTTGAAGGAATGGGCGGACGGGCAGCCGTGGGTTGGCGGTCTTTCATTTTGGGCGAGCAACCGTGATGCCGGCAAACCCGGCGGGAAAAGGACCGGCAACACCGCGAGCGGGCTGCCACAGCAACCGTGGGAATTTACGCGGATCTTCAAGCCATTCACTACGAAGTGACGGCGCGCGCCGATCGCATTGGGCTTTAACAGGCTCAAGCAACAGTGTGTTCGCATTAGGGCCTCCAGCGGTAAAGGATTGATTTGCCGCGATAGTCCTCCTCAATGAAGACCAGAGAGGAGCCGTCGGGCGCCGTGTTCATGTGGATGAAGAAGTTCTGCACCCGTTTCTCGTCCGCCCCGGAGAAGGAGTTGCCGACCCAGGAAACCGAGTAGTCCAGGTTGGTGGTTGACGCGAGCGGATGGACCGAGCCGGTCGAGGATGCAACCCACGTCCCCAACCCCAGGCGCATCGGCTGGCCTCTATGGGAATCGTAATTGCCCACGACCTGATCGGTCGTGGCGGGCGGCGGCACGCTGGCGACCTCTTGCGGAGCATCTTCGGCGTGGAGCACAGCCAACGGAACCAGCAGCAGAATACAAACGCCCAGTTTTCAGGTTGCGAGCGAGCCTTTATCCATTCGGCCCCTCGACCATTGCTGCGTTTGCGCCCTGCCACTGGTCGCACAGCCATTGCGCAATTCGGGCCAAATCGCGCCATCCTGTAGATTTGGCATCCCGGTGGCGCGCTGCGACGGCGCGGACCCGGGCAAGCTGGTCCCGCAAGAAAGCGCGCTTCTTCGTGTCGAACCGGTCGCTCTTCAGCCGCGACTCCACCAACCCGGGCGTCGTCAACGGGGCCGGGACCGTCCAATCGCGGTCGGTCCCGAAAACGCGGCAGAGTTCGAGGGTGTCCTGGACCTGGGCGGGTTGCCAGTGCCGTCCGAATAACTCCGTGCCCGACGCGGCGCGCAACGCGTCGTCGGTGAGGTCGGGGTTGGCCGTGTATTCGCGATACGCGATCGCGGCCGCTCGCACCGGCAGCTCGCGATAAGGCGAAGCGGCCTCCGCCAGCCAGTCGAAGCCGAAAGGCACTTGGCGCCGCCCGTTTAACCACGGTTCGCCAAACTCCTCACGCGCCTGCGCATAGCTATAATAACATTCCAGCGATGGAATGAACCCGGCGCAATGGGCATCCCAGGCTTTCTCCGCCCCAGCCCGGATGCCGGGGATGTCAAAACGCGAGGGAGCTTCATTCCACCAACAACTTCCCTTGGCCTGTTTGATGAGATCCGGCTCCAGCGCCGCGCTATGCGGGGTGAAGAATAGCGTCCAGCGTGGGTCGAATGGCTGCTTGCTCGCCACCGCTTCCGCAAACGAAAAGCGCAGTTTTGCCCCCGAGAAGTAGTGCGGATAGACCGCGATAGTGGCCTCTGGCTTTCGCGCCCAGGTTTCGTCCGAGATGGCCCGAACGAACTTGAATTCGTGCTCGAAGTGCTTTGGACCGCATTCTCGACAGTGGCAAATGGCGTAGTCGCTCGACTCGATGAACAGGCCATCGGCTTCCGGATAAAACGCCCAAGCCATCTCGAGGACATAATCGAGCATGAATCGCTGCGATTCGGGCTTGGCTGGACAGAGATTCCAGCCCCAGGAGTGAATGCCGAATTCCGCAACCGGCTTCCCGTCTGGTCCGAGTGCCTTCAGTTCAGGATGCTCGCGCGGTTACTGGTTCACCCCGTCATAACCGAAAGGCGTGAACCCCAACAAGCACTGATACCACGGCGGCGCGCGTGGCGGATGAGGCGGCCCATGAAGTCGTGACGGACATTCAAGTGCTCGGCGTTGTATTGCCACGTGATGGGGAACTTCCTGGAACGGAACCCGCCCGCGAGCCCGAGGATAAGGGTGTTTATCCGATCGTTAGCCAGCGCGTCAACCAGGTCGCGGTAAACGGCGTAGCCAAGCGTGGGCGCGCGACACGGGAGGAGGTAGTAGCCGCGCTGAGCAAAGACCGGGGCGGGCGACACGGCCTTGGCTCCAAACGCGGCGAACCCCAAAGAACCGGCGGCTGTTTGGGCGAGAAAGTGGCGGCGAGAGATAACGCTTTTCATTGTCAGCGAGAGACTTGGGTTGGGTTCGTTTCCATCTGATCGCCATCATAACGCCACGCCGAAGGAGGCGTTGTCGATGTTGAAGAGGGGGCGGATATACGATCCCCTCAAAGACCCGCCTCAGCGTGGGGTCATCCATGCCGCAATCCATCACCGGAAGATACGTTGGACGAAGAGGTATAGGTTGTTCTTCCATTCCGTAGGGTCATGAGCGTTGCCGTCCACATGCCAAACGTGGGGGACTTCTTTCTCCTTCAGGTAAGTATGGACCCCCTGGCTGATGCGGATGAGGCCATCCTTGTTGCCGCACCCCAGCCAGAGCAGCTTCAATTGTCGCGTCGCGGCAGCGGGGTCCGGCACGAGTTGCTCGGGCGGCTTGGTGTTAGGCGCCGAAGAAAAGCCCCCCACCCAGGCAAAAGCGTCCAGGTGAGCCAAACCGAAGTTGAGCGACTGGCCGCCGCCCATCGAGAGCCCCGCCAACGCGCGATGCTCACGGTCGGCCCGAACGGAGTAACGCTTCTCGATGGCCGGAATCACATCATCCAGCAGATCCCGTTCGAAATTGGCAAAGGCCGGGGCGGCGGCCATCACGTTGCCCTCGGCCCGGTCGTTCTTTTGCGCGCGGCCGTTGGGCATCACCACGATCATCGGCGCGGCTTTTCCGTCGGCTATGAGGTTATCAAGCAGGACATTGGGGGTGGCGAAGCGTTGCCACTCGGTCTCGTCCCCACCGATGCCGTGGAGCAAATAAAGAACCGGGTACTTTTTGTCCTTCGAGTATCCCGGCGGCGTATAGACCTGCATCTTGCGCTGAGTGCCGACGGTCTTGGAGTCATAATCGATCATCTCCAGGCTGCCATGCGGGATGTCCTGGCGTTTCACATCGAAACCAGCGGGAGGCTCCGGGAACGCCGGCTTATCGTCCGGTCCCAGCACAATCGGGCCGCCGAACCCGCCTGGGCCGCGCGGCGGTCGCTGGGCGGCTGGAGCATTGGCAGGGCTCGCCGCCGCCGCGGTCTCCACGCGCTTGGCCGGAAATTCCTCGGTCGCGAAATCACCGACTTTCCGCGTGAACGTGATCTCGTGGTCGCCCACTTTGCCGGTGTAGTCGATTCGCACCTCGTTGTCCTGGAACTTGAAGGTTTCCATGAAGGTCAGGATGTCGCCGGAGAGCCTGGTCTCCTTGAACTCCACTTCTCGCTTCCGACCGCCGACTTCGGCGGTTGCCTTGCCCGTCACTTTCCCGTCATTCACCTGGAAGGTGAAGAGGTATTTCTGCTGCCCGATCTGCGTGTCGAATTCCGCGCGCCAGGGCCCGGAAATATCGCCAGCGCGCGCCTCGGTTGAGGGTAACCATCCGCATAGCGCGAGTGCCAAAAGGCCCATCCAGCGTTTGGTAGCTTTCATAAGATCATCCATTGGGGTTAACTGAAGCGTTGAGTGTTTGGTGTTTCGTTTCTTGGTTACCAAAGTTTTGGGGCATGTGCCAGTTCAGGATCGCGACTTCATTTTGAGCACCACGATGCTGTGCGGCGGAACGGTGTAATTAAAAACCGGCTCGAGTCCCCTGATAGTTGTGGTCGTAGGAACCACGTTCCGTGGATGCTCGATCGAGTTGGTGTCTTCGGGTTTAGCGGCCAGGGTGATCACGCTGGCTTTGGAGGCGAGCGAGACGATGCCTTTGAGCGCTATTTTGAGCATTTCTGGTTCGGGTCGCGGGTTGACCAGTTTGACAAAGATTTCCCCCGTCTTGCGGTCACGGGTTGCCGCGCCTTGGATGGACGTTTCCCCCAGCTCCACTGGAAGGATTTCGTCGCCAAGATTTTGACTGAACATCCGCATCGCGTAATAGCTGGGCGAGCCATAGGCAGAAAGCGCGTCGTAGCCGATGAGGTCGGGCCGCCACTGGCGCGCTCCCGGATTCACATTGACGAACAACGGAGCGTAACATTGCATGAGGATGAGGTCGGAGTTGCGCTCCATGGCGGCCATAAAGGCCGCGTCCCCCAGGGCAGCCTTCATGGAAGGGGTCGGGGGTTGCTGCTTTGCGGCTGCGTCCCATGGCTTGATCTTCGCATCCTCGTGAGCCGCCCATTCGCCGACGAAGATCTCCGGGCCGGCGCGATCATACTTGCGGGCATAGTCGGGTGACATACGCAGGAATTCGTCGGTGGAACGGTAGTAATGCTCGTCGATCATGTCCGGCTTGCGGCTGTGGACGCGCAGTTTCTCAGGTTGATCGTTGGCGGTGGTGGAAATGGTCTTGAGGTGAGGATAGCGGGCCTTAATGGCGTCGTGGAATTGCGCGAAGCGGGCGTCGTAGCTGTTCGATTTGTCGAACCAGTCTTCGTTGCCGATTTCGACGTAGGTAAACTTGAACGGCTTCGGGTGACCGTCCTTCGCGCGGCGCGCCCCCCAAAGGGTGCTCGTGTCGCCGGCGACATACTCGATTTCCTCCAGCGCTTCCTGCACATAAGGCTCGAGGTCGGCGCCAGGGTTGACATGCACCCCCCGCAACGAATAACCCGCGTAAACGGCGAGCACCGGTTCGGCCTTCATATCCTCGCACCATTCGAGAAACTCCAGGAGGCCCATGCCATCGGTCGAGCGGTAGCCCCACGGACAGGGATGGCCGTGGCGTTGGTCGATGGGACCAAGGGTCCTCTTCCATTCAAAGCGAGTTTCAACCGTGTCGCCTTCGAGATAGTTGCCGCCGGGAAAACGCAGGAACCTGGGTTTCAGATCCACCAGCATCTGCACTAAGTCTCTCCGAAGGCCATTCGGGCGGTCATTCCAGGTCGGGGGAAACAGCGATACCAGACCGAGCCAAACGGCTCCAGGTTGGTCGAGAGTGATGCGGAGGCGCACCTTGGCGGTGGGAGCCACCCGACCTGTTTTGAGAGTTACCTCAAAACGCTTCCACTCCGGGGCAAGCCCGGAAATCCTCTCACTGGCATAAACGAGCTTTCCATCTTCACTGGCGATGGAGACCGTTAGCGGCCCGGAGAAGGCGGAATCAGCCCGCACGAGCAGTGAGGCCCGGTACCGGGTGTTGGCCCGGACCGGAACACCCCAGTAGCCGCTGTTGGCGACACCGGCCGGATGGTCGCGGGTGGCCTTGTCGACCGTCAACCTCAGGCTGGTAGTGAGCTTGTCGTTATAGGAATTGGCCCGGTCCAGCGAAATCGCGGCGCGCGAGGCCTCATCGTTCACGACGGACCAATGCACCGGCTTCTCGGCGTCATCCAGAAAGGCCCGATTCCGAATTAGTTCGGCGTAGAGCCCGCCGTCGTAACAGTGATTGATCTCCTCGGTCATCAAACCGTAGAGGCGGGGACTCACCTTTCCCGACGGATGCTCGACATCGACGGTAAAGGAGGGGGCGGCCGTCAGGAGGGAGGCCGACGCTGCATAAGACAACACTAACGTGGTGAACCAACGGATCGGGTGCTTCATATATAAAATTCCCAGCCTTGCGAGTGGACCATCGGCCCAAGCGATTGCGGTTTCGAAAGCGCCCCGCGCGCGCAGGCCGGTAACGCGGCCGGCGGGCCAGGCGCTCGGAAGCGCGGGCGGCAACTCGATCTCGCCCACGCCACCCACCAGGCCGAGTTGGCCACGAAGACGGCGGCGTCCAGGAATCGGTGGATGGCGGTCCTCATGTCACAGTAAGGGCGCGTTTCCTTCGTCGGTCGGCGAGTTCGTCGGCCATTTGGATGGTCTTGTTTTTGTTGAGCTGATAGGTCATCAGCAGGACAGTGCAAATGGCGAAGAGAACGCTCACGGCGATGCCGCTGGTGAAACGATAACCCGCGACGGCGTTCGGCGCGGACGGGAGTCCCGTTTTGTATCCAAAGAAGCCCTGCATGATCCAAAGAAACGATGCGGAGCCGAGCGCCAGGCCTGACTTCAGCGCGAACCCAATCGTGGCGAACACGATTCCCGTGAAGCGCCGGCCGACCGTCCACTCCGAGTAATCCGCCACGTCTGCGAAAATCGCCCACGTCAGTGGAATCGTCGGGGCATAGACGATGGAGACAAACGCCGTGATCCCCACCATCCCCCAGACGTTCGTCGGCGACAGAAGATAGAACGCCAGCGTGCCAACCGTCGCCAAGGTAAACCCGGCGGCGGAGACGGCCTTTTTGCCGAACTTTCGCGCGAGCGGCGGAGACAACAGAATGACGACCATTATCAGCCCAGTACCCAGCATATTGATGATGCTGTTGAACACGTCCGCGACATTGGAGGTCGCGAGATTGGCACGGCCTCCGTGGACGATATAGCCAAGCGCTTCCAGAATACTGCCCTCCGGTGGGGCGCCCGGGGCCGCAACCAGGCCGAACCTGGCCACAAAGTCGAACATGGCCGCCTTGTCCGCATAATGGTGGTAATAGTTGTAGAGCGCGCCGCCGCGAAAGGAGAGAATGGCGAAATGAACCAGCGTCCAGAAGAACATGACCTTCCACGGGCCGTTCTTGAGCAGATCGCGAAAATCCTGTTTGGGCGACGCCTGCCGGGCTCCGACCGGTTGAATGCGTTCGCGCGTCGTGGTGAACGTGACCAGGAAGAGCACGACACACAGCACGGCCCAGATGGTCATCGTCACCCGCCACCCATACTGGCGGTCATGGCCCAGGGCGAACTTGGCCACCAGCGGCAGCGTGAATCCACCGACGATGAACTGCGCTGCGTTGACGGCGATGAAGCGGAAGGAATTCAGTTTCGCGCGCTCGTGAATGTCCCCCGTCATGACGCCGCCAAGTGCCGCGTACGGCATGTTGTTCATCGAATAGATCGTCATGAGCAGCGTATTGGTGATCGCCGCGTAAGTAATCAGCGCACCCAAGCTCCAACCCTTGGGCGTGGTGTAGGCGAGGACCATGATGACGGCCCACGGCAACGCGGTGAACAAAATCCACGGCCGAAACTTTCCCCAGCGCGTGTGGGTGCGATCGGCAAGAATACCGACGATTGGATCAGCAACGGCATCCCATAATCTCGGCCACAGCAGGATGGCCGCGGCTGCCCCGGCGCTGAGTCCGAAGGTATCGGTATAGAAGTTAAGTTGGAACAGCACCATCGTCATGAAGACGAAGTTGGCGGCGGCATCGGCCGCGCTGTAACCCGCCTTCTCGGCGAACGAAAGTCTTTGACCGGTCTCGCTCATAGCGCTTCGATTCGGTTCACTTTGCGACGATCAAGATCGTCCTCTGCAAATCCTCGTCACGGGAGGAATTGCCCACCATAATCTCAAACTCGCCCGTTTCGACGACATAATTCATATCTAAGTCATAAAACGCCAGCGACTTCGGCGTGATGTCGAAGGTCACGGTCTTGGTTTCGCCCGCCTGCAACCGGATTTTCTGGAAGCCCTTCAATTCCTTGATCGGGCGCGTGACCGAGCTGACCAAATCCCGGACATAGAGCTGCGCGACCTCAGTTCCAGCGCGTCCGCCAGTGTTCGTCACGTCCACCAGAACGCGCGTCGAACCGTTGCGGGTGATGGTCTTCTTCTCCAGCCGCGCGTTTTTCAGCTTAAAAGTGGTGTAGCCGAGCCCGAAGCCGAACGCGAACAGCGGCGAAACCTCGTCCCAGAGGTAACCGCGGCGCGCCGACGGCTTGTGGTTGTAGAAGACCGGCAGGTGTCCGACTGAACGTGGGATCGAGATGGGGAGTTTGCCGCCGGGATTCACGTCGCCGAACAGCACGTCCGCCACGGCTCGGCCACATTCCTGACCGAGGTACCAGCACTCGAAGATCACGGGCGCCCGTTTCGCCAAGTGGTTAATTGAGAGCGGCCGGCCGTTGAACAGCAACGCGATTACGGGCTTGCCTGTACTCAGCATCGCCTCCACCAATTCGTCCTGCCGCCCGATCAGGTCCAGGCTCGCGCGATCTCCGAGGTGCTTGAGGCCCCACGCCTCCCGCGAGGTCTGCTCGTTGCCGCCGATGGCCAGCACAATCGCGTCGGCCTGCCTGGCTACCTTCAACGCTTGCTGGATCTGCTTTCGGTCCTCCACCGGATCGCTGGCGATCACTTCATCCTGCTGCCAAGAGCCGTTCTGCGTGATCTTGCAGCCCTCGGCATAGAGGACCTTCACCCGGTCGCCCACTTTAGCCTTGATGCCGTCGAGCACGGTGACGTTGTGCTTGGGAGCGCCGCTGTAGCCGCCGAGGAGCGGACGATGGGCGTTGGGGCCGATGACGACGATGGTCTTGAGCCTTGACGGATCGAGCGGCGCGAGGTTGCCCTCGTTCTTGAGCAGCGTGATGGTTTCTCGGGCGGCTTCGAGCGCCAACTCGCGGTGCTGGTCGCAACCCACCACGCGGTCCGCCTCGTCAGGATCGACATATGGATCGTCGAACAGGCCTAGCTTGAATTTCCAGTGGAGCATCGGCGCGACGAGCTCGTCGAGTTGCTGTTCCTTGAGCTCACCACTGCGGACGAGTTCGACGAGATGCAGGTAGCAATCGGGCTCCGGCAGTTCGATGTTCACGCCCGCCTCGACGGCCAGGCGGCAGGCTTCCTGCTTGTCCTTGGCCACAAAATGACCGTGCGTATCGGGCCGGTAGCCGAGCTCCCAGATGGCGTAGTAATCCGACACCACGAATCCCTTGAAGCCCCATTCCTTGCGCAGCACCTCGCGCAACAACCATTTGCTCGCATGCGACGGAACGCCGTCAATTTCGTTGTAACTGGCCATTACGCTGACGGCGCCGGCTTCACGAATCACGTCACGGAAGGGTTGCAGGAAGGTCTCTCGCAGCACGCGCTCGGAGACGTTCGCCGGCGCGCAGTTCTGCCCCGACTCCGGCTGCCCATGAGCGGCGAAGTGTTTTAGCGTGGCCATTACGCGCCGCTTGTCCCGGAACGTGGCGTCGCCTTGGAACCCGCGCACCGCGGCGATTCCCAGCCGTGTGTTCAGGTAGGGGTCCTCGCCATAGGTCTCCTCGACGCGGCCCCAGCGCGGATCGCGCGCCACATCGACCACCGGCGTGAGCGCCTGATGCGCGCCGCGCGCGCGTGCCTCATAGGCGGTCATGGCGAAAAGTCGCTCGACCAAGGCCGGATTAAAGGTGGCGCCCAGACCGATGGGTTGGGGAAAACTCGTGGCGTCGCGGGCCGCGTGGCCGTGCAGGCATTCCTCGTGGAAGACCACCGGGATGCCGAGGCGCGAGTTTTCGAGGAAAAACTTCTCGATGGCGTTGGTCAACTCAGCCATCTGCCGCGCCGTGCGTCCCATCCACGGGGCGCCGGCGGGCGCGCCGGCGTCGCTGGGGCGACCCACCTGGCCGAGACCGAGTCCCTTCTTGAAGGCGGACTTGGCCTTGGCCGGATCGAAATTACCCTCCGCGTCCAAAAGCTTCTGCGCCTTCTCCTGCCAGACGCAGGTCATCTGTGCCGCCTTTTCCTCCAGGGTCATACGCGAGAGCAGATCCTTGACCCGCTTTTCGGGCGCAAGCGCGGGATTCTTGTAGGCGGGCAGGCGGGCTGCGGCTGAGCCGCCTCGACGGGCGTGGACGGATGTGGGCTTTTTCATTTCGTTACCTTATCAGAAACTCGTAAATGCTCACGCTAAAACATAGTGCTCTAAGGAGGAGGCGTTTCATAAAATGCAGTGGTCGAAGCCAGCGACGAGGCCGCGTTTGCCGGCGCGAAAAGAGTGTCCACCAGCAAACGAAACAACATGCCACCCTCGCGGATTGTGGAACAACAGCAGGCCGAATCCGTGCCCGCCACGAACTACGGTTGCGGCGTTATTTCAATCGCGTTGATTTGCGGGTTCTCGACGTTGGGGGTGAAGGTAACCTTGATCTTGCCTTCGGTGACTTCGACGGGGACGGTTTCAACGTAGGCCTTCAAAGCCCCGCCCGCCTTGACCCACACATCAAAGTCCTTGAACTCGTGCCCCTGCACTTTGTAGGAAAACACCCGCTGACCGGGGCCAGTAATGCCGTCGAAGGTTTCGGCGAAGTGCAGTTTAACCACGTACTTCCCGTTGGGCACCGCCCACGAAAAGGAGTCCATGCTGTAGCGTTCCGCCCGGTAGAGGTCGGGGCTCTTGGTGTTGGCAATGTGGATGTCGGGCCTTTCTATGGTTTGGCCACCCTCGAAGCCCTGGTCCGCCAGCCAAACATTGCCCTCGGCGTCTTTGACGGGATCGGATTTTCCCGCTTTGATCCGGACCGTCTTGGCGGCGGGCGATGCTTGCGGAATGATTTCAATCGCGTTGATTTGCGGGTTCTCGACGTTGGGTGTGAAGGTCACCTTGATCTTCCCGTCAGTGACTTCGATCGGGACGGTTTCCACGTAGGCCTTTAATGCCCCGCCGGCCTTGACCCACACGTCGAAATCCTTGAACTGGTGTCCCTGCACGTTGTAGGAAAACACGCGCTGACCAGGACCCGTAATACCGTCGAAGGTTTCGGCGAAGTGCAGTTTCACCGTGTACTTCCCGTTGGGCACCGGCCACGAAAAGGAGTCCATGCTGTAGCGTTCCGCCCGGTAGAGGTCAGGACTCTTCGTGTTGGCAATCTGAATGTCGGGCCTTTCGATGGTCTGGCCACCCTCGAAGCCCTGGTCGGCGAGCCAGACATTGCCTTCGGCGTCTTTGACCGGATCGGATTTCCCGGCTTTGATCCGGACCGTCTTGGCGGCAGACGCGGGTTCCGCCGCAGCGGTCGCTGACTCGAGTTTGGCAACGGCTTCCGTAGTGGCGAAGTCGCCCACCTGACGGGTGAACTTGATCTCGTGGTCCGAGACCTTGCCGGTATAGGTGATACGAACGTCGTTGCCCTGGATGTTGAGCGGCTCGACAAAAGATACGGTGTCGCCTTCCATCTTGCCCTCCTTCAGCTCGGATTCGCGTTTCACGCCGTTGACGTCCGCGCTGGTGTTGCCGGTGACCTTCGTCCCCTCCTGCCGGAGCGTGAAGGTGTATTTCTGCAGGCCGCGCTGCGTGTCGAATTGGGCTTTCCACACCCCGGTGACATCGGCCGCCCAAACGGAGCACGCGGAGAGCGCAAGCGTCAGGAAAAAAATTCGAGTTTTCATGTTCAGTGGATTCGTGGGATTGGAGTTGTTTGCAATAAAGTAGGGTCGTCGGATTAATTCTTAAACAGCAGCGGTGCGTACTGATACAGGCTTCGCCGCCAGGTTAACCACTCGTGGGCGGTATTGGGTGATTCGTAAAACACACTGTTGATGCCAGCCTGTTTGAGCGCTTCGACGTTAGCCTTGCCGGCGGCGCCATTCTCGCGGCTTCCGTAGCTGACGAACACCATCTTAACCTTCTCCTTGAAGGCAGCCATGTCGGCGATATTCGTCAGCGCGATGCTGCCGCCGCTGAAAATCCCGATGTGGGAGAACTTGTCGAGGTTGGCCAGGGTGATCCCTCGCGTCTGCATGCCGCCCATGGAGAGGCCGGCCATGGCACGATTGGGCTGATCGGCCAGGGTGCGGTAATTGGCATCAATAAAGGGGATCAAGTCGCCGATGAAAACGCGCTCGAAAGCGCTGAAATCAAACATGCGTCCGCCGGGACCGGCGATGCTCCGGGACGGGGCGCCGTTGGTCGTGCCTGTGGGAGCCGGCGCCCGACCTGGACCGCCAGTTCCGGGAACATAGCTATTGGCCATGACGATGATGAAGGACTTGGCCTTTCCTTCGGCGATCAGGTTGTCCATGATCAGACCGGCATGGCCCTGGCTGCCCCAGCCGGTCTCATCTTCCCCGCCGCCGTGCTGGAGGTACAACACCGGATAACGCTTGGACAGGTCCTTTTCATACTCTGGAGGGGTATAGACGAAGCAGCGGAGAGCGGCCTTGGCGCTCCTGGAATAGTAGAGGGTCTGTCGCAGATCTCCGTGGGGCACGTCCCTGACGGCATAGAACTCCTGGTCGGTGGCGGGGACTTCCAGGCCGCTGCCCCAGCGATTGCCGCCGTAAAAATACAGGCTGCCGGGGTCCGGGACTTGGGCGCCATCAATCACGAGCTGGTAATAGTGGAAACCCTCGTCCTGAGGCCGCGTGACGCCGACCCAGGCGCCGTCCTCACCCTTGGTCAGGGGGTACTTGGCGCCCCCAAGGAAATCGAGCACGACGCTCTGGGCTTGGGACGCAAAGACTCGGGCGCGGACACGCCGTTCCGAGTTGATCTGGGGATACTGCTTCCCGCTTTGGTTCAGCGAAGACGGTTTGAAATCCTCGACCAACGACTCGTTTGTCTGGGCCACGGCCGGAAGACCAGTGAGCAGGGCGAGACCTAGAAGTGCGGTTTTCATATTATTGTTCCCTCGAGTAAAGAACGCCCGCCGCCAATTAATCCTGGAACAGCAAGGGGGCGAATTGATAAAGGCTGCGCCGCCAGGACTGCCCTTCGTGAGCCGTTAGCGGCGATACGTAGCCGTGAGAGTCTTGGTTTCATCAACGTCTTTGGGTTTTGCGGTCGTTAGGCTCGTGTGCTAATAGGCTGAGATGCGCTCTTGCCAGTGTCGGCCAGAGCCCAGGTCCTTGCCAATATGACATTTATCATATCAGGAGGTGGTGGGAGCGCCCTGGCGCCGACCCGACGGCTGGCCAGAAAGGTATTTCGCCGCCGCCTCGGTTCGGCAACGGACGTGCAGCTTCTCGTAAATATGAGACAGGTGGATCCGCACCGTCCCCGAACTGATCCGTAATTGACTTCCGACTTCCTTGTTTGAGCGTCCCTGGGCCACCAGGGCTAGAATCTCCATTTCGCGGGGAGAGAGCTCCTCCGTCTCCGAACTGCCCGACGGCTCTTCCAAGAATGACCGAACCACCATCCGGGCCACCTGGCTGGTCATTGGCGCGCCGCCCGCGCGGACTTCGGCAATCGCGTCCAAGATGTCCTTTTCGTCGGCGCGTTTCAGCACGTACCCGCAAGCGCCGGCCTTCAACGCCTGAAAGATCGTTTTCAGGTCCTTGTAAACCGTCAGCATAATCACCTGGATCGCCGGCATCTTTGCCCGAAGGCGGGCCGTGCATGCTATACCCGATTCCCCGGGCAGGTGAATATCCATGAGCACCACATCCGGCCGTTGAGCGGGAATTCTCTCCAATGCGTCTTCCGCCGAGGAGCAGGCGCACACGCACCGGTGACCGGGCGTGTTGGCAATCATGTCCGAGAGATACTGACGATACGTCGGATTATCCTCCACGATAGCGACTTTTGTGGTGTCATGCTCATCACTGGACGCTTGATTAGCCATACTTCTGTCTAGTTATAACGAGAGCGGGACGATTACGTGACGGTACCCTATGCCGTTTTCGGTTAAGATCCTATATGCTGAACGTCATACTAGGACGCCACGCCAGCAGTCGCCGACTCGGGCCGCGGCGGAAGGCGCAATCCGATGGTTACAATCGTCCCCTTGCCCATGGAGGACTCGATACTGTATCGCCCTCCGAGTGTGGATAGCCGACGCGGGAGGTTCTTCAAGCCTTTTCCTCCATGCGTTTGGTTTGCATCGAAGCCTTTCCCGTTGTCGGAAATGATGATCTGGAGATAGTCTTCGGCGAACGTCAGTCGAAAATGCACCTCGGAAGCGTGAGCGTGGCGCTCGACATTGTTCAGCGTTTCCTTGACCGCCAAGAGCAAAGCGTGGCGCAAGCGGCCATCCAGAACAATCGATGGCAACGCGACGGGGATGTCGAAGCGGCACGCGATTCCGAAATGACACAAAAAGTCGCTCGCAAAGTCACTCAAATAGTCGGCCACCGATTCGAGGGAGTTGTCTTCGGGATCGACCGCCCAGACGATGGTATCCAGAGCGGTCACCAGCCCGCGAGCCTTGGCCCCAATCGAGCGGAACAGGGCTGTCAAGTCATCCACGGCCCCTGGCCGTTGGCCCTTGTTCGCCAGCACTCCAATTTCGGTCAGACTGGAACCGAGGTCGTCGTGCAGGTCGCGGGCGATACGCGAACGTTCTGTTTCCAGGACCCTTTCTCGTTCAGCGGCCTCGCGTTCTCGGATTTCCCGTCGGAGTTGCAACGTGCGCTGCTCCACCAACCGTCGCAATTGCGAAATCCAGGCGGCGGCGAGAGTCAGGATGACGAGTAGCAATCCAACCATGAGGAGCAAGCGCTGCGGCGTCCACCACGAGGGCTGCGACAGCACCGCTACTTCGGAGGGCGAACTCAAGAACAACTCGAATCCACTCGGCTCGTTGCCCTCCAAACCGTTCGCGGCTTTTCCAACGTAAACGCCGGTAAGGGCCAACTGACTTCCGATGCGCAAAACAGGCGTTTCCTTCGCGCTTGGCATGTGCGCGAGAAACAGATGCCCCAACGCGTTCATTTCCAAAACGCGCCCATCCCGCTCGGTATGGACTCCCATTAAGGTTCCAGAAATGCGGACCAGGGTGGAATCAACATTGTCCCGCAGCAATTCACTGCCGTCCAATGTGCGGGGTTGGGGATCAGTTCTCGCGCCGGTTTTCCGGAGGATGGCCTCCCGCAAGAGAGGTGCTGGACCACCAATGTCCGGATACCCAACGACCTCGATTTCTTCTCCACACCCCACATTGGCTGGGTCGACCAGCGAAACACGAATTCCTCGCGCTTTGTCCATCATGAAGACCCGCCGTGAATCAGCGTAAACCGCAGTTCCGCGCACTCTCAGCCTTTGGAATGGGGTCGCTCGGGAGTCGAACTGATAGAGCTCGCTCCAACTCTTGAGCGGAACGTCAAACGGATCGCGCGGCGCTGGAACTGATGCCTCCATGATCGCGTTGTGCAACGTCAGATGGCCAACCTGAACCGTGCCGTTGGTATTCCATCCCGCGAAGAGCACGCCGCGGACGCGGATGACTGCTTTTTCGAATGCTCTCAACTGCGACTCGGGATAAGCCCCAGCCTCAATATGGAGTTGTCCCTCCGGTAAGAGGAGAGTCAGGCTGTTGCTCTGAACGGCGGTAATCAACCCTTGGAGTTCGACCCATTGGATGTCCATGCTTCCATTGATTAACTCCTTCCATGTGGGCCGGGCGGGCGGAGGCATTTGTCCCCTGCCCAGCACGGTAACATCCTCGGCAACAACGATCGGAGCGAAGTCGCCCGGGGCGGTGTAACCGACCACCTCACACAATTGACCGACAGCCGGGGCCGACCGAGCGGACGGGGAGAGCCTTACAAAGATGCCGCGCGTGTCATCTTGAATGGACAGGTAGTGGAACATGGGAGGCGCCAGGCTGGTCACGACGCCCCGAACCCTAACCGGCAAATGGCGGTTGGCTGCTTCCTTCGTCAGGCTCTGAATCTCCCCAACCACCCTAAGCGTACCGGCGGAGACCGAAGCTGATGTGCCCCCGGCCGAATCGTCCAGAATCGCCAGGTTATCGGCGGTTGCGACCGATAACTCTCCGAGCACCCGCTCTCGGTTCGGAGCCATTACGGCTCGACCGATTCCGGAAACGCGAATCCGAGAGTTCAGCAAGCGCGCGGGATCCCATCCTCCGCCCTCCGCCACCATGACCCAAATCGAATCGGGTTGGGAGCGAAGCTCGAACCGAAATCCTTTTTCTGATTTGGAAACGAATGCAACCCGCCCTTCGACGCTCATCCATCCCGGCGCGTGCGAATCCGCCACCGGCGCGTGGAGCGATGAGAGCATTGTCGCGGGAACTTCTTCATGGCCGATCGTGGTTAGTCGAACCCCAGGCGAATCCAGGAAAAGCAAGCTCCCGTCGTCAGAATCGAGGTTGAAGGTATAGGTTCCATCGACGGGAGCTGAGAAAAACCCTTGGTAACGAATCCCGAATAATCTCTCCTGCGGACCTGACGGTGGACTGATGTTGGTCGCTGCCACCGTTCTCAATGGTTCAAGCAGCGCAAAGTCAGGCATATTCAGCCAAGCGCCTTCGTAATAAGCCGCCTCCACGCCGGCGACCATATTGGATTCGAGACCGACACCGCCGCTGGGTCTCACCAGGAGGCGATTTGCCATTTCCACTGAGCCAGCGGGCGTCCGGCAGCTCAATTCCAAGCCACGCCCGCCAAGCAGGTTAAAGTAATCCAACTCAAAGGCGTGGAGGCCCGCGGTGAGATTGACCTCCCCGGCGACCTTGCGGCGCGCGTGCGTCCCGTCGTTATCGATCACCGGGGCTCTGGTGATTTCGACTCCCATTTCTCGTCGTCGAAGGAGACAGCCTCGGCCTTCAATGCGAATAACGTCACCGGCGACGACCCGAGCCCGGCGAGGTCCCAGTTCAAGAAGCTCGCCGCCGGTTTTATCCATTACGGCAAGCACCCCGATCTCTGGCGAGCTTGCGGAGCAAACAAGGGCCTCCAGGCGGACGTCCGCGATCAGGCGCGAGGATGAGTCCAGAAGCGCGGATAGTTGCTGCAGATTCGTCACTACCAGCGAGGGCCCGGGAGATCGCTCGGATGTAATGGCCGGCTGCGCCCGAAGACTGAGGATGGAAACTGAAACGGCGAAGAACCCAACCGTCACAACAAAACGGAGGCGAGCTACCGAAAGCGACAGATCAGCGTGGCGCATACGCTGGGAGTTTAGCGGGGCAGGAATTACAGGCAAACCTTAGATGTCGTCGCTGGGCTCCTCCGCGAGAATCGGCGCCAGCGTTTCATTCCGCGGCTTTCCACCTGAAACACTCCCCGCCGTTGCGGGCTGCGGTCGGGCCAGTAGCTGTAATCGTGACTGGACCCGGACTATTCGGTTGGGTGGCCAGGTAGCGATGATTGACGAGCGACATGAGCAGGGTGTCCCCGCGCATCAAGTTGACCCACTGGAAGGATTCGGCGTCGCTGGGTTTCGCACCTGCGAGGTCCTTGAGGACCACACGGTCGGCGCCCGCGGAGACAAATCGACCATTGCCGGCCTTGAGGGCCACGCGGCCCAGGCCCAGATCGACGACTTCAAACTTAGCACCCGGGTTGATGGCGTCGGCCGCGTCGGCCGCAACATTCACCAGGGCATGATTCTGCGTATCGGCGACCACAACGCTTCCATCCGCGCCGCTCGTCAGCGTGATCGTTTTGCCCATGGGTATCTCCCGTTCGAGACCGCGTGCCCGCGGTTCGACGACGGCGTAGTTGTCGAAGTCGGCATAGCCGCCGGGTTGCCCCGACGTGTTGAAGTTGAACAGCGCGGGACGCACACCCTGGAAGGTCCGAAGCTGGAAGGTCATGATAAAGGGTTTCCCCAAAGGTGTGAATGTCTTGCCATCGGCGCTCCAACTGAAGATGGCCTGGTCATTGTCGAAGTTGCAGTGTACGCGCAACCACAGGCGCTTGGGGGGATCGGCCGGGCCCAGCGTTGGCGGGTTGGCCGGGCCGGCGAGTGCGCCCCCGCGTCCGATGCTGCCGCTGCTGTCGAGCATTTGCAGGGTGGCGCTTTCTGGGGACTTCACTACGCCGATCCAGGCGTACGGAGAACTCAGCAGCGCCAAACCTGCCGTGTCGCCCGCGACCAAGCCCGATGTGTCTAGTTCGACGGTCATAATGGACTCGGGTCCGGGCGGCCGCTGGCAAATGCTGTTCCGGGCAGCGTAAAAGTCCCCTGCGGGCAGAGAATGGAGGCGCAGCACCCCGGGCTTTTCCGCGATGGACCACTTGGTGTCATCTGGAACGTGATTCCACTGCCAAAGTGGATTGAGCTTGCCGCTGTCGAAGTTGTCGTCATGGACGAACGCCGGCTTGGGGTCCTGGGTGACCCCGGTGTTTGGTTTAACCCAGGTATTGGGCGCTTTACGGAGATTGCCCGGCAGGCCGATGAGCGGGAAATTGTTGTCCCAGGTGATCGGAACCAAGGCGACCATGCGGCCGGCGCTGCCATGGTCCGACATAATGATACTCCACCATTCACCCGAAGGGGTATCGCACATGCCACCCTGATGGAGGGTCAGCCCGCGGTCATTGGGCTGGGCGCGGAGCGGCGCCACGGTTGTCACGCCCAGCGACTCGCCCTGGACCATGCGATCGATCGTCCAAGGCCCATCAATCGAATCAGCCCGGGCGACCATCTGATCCACCGTTCCGCCGGGAATGGCGGAAACATCATAATACTTGCCGTGGGCCTTGTAGAGATGGTGACCCTCGCCCATGCGGCCCACCAGTTGGTGGCGGACGTCGGGGACAAAGGACCTGAGGTCTGGTGCGAGCTCTTCAATAGGATAGGGGCTTCCTGCGCCGGAGATGATGTAAGTCTTGCCATCATCGTCAAAGAGGACCGAAAGGTCGTGCCTTCCGGGCAATTGGTTGAGTTCCCAAGGGCCCTCAATCGATTTGGAGCGAAATACCAGGAGGCCGGCGCCACTGACGTTTGAGAAGATATAGAATGTGCCATCATGATAGCGGATGCAGGGCGCCCAAATGCCCCGGCCGTAGATGCCCCTGCCGTCTTCCAGCCGGTAGGCCGGCCCAAAATCGAGCCGATTGGCGCAGTAGCCGGCCAGTTCCCAGTTCACCAGGTCCTTGGAATGCATCAACTGGACGGCGGGATTCATGTGCATCGTCGTGCCGGCGAGGTAGTAGTCGCCACCGACTCGAATCACGTCGGGGTCCTCGAACTCCTCATAGAACAAGGGGTTGGAGTAGGTGCCATTGCCATTGTCGGCGGTCCAGTGCCGCGAGGGCCCGGCGGCATTGGCGGATGAAGCGGGTGGCCCGACTTGGACCGATTTATAACCCAGCAAAGAGAGCATTGTCTCCGCATATCGCTTCCCCAATTCCCGGTAGCCTGCCGCATTGAAATGCAGATGGTCTGGACGGCTGGTGCAACCCTTCGAAGAAATCACATGCGAATGGGGAATTGTCCGGGGCAACTCGTCAATGATTGTATTCATGCTCGCACAAGCGCCTTTTTGGTCCTCATTCACGAGTTCGCCAGCGAGCAGGGGCAC
>Ga0316217_10000676_pt1 | contig 47282 bp, 38 predicted proteins | sample 1anoAmetaG_FD_203633 | JGI IMG/M metagenome (GOLD analysis project Ga0316217, IMG submission 203633) | Freshwater microbial communities from Trout Bog Lake, Wisconsin, USA - 1anoA | ecosystem: Environmental > Aquatic > Freshwater > Lake > Hypolimnion/Profundal zone | place: USA: Wisconsin...
GCTTCCAAAACCCGCCGGAATCCGCTAAGCTATCTGTTCACGCGTTCCCGCGGCTCCATCGTCTAGCGGTTAGGACGGCGCCCTCTCACGGCGTTAACAGGGGTTCGATTCCCCTTGGGGCTACCAGATAACAAAGAACTTAGGCCCACTTCGGTGGGCCTTTTGCTTGCCATGTAGAAACCATGTAGAAAACACGTCCCCAGATGACCACGGAAGTTGGGGGTCACCAGCGCCCGACGTCCGCGACTTGTTCAATTGATTATTGCCTCGCAAAGGGGCCCCTGCCTTGCTTTCAGCCCAGAGCGCCTCGCGGCAGGGAGCGGATCAAGCAATTCCAGCCGATTTCAGGCCAGGGAGGAATTTGCTTTTGCTCAATTCAAAATGCACCAAATTGCTCGGAGCTTTGCAGATTGCTTCGGGATGAGATAACGCAGCTAGCAGATTCCAATTTCTATCAATATTGCAAATATTATTTTATTTAATTAATAAAATATATAATATTGACTATCGCAAAATAGAATTGCATCCATCCGTTTCACATAAATCAAGCTTTGTCTTACCCAAAAATAAGGCAAATCTCACATGCACAAAATACGTAAGTGAAGTAATATTTGATTATTCTTGACCTCGTTTCTCATTGACCTATGATTACCTCTACCGGCCGGGATTGCCTGCCGGTGCCTCCATCCCAACCCCCGGAAAGCCGGGCTATTAATAAAAGGTTTAAAATGTCTACCAATAGGAAGATCAAGCCCGGACGGGCTGAACAAGGACAAGGAGGCGCGCTTTCCGGGCCTTCTGGGGCATGTGAGCGGGACGCCTACTCGCTTGCTGAATTCTGCAGCCGTATGGGCATTGGTCGCACGCTTGCTTATGCTTGTCTGGCCGACGGGACGCTTCAATCCGCCCTTGTGCGCAAGCGCAGGCTCATTCCCGCGACTGAGTGTGTCGCCATGTTGGAACGACTGGCCGCGAAGGGGGGTGCCAAATGAGCGGCCAGACCCCCATTGTGGACAATCATGAACAAAACAACACTAACCGTCCAATGAATCAAGAAATCAGGAGCAGTCTTGGGCGACTTGAACGTCATTCCCTTCGCAAACACAATCCCAAACATTCCACTGAAAAGTCTCGGATCGCAGAGGTCATCCTCGGCAATGGCGATAAAAAGCTGATCCTTTCTGTTCTGAATGATAGCCGCACGCCTGCAATGTTACTTTCACTCTGGATCATCGATGGACAACGTCAGCCCCACTCAGAATGGGCAAAGCTGTTGGATGTGGAGGATGTTGAAACTTGCCTCCGCGCCGCAGTCGCTGCTGCAGACTTTATCGCTCCAGCTCGGATTAACCGACCTAGATCCGGGCGACAACTTCCAGATGAGCCTGAGTTTTTTGCCTTTGATGACTTCGGCTACATCTCGATCAACACGGAGTTCGAAGAAGGCGTTCTTCTTCTCAAACTGAAAGCCCATCTAATTTGGAAAAAGGCTCCGGTCGAAATCGCAAACATCTGCCCTGAAGACCTTTTCAACTTCATCTATGGGCTGCAGTGGGCTTGGTATGACCTTTTGGAAATATCTGGGAAAGGAGGTGCCAAATGAACAGCCAGGACCCCCTTGCGGATATCCGCGACTTACTTGGCTCATCCCGCCCCATTGGTCAAGTGCAGCAGGAAGTCTACCCCCTGCGAAAACTGATTGGCGCCCAGGCTCGCTTCAAGGGAAAACAGGAGCTCCGCGTAAGTGCAGTCGGCCACGACATCCAGGACCAGATCCTTCTGGAGACCGCAGACCTGACGGATTCCACCTGGAAGTTGAGTCGTTGGGTGCGCATTGAAATCTGCCAGGTTCCTGGTCTGCTACGGGCCCTTCTCCAAGGCGAGGTCCTCGAAGCGAACATCAGCGTAGCAGATCCCTCCGCTTGGCCCGAATTCCCGATCCCCCTCGCGGATATCCCCTACTCCAACGGCGGAGCTCTCAAGGTCATCCTGAGCCATTACAAGGGCTTCCTGGACATCAGGCTTTCGATGGCCTCAGCCGATGGGTCCACTCGCCGCAACAATCTATGGGCCAAGCTCAGCCCTGTCTATGACGCCCGTCCGATTATGGTTCTCCTGATCGAGGCCCATGACGAGATCCTCCGCTCGGCCGCTGCCGTCGCGGAAGTTCATGAAGCCAAAACTGAAATGGATTTTTAAACACTTTTGAAAAGCCCGTAGCCTCCGGCAAGGGGCTACGGGCTGGAGGTAATACGTCATGAATATTATAGGTCTGGTTTGTCCTAAATGCAAGAGATCAGATGCTCTTGGCCGTCGTTACCGTGGCGCTGGTGGACGCTGGCAGCAGACGTGTCACGGTATCAAGCGTGAGGGACACTGGGGCTTCAATCTCCACTTCAACCCCGACACTGGCGAGGTTCTCACCGCCACCGACGGGATCCACGCGCGGATCATCGCGGCGATGGAAGACGGTGAGGCAGTTCCACTTCGCGGCTTTGAAGGTGAGTTTCTGGCGGACACCTGCGGGATCACCGCACTCTCCGCGACCAAGATGGACGCCCACTTCGGCGGTGTCATGCCACAGATCGTGGTGTGGGGGAGGGAGATGGAGGAGTCAGGCTTTCTTGTCGCCCAGTTCCCCATCCACCGTGGGCCGCATGTAATAGGGGTGCAACTGCGTGCGCTTCGCCCGCACGAAGACCAACCCCATGACCGGCACCAGATCCGCATGTTTGGTCAAGCCAACGGTCTATTCATCCCCCACTTCATCGGCCAGAATCCCTCCGCCGTCGTGATCTTCGAAGGCCCGTGGGACGCCGTGGCAGCGACCTTTGAGGCTGATTTATTCCAGCGCAAAGACATCTTCTCCGTCGCCATCCTCAGCGCCGAAGTCACCGCCGCCACCATCAAGTCGACCCTGGATATGATCTTCCCAGGCATCCCTCGGTTCAGCCATTTTGATCAGGATGTCGCCGGCATTGCCGCCCGTATGGCCACCATGAGCGTCGCCCAGCCCATCCTCATCACCGGCGCCGGCCCTGGGAAGGACTACCGGGACCTTATCCCGGAAATCCGCTTCGAGCGCCTTGTGGAAATCGTTAGGCGTGAACTGATGGCCCTGGGACTTATTTCATGAGCGCCGCGAAGCCGATCCCCCTCATCCCTGCGGATATCAGAGCCGCCGTCATGCCCGCGGCCCTGCCCAAGGTCATTCGCCAACTCGATATTAGCCAATGGGGCCACCGCCCTGCACCTCAGTGCACCTGGCTTTTTAACCACCTCGTGGCCATGAACGAGGTCGGGCTGCTTGCAGGGCGATCCAACAGTGGCAAGGGCATGCTTTCTATGGAAGTGGCAGCATACGTGGCTACCGGCAGGCCGCTGTTCGGCCGCGCTGGCGATGGCAAGCCACGGCACGTCCTCGTGGTTCAAATGGAAGATAGCGCTGAGGAACTTGAGCGCCGCTATGTCCGGCTCCGGGACATTCTGCGCCAGGAACCCGACTGGAGTGAGGTTGACGATGCCCTCCTGCTCCGCCACATGCATTTCTTCATACCCAACTGGGAAGCCGAAGGCAGCAAAAGCTTGGTAGCAATCCTTCCGAACCTGGAGGCCACCATCAAGGCTATCAAGATGGATGGTGAGGAAGTTGGCCTGATAGTCTTGGACACGCTGGCGGCACTCACGGAAGGCGATGAGAACTCCGTGGAAGCCCAGCGGGCGCTCTGGCCTTCCTGTAACAGACTGCGGGACCTTTCGGGCGCGGCTGTGCTGGTCATCCACCATGTGCGCAAGAAGGCCAACAACACAAAGCCGGAACCCATCGCGGACCGCATGAACTTCGATGCACTGCGCGGTAGCACGGCTATTGTCGCTGGGGCCCGCTCGGTGTTACAGCTTGAGCCTTTAACTGAAGCCGAGGCCGGCAAAGTCGGTCTTGATGAAGAGAAGGCGCAGCGGGGTGGGTATGCCCTTCTCGGCCTCACCAAGGTTGTCAGCGGGCCCAAAGGCGACACCCTTCTCCTAGAGCAGCAGGAGGGCGTTGGCGGCGGGTTCTGGGCCCTGCACCCGAATTCCGAAAAGCTATGCGCTCAACTCCGCTCGCGGGGTGCTGCGGAGCGGCTTTCCCAGGATGAAGAAGTGCTGCTGTCGATCGTCAAAGGTGTGGTCGATGCCAAGGCCCTCACCGCGAAGCACTGGCCCCAGGAAGGCCAGCAGGTGGCTGCTGGACACCTCAAGGCGGTGATGAACCGCCTCCGCAACCGCCACTACTGGATTATCGCTGGGCGCTCCATGGAACTGACAGAGGCGGGGCGGAGGAAAGCCGCAGAGCTTCAAGGTGAGGGTCAAGGTGAGGACCAGACCAAGGAGGATGACGCGATCATCCTTGGAGACGATTCCGATGAGTAGATATCCAGTGGTTCCCATGGTTCCCGATTTGGTTCCCACTCGCTCGACCGGGAGTGTCGACCTTACATGCTTCAGTGGTCAGTCTCCCCCCTTACCTGAGCCGGGAACCAAGTAACCAACCACAAGGGTGTGGTTTCCTGGTTCCCAAAGGCCGAGGTTTTCCTTATCCATTCTTTAACATGAGCATCCACCAAATTAGCAAAATGACTAGAGGTTGAAATTGAGAGTTACTACTGTTATAGCGAAACTGAGGTTTATTTCGAATCTTTGCGACAGGAGCGGTCTTACACCTGAAGCTGGGGCTTGGGCTAAACATGAACTAGGGGAGTTGAGAGAAATCCAATGGGCTGTGAAAGGAATTGAATCCAAGGGTGAATCCCAACTTAATGAACGCCAATCATCTAAATTGAATATGGTTAATGCAGCAGCAATGGAATGGTTAGGGTCTGATAGACTGGACGAATTATTCAATATTTTATTCTTGTTTGACGAATTCCTTAGTAGATCTTTTGATTTATTGCATAGGGATTGGCCTCACACTGTAAATGCTCTAGAAATTAAAAATGGGCATGAATGGATATCGAAAAATGAAACCTTTTTGTATCCGGAAGTAACAGATGAAATGAATAATTGGACTACACGTGGCTTCTACGTAAAAGCATACAGAGATTTAGAGGAGAAGTGGTCGGCTGACTAAGTTGTGGTAAAAGACGAATCCAGCATGGCAATTATGTAATATGGATGTCGTGCCAAGATTCAGGAAGAAAGATTGGCGGTGGCCTCTTGGGTCCCACCAATTACTTTGGCTTTTGGCCAGTGATGGGCAAGAAGATATTCGTAAGGGATTGATGATTGACTTTCATAAACTTGGAGTGTAAAGCGCTGGTGGAGAACAATGCCTCGGCCAGGAGAGGTTGGTTCAGAACCTTTTCCCGGAAACGGGGGTAGGACCTCAGCAGCGCGAGCAGCCCCAGGGCATGGGCACCAGCGAGGGAACCAGGGAACCCGCCCATAGGGGGGATGGTTTTGGTTCCCGGCTGGAACCCGATGACGGGCAGAAAATGGGCGAGACACCCGGGCCCCGCCTTTTTATCAGGGATCGAGCGGGCGTGCCGCATGACCTGGTTCTTACCAAGGATGGAGATCGTCCAGCCTCAGGAAGTTTCCTGCCTTACGGGAAAAATCGGTTTCTAGAGGAAAGCAAATATTATCGAATCCGATTAAGTGGAATGCTTAAATTATGACAATATCAAAATAAAAATCAAATAAAATGGTTTCCCTTACATGCATGTTCAAATCCATATCATAGAAAAGCTTGCAGGATGTTGAATTTCATCTATATTGTGATGTGACGTCCACAATATAAAGAGATCAGATGATTTGATACTCATTAGAAATTGATTTAGATACAGAGTTTAATGGCCACTTTTTTGGGAATTCTATAACATCATTAGTTAAACCAATAATTTTCATGACCAGGAGAAATACTGTGCAGAAACGTAAACATCAGACGAAGATGGTAGACCTCAAGAATATTAGGCCCCATCAAGCATTAAAGGTCAAGATGGACGAGACATTCTTGGAGCTATTTGATTCCGCGATTATGGGCAAGGTCCCGATCTATTTCGCCCAAGTCCCCTTTCGTTTGATCCGCCCTTTCGACGAGAGTTTCCTTCCGCAGCGGCGTCACCCCGATGGGGAGCGCGGGATCCAAGTTATTGTTGAACTGATCAAGCAGGGGAACGGTCCGGCCGTGTGGGTCTACCCCAAAGACGGGATGTTCATTCTTTCGGATGACTACATTTCCTATGAGGCCTCAAGCGTGGCTCATGCGGAGTCTGTCCCTTGCTTCGTCATGGGAGAGGCAGCCGCACCTGGGGTCGAAATGATCAAGGGCCCACTGAGCCGGGAGGAGATCCTAGCTGCCCTCGGTGTGGTCAGGGAAGAGAACTGAAAATGAACAATCCTATGACCGTTCACCTCACCAAGAAGATCCACGCCGCTGCTCCGGAAGGTGCGTACTTGGCAAGCAATTGTATGATTTCTCAACAGCAATCCAAATTCGAGGAAGTGATCTCTTCGCCAGCGGAAAGGGATCAGCAATGGGCGCGGATTGTGTCCGCCAAGGCTAACCAGCGGATGTGTCGCATATTCAATACGAAAGATGAATGGGATGCTTGGCGGTCCTGGGTGGTCGCTCCAAAGGAATGACCAACGCGTCGCCCGCCAGCATGGGAACCAAGGAACCTCGCTCTAGGGGGGATGACTTTGGTTCCCAACTGATCCTCACGGATGGGGGGATCTGGGAAGGAAGAAGCGGAGCCTCGGGTCCCGCTTCTTCCTTTGGGATCGGAGGGGGAATTCGGCCGTGACCAGGAGATAACCTCGGACACCCTACGACTTGAGCTCCGGCGAGCAACCGTATGGCCTCTGACCACGGAAATAGCCAGGTCCAGGCTTAAGTTTCCAATTCGTTTCAGCCGAGTCAATAACACGCCGATACCTAATCCAAGAGGATGGCTCAGTTCACCGAGCGCGTTGGTCAACAATGAAATGGACTTTGATCTGTCCAACATACCTCGGAGTGAATACACTTATACATTCACCCTCCAGCTAGGATTTGAGCTAATGCCGCTTCGACGCAGTCGGTTGCCACCAGGCAGACACGTCATCATGCCCCAATTCCCACAAGTCCATTGTCACCAGGACGTGGCCAAGGCTTGCGGCCCCCGCTCTGTCGGGAGATCGGTAGTTGGTTGGAATCATGAGTGACAAATCGCCGGGGCGGTTCAAAGTTCTCCAGAAACTTGGTCAAGGTGGCTTTGCAAAGACCCTACTGGTTGAGGACCTGGATAGGAACAGAGAGTTGAGGGTGATCAAAGTCCCTCTAGACAAGGCCCGTGAAAAAGCATTGATCAACGAATTGATTCAAGCAGGGGCTTTAATGGGTAGCTTGCAAGGGCTTTCCCATCCAAATATTGTGCGTTGTTATGGGTTTGATCAATTTCAGGACGACGATCTTTATTACGTTATGATCATGGAGTTCGTGCCAGGCAAGGATTTGAGAAAGGTCATCGGCCCGATTCATCGAACCCGACGCCCCATGGATGTGTCGAAGGCTCTCGATATCATCGGCCAGGTTTGCAATGGCCTAGCCGAGGCGCATCGAATTCACATGCTCCACCGAGACATCAAACCGGACAATATCCTGATTCACCAGGACACAGGCATGCCGAAACTAGCTGATTTCGGAATCGCGAAGATCCAGATTGCTGGTGGTCTAGAATCAGGAACGGTTATTGGCACGTATCCATACATGGCCCCGGAGGCGCTCGATGGCCATGCCTGCCCAGCATCGGATCTCTGGTCCTTGACCGTCACCCTTTACGAACTGATCACCGGTTGCCTCCCATTCCAGAATGAGAACACCTTCTCATTGATGAACTGCATCAAAGAACTGGAACCGACCCAACCCAAGGATCTCAATCCCGCAGTTGATGATTGGGTCAACGCCCTTGTTATGCGCGGTCTCCAGAAGGATCCGAATAAACGGTTTCAGACAGCTGAGGAAATGCTGGAGGCCCTGTCGCATGACCTGAAGAGGGTAGTCGAAAAAATTCGAAAATGCTTTATGGATGGGCAGGAGGAAACTGCTGAACGGCAAGCAAGGAACCTTCTGCGGGACCTTCCAGATGAGCCAAGCCTCTACATGCTGATTGGAGAGTTTTACCACCGCCGCCAGCAATTCCACCAAGCTGAGCTCATTTTTAGTGATGGCTTACGATTCTGCCCCAATCACGCAGGCCTGGTGTTCTTGCGCGCACTTTCGCTACATCAGGTCGGAAGACGCGCTGAAGCTAGGCAAGGTCTGGAAGAGGCACTCGCGTTAGGTGGACTAATGGCTGGTCAGGACCGCCAGGCTCGCCTCCTCCTGAATAGCCTGAAGTCGTAAGGAGTTATAGGAATGAACGAAATGGTCGGTGTAATCCTATTGGGCGCAGGGGTTTTGGTTGCGGGATTACTCATCATGCGGATGCGGGACCCTCGCCGCGTGTTTAGAAAAGCACAGGAACTTCAAGTGGCGGGAAAGCCGAAACTGGCTGTAACGTCATTTCAGAAGGTCCTTGCCCTGCTTGTACAATCCAGGATCACAGGTTCGGAACGAATATTTTTAGAGGCGAATTCCTACCTGGCTATCGGCAGCATTTGTCTCGTCGAAGGAGATTCCCAAGAGGCCTTCAAAAATTTCAATCGAGCAAAGATTCTGGGGGCGAAGCTTTCCAGCGAAGCGGAATTCCACTTGGCAACGGAGTATGCCAAGCAAGGGGCACGCACCGATGAGGCTGTCGAGAGCTACCTCAGGGCGATAGCTCGGAAGCCAAAGGCTAGTCCGGCTTCCAGACTTATGCTGGCGGTAATCAAAGAGCTTGCCACCGTTTCTGAAGATCTGACTATACCCGAACGAAGAAGTGCCAGCGCATTAAACAGAAGGATATTGAAGGCGGACGAGGACGTTTCATGGGCGCATCACTACCTTGGCATTTCGCTTCTCCTCGAGGGGCGTTCAGGCGAAGCTCTTGCGAGCCTGGAAAGAGGTAGAGCGCTAGATCCGGATTTCTGCATGAACGGATTTTGGCTTTCTCTTTGTCATTTGCATTTGCCGGAACCAAATCTCGAGGCTGCCATTAAGGAAATGGACACGTTTCTTTTGCAATCCAGGGGTGAATACTCCAACCCAAAACGGGAAGCTAGGGTTTGCAGGGAAATTGCCAAATTATTAGCCATTCTTGCAGGTGGACTTGAAATAAATGAGAAGAGAAAGCACCAATGCATCAAGACAGAATTGTTGCGCACTATCAAATTCCTCAGACAAGCAGCGGCTCTTCAGCCCTCTCATGCAAAAGGTCGTTTTGACCTTGGTAAAGCCCTTTACATAAGTGGTGACTCAGCTTCTGCATTATCTGAATTCCTGGCCGCGACAAAGTTGGCGCCTGAAGAATCCGTGTACGCCCATAGATTGGCCCTATGCTACAGAGAAATTGGGCAGACCCAGGACGCAATCGTTTTTGCCCAGAAAGCGTTAGAATTAGCGCCAAATGATGGAAGTGTGGCTGGCCTACTCGGCGAACTGCATTTCCAGATTGATGAATTCGGTCTATCGGAAAACTATTTTGAGAAAGCACTTAACGAATTCCCTTCGCAACCACTTTGGTTCGCACTGAGGATACGGGCTCTGTTTCACCTTGGCGATTATTCTCAAGTGCTTGAGACAGTCGATTCTCTTTTGCCAGGGAAGTCGGACTTGGACTTGGACCCTCTTGCCGTCCATGCAGTAGGCCGCTCGGCAATGATTCTTGGCAAGCCACTCGAGGCAATGGCATGGTTGCGGACCCTGGATGATCTACCATTACCGCGATTCCACCTAGCGTGTGCAATCGCCCAATCTGGGGACTATGCCCAGGCCTATCAAATTTTTTCTGAACTGATGGAATCTGCGCCGGAGTTGAGAAACGACTCAGTGCTTTTTCGGGCTCATTCCTCCTTCCATATGGGAAATTTTCAGGCAGCCGAGAAAGACTATTGGCAAGCACTAGAAGGCAACCCCCTGGCATGGGAGGCCTATGGAGCGCTTGGCGCTTTAGCTCAAAGCACTGAGAGCACAGGAACTGCGATTTCCCTATTCCAAGCGGTTCTAAGGATCAACCCACTGGCTCATTCCGTTCGCCTTTCACTTGGAACAGTACTTGAACGTAACGATCAGCTTAAGGAGGCGCTCTCCTCTTTGAAGGACATCCCACAGGATGCCAAGGAACGAGGTGTTGCTCGTTTACGAATGGGGATCATCTCTTTCAGGACAGCAGACTATGCAATTGCCTTGCAGTCATTTCTGGATTCTTCCTTGAATGGGGCAAAGGATGACGACTACTTATTCTACCGAGGTGCGACCCATGCCCACTTGGGGCAGTATACCGAAGCCTTGGAAATGTGGCACTGGTTGCGTAAAAAGCACCCCAGGAACGAACGACTGAACTTGAATATCGCAAGGGCGCATTACCTTCGAGGGGGAGGGCGTCTACATGAGGGAAACCTGACTGGTGCCATTGAGGACTGGAGCCAATACCTATCGTGCTATTCGGATGATCTTGATGGGAAGTTCGATTTAGCCGAGCTCCATTTCCAAAATGGGCTAGCAAAACTCCATGCCTACTCTGCTGGTGATAGTTTGGCGGCAGACAGCGCAGTGAACAGTTTCCAGCTAGCTCATTCCATAGCTCGAAGGCATCCACCTTACGCATTCTGGCTTGGAGCATCACATATGATTGCAGGGGCTCCTGAAAAAGCTGCAATAGAATTCCAGCAGATCATTGATAACGTCGGCCCTGACCCTCGTCTTCACTACCATCTTGGTTCCGCCCTATTACAGCTTGGTAATCAACCAGAGGCAGCGATTGACTATCTCAAAATAGCCGCTGGGCACCCAGACGCCGGGGCCTGGTCCGAACTCGCGACATGGACGCTGGCAAATGAGGGATTGCGACAAGGTCAAATCGAAAAAGCAGAGAAATTATTTGCCTCTACCCTTGATCCAGGGTGCTTAGCGGAGGTGATGAAATGACGGTCCTCGTCAATTCACCTCAATCGAAACTGGATTTCGTTCGTTGCTCTGTGAGGGGAAAATACCTTGCTTGCCTTCTTCACAATAATAAGCATTTTGAGATCGGACAATTCTTCCAACGAATTGCAACCAACGAAGGTCATACACGAGAACATTTCTACCTTGCCCTATCCTTAGCATACCAAGGAATCTATGTAGACGCGTTGGATATAGTCCGGAGCGTAATAAAGAAATATCCGGACCATATAGAAGCCAAAGATTTATGTTATGCAATCTTGTTGCAAATTGCCAGGACAGAGACGCGACAAGAAAATTGGGATGAGATCCCTGAACTTGTTGCCGAGGCAAAAGGCCTTGCTACCCCGGATAGAAATTTTGGACAAGACTTCAGTGCAATCATTGAGGCACTGCCTTTTGCACTGTTAAGCTGTGGGGACAGAAAAGGTGCTATCGAGAAGCTCGAACTTAGATTTTTAGAGGACCCTACAAATACCCAAATACTTCATAGCCTATCGTTAGCGCTCCTTTGGGGAGCGACAGGCAGTAAGGAACCAAGGAATCCCTCCTTTTTCAGTCCTGAGGAATGGGTTCCCGCCATCCTCTACTGGAACCTACTTCGAAACCAGAAATCATTTTGGGAAACTTGGGCAGAAGAACGAGAACGAATTTGGGGTTTCAAACTGCCTCCAGAGGAGTGCCAGACCATCCAGGCTAAGTTCTTGGAAGAGCAATTCGAACATGTGTTCCGCGATGGCTTAGACTCAGCCCGGCAAGCCAAAGACGGCCCTGGAATTAAGGCATACCTCTTTTGCCTTGAAACTCTGTACTTGGAGATCAAGTCAGCAACGGTTTGGCAAAGGGCGCTGAAACGAGCAGCCCACACAACACCATTGCCGATCCTTGCCGAAGAGCTTTGCAAGGAAGCAGATGCCCCTATGGCCCTGGCACCACTGCTGGTCCTGCCTGGTGGGTTTGGGTTCCTTTCGAGGCATGGCCTATCCAAGGCTCCAGCGGCCTTGGCGAAACGCCTGGAAACGAAATCATCGGATCGAGATCTGGCAGGGGACTTGTTACTGCTTTTTGCCGAGTCGGGTCTTGGCCGTATCAAAGTGCTCATCGAGGACCTGGGCCTACCCGAAGATGCAGCCAATTTGCTCACGGGCAAATTCCCGGACCACCCAGCGGCGATAGTTTATTTGAAGTCCTACGCCCAACTGCATGTGGCAGAGCAGGCCCTATTGCATAAGGAAAACGCAAAAGCACTGGACTATCTGAAACGCGCTTGGACAGGATCGCGCCAGAGCGGTGTTCCCTCCCATCTGGCATTAAGTGCCCGAATCAGATCTCTCCATGAGGAGGTAGAAACCAAATTCATCGCAGCGATCCTGAAAGATGCGAAGGATTCTAGTGATTCGAATCAGCGTGAGCTTGCCATTAAGAAACTTGAAGAATCTGTCAAACTTATGAATAATAGTGTGTTAATAGATCACCTATGTAATTATTTATGCAATCTCGCTCAGACATTTTTGAATGATGACCAATGTCTTAAAGCAAGATTGGAAGCTGAGAAAACATTGACATATAAAAATGGGCACCCACTTGCCAGGCAAATAATGGGTCGGGCATTCAATCGAGAAGGGGTAATGGAGAAAGACCCCGAAAAAGCAAGTCGAAATTATGAGCGAGCACTTGAGTGGACACCAAACAATCCTATTTTCATGCAAAATCTAGCCTTGGCATACAGGGCTTTGGCTGTCAAGAATATAAACAAAGTACTGCAGCCAAATGTTTACCGAAACACTGTGCTACAGGTATTAAACACGGAAATAACTCGTCTTGAAAAGGCCTATTCATTAGCAAATTGCAAAAATGAATACAAAGCCGATTGCCCCAATACCGTTAAAATTAGAGCACAAGTAAACGCCGACTACGCAAAGAGTTGGGTCGCAAATATTGGAGATGAAAATATTAAAGACATTTTAGAAGTACTTGCAGATGCATATGAAATCCAGAAGAACCGTTCTCGTCTCTAGTCCTTGCTGATCGGAAAGCGACATGTTCAAAGATCCCCTACAAAAAGAACCCACTCCCTATGAAACATTGGGGATCCCCTTTTCTGCCCCCCTAAAACTCATCCAGAATGCGCTTCCAATGTTCATGAAAGGAGAGGGACGGAAAAAGCCTCATTTACTTGGAACAGCGCAACAGGCAGCGAGGAGGCTCCAAAGCCCTAAAGAACGTGCAAGTATAGATTTATTCCTATATGACTATCAACCTCTCTCTGAAGACGAGGATGAGGGTATTGGCACAAGCCTAATCGGTCTTGGAGCGCCTACCGCTCTTGATCTAACTGAAATGTATTGCCCAATGGACCCTGCTTTTGGAGCAGAGGAATCCAGAGTTATTTCTGTAAGAACAGTGAAATTTTCCGAAATAAAAAGTTTTGATTCAAATCCACCATACATTTTTCAACCTTCGTTTGAGCGCTGAGGAGTCACCGTGGATGTAAGAGCGGGCACCCCAATTATGGAACTCGAAAACCTTGTCCGCGATCTCATTAAGGATCGTGATCGACTGACCTCAGAACTTGAGAAGACATTGGCTCAAGGGACTAGGTCCATGGCGAATGTAATTTTAGACTTGGTGGAATTAAAAGACGAGTTTGATCGTGTCTTCACCAACATTGAACCTCGGCTTGAATGTGCAGATCGGCAGGCCAAAATCTGGACGGGAAATTTCAAGACAATCAAACGTAGCCTTGAGAAAAGGCTTAGAGAACGAAATGTTGTACCGATTGAATCGCCGGAAGGGAAAGCGATACCTGGTTTTCACACTATTGTAGAAACGCGGGAAAATTTAGAACTTCCAGAGTGGACGATTCTTGATACCTTGCTTCCAGGCTACATTTGGCAAGGGAAAATATTAAGACAGGCGCAAGTGACTACTGTTAAAAATTCGTAACCTTCTACTTTCGATGGGAGAATAAATGGGACGCGCTATTGGCATTGATTTAGGAACCACAAACACAGTAATGGCCATTAAAACTGGTGATGTTAGGACTCTCATTAACAAAGAGAACGAAGACCTCACACCATCTGTTGTGTGCGAGTACAAAAAACAGATCAGGGTGGGACGCTTGGCAGTAGACCAAAGGGTTCAGGCCCCAAAAGATACTATTGTTTCCATTAAGCGCCTTATGGGGAGGGCCTTCCGCGACGAGAATGTTAAGAAGGTGCGAGAAACTTACCCCTATGAGGTCGTTGAGCCTTCAGATGGAACGGATGAAGACCTTCGGGTGATGATGGGAGGGAAGCAGTATTCCCCCATTCAGATTTCAGCTGAGATTTTGAAAAAGATTAAGGCAGATGCAGAAGAGCGTCTGAATGAGTCTGTTGAATTTGCCGTCATTACAGTTCCGGCCTATTTCACGGAAAAGCAAAAGGACGCCACTCGGAAGGCAGGGCAGTTAGCAGGGTTCAAGGTCCAGAAGATTCTGGATGAACCAACTGCCGCAGCCTTGGCCTTTGGCCTGGATAATTTCGGGGAAGAACCCCGGACCATACTGGTATTCGACCTTGGTGGTGGCACATTTGATGTGAGTGTCATGACCATCGCAGGCGGCCTTTTTGCCCAACTCGACATCGAAGGTGATATGTGGTTGGGCGGGGATGATTTCGATCGGAAGGTCATGGACCACGTATTACACCACGTCTCTATCACTTATGGGGTTGACGGGAAGAAGGACGCCCGATTCATGGTCAAGCTTAAGACTGAAGCAGAGCGGGCTAAAATTTCCCTGTCCAGCTTGGACCGAACAGAGATCATCATTCCCGGCGCCCTCCAGGATGAAGAAAAAAACCTAATTGACATTGAACTGGACTTCTCAAGGGCCGAATTCGAAAAGATGATTTCGCCAGATGTCGACCGTAGCATCGAACTCGTTAACCAAGCCATTCGCAACGCTGGGGAGGCGATGACCGCGGATCAGATCGACCATGTGCTCTTGGTTGGAGGTTCCTCTTGCATCCCAATGGTTCGAAAACGTCTAGCCGAGGTCTTTGGGCAGAAAAAACTCCTCATGAATATTGAGGCCATGAAATGTGTCGCCTCCGGAGCAGCCATTCTTGCTTGTAAATGGGCGGAACAGATCGAGTGCTCCAAGGGACATGTCAATCCGGGGAAAAACCTGGAATGTGAAACTTGTGGGGAGCCCCTTACCGGAGAGAATCTCGCCGGCCCTGGTGGAGCAGGTAAAGGTAGCCCCCAACTCGTCCTCGGCGGTGTCACTGCACAGAACTACGGCATTGAAACGGAAGGTGGCGCCTTTGACATCATCATTCCGAAGAACTTCCCGTACCCTATGGAACTCCCTGAAACCGGCAGGTTTAAAACAACTGCACCGAACCTCCGGCGAATCCGAGTTCCAATCTGCGTTGGATTCGAGAACCGTGCCGCCGAGAACGAACTCCAAGCCACAATTTGGTTAGAACTCCCTGAAAACGTCCCGGAAAACACGCCTGTCGATGTCTCCTTCAGTCTCGACCACGATGGGATTCTCAGAAAGGTGGTTGTCGCACTGCTTGATGGAAGCGGGGTTCAAGTCGACTCCTACCTGGAGAGGGGCGACACCGAAAGGGCGCGCCTGGAGAAGAAACTAGAACAACTGCGAAATCAAAAGGAAAAAGCAAAGGACAACTTATCGGGAACCGATCTCGCGCTTTGGGAGCACGCATATGGCCAGGCGACTCGAGCATTAAACCAAGGGGATAACCAGGGTGCTGCTGGGCGTGCCAAGGAAATGGAAAAATTACTTCAGGCCACTGATCCTGACTGGAAAATCAAAGCCGAAAATCTTTGCGGGTATTCAGAATGGGCGCTTGATTACAGTTGGTTGATGGATCCGCCCAAAATCCAGGAACTTAAAACTCTTGTACGAGACCTCCACAGTGCGCTAGAACGAAACGATGAAGCGGCGACCAGGGCAACCTTCGCCAAGCTTGATAAAGCCACGGATGATCTGCCACCCCCCGTATACGTCTGCATCAACCTGGGCCGGGCTGTTAGCGCAGCGCAATATCAGGGGCTTCTTGGTGAAGCGGATCAATTGAAGGCTGCAAGAAGTGAAATCGAATCCCTCCTCAGAGCTGGCAATTTTGACAAGGCCTTCGAGGCTCTCGACAAGATTGCTCCCTTGATGAAGAAAGTGAATGCACAAGGGAATCAGGGTGAGAATGGGCCTAAGACCGAAGGTGGACTCAGAAGGTAGGCGACAGTTATGCAGCCAGTCCTCGCAATCGATCTCGGAACCACCAAGCCCAGGACCGCATTGGGATGGGAGAAAGAGGTCAACGTATTCTCTAACCGGTACTCTGAACGTGGCCTTCAGCTATGGGTGAACCGCACCGACGAAGAAATGGAATCTTCTCTGCCACGTTTCCAGGGCTTCAAACAACGCCTTGGCGACCCAGAGATCATGACTAAATTAACAGAGGTTCTTAGCGACCTTCGTGAGGATGGCGAAGAACATGCAGGGGAAGGGATTAGCCGTTGCGTATTTTGCCTTCCATCCCTTTTCCCTGACAAGGCTCGGTCCGCCCTGGGATCCGCTGCCCAATCGGCGGGCTTTCAAGCTTTTCGATTGGTCAGCGAGGTCCAGGCTCAGTGGCTTGGACTTCCTGATCCTCCTTCTGCCGGTCCCACCCTCGCCTACTCACTCGGGGCTGGGCTGTTTTCCGCCGAAATAATTGTATTCGACCATGGTAATCCTCGAATAGCAGCCTCCGTAGGCTCCATGAAAGGTGCGGGGTTGGAATTTGACCAAGCTCTTCTTGCCCTGATACTTATGCGTGCCAATGTGGAGTTTTCGATTTCCACCCACCTTCCGCTGCTTAGGCGTATCAGGGGAATGGTCGAGCAGGCCAAGGTCAGCCTTTCACGGCGGGAGGAGATCCGGCTTGATTTCCCATTGCACGAATGGACTGGGGAAGGTCACAACATTGAACTCAGCCTTTCACGCGCGGACCTAGAAAGGGTAATTCGCCCACTTGTTTCTACTTCCAACAGGATGATTTCGTCTGAGTTGATGAAGTTGAATATCGAGCCAAAGGACCTCACCCAGGTCTTGCTCTCCGGGGGGTCAACCCTCATCCCTCTTGTCGTACAGGAAATCTGTTCGTCTTTCTCCACCGAATTACGCCGAGTCCCGGATGATGCAGCAGTGCGAGGCGCTGCGCAGTGGGGTGCCGGCTTGGAGGATGCAGAATGGACACAGATTGAATGCATGCCACCCGCCTCTGCTCAAGTTGTTGCACCGCACCCTGTGCATCTGCCCCCCCCGGCCAAGGGCCAATGGGCGGCAATGTATACGCCATCTCTTGAACAAGCGGAAAGCCTTTGGAACGAAGGCCGATACCCTGATTCAATCAACGCCTTCAATGGAATGGTTGGGCAAGCACAGGAATACCTAGCAACTCTTCACCAGCAGTACGGGACAAAGCTTCTTGCTTCTAATAATTTTGCGGAGGCCATCCACGTCCTTCGTATCGGCTATGCCTATTGCTTCCGATCAAAAGACCCAATGAACCCTACCGATCCCCATGGGGCAAGACAGATCTGCATGCTCCTTGAACGAGCATTTGAATTACACGCGGCCCAACTGTGGAAGGACGAGCAATACACAGTTGCCTTTAATGTGGCGAGGGAGGGCCTGGGTTGCTGCCCAAAGGCGCCCCGGCTTACACAGTTGTTCTCCCAAATGCGAGAACAAATCAAGAGCAGCCGGGTGCCGCCACCACGAAAGAGCAAACGGAGATAAGAAATGGAATTGGAGACCTTGTCTCAGACAATCATTTGTCCCGTGGACCAGATTCCAAATGACATGCGTGACAGAACCCACTGCAAGCAGTGTGGAAGTGATCTAAGAGCATTGGTCTTGCTCGGGGAAATCAAATGCAAGCTTGAGACCCAACCGAAAGTGCAACCCGCCCCTCCCCCAATCCCACCAAGCACGCCCAGGAGGCCGCGTACAGCTCTTATCTCAGCCGGGGCAATTGCATTGCTTGTCGCCGGGCTTGGTTGGCATATTTGGAAGGGTCCCAAACCGCCTTTGTCTGTGGGGGTTCGCCTACAAGCCAACCCGCTGACCCGCCAACTTGGAATCCAGGTCCATTCGGATACCGCCGTGGTGAAAATCGATGGCGTTGTTCCGAGTGAAGTTCATCGGCAACTTGTTATAGCCATTGCTGGGGGAGAGGCGATGGTTGATGCTTCCGGACTCCATATTGCTCCCGCAGAGGCCTCACCCGCATTGAGTTACCGGGTCAGGAAAGGCGATTCATGTTGGTCGATCGCTGGAAGAATCTATGGCGACAGCTTGATGTGGCCAAAAATTCAGGAAGCAAATGCCAAGGTTTTGAACCTGCTGCCTGGCACAGTTCTGCACCTCCCATTGATCGAGATAAGATAGGCCAGTGGCATACTGCCAGATTGACTGAATCCTTCCACCCCGATCTAATCCCGCCATTTTTTTCCTGTGACTACTCTGAATGAAACGTAGGCTACCCCACTTTCCAGGCCAATCTTTAGGATAATTCGATGGCAGACCTATCATCAGGGATCCTAGTAGCATGGCAGGTCGCTGCCCAGGAAGCTGGAGGAACCGGCTACGCTGCAATCGGACGTGGGCATCTATTCCTCGGCATCACCAGCGTCGAGGGTTGGATGAAGAATGAACTCATTTCCGTCAAGCCATTGGCAGAACTTGGCAAGATCCGCGAAGAGGTAGGGGCCCTCTCTAGTCTATTCCGACGGCAAGGTATCGACCCAATCACCGCCCAGGAAAGAATGAGGCAGGTCATTGGCACAAGGAATGATGTCATTGGGGCAGATGCCCTAATGCATCGCAGCACTGCTTGCCGAGCGGTCTTCTCCCGAGCGCGGAAACTCGCCTCCTCCTTGAGCAGCCAACCCCATTTGTTACACCTATGGTCCGCCCTATTGGACCAACCGGGAATGGAACTTGCACAAGCTCTCGCAAGGTGTGGGAGAGATCTCCAGATCCTTCAGACTGAGGCGAAGGAGGCACTGGCTTCATTCAAGATCCCTGTCGTAGACGCGGATGGCGATAAGCAATTACCTTCGCCTGCGTTCAGCATTCTTGAACAATTTGGGACCGACCTCACGCGTTTGGCAAGGGAAGGGAAAATAGAACGCATAGTTGGGCGGAACCGTGAACTTCTTCAGCTGGCCAGGACCTTGAGCCGGAAATCAAAAAATAATCCAATCCTGCTTGGTGATCCCGGAGTTGGGAAGACTGCCATCGTTCGAAGCCTGGCCCAGAGAATTAGTGACGGCAAGGTGCCGCCCTCACTGCGAGGAGCCCGGCTCATCGAATTGAACCTTGGAACCCTGGTCGCTGGCACAAAATATCGTGGTGAGTTTGAAGAGCGGTTATCTGCTCTCTTAGAAGAGGTAAAGAAAGATCCAAACCTGGTCCTATTCCTTGATGAAATCCATACTCTCGTCAAGGCTGGTGGGCCAGAAGGCGGTCTTGATGCAGCGAACATTCTGAAACCGATTTTGGCAGGGCAAGGCATCCGTCTGATCGGTTCGACAACCCATGCAGAGTACACCCGGTATCTCGAAAAGGACGCTGCGCTCGTCCGCCGTTTCCAACCGATAGTTGTAGAAGCACCCTCTCAGGATGATACTTACGCCATTCTTGTTGAGCTTAAACAGGAATACGAAACCCACCACCAGGTTCACATTGCGAACTCTGCATTAAAGGCAGCTGTCACTCTTGCGCACCAATATCTCCCGGAACGCAATTTTCCCGATAAAGCTCTCGACCTCATCGACGAGGCCTGCGCCCGCGCCAAGATCGCCTCTGCTAGATTCAGGCCCGGCGACGAGGCCTTATCCGATGCTCAACAGGCAACCATCGACGAAGAGATGGTTGCCGATGTCGTATCAGAATGGACGGGGATACCCGTCAGCAGACTCAATGCGGAAGGCAGAGAGCGTCTCAAGGGGATGGATACTTACCTCTCAGAGAGGATTCTGGGCCAGGAGACGGCTATCGAGGCCGTTACCAGATTGGTGATGATTTCTCGTGCAGGGTTCATGGAATCCAACCGCCCATCGGGGGTCTTGCTTTTCATTGGCCCTTCGGGCACTGGCAAGACAGCACTCTGCCAAGTCCTCGCCGAATTCCTATTTGGTTCAGTTGATGCCCTGATCAGCCTAGACATGTCAGATTTCCAGGAGCATGGAGCCCTCAATCGGCTGATCGGTGCACCACCTGGGTACATTGGCCATGACGAGGAAGGGCAACTCACGGGTCGTTTACGCAGGAAGCCGCACTCAATTGTGGTAATTGAGGGAATTGATAAGGCGCCACCGGAAGCGATGGACCTATTCATCCAACTTTTCGGAGATGGCCGGCTGAAAGACAGCAAGGGGCGCATCATTGACTGTCGTCACGCCATTTTTGTTCTGACCTCAAGTCATGAAATTAAAGGAGCAAGGAGCGGAAGGCCAATCGGTTTTGGGGAGCCCGTGTTACCTGGCCATGAGGTGCTCGCTGATCAGTCGAAAGTGGTGCCCGGATTGAGTGGAATCTTCGGCAGCCAATTCCTCAGTCGTATTGATGAAGTCGTCCAATTCAGGCTATTGGGCCATGAGGATCTCGTCAAAATCGCATTACGTTTGCTGGTGCCTATCATTGAAGCAATGAAAAACAAAGGCATTACCCTAGTTGTGAACCCAGATTTCATCGAAAAAATCGCTGCCTCCGGCGCGAATGAAGGCAGGGGTGCTCATCCAATGGCCCGAACATTGGACCAGCTCCTTAAGGGCCCCCTCAGCAAGCTAATACTGAATGAGCAATTGTCCGCTGGGAATCAAATTGAAGTCCAATTCAGTGGGGGCAAGGTAGCGTTAAAGGTCATAAAATAACAATTTATAGAGTCCAGGAATGTCGCTAGAACGTAAATCCGAGAATGTGGGCATGCTCCCGGCAATACCCACGGGCAATAAAAACCTTGGGCAGGGCAACCAGCCACTTTTTGGTTTTCCCGGCAATCACTGGCTGCTGGCATTTTTTACATGGTGGTGCACAGTCGGTACAAATCAGGAGAGCCCCTCTATTCGGCGCATAGGATGTTGGCAGGGCCAGCCAGGTAGTTGGAGGATACCCCGGGTTGCCCTCGACAAAAATTGCTATTGAATTGGCCAACCCCTTTCCCGTCGCGCCACATCTGGCACAACTATGGCCTGGCCGATCTTGGTGTTTCGACTCCGCCAAAAGAATTTCACGAACCCTTGATCGCCAATTATCCGTCATCGATCTGCCTCCTTTACGGCTCTTTGAAATTTTACTTATTGCCGAATTTAGAATCCTCAAATCTCACTCGCGAAAACTCCCGTAATACCTCATAAAGAGCCCTGATTTGGAGAATGGTCAATTTTTCGAAATCTGGACCAACAATCCGATTCAGATCAAAGGCATGAATTGCCTTGAGTCTATAAACCAAGGTTTGTTGGTCTTGGCTGAGCAAGCCACGAAGCAGGTCAAGTAAGTCCTTCCCTCCAAACTAAGGGCCGGCATCACCATGAACTAGGCTCGGATTGACCAACTCAAGAGTGACGCGGGCATGAGTTCTTCGTAGCCCCGCAGGCCAAGCGGTTTCGGCGATTGAAATTGCCAAGGCAGAATGGGTATGGACCCCATACGGTTAGCTGTCGTTGAACTCTGATCTAGGTAGACATCGCTCAAACGAAAATGGGTCCGATTACTTTTTTTTGCCTGCCCTCGCCTTAGCCAATGCCTTCTGTGCGGCCGGATTCCCTTTCCGGTTGCTGGTCTTGATGAAGCCCAGCTTGGACTCGCCAAAATTCTTCTGGAAGGCAGCAATGCAGTCAACGGCCTCTGTCTTGAACTCAGCCTCTCGGGGGCGGCGGCTCATGCGATCACCCCCTCCCGGATCGGGACGACGCCGGCCCTGAATTTCTCCTTCAGCCGGTAGCTCTCACCCTTGATGGTGATCACGTGGCTGTGGTGGAGGAGTCGGTCCAGGACCGCAGTGGCCACGACGGGATCTCCAAGGACCTCGCCCCAGGAGCCCACCGGCTGGTTGCTCGTAATCAGCAGACTCCCCTTCTCATAGCGTCGGCGGATCAGATGAAACAGGAGGTGGCCACCGGTGCGCACCAGGGGCAGATACCCCAGTTCATCGAGGATGAGCAGATGGGGGCGGCCAAAGATAACCAGGGCGTCATCCAGGACTCCGTTCTGCTCGGCGACGGTGAGCTGGTGGACCACGTCCAGGGCCGTGATGAACCGGCAGCTGTATCCCTGCTGGATCGCCTTTCGCCCCAGTCCGATGGCCAGATGGGTTTTGCCCACGCCCGGGGGCCCCAGCAGCAGGACGTTGGTCGCATTGGCCAGATACCGGCCGGTTTCCAATTCGGCCACCAGGCGGCGGTCCAGGCTGGGCTGGTAATCGAAATCGAAGGATTCAAGGGTCCTATCCAGCGGGAACTTGGCCATCTGGGTTCGCATGATGGCGCGTTTGGCATCCTTGGCGGCGACTTCCTCGCCGACCACCTTGTCCAGGAAGTCCAGAAAACTGAGCTGGGACCTGGCGCCTTCATCCAGGATGGTGTCCAGGCGGGCCTTGGTGCTGACCATTTTGAGCCGGATCAGGTGACGCTCCAGGCGTTCGATACGGGGATCGGTCATGCTTCACCTCCCGCTGCCCGTTCGTAGACGGACATGTCCCGGAGGATTCCGGTCGAGGGCCCCAGTTTCAGGGAACTGTGCGCGAGTGGGCCGACGTGGCTGGGATCCACAACCTCCCGATAGCGTCCGCTGGCCACGGTGTGTTCGGCGATGATCCGATCCCTCCAATGGATCTGGAGGCTGTCGGCTTCGATCAACACTTCCACCGTCTCTCCAAGAAAGGCTGGGGGTACGCTGTAGCGGTTGGTGTCCACGTCCACCCGAGCGTCCACCGCCACCTTGCGCACGAACCGGCGCTGCCGTAGGTAGCTGGGGTGGGTGCCGACCGGCGTCAGCGCTGACCGTTCCGCCCGGTCGAAGCGCTCCGCCGGGCGCTCGTGGGTGGTGCCGTGCAGGCGCTGGTCTGCCACTTCCCGCATCCATTCCGCCAAGTGTCGGTCGAGGGCGGCATCGTCAGTGAACACCGGGTTTCCCAATGCGTTGCCTTTGACGTAGCCGACTCCGCTCTCCACCTTGCCCTTGGTCCGGGCGCGATAGGGCTGGCAGGCCCGGGGGCGCACGCCCCAATGGCTGCAGAAGGCCAGAAACTCGGGATGGAACACGGCATGACCGCCCTGCTGGCGCAGAACCAAGCCAGGCACTCCTCTCGGAACCGGGCGTTGAAGCTCTCTGCGAAGCCGTTCTGCCAGGGCTTTCCCGGAACGATGTAGTGGGTTCCGATGGCCTGGTCCTTCAACCAGAGAGCGACTTCCATGGCGATGAACTCTGGCCCGTTGTCGCTCCGGACGAATTCCGGAGCCCCGCGTTCGGCGATGACCTTGGCCAGGATCTCCCGGACGTGCAGGGCCTTCATGCTGCGCCCGACTTCGATGGCGAGGGACTGCCGGGTGTACTCGTCCTCCAGGGTGAGGAACTTCAACTGGCTGCCGCCCAGAGTCCAGGCGAAGACGAAGTCGTAGGTCCAGACGTGATTCGGCCTCTCGGCCATCTGCGGGACGACTTCCCCTGTCCGGAGCTTCTTTCGGCGCGGCCGGCGCGTCACCTGAAGCCCGAGCTTCTTCCAAAGGCGGCTGACGGCTTTGTGGTTCACCACCACTCCCGCACGACGAAGAAGCGCCCACACGCGGACCTGTCCGTAGCGCGGATGCTCTGCGCTCAAAGCCTGGATTTGGGGCGCCAGATGGTCCTGGGGCTTGGGGCGAGGCCTGTAACGCAGCCCTCGCCTGGAGAAACCCAGCAGCACGGCAATCCGATGCTCCGGAATCCTTCGAGCTTTGAGCACCCCCGCCCCCTCTCGCTTCTGCGGGGTGCTCACCATTTTTTTCGGAGAAGCTCCTTCATACCGTCGATCTCGACGTCTCGCTGGCCCAGCAGACGCAAGAGCCGGGAGTTTTCCTTCTCCAGTTCCTTCAGCCGGCGGACATCAGTGACCGTGCTGCCCCCGAATTTCCGCCTCCAACGGTAGAACGTTGTCTCAGTCACTCCGGCCTCCCTACACAGCTCAGCAATCGATTTCTGGCCTCTTTCTGCCTCGCGGAGGAGGGCGACGATCTGCTCGTCGGACAGCTTGGGCGGGCGCATTTGCGGTCTCCTGGTTCAAGGATGACCACAACTTTCCAGCCAGTACCCTTATTTGGGGGAAGACCACTCTCTCTCCTCCATTTGAGTGTCAACGCTCAGATTAAGGTTCAGACAGCCTCACCGGAAACACACGGTACCTTTGACGAATATGATTGGTTCGGCCATAGCTATTCCTCCTGAATTGTCCAAGAGAGATTATTACATATCGAACAGCTTCACGGATGTATTTAAAATTTCCAATTGGTTTTTCTATGCATTAGACTGGCTGATCATTCCTTCCTTGTATCCTGCCAAATCCATGGTGGCCTTAAGGCCTTCTTTAGCATCTGAATGTTTTGGATCAATAAATAATGCTTGTTTGAAATATTCAATAGCTTCAGTATACCTTTCGGCAAGCCTCAAATTATTGCCTAGGTCATATTTGTAGTTTGCATTATTTGGACAAATTAAAGTCGCTTGGTTGGTTGCCGCTATGGCATGATCTAAACGTTGGATATCACGGAGTGTAATCCCTAAATTATGCCATGCTAAACCATCTTTGGGATTGACTTCCAATGCTTTATAAAATGAATTTAATGCCTCGGAATGGCGACCCAGTCGACGGTAGGCACAACCAAGGTTATTCCATGCACCTTGACTAAATGGCTGATATTTTACAAATGCTAAAAAGGTCTCGATTGCTTCCACATATTGTTCAAGGAGGAGGTGACAGGTTCCCTTTTCAAACCCAATGGATGAAAGTATTAGGTTAGAATTTGAGGCAATTTTGAATTCAGTTAAAGCCAAAGAGGGATTATTAATATCGTAAAATATCTTTCCTAATTCAATCCTTGCCTCAATATTATTTGAATCGACTGCTTGGGCCAATATTCTTAATGCATCCGAATATTGTTTTATAAGACGGAAACATCGTCCAGAATTCACCAAAGCCTCAGCATTTTTAGGATCGATAAGAAGGATTTGGCGATATGCTTCAATCGATTCTAAATACAAATTTAGCTGCAGGAGAGAATCCCCTAAACCGAGCCATGCCCTCTGGTGGTTTGGATCAATCTTCAACGTTTGGCGATATGAATCGCATGCCTCTGAAAACATTTCAAGAAGGTAATTGCATTTTGCCAATTCCAGCCACAAATCTGGATCTTTTGAATTAAATTTCAAAGCCTTATTTATTATCTCGATTGCATTGTAGTATTGTCCGAGGAGCTTATAAGTTTCAATCAAACCTGTTGACGCTTTTGTGTAAGAAGGATTATGCAAAAGTGCTGTCTGGAAAGCAATGATAGCCTCGTTATATTCTCTCGTTTTCCGATATGAAATACCCAATTTTGTCCATATATCATATCGACCACGACTCAGTTTGATGGCCCGGCGAAAGGCTATTATGGCATTGATGGGGTTATTAATTCGTAGATTTATATTCCCTATAGTAATCCATGATTCTAAATGTTTCCATTGAATCTTTAATATTTGTTTAAAACACGACAAAGCTATAGCCATTTCGCCGGCACCGGCATAGGCCAAACCAATATAAAACGATATAGATGTGTCATCAGGATTCATTTCTTGAGCATGTCGAAGGGATACCAGAGCATCTGAATATCGTTTCAATATGAGATTGGTTTTGCCGAGGTTGCGCCATGCTAAAAAATATTCTGGATTAGAACGTAGGGCCGTTTGAAAAAAGAATAAAGCTTTGGGATAGTTCCCAAGATTAATATTTTCGCAGCCGTGTTTATACCACCTATCAGATTCCCTCATATCCTTTTTACTTTCTACTTTTGACATTTGGGACACCAAACCATTGACCTATTGCATTTTCGAGTCCCGCTGAGGGTTTCGCCACAGGCGAAACAGGGCAGCCCAAGCCGCCCATAAACAAACAGCCTTTGTTTGAAATACCTTGGCATCCCATCAGGATGTTGCAATTCCCGCAATATAGTTTCACCTGAATAAATCGCATCTGTGAGGATACTTTTGACGGCCTGGACCAATCGAGCATAGCTTGCTCGAGAAACCTTTCCCGCAGCCCGACAAGGAGCAATGCCAGCGCGAAAAAGGGTCTCCACAGCGTAGATGTTGCCGATTCCAACAACAATCCTCTGATCCATGATAAATGATTTAATACTTGCAGTCCGCTTACGACTGCACTTGAAGAGGTAGTCCCCTGTAAACCCTTCCGATAAGGGCTCTGGACCAAGGTTTTGCAGAAGGTGATGGGTCTCTCCTGTTGGTTGCCAAAGTAAACAGCCAAAGCGGCGTGGATCGGTGAACCGCACGATCTGGTTAGAGTCTAGAACCAGGTCTACATGGTCGTGCAGACCAGGCGGGAAGCCCTGAGGAAACACTCGCAGGCACCCCGACATTCCAAGGTGGATCAGAGCGCTGCCAGTAGGGACGTCTAGAAGAAGGTACTTGGCGCGGCGACGAATCCCCGTAACACGTTCTTTGGCGAGTAGGATTGGGATTTCGCTTGGAATTGGCCAGCGAAGGTCTGTACGGCGCAAGATCACTTCCGTGATGAGCCGGTCCTTTATCTGGGGTTCCAAGCCAAGACGGGTGGTTTCAACTTCCGGTAGCTCAGGCATAACTGAGACGTTCAATCATAAGCATTTGAGTAAGCTCTTTGAATAAATGGGAAACATCTGGATCTCATTGCTCATGGAGATCTAATTCCCTAAGTGCCGCTTGGATTTCCTCTACCTGGATCTTGCTGACGCCGCCTTCCGGCTTAATCAGAACGCCGACTGTAAGTTTGAGATTGCCATTGCTTATGTGCTTGGCGAGGACCTTGGTGTAGAAGTTCATCCATTTTTGGTGCGGAATCTCACCTTTCCAGATGAAATCTGGAACAGTCTCAACTCGAATAACTGGATCCTTATCCACTACAAGATCTTCATCTTCGTTTTTGGTAGTATTATTTTCTTCTTGAATAGGCTTATCTGGGTCTTTTTTGGGATCGGTTGGGTTTGGATTTTTGAGAGACTCTTCTTTAGCTTTCTTAACTAACAGAAATGCTTCAGCGGCCTCCTTGGTGAGAATTACTACATCATCTGAAATTTCAACTTCATCTGAGCTTAGGCTTTTCCCATTGCCGAAAATGAACGGCAGGAAGCTTCCATCACCACGTCTGGAGGCATAGGCTATAAACCCACCAGCTACGCCTTTTGATATAGTTTCCTTTACGCCATCGGCTTTAGTAATGCGTGGAAATGCAGGGGAAGAAAAGAACGCATCCCGAACCTGTTTGGTTGGCCAACCCTGTTCCTTAAACGCTGGTGGCCAGTTACGGGTTAAGAAACTCGGACTCACTGAATCAACCAGTTCCCCCGCATCGCGGAGACATTTCTGGATGTAGAGACTGAGGGATGCCGCGGCACTAGAATGTACCAACCCAAGATCCATGGTCCGCAAGGTTTGCTCTTTAGAATAGAGCGCCAAATGCTTGTATGACCGCCATACGGATTCCTTGAGGTCCCTCTGGGCCTTTTTCCGGCTCTCATCCAACTGCTGGATTTGAGCATCGTCAAGGCTAAGGCTAGAGCGTTCTTCCCAAATTCGCTGCCAGGCCAGCGATCGCCGGGCATCTTCACGGATGCTACTGGCATTTTCGGGCAACACCCAGACCAGGGCGCTCTTGTAGGCCCGTCCGCTGGTGCCATACTCTTTTGTTGCTTTCTCTGCCCATGGCAGAGTTGCAGGGTCACTGAAATCGCGATCTGGTCCCACAACGACCAGGGTAAGTTGAGGGAGATTGGGGATCTGCTCGCTTTTTTCTGGGAAAAGGACTGTTCGAATCTCTGAAGACCCCTGAAAGGCTTTCTGGACCTCCTCCTTGACCAATTCATCAAGCACCTTGGTATCGCTTAGGGAGGCCTTCTTATCCGCGAAACGCTTATTTAAATTCTCCTTCACCCCGAAACGATAATGATTCCGTTCGGTGCTCAGGTAGTAGCAAGCATCGGTCAGGTCCTCTAGAACAGTGTCCAAGTGTCCAATATCCATATCGGGCTGGGCAATGCCCAAGCGGATCTCTGGCACAGTGGCATCTGAATGCTGGGTGCCTTGGCCCCCATTGGATTCAAAGAAAATCGTGGTGGCAACCTTCTTATGGAGTCGGCTTTTCTTGATCGCGTCAACAGCAAGCTTGTCAAGTCGAATAGCGTTGGCATCGATTTTCCCAGCAATATCCGTTGTAACTGCAGCCTCCAAAGCTCCATTTCCCAATTGCTCAAACATTGCGCTGCGGAACAGTGAGTCTTCCATTGGGGCCGAGCCAAGATCAATAAGAGGGTCCTTGTGACCACCTTTGAAACCATCTTGGTAGGCCTTGGCAACCCATAGAGCTAATAACCGCAGAACCCCTCGGGTTTGTTGGAAACGTGGCAGGCTGCGCCATTTTCGTTCAAAGACAGAGAGGACCATAGGGTGGAAAGGATAAGAAGCTGCAAATTGTTCACGCGCCGTATCCACGGGAAACCAGTCCGGGATCATCGCCTGATGATCTAACAAGTAGTCGGAGTATTCGCTGAGGGTGGGGCGGGCATCGGCCGGTACACCAGTCCACTCAAAGAGTCGTCGTCGGATAATTTCCGAGGTTTCCCCCTCAGAGGACATGACAACCGCTTTGCCCAACCTATCCAGGAGCTTCTTTAGGCGCTCGAAATCGTCATGGTCCTCAACTGTCATCTCCAGTTCTGAAGCTGGAATCGAAACCACAAGCACGACCCTATCCGTTCCCCGGGCCGTTTCAGATAGATTGTGCAGGAATGTATAAAGTTGGCCGCCGAGTTGGGACTTCCGCCCTCGTTCGCGGTTGACGAAATTCATTAGCTCATCAACCAGGATTAGACTCGGTCTATCTTTAGGCAGAATCTTCGTCAGGACATCACCGCCAGGTGCAACGCCTGTGCGGTCATGTTCAGCAACTAGGTTGAAGGCCTCCGCACCACCGAGTTGGAAGGCGATTTCTCCCCAGGGAGTGATTCGTTTGGGCGTTCCATCATTGCCTCCCCTACCGGCAATGGAATCAAACTCAGTACCGACAAAGGTAGCCACGGCGGAGGCCGTGATTTTCGAGACCTGGGCCTTGTCGAGGATGGCGCGCATCCCCTGGAAGGTCAGGGCTTCCGGCCCGTGCTTCGCCAAATGGTAGAGGCAGGCTAAGGCGTGGGTCTTGCCGCCACCAAACTGAGTAGAAAGGTTGAAGACAGCCGACGTTTCCGTCTTTTCCCCTGCGAGGCGACGCACCACTTCCGCTGTCAGGCCGAGCAAATTTTGAGTCAAAAAGGTTCGTTCGAAAAACCGCTTGGGATCTTGGTAATCCATTGGGGCGCGGCCATCCCTAATGTGATCCAGGTGGACCGCGAACTCGGAGGCGTCCATGGGACGCCCCTCGCGCAAGTCCTCGCGAGGGGTAACGACCTTGTACCAGGGTTTCATTGCCATCTAACTACCTCACCTATCAGCAATTCAGAATCCAAGACTCTTTTTGCGTGCCAGTACGCCGTCTACCCAGCGCTTCTCCTGTGTATCGCGCGGATACAAAGCCGAAAAGGCCTGGGCGAGTCGCCAGAAGCGCGCGTCTTGCCCCATACCTTCGTCAACAAGGAAGGCCTTCAACGCCTCGTTGCGGCCGGCCCCGAAAAGCAGCATCGCTTGATGCACCCTATCAAGCACCGTTATCCCGATCTTTGCCTTGCCGCCCGCTACTAAACCAAAGCCTTTCACTTCTTCCACAATATCCTCGAACCCTGGCAGAGCTTGCTGTTTTTGGCGTCCGCGTGGTTTGGTTGTAGACGACTGAATAGCGTCTTTTCCAAACAAATAGGCAGCACGCTCCGCAACCGGAAGTAATCTTGCGGTCTCACCATTCAACTGAACAAGTTCTGGTAGCTGATCTAGTGAAGCCCCAAGGCCCTGCGCAATTTTGCGTGCGGCATCAAAGTCCAATAAAAACCCTGTCACCTTTTTCTTAGTCGTTCCTTCAGCCTCTTCACTCTCAGGCTCTTCTGTGTCGTCATCGTCAGATTCCGTAGACGTGCCTGCCGATAGTGTCCAAAGCCACATGGCAGTGAGGCGCGCATCCGGCTCAAAGCCTTCAGTATTGGCTCCTTGAAAGATCATAGACAGAGCTTCACGGGAAACAGCTGCCCACACTTGTTCTAGGTATTCTCTGAGAATGACAACCTCACCGCTGGCTTTCTCTACCCTCGAAAAGTGGGAGAAGACTTCTAGTGCGGGTCCAAGGCAAGCGAAAATTGCATCCGCTCCGACAATCCCTTCTTCTGCCAACCGTGGCATCCATGAATGAATTCGCCGTGGTAGTTCCTGAAGTACTTCTCTCCAATCACCAACTTCATCATGCTGGAGTGTGCTGCCCATATTTTCTCTAGGCCGGCAGACCAAATGAACTGAGGACGCAAGTGCTGCGGAATTTCGTGCACGCAGGCGGGCTCCCATTTCGGTATCAATTGGCCAAGAGCCAGTAACAACCCATCCAGCGTCCAATATGGCTTGTAGCATAGTTTCCCAAGCAGCGGTACCTTTGTGCGCAAATACGATAACAGCAAGGCCAGTTGTCGCAGCAACGCGTCGGCATTCACTCAACGCAGCACCCATGAGACGCTCAAAATTATCCCTAGTTTTATATGCATATTTCGGGTTTCGTTCTGCAAGTTGTACTATTTCTTCCGTTTTTGGGGTTGTCACATTTTTAAAAAGGGAAGGGTAAAGAGGACCAATGGTCCTCTTTAACCAAACATAGAAAAAATCAGAAAGGTCAGCGTAAGGAACCGAATCGTAATATGGCGGATCAGTGAATATCAAATGTGCTGAATCATTTGGGAGGGGTTGATCCGTTGCTGAGGCTTGTTGAACGTTACCAGATTTCAGGTCACTTGAAATGATCGCATCCAACACCCTAACAATCCAACCAACAGCGCCTTCCCAATTGCCGGATCCCGATGCAAAAGGAACAACTTCAGCAAAATCCCATTTGATAGGCAAGGACTGTCCTTGAGCAAAGGTATGACCAACAAACTCTCCGGATTGAACCCAAGTGCAAATGGAGCTAGAATAATCTGCTTGACGATCAACCGCGAAAGCGAGCACTGTGGCTACTGCAGTTGCAAATTGTGGATCCTGTCCCTTTATTACGGAGAAGCATTTTCTGACGAGCTTAGTTAGTGTCAACAGACTTGCAAGTTGACGAGCACTAAACATTTGATCCCATCGCGAAACACCGATTAGATTAATATTAAAAATACTTCGCAGGTAAGGAAGCTCTTCGTCTGGGACCATAACTGTCCCTTCTTCAAAAGACATTTTTCTAATATTTTCAACAAATTGTTTTGATTTATTAAATCCAGAATAATCAGCATCTGTTGGATCCCGATATACACGGCCATTAGGGGATTGACAATAAACTGCCAACAGCATCGCAGTGTTCGCTCCACCTTGATTTTCTGCGGTCTTTTTCCGGACACTTACCCCTTGCATGGTAAATCCACATACTGGACATGTTGCTGAACCACGCCGCAATGTTCCGTGCTGGAAAGAATCAGCGGTTTTTGCGTGTTTAATTTTATAAATTATGTTCTTTGTTTTGGAAATTTCAAGTTCTATGCCTATTGCCAGGCCATCTCGTTTTCCAAGAAGAAAGGAGCGAACAAGTGGAACCTTTGCACCGCAATCTGGCCCCTCACATTGAATGGTACGGGCCCATAAGTAGGCTATTGGTGTATTACCATTGAGGTCCTTTGGATAGAATTCCTCAAGTTCGATTTCTGCTTCATCCTTAATCCATGCACCCCATTTGCGAACTTCATCAACAAGTCGTGAGCCATATTTTGGAATATATTCGAGAAGAACCTTATTCAACAAAATCGGAATAGGATTGAGGTCGCTCGCAAAAGCATCCGCGCCAATACGCAAAGCTTCGAGCGGAATAGAACCTCCACCAGCAAAGGGGTCCACGACGAGAGGTTTCATTCCAGGCAAACCACCCAATGCCTCATGTGCGGCCTGGGTTAATGCCCTGGTGGTATCCAAATACTCCCTTACAGTGGAGTTGTCCCAGTTTGCAAAATCAGCAAGAAAATCCAGAAGAGAGGAGCGAAGGGTTTCATGATTATTTAATAGTGATGGGTCCTTCTGATAGGTAACAAACCTCCCGAAGCTCTCCTCCCCAAGCAACCCTAAGTGATCCTTTGCCCAGGTTTTCATCTGGGTTCGAGCAATATTTCGGAAAGTATCGGGGCACAGCGGATCAGCAGGGTCTAGCCATAAGGATGCACATAATACTGCTCGACAAGCAGCCAAGGGTCTACGTGCCCACCAAATATGCATTGTTGAAATATGCCCGTGGCGAATACTTTTTTCTCGTCGAGCATGCGCAGATATCCTTTTAATCGGCAAATCTACCTCGATCAACCGTTTTGGTTGGTGCCCTACAACACTCATTCACTTGCCTCCTTGATTTGCGCTGATGCAAATTTATAGTGGACGACCTTCACCAGTTCTACCCATTCCAGCCGGTAGGGATCACGGACTACATGAACTTCCGGTTTGGTAGCACAATTAAAGACGACATAGAGCCAATAGTCCTGACCTAAGCGTTTCGCGGTCCTAAATTCATTACTAGTAAGCGCAACTTCTCCAACACTGGCACGCCCTTTAACCTCAATAAAGCGTACTTCAATAGCGGTCTGGGGGTCTTCAGGATGGGGGCGGCGTGAGATAACGTCAAAGCCTCGATTCTCCGCCTCCACACTTTGAACCTGCCTGCCGTGCTTGTTTTCATAAGCGATGACCGCATTGACGGCAATTCGTTCAATTTCATCGTCCTTTACGAGAGGGGCAAATTCTGGGGTCTTCCGTTCGGGGTGAGGCAAAACCCATGCGGTGCCCTGATGTTGAATGTCCCCAATTGTGCAGTGGCGCTCCTGAGCCAGTTCCTTTTGCCGTTTGTCTAGCCGAAGGTTCAACTCCTGGATGCGGTGCTCCGCCATCGTAAGGCGTCCCTCCAACCCCGATTCCGCGCTGCCACTGTTTTGCTGTCCGAAAAGTTCGGCGTATTTCAGGTTGGCCTTGTGGATGAGAGCATTAAGGCTGATGTCCAAATGCTCTTCAATGACTTTGACCTCACGGAAGCGCTCTGCTTGAACTTCTTCTAGGAAAGGCTGCAATGCCTGAGTGTAAAGACCCATCTCCAGTTCAGCACGGTCAGGCAGTCCCTCGCTGGAAGGCACTGGGGTGCCAGCTGGGGCTATTTGGAAATCGAGGAACAGGGTGGGTTGGGATATCCGAACCGCCTCCCCTGGAATAGCTTCCACTACGAACAGGCGGTGGTGCAAAACGTTTCCGCAGCCATCCTGAATGGCCGCCGAAAATACATCCAACCGGGCCGGTTTCTTTCTATCTAAATCGAAGAACACTGCGCCTCGGCGCAGATGTTCGGTGCTGCTATCCCAGACATCTTCACGAAGAGCCTCAAAAAGTGGATGCCCAGGTGTAACCCAATCTAAGGTGGCGTCCTTTTTAAGGATTTCCTTATCAAAAGCAACCCGAGGATAGTCCTTTCCGAGTCGCCCGAACCTTGGCTCCAATCGCTGGCCGACGGCAAGTAAGTTTTGTGGCACCTTGGGTAGGCGGAAAACTCCGGGTTCCTTGGGCAGTTCCCGCACTTGAAGGCCCAACATGGGAGCTGCCTGAAGGAAGAAATCCCGGACCACCTCTGGCACTAAACGGCGCTCTTTGGCCTCAGCGGTTTTCCCAACGATCGCTCCAAGATTGAGTTCGCGCTTGGCCAGACCTTCCAGGGTGGAGTGGGTGATGCGCTTGAATCTGGTTGTATCAACGTCAGCTTGAATTCGATCCAGGATCACCTGTTCTGTCTGGTTGCGAGCGTACATGTCGCGCACCATTCGCTCTAGTTCGTTAGCTGGGAACACATCGCCAAGAACATTGAAAACCTTTCCCGTGCGCTGAGGATCGAGGTCAGCTTCGATGGCGGCGAGGCGCTCGAACAGCTTTTCCATGACCCTGCCTTCACGGGTCTTCACGGAAACGAAGTTGTGGATGAGGCAGTCTCGTTCCTGGCCGTACCGATGGATGCGTCCCATGCGCTGTTCCAACCGGATGGGGTTCCACGGGATGTCGTAGTTGATCAGATACCAGCAGAACTGAAGATTGATGCCCTCGCCTGCGGCCTCGGTGGCCACCAACACTTGACAGGATTCGCGAAACTCCCGTTCGGCATAGATACGGCTACCCGGTGTGTCACGGTCGCCAATCTTCATGCCGCCGTGGATCTGCGTTACGGAAAGGCCCCATTCCCGGAGGCGCTCGACCAAGTAGTCGAGGGTGTCCTTGTGCTCCGTGAAGAGCAACAATTTCATCTTGGGATCCCCGAAAACGGACCTCTCTTCGAGAGTCTCCTTGAGTTTCTTAAGCTTGGACTCGATCCCACTTAATTCCAGCCTGTGGGCGTATTCAATCAACGTTGTCAGTTTTTGAATTTCTTCTCGCAGAACCGCGGGTTCGAAGGAGGCGACTAGGCCTTCCAACTCGTCCATGATCTCCTGCTGTTCTTCATCAGGGCGGTCATCAAAATCCTGAGGAAGCTTCTTTTCTATCTGCTTTAATCGATAACCATCCGGGTCATGGAGGATCTCTTCTCGTTTCGTGCGCATTCTCTCCAGGCTTCGGCGCACTGCACAAAGGCTGGAGGCAAAGCGTCGTTGCAGCATGGCCATGGTGAACCCTAAGGCACGGCCACGGGCATTGTCTTCGGAAGCAGCTTTGATGGATTGGTCCTCGACAAACCTTGTTAATTCGCTATAGAAGTCAAATTCATCGGCATTGAGGTCGAAGGGGATGGTATTCACATGGCGCTTCGTGAAAAGGCACTTCACCTCTCCCGTTTCTGGGTCAGGGAAGGTCACCATCGCCTCTTTTACGCGGCGAAGGTAGAAGGGGGCCTCATGCCGCTTGATTGCCTCTTCAAGACTGCTGATGTCGCCATAGATGTCCTTGTCTAGCAATTCGAGAAATCGGCAGAAATGCTCAGCATTGCCCTTGTGGGGTGTGGCCGTCATAAGCAAATAATGATCAGTTAGTTCGGATAGGGCCTCGCCCAGCTTGTAGGCCAGGGTCTTTTTCTCGCGGCTATAGGCGCTCATCTTGTGGGCTTCATCAACGATGATGAGATCCCATTGGCTGCGAAGCAGGCTGTCCTTGGCGTCATCAATGGTGGAAACCCAACTCACTGAGGTGATGACCTGGTCCTTCTCCTGCCATGGGTTGCTCCCATAGTTGGCGCGAAGGACATCGCCCCGGATCACATCGAATTTTTCCCTGAACTTGTCTTTCAACTCCCGCTGCCACTGGAAGGTGAGGTTGGCTGGCGTGATGATCAAGATTCGCTTGGCAAGGCCTCGGATCTTCAATTCCTTGAGCAACAGTCCAGCCATGATGGTCTTGCCTGCGCCAGGATCATCGGCCAGCAGGAAGCGAATGCGGGGCAGTTTCAGGAAGTAGTCGTAGACTGCCTCAAGCTGGTGTGGGAGGGGATCCACCCGGGCAATGCTCAAGCTGAAGTAAGGGTCATACTCGTAGGCCCAGCCCAGCCGCAAGGCCTCAATGCCAAGCTGAAAATGTTTAGGGTCCCCATCGAAGGGTTCGGTCTCTGGGGTGACCTCCAAGAGCGCAATCTGGTCTGCCGTCAGGATCCGGTTGTATGACTGACCGGTCTTGAGGCCATAACCATTGAACTTAACGTTGCCGCCCATTTGCTGGACAACCACAACCTGGACCGGCTCAGGGAAAAGCGGACCTCGGATAATCGCGTTCGGCTTCAACTGCTCAGGCAACATTGAATTCCCTTTTCTTCACATGATGATCCGGAAAGTAGCATCTGGGCAGGGGAAAATTGGGCCCAACCATTGTTGGGCATAGAGTTCACTAGCCCAGCCGATGGCTTAGCATAAAGAAGCGAACATTGGTTGACCCGTTTGTATGGTATTCCGGCCGCAGAATCGAATACTAAGCGAATGGATGTCCCTTCACCGCTCTCCATGCTGCCCTGGGCGCCTAGAACAGCTCTCATTTCCTGCTGGCATGTTCATCATAAATGGTCTTCACTTCCTTATCCGGAACGGACATCGGAACCTTTCTGGGTCTCTCTGCGCAGGCCATCTACAACTGGGAAGCCGAGAAATCACGTCCTCGCCGGCAGCAGCTGGAAGCCTACGCGTCGCTGAGAGGTTTGGGCAAAAGGCAAGACGCTGCCAAGTTGCAAGAATTGGCTGGGTAGGCCAACCGCTGTCAATACTCCCCGCATACGCTCAGGTTCGTCAGGGGGTGCCATTGCGCTCCGTGGCATGATGAACCTATTCAAGATTAACTCAGGCCGATCTGGACCTTCAACAGAAAAGCATACGCCTAGCAAAGCTGTTCCATATATTATAAAACATTTCAAATCATGGGATAGCTAAGCGAAGGGAATCCCCTTCGCCATTCATCATGCAGCCATGAACGGTCTGAACGCTTCTCCCTTTGCCCATCAACCCCTTTCTCCAGGAGCTGCGGTTCGTTCCTAAGAGCAGCACCAGGTGGCAGGGACGCCAAACGCATGACCAGTTTCATCCAGGGACACTGGAAGACATCGTGAACACCCATTGCTCTATTTCTCGATCTTCCATAGCTCCCAGAGCGAGAACTGTGTGCGATTCAGCCCCCCGTGCCGCACCCGTTGCAATCCGAGCGACCAAGTTCAAGCCAGACAGGGTAAAAAGCATGGCGGACAATGCCCATGGCGTCTGTTTCTGCGTACCGTACACGGATGATGGTGTGACTTTCCATAGAAATATTTTAGCGTGGACAACTCATCCCGGATATTTTGGTTTAGTTCAATTCCCCATTATCGCCCCTTCGAATGGTGAAGCCTGGAAGGGCAATTGAATATCCTGCACTTAGTGGGTAGACGGAACAGATTGACAATTTTCATATGACTACCAGACTGTTTGCAACTTCTTAGGTTGCACTCACAGCTTGCGGCATCTAATATTTGGGACAAGTATCCCCAATCCATAATGGGCGACAACGAGACATGACGACCTCTTCCTCAAAAACGTTGATGAATTCCGCAGCAGCGAAGGCTAAGCCAACACCTACCCAAAAGCCTGGAGCCAAGAATCCTCTGCATATGGCGTGCCTTAGAAAGCTTGTGAAAACCCTCACCACCTCCGATGGGTTTCCCATCGAGGTCTGGAAACTGCGAGTACCTAAAAATGCTCATTGCTTGAGCAATTGGGCAGCGGCCTTTCGCGAGCAATATTGTTCTGATTCCGAAATTGACAAGTTGAGGGCTGGTACGGGCTTATCGCGTGCTCAATATCTAACGCAGTTAGTATTCCCCGACAAGTTGGTCGCCCCAGGGCCCGGAATTCGGTCTGGCGATTTCGCGGAGCTACTAGTTTCGGACTACGTCGAGTATATACTCGGCTATTGGGTTCCTCGCGGGAAATATGCTGACAAAGCGAGCCGTGATGAGTCTACTAAGGGCGTCGATATACTTGGGTTTCGTGTCGCCAATCAATCCACTCCTGCACCGGTGGACACGCTTTTGGCCTTTGAGGTTAAGGCACAGCTTACCGGGAGACATTACAAGGGCCGTCTGCAAGAAGCGGTTGACGATTCATCTAAGGACTATATACGCCGTGCGATAACACTGAACGCCACGAAGCGGCGACTATTGCGAGCTGGTCAAACCCAGCATGCGCTATTGGTCCAACGATTTCAAAATTTGGCCGATTGCCCATACATCTACCGCTCAGGTGCGGCTGCCGTCTTGAGTGATGCAGCATATGACAGAGCGGCGGTGAAATCTTCGACCAAGGCGACTGGCCATCAGAACGCTGGAAACTTGCAATTAATTGTGATCGGTGGTAAAGACCTTATGAGTCTTGTTCACGCACTCTATCGACGAGCAGCCGATGAAGCCTGAGTCGAATAGCCGGCGCCTTTTCGGCATCACCCGATCCAAAGGAAAAATGTACGAGTTTGGGTTGCCTGAGGCTATGCACATCGCTGTGCCAAAAGGATCCATGCCTCAAGAACTATTCCTCCTGACCATCGGAACGCTGGGTGACGTGGCAGAAACCATAAATGATGCGGAGGATGCCAATTCACCACTTCCGGCAAACTTGGTGGATGAACTGAATTTCTCTGCTAGCTTTTTTGACGCTTTTTTGGAGTCAAAGTTCTCGGAGTCCTTGGCTCATGACACGTCACTTCTATCATCGGCTGCATATTACCTGGCACGACGCCCTGGTAGCAGCTTGGTTATTGCGCGTCGGCTCGAAGCGAATGTTTACGACTCACCTGTGGATAAGCTCCTATACTGGGTGCTTCAAGCAAAGTGGCGGGATTCTCCGGCGAACTATCACCCAGTCTACCGTGATGGACTCACCAGGATTGGCAGGCTTCTCGCCCTACATTTTCAGAATGGCTCGGGACTTGGTGAGCTTTCGGCGGCACTGCTGGAATTGAGGCAAGGTGCTTACACCAGCGGGTCAGCTCGGGACTTGTTGCTCATTGACATAATTGCAGCAATCATGCGATTGCGCTTGGCCAATTCTGCTTGGACAACACTGCCAGGTTTCACAGGCATCAGTTTAGCGCGTTGGGCTCCGTTCATACGCCGCCCCGATTTCCCGAAGGAACTCTGGCCCTCGCAAATGCTGCTCGGGCAAGCAGGAATTTTCTCTGGCACATCTGGCGTTATCCAAATGCCAACAAGTGCAGGCAAGACACGATCGGTGGAGATTGTACTTCGGAGCAGCTTTCTTTCGGGGCGCAATAGACTTGCTATAGTTGTAGCTCCATTCAGAGCGCTCTGCCATGAGATCGGCACCTCATTGAGGCGTGCATTCAGAGGCGGCGGTGTCAAAGTGAACGAGCTTTCAGATGCGATGCAGCTAGACTTTTTGCAAGATGTAGACGAGCTGTTAGGGCCCCAAACACCAAGGTCGAATTATGTCCTCGTACTAACCCCTGAAAAGCTACTTTATGTTCTGCGGCAGGCGCCTGATATATTAAAGGATATCGGGTTGGTTGTTTATGATGAGGGCGATCAATTCGACTCAGGTATCCGAGGTATCACATACGAGTTACTCCTCACTGAAATAAAAGCACTTCTACCGCCAACTGCGCAGACCGTCTTGGTTTCAGCAGTAATCCAGAATGCTCCCGCTATTGCTTTGTGGTTGATGAGAACTGGCGCGAGAGTCGTCAACGGTAGTGGCTTGCTCCCAACTACCAGATCAGTCGCGTTTGCGAGTTGGAGGGAACGACTTGGACAACTGTATTTCTTTGAATCAAACAACTACGGCAAATCAGACTATTTTGTTCCTAGAATTCTAGACCCCCAGCAACTGACCAAGCGAAAAGGGGAACGTTCGGAACGAATCTTCCCTAAAAAGGACACTTCGACCGACATAGCTCTCTATTTGGGATTCCGACTGGCATCGCATGGTGCCGTTGCCGTTTTTTGTGGGCGCAAGGTTACGGCTTCAGGCATGGCGGCTAGGACAGTCGATGTCTATGAGCGCGATTTCAAACTCCCTCCTCCCGCGACATCAGCGAACCTAGATGAGGTCCGGAGAATTAGGAATCTGATCAATCGTCATTTCGGACCTGATTCTATCCTTAGCAAATCGGCTTCCCTTGGTGTTTTTGTGCATCATGGCACTACGCCTAACGGCATCCGGCTTTCCATCGAACACGCAATGCAGCGTGGCTGGATTAATTTCGTTGTTTGCACGTCCACGCTTGCCCAGGGTGTCAACCTACCCATCCGGTATTTGATCGTCTCAGGCATCCACCAAGGTGCAGAGAAGATTAAGGTCCGAGACTTTCAGAACTTGATTGGCCGAGCTGGGCGCTCAGGTATGTACACCGAGGGACTTATTATCTTCTCCGACCCAGAAGCCTTCGACGACAGGCGCGCCGCCCCTTGGAAGTTCAACTCAGCAGTTGAACTGCTTTCGCCCGAGCGCACTGAAGATTCGACGAGTTCTCTGCTTGGACTCCTCGGGCCTCTGCGAACCAGTGACGGGAAGGGTGTGCTACAACTCTCGGCTACCGATATATGTACGCTGGTCCTCGCTGATGAACAAACATGGATGCCGTGGGCAGAACGCCTGGTGCGTCAGAATCCTCGTTTCAAGATTGACGCAAAGGCCTGGGTAACCGAACTTCGCAATCGACGGCAAATGGTTTTCGCTATCGAAAGCCACTTGATGGCAAATCGGGGAACCAATTCCTTTGATCAATACAAGGCTGCAGTAGAAAAACTAGCCATGGCTACATTGGCATATCAACTGGCTTCTGATGAGGTCAAGATTGAGCTCTGTGCGCTCTTTAGCTTAGTAGCTGAGCATATTCAGCGCACAGAACCAGCGCCTGAGGTTCAAGCACGATACGCAAAAACGCTGCTCGGGGTAAGAAGCGCGAAGGCTATCGAGAAATGGGCCACTGACAACCGCGAGTTTTTGCTCTCACTGGTTTCGAACGAGGATTGGCTCGCAGCCGTATGGAACCTGTTTGAAGACCAATTGGACGACCGGTTCTTCAAAAAAGTTGAACCCAAACCTGTTGGCATTAAGTTAGCAAAATTTTGGCTAGGAGGCCATCCGTATGAAAAATTGTTCCAAATTGCAGCCAATGAGGATGCAACAAAACCCTGGGGGAGCCAACGCAGGCGGTTGACAGACGATGACATTATGGAATTTTGCGAAAACACGCTTGGGTTCCATTGTTCTTTGATTATGGCGGCTGTGGCACAGTTTATTTTCGGCGAAAACCCGATGCAAGTCGGCGGTGCCGAGGCACTGACGCTCTTTCAGAAGGCACTGAAATATGGCTTGCCAGGTTGGCTCCAAATTTCTTGTGTGGAACTCGGATTCGCAGATCGCGTGCTTGCCCAACGGCTTTGTGAGGCAGTTCAAGGGGATGGGTATACAGGAGGCTTCTTCGAAGGGGCGCTAAACCCGCATCGGGGCATAATCAAGGCAACTCTGGCCGATTACCCAACCTACTTCAAGTCTGTCCTCGCGAGTCACATATGAAAAATACAATTGCCAAGAATTTATCTTTCATTTTTCCCCTGAAAACAAACAGCAGATATGATCGACTTGCGCCTCGTGGGCCAGACACCACCCGCACTGAACCTACATTTCTTCTGGGGACCAATCAGTTACCTTCCAAGCCCAAATGGACAGATCAAAAATGGCCTCAATTTGGACTGCGTGCGACGGGAAAGGTGACCTTCAGTATCCAATGGCGTCTAGGAGCTCCCCTGGCCCCAACGTGCTGATGTGCCCGATTTCCGGCGCACCAGATTCTTAGTTCTTCGAAATTCCAGGGCACTTACGGACACACTTGGAAACACTGCCGCGCTGAATAAAGTTTTGAAACGCAATCATAAGTATTAAAAAATTATATATTTAGTTATCATGCTATTCTCGAGCGACAAAAACTACTCAAATTTGATCAAGTCCCGCAGGTGAATTAGGTTTCGTGTATTTTGTCACGCCGTTTCTTCCATTCAGAACCGAATACCTAAGCGAAGGGGTTACCCTTCGCCCCTTCTTCCCCTTATGCTGCCATAAAAGGCCTGAACACTTCCCCTTTCCTTCCAGCAAGTTCATCGAAGAAGGCCTTCACTTCGGCCCCACCAGCGTTCTGAAGATAGGCCATGCATCTGTCCATGGCTTCCGGCGGCACCTTCGACTCTTGTCCGACCCGCAAGAGCCAAGCAGAACGCTTTGGGCTGAGTCCCGACCCCACCTTCGATTCTATCGCAGCCTTCGCGTCCGTCCCCTCCGGTGCCGCCCCTGACAACGGTGAAGGTTCTTGCACCGGCACAGCCTGCACAGCCGGCACCCCTGCCAGTTCCGGAAAGTCCTCAATGTCCTGGGTGAAGATATCGCTCGCACCGGTTGCCATCAGCACCGCCGACACAAACGCCCGCTTCTCAGCCATCTTCTGGATCGTGTTCCTGATGTCGAACAGCGACAAACTGCGGTACTTCGCCTCCCGATTATTGCACCTGGCGCTGCATCGGCTCATCACCTCACCGCCTGGGCCTTGAATGGTGCAGGCTGCTTCAATCTCGAAATAGCCGATACAGGTCCCAGCCACGATCGCCCCGTCCCGTCTTTTGCCCGTATAGCTCCATTCCGATTCAGGATCATCGATGGTGACATGGCTCTCCAGCAGGGGGGCCAACCGGAAAGTCATGCACAAGACTTCGGCACCGGCCTTCCAGAGAGAAGGTTTCGGCGTTCCGGGAATCGTCCCGAAGTGAGTCCCTTCCTTCATCACGCCTTTCATCACTTCTTGGATTGCATGGGTGCGTTTCCGGATATCTGAAACGCTGAACGGTGGCATTGCGGATGGAGCCAAAGCCACTGGTATTGCGGGTGGCAGGGTTACGACGCCATTGATTGGCATTTGGTTTCTCCTTTGTGAGAGATCCGAAGGGTTGAGAAGGCGGAGGTCTTCAGGAAGCGATTGAACATATCCGGCGCTTCCCGTTGGAGGGCCTTGGTGTCGAAGCTGGTCCTGGAAGTTTCCACGATCTGGACCGTTCCGCATTCGAGAACGACCTTACTGGCTCCGCTATTGAACAGAGCCACCTTGACCTGGTCCCGCAGTTCGGTGACTCGGTCCTGCATTGGGCTGACATTGGATTCAAGCTCAGCCAATTCTTCAAGCTGGCATTCGAGCTGTAGCCGCGTCACCTCTGGGATCTCTCCGCGCTTGCCGGATTCGCGTTTGGATTGGAAAGCCCCACACTGCGATGAATAGGGGCAGGTGTGGCAATACCCGTTCTCCGGCTCACCCGCCAGTTGGTCGAGGAAGTTCTTGTCGTTGAGAGCAGTCGCTGCAAGCGTTGCACGTCGTTCCAACAGGGCATAGTGTTCGGGATCGAAATGGATGGTGAAGGTGGTCATCTCCGCCAGGTTCTCGCGGGATACCAGCACGACCCATGCCCAAGCCAATCCGCTAAGGCCCATCTGAGCCTGGACCTGGGCGTGGTAGTTCTGAGGTAGGCCATCGCTTTGATAGCGCTTGAAGATGGCCGCACTGGCAGTCTTCACTTCCAATACGCCGTCACCAGCCATGCCAACGAAGTCTCCGATGATGCGGCCATCGGGGTGTGCACGGAAAGGCAAGGCGGGGTGCTGGAGATCCAGCTGTACCCGGCCTGTGTTACGAAGACGGCCATTCAGGGCGATGCGGACCAACTGCACCACTTCGTTCTCCATGGCGCGGCCAGCGAGCATCCTGCCCATGGATGCCTGATCGAAGGGTTCGGGGTAGAGCTTGCTGGATACGACCCGGCGCAGGCATGAACCGACTTCTGATGCGCCGATGTAGCGGGTTCGATCTCCAAGGCGGGGGTTCTGTTCTATGCGGGATTGCAGCGCAAGCTGCATCGCGATTTGATCTACGAGTGCTATGTTCACGATTTGCTCCATGAAAAATACCGGTCATGGTGACCGGCGTGTTGGTTCGAATCAGGGGGCGGGAGCAGCGGGAGGGTCTTCCGCTTTTCCCCTGTATATGTGAATGTTGGTGAATTTTTTCCATTTCCAGATAAACAGGCAGACGCTCCCGCTGCTCCCATAGCCAGTCGTGCTGCGGCGGACGTTGGGAGTAGCAGCGATAGCTAAACCCTCCAAGTGCCATCAATGCTCATCAGCCCACCAATTCAGAATGGCTACGACCACCATGGCGACTGCTATTGCGATCTCTTCCATGAAAACCCCCAGGTATGAAAAAGCCCCGCGAATGCAGGACTGAAGTGGTTGGGATGATATTTCCCGCTTGCCTGAAGCCGTCCTATTTGTTGAAAAGCCAGTCGCAGAGGCAATAAAGTCCATAAGGAAACATGGACGCTGCCATGAAGCAGATGAACAGGATGATGCCGATCGTCTCCAATAGGCATACGAGGAAGCGCTTCATTGCGATCACCTGGTCACCATCGCCATCGCGGTATCGAAGGCCTGCTGCTTGAACTCTGCACCCCGCCCGAAGAGGATGCTCTGGGTTCGACGGCTTTCGTCGCCGGACTGCCCCTTCGCCTTCAGGTCGTAGTCGGCATGTTCGACCATCGCGTTCAGTGCCCACCAGGCCGTGCCAGCGACTCCAGGAAGATCCACACCCATGCCGGTGTTCAACCGCCCCTCGACCAGACGGATCTTGTTCTCCATTAGCGTTCGGCCCCGGCCATCGGAAACGTAAATCGGGTTGCCGATCATGCGCTCCAGGTATTCGTCGATCCAGACGTCGTCGATCTTGACGCTTGCAAGCTTGCTGAATTGTTCGCCCACAATGTCGAAGTGTTCCTTGTAGCGGAGCAGGACCATCGCGGCCATCTCGAGCTTCTGACGCATGTTGCTGGTGTGACGGATTGAGATGACGCCGCGAGATCCGTTCATGGCGAGGTTGAAGGTGTTCTGGCAGACCACCCGGATATCGGTGAAACGCACTTCGGTCTTCATGGTGCCGTCATGGGAAGTGGTGCCCAAGAGGAACTGCTCCACACCGTCCCCGGCAATGGGATAGAACACATCCGGCAACTTCGCCAGCATCCAGACCTTCTCGCCCTTGCCGATCGCACCGGCAGTCTGGAACATGCCGCCGGACTCCTTCAAGAGGATGTCGAAGAAATCGAAAGCCTCCCGGTTCTGGAGGACCTCATAGCCGTCGCCAACAACCCCCAGGACGTCCTGAGTGTGGCCGTTGATGGTTGCCCACGCTTCGATCGGTTCGGTCATGCCTGGGGCAAGATCAGAGCGAAGGCGGTAGAGCTGTTCCTTGAGGACGGGGTAGTCCAGACGGGCGGCGGCGATGGCTTCTGCGCTGGTGAACTCCTGCTCGAACTGAACTCCGAGCTTGTGCCACGGACGCTGGCCGGTGAAGGCCATGGTGTTGCGGTAGAGGTTGTGCATTGGATCTCCTTAAATGAAAAAGCCCCAGCATGGGCTGGGGCGTTGAGTTGGGGGATGGATTGGGAGTTCTTCCTAATCCATCATTTCAGGTTTGCCTTGATGAGAAATGCAATGGGGAGGTTCTCCGTGCAGACCTCCAGACATGGAAAAGGGCCAGCCGAAAATGACTGGTTCTCCATTGATCTTATAACAAGTAATGGCGCGGTTTTGCAGGGATTGTATTATGAATCCGATTGGGAATTAGCCTTGTTTAATCGTCAGGGTTGCGATGTTCTCAATAGATAGATCAAGGTTTGGGGCCATCAATTCTAGAGCGCGGGAAAGGTCTGAGGGAGCCAAATGGGCATAATGCTTCTCGAGCATTCGGGTGTCAGCGTGCCCTGTGAGTTTCGCCACCATGGCAAGGGGCATTCCTGCGGCCACCAAGGCAGAGGCATAACTATGCCGCAACTGGTGGAATCCCATGATGGGCAACCCAGCAGCTTTACAGGCCTCGTGCATGATCCGTTGCTGGTCATTGGTACTCCATGCCATTGGATCACCCCCGCCTCTTGTTCGGCGCTCAGCAGTATCACGGCGAAACATGAGTTCATCCCCATCCCGGCCTGCTGTCAGGCTCTTGAAGAAGGCTCGGCCCTCCTTGGTGAGAAGGACTCGGCGGGGCTTTCCTCCCTTGGCTAGGCGGACCAAGACGGAACCGGCTCCGGTGGCATCGAAATCATTGACCTGCATTCGGCATAGCTCCCCATATCGGCAACCCGTGGCCAAGGCCCCCGATACCAGTTTCCGGAAGTCCGGGGCTTGGATTGCGTTCAGGAGCCGCTGCTGTTCCTGTGGGTTGAGATATTCTTGGCGGGATTCATCCACTCCCCGGAATGGCTTCACCAATTCCCATGCGTCTCCCGGGCAGACCACCCATCCATGTTCTCTGGCGCAGGACAAAGCAGCCTTGAGGATGGCAAGGATCCGGTTGGCCGTGGCTTTTCGTTTCCGCTTGTTCTCCTCAGAAGGGGGTGCCTTTTCTTGTTGGTTCGATTCATCATTCTTGGTTCTAGGTTGAATGACCGCCGGCGCCACCTTCTTCGGCCTGATCTGGCGGTCGGAGTCGGCGATGGCTTGGTGCCATGCCCCAACTTTTGCCCGTGTGAGTTTCTCAACCTCGATGGGCCCCAGCGCGGGGTTGATCCAGAGCGCAGCTCGCTGGCGCATGTCCTTCACGTTCTTCCCGCCCCGATCTTCATTACGTGCAATGTAGCGCTCCACGGCGCTGCTAACCGTCAAAGGGCCGTCCTGTGGAAGAGATTCATCCCCATGGAGGGCCTGATACTCCCGTGTGGTGAACCAAGCCTGTGCCTTGGCCTGGGCCTGGGCATGGGTCAGAACCGATAGCCCATCAGCATCTTGGAAGTCATCGGCGGTCCCGAGGCGGTCCAGAACCTTCTTGTGGGTTCCCAGGTCGCACCAGTAGGCAGCCCAGCTTCCGGCGGCCCCACTCTTGGGTCTGCGATAAACCAAATAGCGGCCGGGGGCGAGGGGTTCCTGGTGACGCAGTTCCGCCTCCAGTTTCTTCCTCGCGTTCCAGCTATCCAGCTTGGCGCTCTTCTTGGTCCTGGCCATGGGCCCCCTCAAGACGTTAACAGTCCGTGTAGAAACCGTGTAGAAAAGATAGTCCCAGACAGGGATGGATGCAAGCGGGCAAGAAAATGCTAAGTATCAATAATTTAAATAAGATCATTCAACCGCTGATGCCCGTTGATACGTCAAAAATGGCCTTATACCGGACTCTCACGGCGTTAACAGGGGTTCGATTCCCCTTGGGGCTACCAATAGAACCAAACACTTAGGCCCGGGAGACCGGGCCTTTCGCTTGCCATGGTAAATAGGTGGTAACTATCCGTTCCCGGGCGGC